>Ga0315271_10002454_pt1 | contig 11623 bp, 10 predicted proteins | sample C3_top_MG_FD_204664 | JGI IMG/M metagenome (GOLD analysis project Ga0315271, IMG submission 204664) | Sediment microbial communities from Yellowstone Lake, YNP, Wyoming, USA - C3_top | ecosystem: Environmental > Aquatic > Freshwater > Lake > Sediment | place: USA: Wyoming | collected 2017-08-01
CAACAGAGTTTTAAGACCGTCGAGCTTTACCACGGCAACGGCTACAACAACGATGAATCGGTTTTCCTTAACGAGGTAGAGGGTCGCCTATGGGATGTAGATCCCTCTGAGCGATTTGCCCGCCTTGCCATCCTGTACCCTGACCTGCTAACGCACGAAGAGCAGGAGCGGTGGAAGATGTTGACCGATAGCCAGCTACTTTCGCCAGCCACAGAGCGACGCAATGGCGTGCGGATGTGGGATTGGTCGAAGCTTGAAGATGTGGTCTTCCCGGTTCTCAGGCGCGCGTGGGTGTCACTATTGGCCGCACATGAAGGCGGTATTGAGGCGAGGAGCAAGTGGGTCAGCGCCACGCAAGCCAACATCGGATTGGTCTACAAGAGTGGTGCGGCTGGGTCGACCATTGTTCAATCGAATTCGCCCAAACCCGCGCCGGGCAGTGCGCCAACCAGGCCGCCGGTCAGCGTAGTCGCTAGGGCACCAGCCCCTGCACCAGTCAAACCCAAACCAGCATCAGGTTTTGACGATATGGATGACGACATCCCGTTCTAGACCCGAAAATCACCATGTCCAAAACCTTCACCAAACTCACCCGCCCGGCCATGCGCAAGCTTGCTGCTGGCGACAAGCTCAATGAGCACGGCATCACCTTTGAGCGTCAGGCCAACAGCGACGGCGTGTTCAGCGTCAATGTCATGGTCGACGGCCAGCGCATTCACCGTGTCATTGGGCGCGAGTCCGACGGCTCCACGCGCACACAGGCAGAGGAATTTATCGACAAGGCACGCCAAGATGCGAAGGCTGGTCGACTGAACCTGCCCAAGGGCCGCAAACTCGCGCTGACGTTCAGCGACGCAGCCAGCCAATACCTTGCCAAGCTAGTGCAGGAAGACGGCAAAGACCTACCCATGAAGGGCTACCGCCTGAACATGCACCTGACACCATTTTTCGGTGATACCCAGCTTGCCAAGATCACCACGTTTGACGTGGAGCGGTACAAGAAACAGCGCGGTAGCGAATTGGTGGTGCGCCCCAATGGGCCAGGCGGTAAACCATCCGTCGGCGGCGAAACTAAACCGGCCACGATCAACCGCGAATTGGCGGCGCTGTCGCACCTGTTCAGCAAGGCAGTGGAGTGGGGCTGGGTGGACCATCGGCCCGCCACCATCAAACGCCTGAAAGAGCACTCAGGTCGCATCACCTATTTGACGGTGGAGCAAATCGAGCGGCTGCTGAAAATGGCCGAAGGCGACCAGAACCGCCAGATTCATCCCTTCATCAAGATCGGGCTCGATACCTCGATGCGCAAAACGGAAATCCTGAGCATTCAGCGCAAAGACATCAATCTGCAACAGCTTGTCATCTACATCCCCAAGGCCAAGGCCGGGGCGCGTGAGCAGCCCATTACCGCCGACCTGGGTGAATACCTTGCTGCCTATGTCGCCACGTTGCGACCCGGCGAACAATGGCTATTTCCATCACCGGCAGCCAAGGACGGGCGCACGGTCAATCTGGACAAACCATTTCGCCGTTGCGTGCTGGCGGCGGGGCTGGATGTCAAACAGGTGGTGCGCCACACGTTGCGCCATACGGCCATCACGCACCTGGTGCAGGCCGGTGTGGACTTGCCCACGGTCAAAAGAATTAGCGGTCACAAGAATCTGAGCATGGTCGAACGCTACAGCCACCAGAACGGCGCGCACATTCAAAGCGCCATGGACAAGCTCTCAGAACGGTACAAAGCAAAAGCGGGTTGATTTATCGATGAAACTCGGCGCTGAATTGAGTCGATTTGACGGTCAGCTTCGGAGAAAATTCTGCACCCGCAAAGCAGCGTCAGGAGTCATCCGAAAAATCAATGCTGAGATTGGAGTCGCTCTGTTGCAGTCATTGCCAGTCGCTACGGAGCATCTTGAAAGCTCTCATTGAGATTAATGATGTTGTCATTCACAAGTCCGCGTTGGTGCATACAGCACGGCTAAGCGCCAGTCATCATTTAGTGGCCTGACCACTAGTTCATAAATCGTTTTATGTTTCGATAACAAATCAAATAAAAATCGATAACAAAGGGTAAATACTGATATTTCTGATGCTATTTTTCGATAGAATCAATCGATTCAGTGGCCTGACCACTAGGCCACCGAACCAACAAACATCTATTTCTATGCCCATTCAAGCCGTTACATCCCAGCGCCTGTACCGCCAAATTGCCGATCAGTTGTCGGAATTGGTTCGACGAGGCGAGTTCAAGCCCGGCGACCGTCTACCTTCGGAACGCGACCTCTCCCAACAATTCAGTGTTAGCCGTGCCTCAGTGCGAGAGGCGCTTATTGCGCTGGAAATTGACGGCTTGGTGGTTGTGCGCGTGGGTCTGGGCGTTTTCGTCAACGACGGCCCGGCAGCCAACTCGCAGACCGCCATGCTGGGCGAGCCGGGCCCCTTTGAAGTGTTGTCTGCGCGCTACCTGATTGAGGCCGAGACCGCGGCCCTGGCGGCGCGCGATGGCAGCGCCAAGGACCACGCGCGCATCCGGGAAACCTTGCAGATGATGACCGACGAAGTCGGTTCAAGCGGCAACGGCTTGAATGCCGATTCTTTGTTTCACCTGCGCATCGCGGAGGCATCAGGTAACGGTGCCTTGGCACACCTGGTCAATCAGCTGTGGAACTTTCGCTACAGCGCTATGTTTCGCAAGCTCGACGAGCACTTTGACAGCCCGCAACGCCACGCAGAGGCTATTGAAGAACACAGCAAGCTCGTGGTGGCCATTGAGCGACGCGATGAAGCCGGTGCGCGTGCCGCAATGGTGGCCCACCTGGACACGGTTCGGGCGGCATTGGAGCGTGGGTGGGAACTCGCCAACGTACCGGGCGCCCACAAGGATGTCTCCGTTCGTCAGACCGTCGCCACGGCTTGGTCCTGACCGTCAACCAAGCACAACACCATGCAATATCAATTTGACTTCACGTTCTTGGCTGAAACATGGCCACGCCTGTTGCACGGCGCTTGGTTGACCATTCAATTGGCGACGGTTTCTATCCTGCTCGGCTTCGTTCTCGGCGCGGTTTGTGCCGTTGCCCGTTCGAGCGGCACGCCCACGGTGCGTCGCTTGGTCGGCATCTATGTCGAAGCCATTCGCAACACCCCCATGCTGATTCAGATATTTCTGGTTTATTTTGGACTGTCCAGTATGGGACTGAAGATTTCTGCCGAATTGTCTGCTGCGCTCGCGTTGACCATCAATATCGGCGCTTATTGCACCGAGATTATTCGCGCCGGTATCAATTCGGTGTCGCGTAGCCAGATCGAGGCGGCTGAATGCCTGGGTCTGTCCCGTCTTCAGGTCTATTGGCACGTGGTACTGCTGCCTGCCATTGAGCGGGTCTATCCCGCTCTTTCCAGTCAATTTGTGCTGTTGATGTTGGCGTCAAGTGTGACCTCACAAATCTCGGCCGAAGAACTGACCGCCGCAGCCAACCTGCTGCAGTCCGAGACTTTCCGCAGCTTTGAGGTCTACATCGTGATCGCTGTCATCTACATTGCGCTCTCGTTCATGTTCCGGGCTGTGTTTTGGTGCATAGGCCAGCTCGTCTTTGTGCGCCGGCGTCGCCTTGGCACGGCAATCTGAAGGAGCCATTGTCATGAATTCACTCTCTTTCACGCATCTGGGTTACTTGGTTATTGCCGCGCAGTGGACCGTACTACTCTCGCTAATGGCTTTTGTAGGGGGCGCGGTGCTGGGTCTGGCCTTGGCACTGGCCCGTGTGTCCAAGATTGTCTTGCTGCGCAATGCTGCAGCCGTCTATATCCAGGTGCTCCAGGGCACCCCGCTGCTGGTGCTGCTGTTCCTGTCTTACTTCGGTATGAGCATTGCGGGGCTAAACGTGCCGCCCCTGTTGGCCGCCGCGCTTTCGCTGACCCTTTATACCGGTGCCTTTCTGGGCGAAATTTGGCGCGGTTGCATACAGTCTGTCACACCGACCCAATGGGAGGCCGCTGAATGCCTGGGCTTGAGCCGGTTTGCCCAGTATTTTTATGTAGTCCTGCCGCAGGCTTCCCGCATAGCCATTCCACCTACCGTGGGCTTCATGGTCCAGGTGGTAAAGAACACCTCGCTGGCCTCTGTGATTGGCTTCCTGGAACTCTCCCGTGCTGGCCAAATTGTCAACAACTCAACATTCCAGCCATTCACGGTCTATTTCATCATTGCACTCATGTACTTCGCGCTGTGCTACCCGCTGTCTTTGGCCAGTCGCTATTTCGAAAGGAAACTCCATGTTGGAAAATAATGCGCTCGGCCCCCCAGGTTCGAGTCGGGTGTCAGAACAGCCGCAGGAAATCGTGAATTCTCCAACGGAACTGATCGTCTCGGTCAAAAACTTGGTCAAACGCTTCGGTGCCTTGCAGGTGCTCAACGGTGTCTCGCTGGAAATAAAGCGGGGGCAGTTGGTGGCAATTGTCGGACGAAGCGGTTCCGGCAAAAGCACCTTGCTGCGTTGCATGAATGCGCTGGAGAGCATTGAAGGCGGCGAGCTGCAGGTTTGTGGCCACGATGTGGGATCGCCCAGTCGTCTGGCACGCCGGGAGTTACGCAGTGATGTCGGCATCGTGTTTCAGAGCTACAACCTTTTCCCCCACTTGACAGTGGAGCGCAACATCACGCTGGCACTCACTGCGGTCAAAAAACACAGCCGCGCCGAGGCTGGGGTCATCGCGAGTCGCGTGCTGGCGTTGGTCGGGCTGCAGGACAAAGCGGCCAGCTATCCCGAACAGCTTTCAGGTGGTCAGTCACAAAGGGTCGCTATCGCTCGCTCGTTGGCACTGTCACCGCAGCTTATGCTGTTTGACGAAGTCACCTCCGCGCTGGACCCGGAACTCACCGGAGAGGTGCTCAAGGTGATGGAAGACCTCTCGCGCCAGGGCATGACCATGGTGCTGGTGACGCACGAGATGGCCTTTGCTCGGCGCCTCGCCGATGTGGTCATCTTCATGCACCAAGGCCGGGTCTGGGAAATGGGCCCGCCCGAGGCGCTTTTCAACCACCCCCAAACCGCCGAATTCAAGCAGTTCATCAGCAGCGGCCTGTAAGCCGCATCAACCCACCCAAAGGAATCATCATGATCAATTTCAATCGTCGCACCATCACTCTTGCCGCCATAGCACTCGGCTTGGCAGGCATGGGCTTTGCCGCCAATGCCAACACCCTCAAGGAAATTCAGTCGCGCAAGAAGCTGCTGGTCGCCATCGACCTCAGTGTTCCGCCTTATGGCATGACCGATGCTGCCGTGCAGCCAATAGGCTCCGACGTGGACGTTGCGCGCGATATGGCCAAGGACATGGGGGTGGAGCTGCAGATCGTGGAAGTCAATGGTCCTAACCGCGTCCCTTTCCTGATGACTAGCAAGGTCGACATTGTCATCTCATCGTTTAGCGTGACCCCTGATCGGGCCAAGGTGGTTGCCTTCTCCACCCCGTACAGCGTTAATCAGATGGTTTTGGGCGCCTCCAAGGGAACCGCAATAACCAAGTTGGAAGATTTGGTCGGCAAGCGCATTGGCGTGGTGCGCGGCAATTTGGATGATTTGGAACTTACAAAGTCGGCACCCACGGGGGCCACTCTGGTGCGCTACGGCGACGATGCCACTTGCAACACGGCATTCAGCACAGGTCAGGTCGATGCGATTGTCAAACCTGCCGCGACGATTCAAGCCTTGGCCAAAAGTATGCCGGGTAAGAATTTGGAGGTCAAATTTGTTGTAAAAATTCAACCGCTGGCGATCGGCATGCGTAAGAACGACACTGAGTTGGCCAATTGGATCAACACCTGGGTAGAGAAGAACACCACCAATGGTCAGCTGAACCAAATCTATACAAAATGGATGGGCCTGCCATTACCTGACATGAATAAAGTGGCGATAGAAGCTCGCGCAATTGCACAATGAGCAGTGAACTTTTAGGGTCCGTGCCCATGGACATGAAAGTTGCACGCTTCTTGCCGGACGACGCATGCACCGGCACGCTGGTGGCACGCGTATGGCGACCGGGTGCTGTGCCCGGTCCGTCAATCGTGGTGATTCGCTCTGACGGTGTTTTTGACCTGTCGGCGCAGTTCCCCACGATGAGTACCCTGCTGGAGTGCGTGGCGCCGGCAGAACTAGTGAAAGCAACCCCAGGAGAACGCTTGGGTTCTCTTGATGAGATTCTCGCCAACAGCGACGAGGCGGTCCACGATCCGCAAACCGCATTCTTCCTGGCACCTTGCGACTTGCAGGTGATTAAGGCCTGCGGCGTCACCTTTGCAGCCAGCATGATTGAGCGGGTGATCGAGGAGCAAGCCGGCGGCGATCCGGTGCGCGCACAGGCGGTACGGGCGCAAGTGCATGCCCAGGTCGGCAGCGACCTGTCGGCGGTGAAGCCGGGTTCGGCCCAGGCCCAGGCGCTCAAGCAGTTGCTGCAGAGCCAGGGGCTCTGGTCGCAATACCTGGAAGTGGGCATCGGCCCTGACGCCGAGGTGTTTACCAAGGCACCGGTGCTGGCTGCCGTGGGCACTGGTAGCGACGTTGGCATTCGCGCCGATTCTTCATGGAACAACCCGGAGCCCGAGGTGGTGCTGGCGGTCAACAGCCGCGGCCAGATCGTGGGCGCCAGCCTGGGGAACGATGTCAACCTGCGCGACATTGAGGGGCGCAGTGCCCTGCTGCTGGGCAAGGCCAAGGACAACAATGCGTCCTGCGCCATCGGACCTTTTATCCGCCTATTTGACGATTCATTCACCTTGGATGATGTGCGGCGCGCGGTGCTGCAACTGCGGGTCGACGGCGAAGACGGATTCGAGCTTCATGGGACCAATTCCATGGACCGCATCAGCCGTGATCCACTCGAACTGGTGGATCAAGTGATGGCAGCGCACCAATACCCGGACGGCTTCATGCTGTTTTTGGGGACCTTGTTTGCGCCAACCCAGGACCGCGACCAGCCCGGTGAAGGCTTCACCCACAAGTTGGGCGACCGCGTATCAATTCGCAGCGCGCAGTTGGGCGAGTTGTGCAACCGTGTGACGCACAGCGAACAAGCGTCTCCCTGGCGTTTTGGCCTGCGTGCCTTTTTCAATAACCTTTCCCGCCGCTCCTTGCTGGGCGCAGGAGACCTGTAGCGTGAATTCAAGTTCCCCTTCCGTCCAAATGACGGCGCCCCCGACGATTCGCTTGCATCCCCTCGATGACGTGGTGATCACACGGCGTCAGTTGATGTCTGGCATGACTCTAAGTGAAGAAAAACTGCAGGTGGTGGGGTTGATTCCACCGGGCCACAAAGTCGCAGTGCGTGACATCGAGGCCGGTGCGCCGGTACGTCGCTATGGACAGATTATTGGATTTGCTTCCCAGCATATCAGTCGCGGGCAGCACGTGCATGTTCACAACCTGGCGATGGGCGCGTTTGAGCGTGGTGCCGCCGGCGTCGTGGGCGTCGATGCACAGCCCACTGTGCTGGAGCAAACGCAAGCCACATTTATGGGCATCGTGCGAGCCGACGGACGTGTTGCGACCCGCAACTACATTGGCGTGCTGACATCGGTCAATTGCGCAGCCACTGTGGCACGTGCCGTTGCCGACCACTTTCGCCGCGACATCCATCCCGACGAACTGTCGCCTTATCCGAACATCGACGGCGTCGTCGCGTTGACCCACAGCGCTGGTTGTGCGGTTGACTCTGAAGGTGAAGGCTTGCGGGTGCTGCGCAGGACACTGGCCGGCTACGCCCGACACGTGAACTTCGCTGCGGTGCTGGTGATTGGATTGGGTTGTGAAACAAATCAGATCCCGGCATGGATAGAAGCTGAAGGTCTGCAGGCTGGCGCCACTCTTCAGACCTTCACCATCCAGGAGGTGGGCGGAACCACGCTGGCCGTTGCGCGTGGCGTGCAGGCTGTGCGTGATCTGCTGTCTGAAGCCAATAGTATTGAGCGCGTACCGGTTTCGGCCAGCCACCTCATCGTTGGCCTTCAATGCGGAGGCTCTGACAGTTATTCTGGCGTGAGTGCGAACCCGGCACTGGGTGCGGCGATGGACCGTCTGGTGCGCCACGGTGGCACCGCCATCCTGTCGGAAACGCCAGAAATTTACGGCGCCGAGCATTTGCTGACCCGCCGCGCCCAGACTCCTGCCGTTGCTGAAAAACTGCTTGAGCGGATCCGCTGGTGGGAGGACTACTGCCAGCGCATGGGTGCCGACCTGAACAACAACCCGTCAGCTGGCAACAAGGCCGGTGGCCTGACGACCATTCTTGAAAAGTCACTGGGTGCGGTTGCCAAAGGCGGCAGCACAAACCTGGTCGATGTGCTGGAGTATGCCAAGCCGGTGCGCCAGCGCGGCCTCGTGTTCATGGATACACCGGGCTACGACCCGGTGAGCGCGACCGGGCAAGTGGCCGGCGGCGCTAACCTGATCTGCTTCACCACCGGGCGCGGCTCGGCCTATGGATGTGCACCGTCGCCCTCGATCAAGTTGGCAACCAACACCGCGCTGTGGCAACGTCAGGGCGCTGACATGGACATCAATTGCGGCGGCGTTATCGACGGCGAGGTCTCGGTCGATGAACTCGGTGAACAGATATTCCAGTCCATCTTGCGTGTCGCATCCGGTGAACGCACCATGAGCGAGTTGCACGGCTACGGCCAAAACGAATTTGTGCCTTGGCAACTGGGCACAGTCACTTAAAAAACTGAAATCTCTTGATGCAATCCACACTTAATCTGAGCGGCCAACTGTTGATTGGCCAACGACGCATAGCGGGCAACGCTGGCACATTCCATGCGATCAATCCCGCCACCGGAGAAACACTGGCTCCAGCCTTCGGTGTCGCCGACGCTGCACAGGTCGATCTGGCAGCGTCGCTGGCGCAACAAGCGTTCGACACCTACCGCGAGACATCGGGTGAACAGCGTGCAAACTTTCTTGAAAAAATTGCCGATGGCATCGAGGCGCTTGACATGGCGCTGCTGGAGCGCACCATGGCTGAAACGGCGCTCCCGCTGGCGCGGCTGCAGGGCGAGCGCGGGCGCACCACCGGCCAATTGCGCATGTTTGCAGAGGTCGCTCGCAGTGGCCTGTGGCAGACACCTGTGGTGGATCGTGAATTGCCCGAGCGCCAACCCATGCGTCGCCCAGAGATGCGTACCCGGCTGATCCCCTTGGGTCCGGTGGCCATGTTCGGGGCCAGTAATTTCCCGCTGGCGTTTTCCGTGGCGGGTGGTGATACTGCCGCCGCGCTGGCAGCGGGCTGCCCGGTCATCGTGAAAGCGCATCCGTCCCACCCCGGCACGTCAGAGGCCGTGGCAGCGGTCATTCAGGCGGCGGCAAAAGAATGCGGTTTGCCAGAAGGCGTCTTTTCCATGTTGGCCGGCCCTGGTAATGAGGTCGGTCAACACCTGGTGTCACACCCGGCCATGCAGGCGGTGGCGTTCACCGGATCGCGTGCCGGGGGCTTGGCACTTTGCCGCCTGGCACAGCAGCGTGCGCAACCTATACCGGTTTATGCCGAGATGAGCGCCATCAACCCGGTGTTTGTTTTGCCGCAGGCGTTGGCCAAGCGTGCCAGCACCATCGCCACCGGATTCGTTGATTCGCTCGTGATGGGTGTTGGGCAGTTCTGCACCAACCCTGGCGTGGTGCTTGGAATCGGCGGCGCGGATTGGGACACTTTATGCGCGGCGGTGGCAACTGCAGCGGAAAAGCGTCCAGCCGGCACCTTGCTCAACCCAGGCATTCATCGAGCTTATGTGGCGGGCGTGGCGCGCGTGAGTTCTGTCTCAGGGGTCGAGGTGGTGGCACAAGGTCAAAAGTCTGACGGCAGTTGTGCTGCCCAAGTCAGCGTCTTTCTGGTGGACGCCGAGACCTTCCTGGCTGCACCCGCCCTGCACGAAGAAGTGTTCGGACCTTGTTCACTGCTGGTACGCTGCCGCGACTTGTTGCAAATGCGGGCTGTGGCTGAACAACTGGAAGGTCAACTGACCGCCACTTTGCAACTTGAACCGGCCGATGAGGCCGCTGCGCGCCAATTGCTTGCTGTGCTGGAGCGCAAGGCCGGCCGCCTGCTGGTCAATGGTTTTCCTACCGGGGTGGAAGTGGCCCATGCGATGGTGCATGGCGGACCGTTTCCCGCCACGTCAGATTCACGCGGGACCTCTGTGGGCAGTCGTGCCATTGAGCGTTTCCTGAGACCCGTGTGTTATCAGGACTTCCCCACAGCGCTGTTGCCCCTGACTCTGAGAGACGGCCAGAGCGATCCCGCAACCCCATCGGCCTGACGGTTGTTCTATTGAAGTGCAGCGATTCTTGAACGCTTAAGGAGGCTGCATCCATAGCATCCATCCATTCGTCCGCCAACCTTCACAGAAAACACCAAATGAAAGTCAACAACGGTAACAATCTGGACAGCCTCTACAACAACCGTGGACTGGTCCCGGATTTCGCAGATTATTTTTCGCGATGGCAGGAGACCTCTTCCCAGGTGCGCCAAACTCAGTCGTGTGCGCTAGATGTGCCATATGGCCACGATGCTAGCGAGACGCTGGATGTATTCACTGCCAATGGAAATCAATCCAAGGTGCCAGTGCTGTTGTTCATTCACGGAGGTTACTGGCGCTCGCTGGATAAGGCAGAGCACTCGTTCATCGCACCGGCCTTTACTGCCCCGGGGGCGTGCGTGGTGATGCCCAACTACGCTTTATGTCCGGCGGTGACCATTCCTCAAATTATCCTGCAAATGGTCTGCGCCTTGGCGTGGACATATCGGAACATTGCCAACTACGGCGGTGACCCTCGCCGTATCACGGTGGTGGGCCATTCGGCTGGCGGGCACCTGGCAGCGATGCTGCTGACCTGTGACTGGAAAGCCGTGAGCAAGGACTTGCCGGTTAGATTGATCAAGAACGCGGTGTCGATTTCAGGTCTGTATGAATTGGAGTCCATTCGGCGCACGCCTTTTTTGAGGGATTCGCTCAAACTAACTCCGGCCCAAGCCAAAAAAGGGAGCCCGGCGTGGTTGCCTGCGCCCAAGGTGTCGGGCGGGCGAGGCGTCTTGAGCAGCGTGGTAGGTGGGCTGGAGAGCGCTGCATTCATGGAGCACAATGCCTTGATCCAGCAGGCCTGGGGCCGCAAGGCGGTGCCGGTGGCCGAGGTGTTGCCGGGCCTAAATCATTTCAGTATTCTGGACGCGCTCATTCAGCCGGGTCACCGGCTGAATGAGCTGACCCGAGCTGCCTTGTTCGACTAGCCGACCAACCCGCCCCGAGTGGGGCTATACATCAGCAACTGTCCCCCGTTTCCGTCGCGTTGTGGCCATCTAACGGCGTCTGGATCAAGCTTGTGCTATGAAAGGCTGATCCTCTTGGCCATAGTGATGGCTTGCGCAATTTTTACGCGAGATACCCTAAAGCGACCGTTGGTGAACAGCCGCCCATGCAAGACTTGTGGGAAATGTCGATTTTTGTGAACGTCGGCTCAGCGTCTTTTGCGGTCTTAGAAAGACCAAGCCCATCAACCAATCAAAGAGCTTGCGTTACAGGACCGATCAACACGGTGGCGGGGATGCATTTCCCTGGCGCGATTACACAGGAATTACA
>Ga0315271_10002455_pt1 | contig 11623 bp, 6 predicted proteins | sample C3_top_MG_FD_204664 | JGI IMG/M metagenome (GOLD analysis project Ga0315271, IMG submission 204664) | Sediment microbial communities from Yellowstone Lake, YNP, Wyoming, USA - C3_top | ecosystem: Environmental > Aquatic > Freshwater > Lake > Sediment | place: USA: Wyoming | collected 2017-08-01
AAGAGGGCGATGCTGCTGCCCACGACCGTTTCACCGGGGATCGGCGGCACCGGCATCCTCTTCTGGACGCCGCCCCAGGCATCGACGTGACGATCGCGATCGCGGTTGATTGAGTACGCCTGCAGCGTACTCCCCCAGGAATACGCCGTGGCGGCAATGCCGCGCGCCCAGGTGCTTCCCTCGTTGTTCGGCAGGTCGCCGCCGAGGGTCTTCATGTTCAGGACCTGCAGGCCCAAGGCGATCTGTCCGTCACGCACCACCCCGATCACTTCTCCGACCGTCGTCGTAATGATGGTGGGATACGGCCCCCAGATGACCGCATCGACCTTTCCCGCGGGCGAGGCGCTGACAATGTCGAATGCCAAGTGGGTGGGTTGCTCCCGCACGCGCACGACGATTCGGACACCTGTCGGGGCATACTGCAGTGTGAGCATCACGCCGGATCGCGTCCGGGACAGAGACAGTGCCGTTGGCGGGTACCGTCTGGCGTCGCTGACCAATGTCAGCAGCGGCGCGGGGCGGTCCGGAGACAGGTAGTCGATTCTCGACATGGTGTTCCGTAGCGCGGTGACGGCACCCGCTCCGCTCAAGGTCACCTGCAGCGCCCCGGCGGTCAGGGTGACCTGGGCCGGGAGATCCGCCGTAGCGATGAGGGAGAGCATCAGCGAGACCAACACCGGGGTGGCTCGCACGTTCAGTCGTGTCATGAATGCACCGTGAAGTCGGAATCAGCTCTTCGGCGGCGGCCCCAGCGCCTGCTGCATCGCCAGGCGCACGGTGACCCGTGTCTCGCGCGCCATCGCCTCGCGCAGTTGCGCCTTCCCCGCTTCACCACCTGTGCGTGCCAGCACGCGCACCGCTGCCACCGCGAAGAGCGGGTCGTAGTCGCCGATCAGGCGCAGCGCCAGCGCGCTCACGCGGATACTGTCGCCGGTGCTGACGAGCGAGTTGAGCGCCGTGGTGCGTAGGTTCCGGTCTTCAACCGGCTCCGTCATTGCCACAAGCGCATCGACAGCGCGGGGGTCCTTGCTCCGGCCCAGCCACTGGGCCGCGGTCGCCCGCATGGTGAAGGTCTGGCCAGTCCGGCTCGCTTCGAGCAGCATGTCGAGTGCTGCCGCACCGTTCACCCGGGCGATGATCGCCATTGCAGCGCTGCGCACCGCATCACTCGGGTCGCTCGGGTACATCGTGGTCGCCGCCGCGAGCGCGGCACCGGCATCGAGTCGACTGAGCGCCAGCAACGCCTGGGAACGTACCTCAGGCTCAGGATCGCGGAGCGCCGACTGCACCACCGCGCGTGACGCGGCGTTTGAGTCTCGCGCCATCGCCCCGACGGCCAAGCCTCGCAGCCACTCAGAGTGTTCGCTCAGCACGACGAACCGTCGCGCGTCCATCGCGAACGAATCGCGATTCGATGCAAGTTGCGTCAACGCCCAATGCCGGCCGCGGATATCCAGGTCATGCTTGGCCATGTCGGCGAGTTCATCCGAGCTTTGGTCGCCCTTGACGGTGCCAAGGAGCCAGCCGCCTTCGTCGAAGCGGAACGACAATGGGGCCGATGGCAGCGCGATGGAAAAGGTGTCGCTCTGGTGCGTGATCATCACCTGCTGGCGAACCACTGAGTCGCGGGTGACGACACGGATGGTGACCGGAAAGCGGAAGAGCGGACGCAGCGAGTCGATCGGCTGGGTCTGCGTCACCACCACGTTAAGTGTCTTGCTCTCAGGTGCCCAATGACGAGTGAACTGCACCCGGGGGTAGCCGACACCATAGGCCCACTGATCGAAGAACCAGTCGAGGTCGCACTGGCAGGTTCGTTCCATCGCCACGGCGTATTCAGCTGTCGTGACCGGCTGGTAGGCGTTGTCGGTCAGGAAACGCTTCATGCCGAGCCAGAAGGTCGAGTCGCCGAGCAGTCGGCGCAGCTGGTGTGCCAGCTGGGCTCCCTTGGGATAGACGTGGCCTGAGAAGAAGAGAGTGATCGGATCGGTGCCTTCGTATTTGCCCCAGACCAACGGCCGCGCCTGGTTCAGGTCAGCTTGCATCGCCCCCTGCTGCTGGCCATACCATCCCTCCTCGGCGGCGTCCCAGCCGCGGGACTTTTCCAGCTGCACCGACTCCATGTACGAGGTGATCCCTTCGTTCACCCAGATATCGGACCAGGTCGCCGCAGTTGTCAGATCGCCAAACCACTGATGTGCCAGCTCGTGCGCGTTGAGCCCCCGCCCACTGGCCCCCGGCTCACTCCCTGCCCCGTGGAGGGCTTGATCGGTCTGCGTCGTGGCCGACACATTCTCCATGCCACCGTAGGTGAAATCGGGAATGATCGACTGGGTGTACTTGTCCCACGGGTAGGGAACCCCCAGTACCTGCGAGTAGAGCTCGATCATCGCCGGCGTCTCGCCAAAGGTGCGCCACGCGGCGTCGACCGTGTCGGCGTAGGTGTAGTACTCGACCGGTATCCCGCGCCACGAATCGTGCAGTATCGTGAACGGTCCCGCGACCACCGAATAGAGATAGGTCGAGGCCGGCTTGTCCTGCAGCCAATGCCAGACGGTTTGAGTCCCGCCGCTCGTCGGCGTCACCGACACCAGACGGCCATTCGAGAGCACTTTCATATTGCTGTCGACGGTGACCAGGAACTCCCAGGTCGTCTTGTCATTCGGGGCGTCGTAGGTCGGCACCCAGGCGCGCGTCTCGGTCGCCTCGCCCTGACTCCAGATCACGTTGCGCCGCGGCACGATGTAGAGCCCGCGCTCAGGGACACCGTGATACTGCAGCGTGAACACCACCGTGTCACCTACCGCGGCACGGCGGCCCAGCCGGACCGTCACACGCGCAGTATCCTGGGTGAATTTCAGCACCCGACCGCGCGCATCAGTGGCCTTGTCAATCGTGAGATTCTCGGCGTTGAGCCGAATGGTGTCGGTCGGGGCCATGGTGATCGCGACTTTCGTCGTGACGGCACCGATGATCGCCCGGTGCGGCACATCAAAGCGGATCTCGATGCGTTGATGTAGCAGATCGAAGCGGCGCGGCTCTTGCGGCCAGCTACGCAGTGCTGTGTACTGGCCGACCACCCCGGCGGTACGTTGGGCATGGGCGGGCAGCGCAAACGCACAACCCAAGACAGCAAGGCAAGACAGGATCGGGTGGCGCACAGTGTGCCTCTCCAGAAATGATATCAATGCGATCAAACAAGGTCGCGGGGTAGTCTACCCCGCGACGTGGGTGCTGCGCTAACCTCGACGCAACGTCCGGGTCACTTCGGCTTCTCACTACTCCCGCCACCCACCTGACCCTTTCCCCATGTCGGGAAAGGCGGTCGCGCGGGCCTCACGTACGGATGCGATGCCAGCGAGTCCATGACCACCCGCACCGCACGCTCGAGTTGCACGTCGCGGCCCTGGCGCCATGCGGCGGGGTCGGCCACCACTTCGATATCCGGCGCCACACCCTGATTCTCGACCTCGTACTTCCCCTCGTAACTCCAGATCGAGATCCGCGGTGCGGTGATCGAACCGCCATCCATCAACTCGGGATAGCCGCCAATGCCGACCAATCCGCCCCAGGTGCGTGTGCCAACAAGCGGGCCGACCTTGAAGCGGCGGAAGAGCCACGGCAGCTCGTCGCCGCCGGAGCCGGCCCACTCGTTGATCAGCATCGCCTTGGGGCCGTAGATCGCCCCCGCTGGGATCGGCACGTCTTCGCCGTACTTCTGGGTGATGTAGTTGAACGGCGCGTTCTTCATCAGGTAGTAGACCATGTAGTCGGCAATGTTTCCGCCACCGTTGTAGCGCTCATCAACCACCGCACCAAGCTTGTCCTGTTGCGCGAAGAAGTAGCGATTGAAACGGGTGTACCCTTCGTTGGCAGTGTTGGGGATATACAGATACGCCAGCTTGCCGCCCGAGAGCGAGTCCACCACGTGGCGGTTGTGATCGATCCACGCGAGATGACGGAGCATCCCGTCACTGCCCAGCGGCACCACTGTCACGTTGCGCGCACCGGTTCCGTCGGCGCTCGACCCGACTCGCAGCACCACCTGCTTCCCTGCGGTACCGGCCAGTGCGGCGTCGACGCTCGTCGCAGTGGTGAGCGGCACACCGTTGACAGCAAGGAGGTACTCGCCCGGCCGGACGTTCACCCCAGGCTGCGTGAGCGGCGCCGTCATGTCGGGGTTCCAACTCTCGCCGGCAAGGACCTTGGCGAACTGCCAGCGTCCGTTGCTGGCACGATAGTCTGCGCCGAGCACGCCGTTGCCGGGCGTCCCGTCACCACTGCCCGGTGGGCCGCTCACGTAGAGGTGACCGACCGTGAGGTTGCCGAACGCCTCGGCGAAGAGGTAGTTGAGATCGCCGCGGCTGCCGAGGCCGGGGAGGAACCGTTCGTAGTAGCGCTCGGTGGCATCGAGGTCCAGCCCATGATAGTTCGGATCGTAGAAGAACGCCCGCTGCATCCGGAACGCCTCACGATACATCTGTCCCCACTCGGCGCGCGGGTCAGTCCTCACCTGGATCGCGGCAGTGGCCAGCACGCCATCCCCCGGCTTCACTGGCTTGTCGAGGTCAGCGATCGCCCAGCTGTTGCCCTGCTTGTAGAGCAGCTTGCTGCCGTCGCGTGATACGTCGAAGCCGCTGACCTTCGCGAGGAGCTCACTCGCCTCGCGCTTGGCGAGGGTGAACTTATGTAGCGTGGCCGCTGAGTTGTCGGACTGGGACGACACCGGGATGATCGGCAACTCGGCGAGGAGTATCGTGCCGGCCTTCCCCGCCACCAGGGCGACGTAATTCTTCGGTGTGACGGGAAGCGCCACGGTGCGCTGCGCGATGCCGGCGAAGTCGATCACGACCGTCGAGTCACCCTTCGCCTTCGTCTTGGTACTGTCGGTCTTGGCCGGCTCCTCGTCGCTCTCCGGCGCCAGCGGGCTCGGCTCGTCCTTGCTGAGCACGATCGCGTAGACACTCGACGTGACCGGATGGTCAAACGTGGTCATGCTGAAGTCGTTGGCCGGTCCTGCATCGGTGCTCGCCAGGAAGTAGAGGTACTTCCCTCCCGCGTCGAACGCCGGGTTGAAGGCGCTGCTCATTCCATCGGTGACCTGGTGGCTCGACCCATCAGTGCGGTCGTGTACGAACACGGCCGGGAGTCGGTTATTGATCTGGCGCGAGTACGCGATCCAGCGCGAATCCTTCGACCACGAAAGCGGCGGTCCTTCCTGTCCCCATGGCCCGAAGGGATTGGTGTCGATCTTCGTCATCCGGCCCGACGCGACGTCGACCGCCCAGATTTCGCCTCGCGAGTTGCTGAAGGCAATCGTCTTGCCATCGGGTGACCACACTGGGGCATAGTAGAAATTGTCGCCGCCACCGAGCGCAATGCGCCGCGGCGTCCCGATTCCGTCTTGCGGCTGGAGCTCGAGCTGATACTGGCCGCCGGCATCGGTGAAGTACGCCAGCGTCTGGCCATCCGGCGACCAGCTCGGCGTCCGCTCCATCGTCGCCGGCGAGTTGGTGATGTCGCGCGGGTCGCCCTTCTCGGCCGGGACCGTGACGATCTCGCCGTGCGCCTCGAACGCGACGCGCTTGCCCGTCGGCGAGAGCGCCGGCCCCTTCAGTTGACTTCCGACCTTGGCCCAGCCGGGTAGTGTCGCTGTGAGCTCGCCATCGATCCGAATGTCCACCGGGGTGGCACGACCGGTGGTCAGGTCGAAGAGCCGGACCGCACCGAACTGCTCGAAAACGATCGCCCCGGGTCCGGCCTGGGCCGACTTGATGTCGAGTCCAGTGTTGTTGTAGCGCTTCGTGACCGCCTTGGTCGTCAGCTTGTAATCGTAGAGCGTGGTCGACCCGTCCCGATCGGAGAGGAAGAACACCGTGTCAGCGACCCACATCGGGTAGCCGTCGGTCGAGCCGGCGTGGGGCACTTTTTCAATCGCGGCGTTCGCGAGCGTGGCGATCCAGATGCCAGGGGTTCGGCCGCCACGATAGTGTTTCCAGATATTGTTGGCACTGTTGAATTCGGTGTAGGCCAGCCGCTTGCCATCGGACGAGTACGCCGCGTCGACCCCGCCCTGCAATAGCAAAGGCGTCGCGGCGGCTTCGTTCACACCTTGAGTGTAGAACTGGAACGGGATTCCGTAGGGCATCACTCCGTCGCGCAACGACGCGAAGAGCACCTTGCCCTCGGGCGTCCAGTCGACCGCGACGTCGCTCATCGGGTGCCAGGTGAGTCGAGTCGGTGTGCCACCATCGACGCTCACCACGTACACGTCGGTGTTGCCCTCCCGTGCCGCCACGTACGCCACCTGGCGCCCGTCGGCCGAGAACCGACAACCATCCTCGCCGCCGGGCGCAGCGGTCAGTCGGTGCGCGTCCCCACCGGCACGGGGCACCAGCCAGAGGTCACCTGCGTAGGTGAAGCAGATCTGAGAGGCACTCACGTCGGGCTTGGTGAAGAGCCGCAGCGGCTCCTGAGCGCCCAGGGGCGCAACCAACAGCAGGAACGGCAAGAGCCGGGCGAGGGAGTGGCGCGTCGACATGCGGGCCTCTGGACTGATGTGGGAAGATCTAAAAGATACATTCGGATTGGCGAAGGGGCCTTTGGCGAGCGCCCAGGAGCGCCAAACCGGCGATTCAGCGCTTGCTGGCGCTGGTGGGCGCTCGTTCGCAATTCTCCGGCGTTGGGGGCCGGAGGTGGAGTTTCCGGAGAAGACCGAGGCAGCTCAACGCCCAGCATCAACTGCGGCGCGCAGCGCCGTCAGTTTCATGCTGTTGTGTGGGCGGCACGTGTCGCTTCTACTCCAGATGGCTACGCAACATCCAAGCATTCTTCTCGTGGACATCGAGTCGCCGCGTAGCGAGATCAGTGGTCGCTTGGTCACGGACTGCTTCCGCCGCGACAATGACAGCACGAGCCGATTCCGCAACCGCTTCCTGATCTGCAACAAGTACCTGGATCATCTCCTTGGCCTCCGGGCGTCCGGTTTCTTCCTTGACGGTGGTGAGCTTGGCAAATGCGGAGTAGCTCCCTGGCGCGAATGCGCCGACGGCACGAATGCGTTCGGCGATCTGATCCACCGCGATGGCGAGTTCCGTGTACTGCGTCTCGAACAGCGTGTGGAGCGTCGTGAACATCGGACCGGTCACGTTCCAGTGATAGTTGTGTGTTTTGAGATAAAGCGAATAGCTACTGGCGAGAAGTGTGGAGAGCGTTTCAACGACCGGCTGGTTCGAGTGCTTCGTCATGATTTCCCTCGTTGTGTCTGTGTCTACCCAACTAGCATTGGACCTGCAGGACTCGCAGCCTCGTCCAGAAGAACGGTAGTCGCCGCAGCCTAATCAGGGAACCCGGAGAGGATGTGGAACCGAGCGACTGGACGTTTGATCCAGGCCTGCCGAAGGAGGACGAGACCGGCGTGACCACAACCGACATCGACAGGAACGGATCAACAGCCCCGGCCGGGCGGTGGAGCCGGCAATGTGAGGAGTGAAAGGAAGCGCCGATTGCCCTTGATCGCATCGAACGGCGGGTCACAGCGCAAGTGAAGTTGGAAGTGGAGGTCCTCTCGCGGGTGGTATCGTGCCAGCCACTGCACCGCCCGCTCGTTGTCACCGAGCGCCGCATACGCCTGCGCGAGAAAGACCGCAGTATGTAATGGTGCTGGCTGGTAGGCGGCAGCGAGTGAGTCCGCCCGATGGAGGATCGACCGAGCCGCTGCGTGCCGCCCAGCACGAGCCTCCACGAGCGCACTGCCAGCAAGCGCATTCACGACTTCCACCGCAGTACTCAGCCGCCGGGCAGCATCGAATGCCGCCGCGCCTCGCACAAAGTCACCGCGCTCAACCGTGATCTGGCCGAGCGCGGTGCGTCCCAGCAAGTAGCCAGGGTCGAGCGCGATGGCGCTGTCTGCCCACGCCTCCGCGCTGTCATAGTTGCGGCGCCAGAAGTGCGCCAGCCCGAGAAACGCAATCCCTTGGGTGTACTTGGGGTTGATCCGGACAGCTCGACGCCACGCCTCGAGTGCCCCGGGCATGTCGCCAGTTTCCGCCAGGATGCGTGCCAGAAAGTGCCACGCTGGAGCTTGGGTCGAATCGAGCGTGATGGCTCGTCGAATCGACCGGAGTGACGGTCCGTGGTCGGTGGGATCGACGCGAAGGCTGACAATGCCCTGGGTCAGCCACGCGTCGGCGCTTCCCCCGTCAATGGCAAGCGCCTGATCGACCGCGACGACCGCGCGCTCCACCAGATTCTCCTGAGCCACCCCGGGCACGGTAAACTCCCGCTCATCGGCGCGGATGTACGCCTTCGCCAACGCCGTCCACGCCGGTGCGTAGCCCGAGTCGCGCCCGATAGCGGTGTTCAATGCACTGATCGCCTCGACGATTCCACCCGGCGTCCGTCGGTCGTACGCGCGGAGCCCGCGCTGGTAGAGTGCGATGACCTCGCGATCTCTGGCACGCGCGCCGGCACCGCCGCCGCGCGCGAGGACGAACCACACAGCCAGTGCAGCGACGAGGAGCAAACCAATCGCGACAGGGCTGCGACGCGACCCGGGGCGCTTGACACTTCGCCGCATCCCCGACGATATGCCACCGTGAAGCGCCGCAACGAACGCCGCCATGTCGGGGAAGCGATCCGCGGGGACCCGCTCCAGGGCCTTGAGAACCGCCCATTCAAGTGTCTCCGGCACGGTGGACCTCACCGTCTGGAGCGGTCGGGCCGGCTCGGCAAAGCGCCGTGCCATGATGGCTTGCACGGTTGGACCGCTGAATGGCGGTTCGCCGGCCAGCATTTCATAGAGAATCGTCGCGAGACTGTACTGGTCGCTTCGAGCATCAACCTGATCTGCTGACGACTGTTCTGGGCTCATGTACGCCGGCGTCCCGATGGCAATCCCTGTGCTCGTCAGGCGTTCGCCTCCGGTCTCGAGCAGCGCCTTCGCGATCCCGAAGTCAACAACGTAAACGCCCCCATCCACGAGGATCACGTTCTCTGGCTTGATATCTCGGTGGACGATCCCTTCCCGATGGGCAGCCTGGAGCGCATCCGCCACCGCTTCCGCGATGCGCAACGCTTCGTCAATTGGCAGCTGTCGTTCGCGGGCGAGCCGGGTGCGGAGCGATTCGCCGACGAGGTACGGCATCGCGTACCACGGCAGGGGGACCTCATCTACGCTGCGAAGCACGCCGGTGTCCAGAATCGGCACGATGTTGGGATGTTGTAGTCTGGAGGTAAGCCCGATCTCGCGGACGAATCGTTCGACACCGATGGCGCCTGCCAGATCCGGATGGATGACCTTGATCGCAACACGCCGGTCGTCGTGCAGGTCCCGAGCAAGCCAGACCGTCGCCATGCCGCCGCGGCCGAGCTCTCGCTCTATGCAGTATCGATCGGCGATAACTGTGCCAGGAAAATCAGGCATCGCTCTTCCTCACGGAGAGTTGCGGACCGAGGCAGATCGAGAGCGCAGGATACCACCGTCTCACCCGGTTGTCGAACCTTTCGGCCGCGGAAGTGAAGCGGCGGCCGGTCGGCTGGACACGGAGCGGGGAGTTCCTCGCCGTCGGCACCACTCGGCGCGGGCCGACGCTCTACCGGTTTGATGACCACTCTCGTAGCTTCGTAACGCTGTCGGACGCTCCAAAGAACTGCGGAGGATTTACCCTCGATCGAAGCGGAAGCCGCGCAGCCTGCCCGCAACGGAACGGTGACATGCGTATCAGCGACATGAACTGGATGCAGGTCGAAGCCTACTTGCAACGCGATGACCGCGCCGTGCTGCCACTCGGCAGTACCGAACAGCACAGCTACCTTCGACTGACCGTGGACTGCGTCCTGCCCGAGAAGGTCGCCGCGGAAGCGGCCGAGCCGCTGGGCATCCCGGTGTTCCCCGTCCTGGCCTACGGCGTCACGCCGTACTTCCGCGAGTTCCCTGGCTCCATCTCACTCCGGGTCGAGACGCACCTCAGCGTCGTGCGCGACATTCTCGATAGTTTGGCGCACAGCGGCTTCCGGCGCATCATGATCTGCAACGGCCACGGCGGCAATGGCGCCGTGCAGCAGTTCGCACCGGAGTGGGCCGCCGACCATCCCGGCTGCAAGGTGCTCTTCCATAACTGGTGGAACGCGCCGAAGACCTGGGCCAAGGTGCAAGCCATTGATCCCGTCGCGTCGCACGGGTCGTGGATGGAGAACTTCCCCTGGACGCGTCTACCCGGCGTCACGCTGCCAGAGGAGCAACGCCCCATGGCGGAGATGGATCAGGTGCGGATGAGCGATCCCGTTGCGCTGCGTGGGCTCCTTGGTGACGGCAACTACGGCGGCCGCTACCAGCGATCCGATGACGAAATGCTGGCGCTCTGGCAAGTTGCCGTCGAGGAAACCCGCGCCCTGCTGGCCGGTTCCTGGGGCAGCGGATCGTAGTGTCGCTCCCGACGCGCTGTCTCGTCTGGGGGGCGGGCGCGATCGGCGGCACCCTGGGTGCCTACCTCGCGCGCGCCGGCCACGACGTGACCCTCGTGGACATCGCCGCCGACCACGTCGCCGCCATGAATCGCTCGGGCATCAGCATCTCCGGGCCGATCGTGGCGTTCAACGCAGCCCTGCCCGCCTTCACTCCCGACACGCTGCACGGGACGTGGGACACTATCGTCCTCGCGACCAAGGCGCAGCACACCGAGGCGGCCGCACTCGCGTTGCTTCCCCATCTCACCCCGGCAGGGTGCGTGGTCTCAGCGCAAAACGGGCTCAACGAGCTAGCCATCGCCGCGGTCGTTGGCGAGGCGCGCACCATCGGCGCGTTCGTGAACTTCGGTGCCGATTACATCGAGCCAGGGATGATTCTCTACGGCGGCCGCGGCACCGTGATGATCGGGGAGGCGTTCGGTGACCCGTCGCAACGCGTCACACCGCGCGTGGTGGCAATCCGCGATGCATGGCGTGACTTCGACGAGCGCGCCACCGCGACCGCTAACATCTGGGGCTACCTCTGGGCCAAGGAAGCCTACGGCGCGATGCTGTTCGCCACGGCCCTGACCAACGACTCGATCGCCGATGCCCTTGCTCGGCTAGAATACCGCGGACTCTACCTCGCGCTGGCCCGCGAAATCCTTGCCGTCACCATTGCGCGTGGCGTGCACCCCGAAGCATTCGATGGCTTCGATCCCGCGGCGTACTTGCCGGATGCGCCGGCTGGTGCCGCGGAGCACTCGCTCGATCATCTCGTCGCGCACAATCGCAAGTCGGCCAAGACCCACAGCGGCATCTGGCGCGACCTCGCGGTTCGCAAGCGGCCGACCGAGATCGACGCCCAGCTCGGCATCGTGGTGAGTCTGGGCGCGGACGTTCGCGTGCCGACGCCGCTGACGGCGCGAGTGGTCGAACTGATCCACGAGATCGAGCGCGGCGAACGAGTTCAGTCCCTGGAATCGCTGGACGCGCTCGCCGGAGTCATGAAGTGAAGCCGGACTTCGCGGGACGGACCGCCGTCGTGACCGGCGCGGCGCACGGATTCGGCCGGGCGATCAGCATCGCCTTCGCTTCACGCGGCGCAACTGTGTGGGCCTGTGACGTGCTCGAGGACGAGCTGGCCAAGACCGCACAGCTCTGCCAGCTGGCAGAG
>Ga0315271_10002456_pt1 | contig 11622 bp, 8 predicted proteins | sample C3_top_MG_FD_204664 | JGI IMG/M metagenome (GOLD analysis project Ga0315271, IMG submission 204664) | Sediment microbial communities from Yellowstone Lake, YNP, Wyoming, USA - C3_top | ecosystem: Environmental > Aquatic > Freshwater > Lake > Sediment | place: USA: Wyoming | collected 2017-08-01
GAGAAGGCGATGACGTGTGTTGGTACAGGTATCCATGCGTTAAACATAGCATACACAATGCTTTTTACGCCACCCTGATATAAACAGGGGCTTCCAGAGGCACTTGCATCTCCGTTCCCAAACCCGCCCTCGGAAAGGCTGAGGGTCAGGCCTCGCCTTTTGCCATTGTCGCCCAATCTAACGACCTCGGTTTAATGGTTGAATCCGCACCGAACAAGAGACGTACTGCCCCATCAACCTGGACACGCTCCCTCCCCTTACTGTCCCCAGCACAGCAGGGAAGTATCGACAGCGACGATCTCGACACGGTAGACTCCGCACCGTTACGAACCGTCGTGCGGGCGTCGTATAGTGGCATTACCTGAGCTTCCCAAGCTCATGAGGAGGGTTCGATTCCCTTCGCCCGCTCCAGACAGCGCATGAATAATGCAAATGCGGTTCAACAATGGGTTCCCATTGGCCGTTATCGCCATCAGGCATGAATACCCCACCCGATTCTCTCTCTGCTACCGCCCTGCTACGCGAGGTGGATACGCGCATGGCGCAGGCGCTGGATAATTTCTTCCAGCGCAGCCGCGCGGCCATCCAGGACACCCTCCTGCGCGCCATTGCCGAGCAGATCATGCCGTCCATGCTGACCATCGGGCAAACCTGCCTGGACTGGATCAATGCCTATCCGGACAAGCTGTCCACCACATTTGCGGATCAGTTCCGGCAGCACCTCGCCCGTCCCGAGATGTTTGCCCAGCAAATGGACGCCCAGCCAGCGGAGCTGCAATTGGTGGAGGATGCCGCGCTGGGACGCCGTCTGGCGGAAGAAAAGGCCGCCGCCCAACTGACCGATGACCTGACCCCCGAGATGTTGCTGCTGTATAGCCGCCTGCTGGCTTTGAGTCATGGCATCCAGGGCGATCCTGACCACAGCCGATCCTATGCTCCGCTTGCTGTCATGCGCGCGCTGTCACGCGCCCTGGATACGCTCGACATCGACGCGCCGAGCGGCACTTTTTTACTGCAATGTGCGACCGCGCCCCTGCGCGACACGCTGAAGCACACTTACGCCGCGCTCAACCAATATTTAAGCGAACAGGGGGTAAAAGAACATACCGCCGTGCGCGCCGCGCCCGCACCCGCGCCCAGACGGGGCGAATCGGGCATCGGTCAGGAAATTCTGGCGCACATCCAGTCGGCCGCGGCGCTAGCGTCCGCACCGCAGCCCGCGGCCGCACACCCGCCAGCGGGCACATTCGCGTCTGCGGGCGCCCCTGTGTCTGCGGGATTCGCGTCCGTCCCTGCCCCGCCGCCAAGTTTCATCGACAGTCTGACGCAATGGCAGGCCAGTCTGCCGCAGCGATTGGACGCGGCGCCTGGCGCGCCCGCCCTGGTGCTGCGGCAGTTGCAGCAGGAAGCCTGCCACACCGATGCTGGCAGTTTCGACCTGGCCGTGCTGGATGCCGTAGCGGGTTTGTTCGAGTTCATCCTCGACGACCCGGATGTCTCGCCACGCTACAAGTCCGCCATTGCGCAACTGGAAATTCCGACCCTGCGCGTCGCCCTGCTGTCACCCGATTTTTTTGCTGACGACCACCACCCGGCGCGGCAACTGATCGACCTGCTCGGCCAGTTTTCGCGCCGCTTCCCCGAGTACGCTCCCGCACATGCCGACGCGCTGGTGCAGGTTGAAATCGCCTGCACGCACATCATCACCGACCCTGGCCATCAGACTGAAATGTTTGCCCAGGCAGTCAACATGCTGACTGCCTGGCTAGACGATGAAGGCGCCCGTGCCGACACCGAGCTGGCAGCGGAAGTCGCCCATCTGGAACAGATCGAACGCCAGGAGCTTGGCACCCTGCTGGCGCTGGAAAACCTGCAAGACCTCACCGCACGCTACCCCGCCCCGGAATCGGTGTTGCGACGGCTGGAAGCGGCCTGGGTGCCGTTCATGGCAACACTGTATGTGGCCGAGGCCGGCGAAGGCCCCGACTGGCGCGCAGCCTGCACCACCCTGTTGCAATTGTTTCTCAGCCTGCAATTTCCGGAAAACGACGCGGTACGGGAAAGCCGCCTGCAATCGATTCCGCATATCAATGCCGATCTGCGACGCGGCCTGCTGACGCAAGGCGCCGACCCTGCGCAGTTGAAGGATTTCTTCAGCGCCATCACCGCCACGCAGGAATGCTGGGTTCGCCCCGGCGTAGGCCGACGCGAGGCCATGGTCAGCACGTATGTGTCGCAGCGCGTTTCGCGGGAAGAAATCGAATCGCTCGCCCACCAACTGGCGGACACCCCGGCGGACGACCCCATCCTGCAGCAAGCGCAGCAATTGCTCGAAGGCGACTGGGTGGATTTTGATCCGCCATTCGAAGGACTGGCGACCGCGCGCGTGGCCTGGGTCGGCGTCCACGGTTATTTGCTGTTTTGCGACAGCGCAGAAGAACAACGTTTCTCGCTTGACTGCGAGCAGCTCGCAACGGAGGTCCGCGCTGGCCACGCGCGCATTCCGGAGCAGTCACTCACCCGTAAAGCCATGCTGCGGCTTGAAACACAACTGCTGAACCATTCCGGCTAAAATTTTCTCGGCCAGCCCTCAAGTTCTTTCCCGCCAAACCGCTAACTCCAGTTATGCGGTTGTGCGTCAAATTATCGACACAATCGCCGACCACCGAACAGGGCAAACCCGCCGCGAGACGGGGACGCAAAGTTTCCGGTCTCGCTCCTGATACCAATCGGGAACGAGATAGCGGGACTGCCGGCAGCAACTCCGGTCACGCATTCCCCGTTCCCAGGTTGGCCAGCCGCTCACGCCGCGAGGTGACCTTATGGAGCGCGAGATGCCTGACAATTCAGTCGTAGTAAACCTCAATCAATTCGAGCGGTCGCGGCGTTCCTCCGGGGACGCAGGCGCGCAGATTTCTGCCGAGACCCTGGGCACGCTGCATAGCTGCCGCGATCTGCTGATCGAGGGGACAACCCGCGTGCTGACACGGCAAACCGAAGCCATGGAAAAAGCGCTGCTGATTATGGCCGAACGTTCGCCGCTGCTGGAGACGCGCAACACCTTTTACGGCGCCCAAAGCATCCTCAACAAACAAGCCAACGAATTGCTGAGCGCCTGCAAGGATGCGTTCTGCCAGAGCTTCAGCAATTTCACCCACAACCGCGAGAAACCCGCCAGCACCGGCCTGCTAGAACTGTCGCTGATCGGCGACCAGGATTTCGAGATTACGCTGGCGCTCGACAAGGCCACTTCACGCCTGCGCTTCAACTGTGCCGAGGAAATGATCGCCCTGGATACCCGCGTTTCACATCTGACGGGGCGCGCCGACCTGTCCGAGAATGGCAACCCGCTTGGACCCCGTATGTTGTGTGAGGCGCTGCTGGATGGGTTTGTCAGCATGCAACTGAACCAGAATGCCCGGGTCGTGCTGCTGAATCAATTCGAGCTGGTGCTGACCACCGAACTTGCGCAAATTTATCAGTCCATCAACGACCATCTGGTCAACCGTGGCATCCTGCCAGACCTCAAGATCGGCATGAAGAGCCGCGCCGCCCGCAACGCGGCCTCCTCCAGCAGTGCATCCCCCGGGAGTGCAAGCGCCAGCCCGCAGGCTGGCGACATGTTCAAACTGTTTGAACAACTGGCAGGCAGCAGCAGTCTCGCATCAAGTGGCCAGATGGCGGGTTTCGCCGGCGGGCTCAACCTGCTCGACTCGCTGGGTCAACTGCAAATGGGCGGCTTGATGTTGCCCGACGGTGGCCGTTTCGAGCTGCCCTTGCTGGAAGCTGCCACCATCCAGAACGTGCTGCGCAGCCTGCAACAAAGCCCGGTCATGAAGTCGGCAAGTCCGCTCGATGCGGTGCTGGTGGACGCGGTGGCAATGCTGTTCGATGTGGTATTCGAGGAAGCCGCCATCCCCGACCGCCTCAAGGCACAGATCGCGCGTCTGCAAATTCCCGTGCTGAAGGCGGCCATGCTGGATCGCAATTTCTTTTCCCAGGAAAACCACCCGGTGCGCCGCATGCTGGATGCAATTGGCACGCTGTCCGTCCACTTGCCCGACAACGAGGCAGGTAATGCGCGCCTGGAAGTCATCTCCGAAATAGTCAGCCGTGTGCTCGGCAGCTTCGAACAGGATATCGCCGTGTTCGACACCGCCGCCGCCGAACTGGAGGCGATGGGCGCCGCGCTGGAAGCAAGCCTGGAAGAAACGGTAGACGTCAGCCTGCAACAGGACATCGTCGAGCTCAAACAATCCGAGCGCGCCGAACTCGCGCCGGTCATTGTGCATGACGTCATCAACCGCGCACTCAAGGATCAGCCGGTAGCAGAGGCCGTGCGCGAGTTTTTGCGCCGCGACTGGGCGCAACTGCTCACCACGGATTACATCAACGAAGGCGAACAGGGCGCGCATTTCAACAGCCACGTCGAGACCATGCGCGAACTGGTGTGGAGCGTGCAGTCCAAGGCCGACATGGACGCGCGCTTGATGCTGGTGCGCATCCTGCCGGGGCTGTTGAAGCGTCTGCGCGAAGGCGTGGCCGAAATCGAGTTGCCTGCCAAACTGGCCGACCGCTTCTTCGCCACCCTGGTGATCCTGCACGCCAACGCCGTGCGCCCCAACGCACAGCCGGTTCCGCTGCCCGAGATCAGCGCCGAAGAAATCGAGGACATGGCAGTGCAAGCCGCAGCGGCAGCACCCGCCGTCGAAACGGCACCTGAACCGGCTGCCGCCCCCGAACCCGCCGCACCAGAATATGAAGACCTCTTTACCCTGCGCGCCCGTTCCCTCAACAAGGGCGACTGGGTGGAATTCCATTACGAAGACAGCACCATCCGCTGGGCGCGGCTGGGCTGGGTCAGCGGCGTCAAGAACACTTACCTGTTCTCGGATCAGGACGGCATGAACAGCTTCTCCATCGGGCTGCATCGCCTGGCCGACAAGCTGCGCCGTGGCGAAGCGGTGCTGGTCGAACGCAAATCCATCACCGAATCGGCGTTTGGCAAGTTAATGAACCTGTTCCGGCAAAAACTCAGCGCCGCCTGAGTTTAGCCGCCCCTCTCGGGGCACGAATACCCTGACAGGGGGCTGGTGCTACCCTGTCAGGGTGAAATCATTTTCGTCCCGCATCATCCGCTGGCAGCAGCAGCACGGTCGCCATGCCCTGCCCTGGCAGAGCGTGGTTGTTGACGCTTCAGCGTCTTTACAACCACGGCCTACCCCTTGCGGGCAGAGCCGCGACCCCTATCGCATCTGGCTGTCTGAAATCATGTTGCAGCAGACCCAGGTCGCCACCGTCATTCCCTATTTCGAGCGCTTTGTAGCGCGTTTCCCAAGCCTGCCCGCGCTGGCAGCCGCGCACGAGGATGAGGTGCTCGCCCTGTGGAGCGGCCTCGGCTATTACAGCCGCGCCCGCAACCTGCACGCCGCCGCACGCATGCTTGCCGAACGTCATGCCGGACAATTTCCGGCTACGGCTGATGCGATCGCCCAACTGCCGGGCGTGGGGCGCTCCACCGCCGCCGCCGTGGCGGCACTGGCATACGGCCAGCGCTGCGCCATCCTCGACGGCAATGTCAAACGCGTACTGGCACGCCACGGCGGGGTAGCGGGCTGGCCGGGCGACAAAAAAGTGGAAGACGTACTGTGGCGACAGGCGGAAGCCCGGCTGCCGCCGCCGAATAGCGGCGGTATCGAAGCCTACACCCAGGGCATGATGGATCTCGGCGCGCTCGTCTGCACCCGCAGCGCGCCAGCCTGCATGAGCTGTCCGGTCAATTCCGACTGCATCGCCCATACCCGGCGCCGCACCGCCGAACTGCCGACCCCGCGCCCCAAAAAGACCCTGCCTGAAAGACAGGTGCAGATGCTGTTACTGCTTGATCGTGGCGAACTCATGCTGGAAAAACGCCCTGCGCGCGGCATCTGGGGCGGCATGTGGAGCCTGCCCGAGCTCCCGGTCGATAGCGATCCGGCCCGGCACTGCTGCACGAATTTCGGATTCACAGCGCACACCCAACAGGTTTTGCCGCAACTGAGCCATAGCTTCACCCACTTCAAGCTGCACATCCAGCCGGTGCAGTTGCAGATCGCCTCCCGCCATGCCAGTTCGCCCGGCCAAGTCTGGCTGCCCCCGGTTGATGCACTGGCTGCCGCCCTGCCGGCGCCGATACGCACACTGGTGGCGCAACTGGTGGCGACAGGGTTCGAAACGGGCTGATTGCCACTGGCCGATTGCCGAGGCAGTGCTATATATGAATTCATACTCTCCAGCATCAGGAGGCATCGTGAATACACTGTCCAGCACGCCCACCCCGGCCATCTTCGACCCCAACGGGTTCCTGATTGATCCGGCTACGTGGAGCGAAAGTCTGGCTGACCGCATCGCCCAGACCGACGGTTTGGGCGAACTCAACGAGTTGCAGTTCGGTCTGCTGCATGCCCTGCGGCGCGAATTTTCCAAACACGGCTGCGTCACCGCGTTGAGCCATGTCTGCCACCTCACCGGCCAGAGCGCCGATTGCATGCAACACCTGTTTCCCAACCCGCGTACCGCCTGGCGGGTGGCCGGGCTGCCCGATCCGGGCGAAGAAGCCAAAGCCTACCTGTAAGCAATCCGCCAGCGACTATCCATCCGGATTGGCGCTATCGTCCCTCGTCCCGCTGCGCGCCGCGAAGATTCCGGTAAAATCCGGGTTTTCCATCCGCAGAGTATCCCCACCATGTCCATGGCCGACCGCGATGGCGTCATCTGGTACGACGGCAAGCTCGTCCCCTGGCGCGACGCCACCACCCACGTCCTCACCCACACCCTGCACTACGGCATGGGCGTTTTCGAGGGCGTGCGCGCCTACAAGGCCGAGCAGGGCACGGCGATTTTCCGCCTGCAGGAGCACACCGACCGGCTGTTCCGCTCCGCCCACATCCTCGGCATGAAACTGCCGTTCGATAAAGCCACCCTCTCCGAAGCGCAGCGCACCGTGGTGCGCGAAAACAAGCTCGAATCCGGCTACCTGCGCCCGATGGCATTTTTCGGCTCGGAGGCGATGGGCATCTCGGCGAAAAATTTATCGGTTCACGTCATCGTCGCCGCCTGGCCGTGGGGCACCTATCTCGGTCAGGAAGCGCTGGACAAAGGCATCCGCGTCAAAACCAGTTCGTTCTCTCGCCACCATGTGAACATCACCATGTGCAAGGCCAAGGCCAACGGCAATTACATGAACTCGATCCTGGCGCACAAGGAAGCCGAGATGGACGGCTACGACGAGGCGCTGCTGCTCGACGTTGACGGCTTCGTCGCCGAAGGCTCCGGCGAGAACGTGTTCATCATCAGGAACGGCAAGCTCTACACCCCGGATCTGACTTCCGCGCTGGAAGGCATCACGCGCGACACCATCATCACGCTGGCGGCCGAAATCGGCCTGCCGCTGGTCGAAAAACGCATCACCCGCGACGAAGTCTATTCCGCCGACGAAGCCTTCTTCACCGGCACCGCCGCCGAAGTTACGCCGATCCGCGAGCTCGACAACCGCGCCATCGGCGAGGGCACACGCGGCCCGCTCACGGCGAAATTGCAGGCGCTGTATTTCGACTGCGTGCATGGTCGTGCCGCCGCCCACAGCGGCTGGCTCAGCCCGGTCAAATAAGGAATCACAATGAGCGAACGGCGAGACAATCCGCAGCGCGTCATCGAGGTCAGCGAGTCCGACCTGCCCCTGCATTGCCCGATGCCGCAAAACACGGACTGGAACAGCCATCCGCGCGTCTATCTGCCAGTCGGGACGCGCGGCGACGTGCTGTGCCCGTACTGCGGCACGCTCTACCGCCTGAAAGGCAAACCCAGCGGCGGCTCGCACTAAGCGCCGCATACCCACGCAGGAGCGAGCGCGCCGGCGTGGGTTGCACACTATTCAGGCATCATGTCCAACCCAGGATTTTCCAGCCCAGAAGCCGCCGAAGCCGCGTTTTACGCCGCCTTCGAGGCGCGCTCGCTCGACGCCATGATGGCGGTCTGGGCAGACGACGACAGCATCGCCTGCATCCATCCGCTGGCCGCGCCGCTGGATAGCCGCGCTGCGGTAGCGGCAGGCTGGCGCAGCATGTTCGAGGCTGCCGGACAGTTCCGGGTACAAGTGGAAGTCGCGCACGAGATGCGCGAAGCCAACCAGGTCATCCGCATCGTGCGCGAATACCTGTTCATCGGGCAGGAAACCGAGGCGCGCCCGCCGATACTGGCCACCAATGTGTATCGCAAGGACACCGATGGCTGGCGCATGGTGCTGCACCACGCCTCGCCGCTTCAGGTGGGCGGCACGCCGCCGCCGCGCACGTCACCGCAAGTACTGCATTGACGCGCCGAGCCGAACGCTGCGCAGCATTTCGACACCCGGCGCGGGTAGAATCGGGGGATTCATTTAACCCGGAGTGCGTTGTGGAATACCCCAAGGAAATCTTCAAGGCCTACGACATTCGCGGCATCGTCGGAAAAACCTTCACCGCTGACATCGTCGAAGCCATCGGCCACGCCATCGGTTCCGAAGCCGTAGCGCGCGGACAAACCGAAATCTGCATCGGCCGCGATGGCCGTCTGTCGGGGCCGGACATGGCCGCCGCACTGGCGCGCGGGATCCAGAAGGCCGGCATCGGGGTGGTCGATCTCGGCATGGTCGCCACGCCGATGACCTACTTCGCGGCGTATCAACTGAAAACAAACAGCGCGGTGATGGTCACCGGCAGCCACAATCCGCCCGACTACAACGGCCTGAAAATGGTGCTCGGCGGCGAGACGCTGTCGGGCGACACCATCCAGAAACTGCGCGAGCGGCTGCTCAACGATGATCTGACCCACGGCAACGGCAGCTACCGCGAATACGACATCGCCAACGAATACCTCAGCCGCATCGTCTCCGACGTCAAGCTCGCGCGCCCGATGAAAATCATCATCGACTGCGGCAACGGCGTGCCCGGCGCGTTTGCGCCCAAGCTCTATCGCGACATGGGCTGCCAGGTGGAAGAACTGTTCTGCGAAGTCGACGGCAACTTCCCCAACCACCATCCCGATCCCTCGCAACCGGCCAACCTGCAAGACCTGATCGCCGCGCTGAAAACCAGCGACGCCGAAATCGGCCTGGCCTTCGACGGTGACGGCGACCGCTTGGGTGTGGTCACCAAGGACGGCAGCATCATCTTCCCCGACCGTCAATTGATGCTGTTCGCCGACGACGTACTTAGCCGCAATCCCGGCGCCGAAATCATTTTCGATGTGAAATCGACGCGCAACTTATTCAACTGGATACGCGAACGCGGCGGCCGCCCGCTGCTGTGGAAAACCGGCCACAGCTTTATCAAGGCCAAAATGAAGGAAACCGGCGCGCTCCTGGCAGGCGAAATGTCCGGCCACGTGTTCTTCAAGGAACGCTGGTTCGGCTTCGACGATGGCTTGTATGCCGGCGCGCGCCTGCTGGAGTATTTGAGCAAGCAGGCCGACATCAACGCCACCCTGCACGGCCTGCCGGACACGGTGAACACGCCGGAACTCAACATCAAGATGGCCGAAGGCGCGCATTACACGCTGATGGACACGCTGCAAAAAACCGCGACCTTCCCCGACGCCCAGGAAGTCATCACCCTCGACGGTCTGCGCGTGGAATACGCCGACGGCTTTGGCCTCGCCCGCCCGTCCAACACCACGCCGGTGATCGTGCTGCGTTTCGAGGCCGACAACGTCGAAGCGCTGGAAAGAATCCAGGCCGATTTCCGCCGCGTGCTCCACCAGTCCGCGCCCGAACTCACGCTGCCGTTTTGAATCATGCGGCCACGCCGCTGCGTGCTGCGCAGCGGCGATGGGGTTAATCCACCGGCAGCGGCGCCGGCCGGTGCAGAAAATACCCCTGCACGAAATCCACCCCCATGTTTTTCAGGCCGGCCAGCTCCGCCTCGGTTTCGACCTGTTCGGCGATGGTCTGCTTGCCCAACTCATGCCCCAGCGTATGCATGGATTTGACGATGGCGAGATTTTCACGGTCGTGATTCATTCCGCGAACAAAATCGCCATCGATCTTGAGATAAGCGACGGGCAGGCGTTTCAGATAGCCGAACGAAGACTGGCCCTTGCCAAAATCGTCCAGCGCAAACTGGATGCCGCGTGATTTCAGCGTCAGGATCAGGCGCTCGCAGGCATCCAGGTTGTCGATCGCGGCGGTTTCGGTGACTTCGAAGCTGATCCGTGCTGGATCGATGCGGTAGCGCTCGATTTCATCCAGAATGAATTCGGCCGTCGCCTGATCGCTGAGGCTGCGGCCCGACAGATTCAGCGCGTAGCTGGCGGTATCTTGCGGATGGGTGTCGAGATAAGCGAAGGTGTTGCGGATCACCCAGCGGTCGAAGCTAGGGGCCAGGCCGTAGCGCTCGGCGGCGGGCAGGAATTCGCCCGGTGAAATAATCGCGCCATCTTCGGCGCGCAGTCGCAGCAGGATTTCGTAATGCTGCGTCGTGATGCCCGGCGACAGCGCGACTTTCTGCTGCCGATACAACATGAACCGGTGCGCCTCGAAGGCCTTGGTGATCGCGCCCACCCACTGCATTTCGTCGCTGATTTTTTGCAGCGCGGGATGGGTTTTCTCGTACACCTGGATCATGCTGCCGCCCAGCGATTTGGCGTGATAACACGCGGTATCGGCCTGCGCCAGAATTTCACCGATATCGGTCATGCCGCTATGCAGTTCGGTCACCCCGATGCTCACCCCCAGGCGGAACACCTTGTCGTCCCACTCGAAACGGAAGCGGTCGATTTCATCACGCAACCCCTGGATAAATTCCAGCGCCTCCGGCAGCGCGGCATCGACGAACAGCAGTCCGAACTCATCCCCGCCCAGACGCGCGAGGAAATGGTTTTCGCCTTCCACCCGGCGTGCCAACAGCGCGGTCAAGCGTTGCAGCAAGGCGTCGCCTGCGCGGTGGCCGCAGGTGTCGTTCACCAGCTTGAAGCGATCCAGATCGATGTAACAGAAAATAAAGCGCCGCGCCTCCTGCTGCACGCTTTGCAGCGCCGCGCTCAACTTGTTCTCCATGGTGCGACGGTTCAGCAGGCCGGTGAGATGATCGCGCTCGGCCTGCCAGGCCAGCCGTTGCATCAGGCTGCGCCGCTCGCTTTCGTCCTGGAATACCAGCACGCCGCCCTGCACGCTGCCGTCGCTGGCGCGGATCGGCGCGGCGGTGTCGCTGATCGCTATGGTCGCCCCATCCTGCCGACGTATCACCGTATGGCTGTCCAGTTCGACCACCGCATTGCGCGCGAGCGCCAGCTCGAGCGGATTGACGACAGCCGCACCGCTTTGTTCATTGAACAGCGGCAACACATCGGGCAAACGGCGCCCCTTGGCCTCGATGGCGGCAAAGCCGGTCAGCTCTTCAGCCCGGTGGTTGATGAATTCGATCAGCCCGGCAGCGTCGGTCACCACCACGGCGTCCCCAATGGATTCAACCATCACCCGCAGGCGTTCCTTTTCGACCAGGAGTTCGGCGTGTTTGCGTTCCAGCGCAGTGACCAGATGGCTGACGTGGTCGGCCATATGGTTAAACGCCAGCTTGGTCTCACGCACCTCGGGCGGCGAGCCATGAG
>Ga0315271_10002458_pt1 | contig 11618 bp, 5 predicted proteins | sample C3_top_MG_FD_204664 | JGI IMG/M metagenome (GOLD analysis project Ga0315271, IMG submission 204664) | Sediment microbial communities from Yellowstone Lake, YNP, Wyoming, USA - C3_top | ecosystem: Environmental > Aquatic > Freshwater > Lake > Sediment | place: USA: Wyoming | collected 2017-08-01
ACGGCTGGGGCGCTGAGGGTCGACTCGGGATGTACCTCGGCGCATTGGAGGGCGCGGAGCGCTGTTGCTGAGGGGCGTAGCGTTGCGAGCCGCCGGTGCCTCCCCAGCCCTGGGCCCCACTTCGCCCCCTGCCGTTGTTCCGCGGCATGGCGCGAGGTTCGCTCCCGCGGTCGGGGACGACCCAAGATGGGGTCCCTCCGTTGCGCACACCGGGATTCTGCATGGGTTCTCTGGGAGTCCGGGGGGCACCAGGCGTCCTGACGGTCGAGGAGCCGTCCATGGAATATGAGCGGGAATCCTGTGCGGGCCTATCTCCGGCGTTTCTCCCCGCGCCTGCCCCGTTGCCTCTCACCGGCTCACCCAACGGCTGGCGAGGTTCAACCGGACTTCGGTTGCCATTGCTCAAGGATGAGGCGTCCCGGCCAGACCCTCTCCCGCTCCGGACCGAAGGATCACCGCCCGCCCCCACGGCCGGCCCGATGGGCCTCCTGGGCTCCCGAACGCCGGCGCCGTCGCCGCTCGTGGTCCCCAAACCTCTCACGCCCGAGGAGACTCCTCCGCGCCCCGCAGTCGATGGCCCGCCATCCCTGCGCACCGGAATTTCCGAAGTCCCCATAGTCCCACGGGTCCGGTCGCCTTGCTGGATGGAGGGGTAGGAGCGCCGGTTGCCTACCGAAACGGGCTCGCCCAATTGGGTGCGGATGTCCCTGTCCGAGAGGCGCCCGTCGCGGTAAGCGCGCACGGCCTGGGGCGAGAGGTTCGCGGATCCCGCACCGCGCGGACCTCCGCCCTGGAGGTACCCGGGGCTACCTTGCGCCCTGGGATAGATGGGGCTGGGCGGGGGGGCATCCTTCCGGTGGACGATGTAGTTATTGACGTTGGTGTTGTAGATGTTGGCTACGTTGCAACTGTTCCAGCCGCAGGGCCTCCAGCAGGGGTTCCCCCAGTAATCCATGGCGCACCAGCCGAAGTAGCCGCCGTCGCACCACGAGAAGCTCACCCAGGCCGGCGCGAAGTAGGCCATGGGGCACCAACCCCAACCATAGCCTGCGCCGTAGACCCATCGCCCGTAGTGGAAGGGAGCCCAGCCCCAAGACTCATAGGGCACCCACGTCATTCCCCAGGAGTTCCACGCCCACTGACCGTAGGTATAGGGCGCCCAGTCCTCGGCCACGGCCTCTGGCCTCCAGACGTAGCCGTAGGAGGAGTCGTAAGTCCAATCTCCGTTGGAATCGAGGTCCGAGGCCCAGGCGGAGAGGTTCTCGGGGAGGTGCTGGCGGGACTCCGAATTCTCCGCCCGTCGCGGCAGGTTGTCGCTGCGGAACTTGAGGAGGCCCGCGGGGTAGGCCCCCGAAGCCATGGGCGCCAGGGGCGGATAGCCGTATTCGGCATACGTGGCCTGCCGCTCGGCCAGGCTCACCGATTCCCCGGCGCTGGACACCATGCAGAGACCCTCGATGCAGGTGGCCCGGGTTCGATCCACGCTCTCCACTTCCACCAGGTAGAGTCCCGCCTTTGAAGGGCTCACCATGGCGGAGGGTGTGGACACGAGGTAGCCGGACATGGCCGCACTCCAGGTGCGCACATCCAGAAGCATGGACCCCTTCCACAATCTCAGCCTCAGGACCGTGCCCTCCCGGGAGCCGTCGGAGGGGAGCCGGTCGATTTCGATCCTGGAATCTCCGTCCAACTGGAGGTGGTTACCGTCCTGGAGGAGAAGGTCCACCCGGCCCCTGCTCTCCGTCCAAGCCGTGTCACCCTCCATGAGGGGGAGGTTGGGCACGAGGGCCTGCGGCTGGCCGTCCCCCGAAGGCTGGAGTGAGGCGCTCCCTTCGATGGCCCGAACCGTGGCGTAGTTTCCGTAGTCCTCGCCGCGCGTGGCAGCGGGCACGAGCCAGAGGGCCGCTCCCGCCATCATGAGGGTGACCCATTTCGAGGCGCGTCCCATGTTGCCCATGGCATCCTCCAGCACAGCGCTATTCGCAACACCCGTGCCAGCCCACGGGGTCAACCGCCTCAGCCTTTTCAACGATTTGCGGCCACCATGCGTGAACCAAGTGTGCACCGGCCGCGGACCTGTCCGCTCCAGCGGACAAAAAAAGAGGGGAGCGAACTCCCCTCACGGTTGACCTTTATTCGCCTGAGACAGCCCCTACTCACCCTCGGGGGGAGGATTGGTAGGAGCCGGCGGGGCGGCGCCTTCCTGGTTTCCCATGTCCACCACGATGGTCGAGGAGTTCATCTGCTGCTGGGTTGCCTGGACGTCACTCCGCACCGAATCGAGCCTTCCCTGCGCGGCCTGGAGCTGGCTGCTGAGGGCGTCGATCTGGCTCTGCATCCGGTCGCGATCGTTCTGCAGCGGGCTTTGGTTCCATTCGTCCTGAAGCGAGGTGAGTTGGTCCTGGAGCTTGGTTTGGTCCTGCTGAAGCACGGCCTGTTGTTGGAGCAGATCGTTGAGATGGGATTGTAATGCGTCCCTATTCGCCCCTTGGTTTCTGGATTGTTGCTCGGAAGCGGGGCCTCCCGGCTGGCCCACCGGTGCGACGGGGGCCGAAAACTGGCCCTCGTTGGCCAGACGGCTCCGGTTTCTGATGACCTCGAGTTGCTCCTCCCCGATCACCACCGGATTGGCTCCGGCAGCATGGGGGGCGACGACGGGAGCCGTCTCCGAAACGGGCTCCGCGACGACCGCCGTGTTCTGGCGATCCGTGGCGGGCAGGTCGACCTGCGATGCCGGCAGATAAAAGTACACGCCCCGCCGCATGAAGTAGGCCATGTCATCTTTGACGACAATCTTTTCGTCCGCCGTGATGATCCGGCCGTCTTTGAGCTGGACGGTGTAGGTGGCGTATGCCGCCATGCCGGAGGAAACCAGCAGGAGGTAAAGCAGAACTGCGCGTTTCATGGGCTAACCCCCTTTCTCACAAGGATAGTATGGACCGCGGAGCGGGTGCCGTCAAGGGGAACCGCTCCTGATTTGGGAATTGGGATTTGGGATTGGGATTGGGGAGTTTGGAAATGAAGGGAGCATGAGCCAGGTGAACTGAAAGCCAAGAGCCGCCGTGCCATCAACGCATTGTGGTGGCGTTATTCATCCCACTCGATGGCTTGATCACCTGATCACCCGTTCACATCCTCTGCACGTGGGGGGTGGGACCAAATTGACACACCAGGTTCCCCGGCGTTACGCTTGAAACTGTTGGAGGCCATGTGTCGCAGCTGACCCGAGAAGCCTGGAAGGCCTATTTCAAGGGGAACTACCTCCGGGCCGGAGACCTGTACAAGGCCGCCGGGGAGCGGGATAAGGCCGCGAGGATGTACCTCAAGGGAGGCGACCTGGCAAACGCCGCGGAAGTGGAGGAATCCCTCGGGCATATCCAGTCCGCGGTGGACCTTCTCCTGCGGGCCGGCGATCCGACCTCGGCCGCGGAAATGCTGGGGCGGCACGGACACCATGCGAGAGCCGCCCAGCTCATGGGCGAGGCGGGCAACAAGGCCCAGGCGGCGCATATCGCCCTCAAGGGTGGCAATACCCAGCTCGCCGCCCATTACTTCGAGCAATCGGGCCGCTTCATGGAAGCGGGACGCCTCACGATTCAGGAAGGCAACGTGGGAAAGGCCCTCCTGCTCTTCGAGAAAGCCCTCAAGCAAATGCCCGCCAGCGAGGCGCTCACACCCTCCGAACTGCTCCAGAGCAGGGAACAGATGGCGGAGGTGGCCCGATATTTCGAGCAGGGCCAGGCCTATGCCCGGGCGGCGGAGGTCTACGAGGCCCTTCACCGGGACCTCCAGGCGGGCCAGTGCTGGGAGGCTGCCAAGAGCTTCACCCGGGCCATGGAATGTTATCAGCGGGCGGGCGCGCCCGAGCGCGCTGGCGCCGTGGCGGAGATGGCTAAGGACACGCCCCTCGAGCTGCAGGCGGAGGCCTTGGCGGCCCGGGGCGAAACCGAAGAGGCCGCCCGCCTTTTCGCCCGGGGGGGAAAGCGAGAGCGCGCCGCGGTCCTGTTCGAAGCGGCGGGCAATCTACCCAGCGCCGCCGAGCTCCGGCGGGAAATGGGCGACTACGAAATGGCGGGCAACCTCTTCTACCGGGTCCAGGCATACCTTCCCGCTGCCGAATGCTTCCAGCACGCGCAACTTTTTTCCCTCGCCAAGCAGTGCTACCTCGCCGCAGGCGACATGCGCTCCGCGAGCCGAATGGCCTTCGAATCGGGCGATTGGGAAGAGGCCGTGGACCTGGCCCAGGGTGACGAGGACCGGGAGCTACTCCTCCACCGGCTGCAGGCCCTGCCGGAGACGGCGGGCGACGTTCTCAGGATCCGGTTGTTGAAAGCGAGGCTGTTCCTGGTCATGGGCCAGCCGCGTCTCGCGCTCACCTGCATCGAGGGTTCTCCCGAGGCGCATGGGGACCGCGAGATGTGGCGGCTCTACATCACGGGGCGGGCCCACCAGGAACTGGGGGCGAGGGAGCAGGCCGCGGAAGCTTACAGAAGCCTCTTGGCCCTAAACGTGGCCTTCAAGGACGCACGCACACGGTTGGATGAGGTCGCCGGAAGGGCCGCCCCCGCTCCGCCCTCGGGTACGGCGCGATACGCCCTCGCCGCGAGGCTGGGAGAGGGGCGCTACGGCGAATGGTATTCGGGCCGGGACGAAACGCTCCATCTGCCCGTCCGCGCCCTGCTGTCCACCCCCCAGGGCCCCGCCCGACGCCTGTCCGAGGACAGCGCAGACCTCCAGCGCCTCCTTGGGCTCACCCATCCTGGCGTGCTCGCCCTTCGCGACTTGGACCGCGACCGCCAGCATACGCTTTTGATCTATGAGGACTTCGGCGGCCGTCCCTTGGCCGAATGGCTCACGGAAGGCTACCAGCCTGCGCCCTACGCCGCCCTGGACAAGCTCAGGCAGATCCTCGAGGCCTTGGCCGAAGGGCACTCCAAGCACTTTCTGCACGGGCATCTGTCTCCCGATGCGGTGCTCATGGACAGCGAAGGCCGCGTCAAGGTCCAAGGGCTGGGCCTGGTTCACTCCTTCGAGGATTTGGCTCTGGCTTCGCCCTCCGATCCGCTGGCCCTCTACCTGCCGCCGGAGGTTCTGCAGCACAAGACCCTGACTACCGCCGCCGATCTCTACGGTGCGGGAGCCCTCCTCATGCACCTCATGACCGGACATCCGCCCGGAGGGATCCAGGAGGTTCAGGGTTCTCGGAGCGCGGAGGATCAGAGCCTCTTCAGGGGCCTTTCCCTGCCCGTGCCCGTGAAGGATTTCGTCCGGCGCCTCCTGGCGCCGGATCTTCTGGACCGCTATTCGAACGCCGAGGATGCCCTCCGGGACCTATCGGCCCTCGAGCTCCCCCCCGGCTCCGTGATTTCCGGACGTTACGAGATCATGGACGAGCTCGGCAGGGGCGGAATGGGCCAGGTTTTCCGAGTCAAGGACCGCGAGCTGGACGACGTCGTCGCTCTGAAGACCCTGCGGAAGCGGCCGGACATGGACGAGGCCTCTCGGGCGCGCTTCCTGAGGGAAATCAAGCTCACCCGAAAGATCACCCATCCCAACGTGGTGCGGGTCTTCGACCTCGGGACCTGGCAAGATCTCTCCTACCTCACCATGGAGTACATCCCGGGCAAGACTCTGAGCCAGTGGATCCGCGAAGGCGAGGGTCGCCGCGCCAACCTCCGCCAGAAAGTCGAGATCCTGCGCGGCATCGCGGACGGCCTCTCGGAGGCCCACCGCCTGGGCATCATCCACCGCGACCTGAAGCCCCAGAACGTGATTCTGACGCCGGCCGGCATCCCCAAGCTGCTCGACTTCGGCATCGCCTACGTGGCCATGGAAGAGACCACGGACCTCACGGGCGAGGGGCGCTTCGTCGGATCCCCGAAGTACGTCTCCCCCGAGCAGATCCAGGGGCGCCCCCTGGACGCCCGTTCGGACATCTACTGCTTCGGCCTCCTCTCCTACTACCTGGTGACGGGGCAGGATCCCTTCACCGGAGACAACCCCGCGCTGATCGTGCTCAAACAACTCAGGGATGAGCCCCCGCCGCCCTCCCGGCTGGTGCGGCTGCCCGCGAGCCTGGAACAGCTCATCCTCTGGTGTCTGAGGAAGGAGCCGCAGGATAGGCCCGGCAGCCTCGCAGAGGTGGCCAGGGTCCTGAAGGAGATCGTATGACCCGCACCTATGTCCTGGACACCAATGTGTTGCTCCACGACCCCTACAGCATCCACCGCTTTCAGGAGCACGAGGTGGTGATCCCCATCTGGGTCATCGAAGAGGTGGACCGGTTCAAGCGCGAGGTGACGGAGATCGGGAGAAACGCCCGGGAGGTATCCAGGGAGCTCGACCGCCTGCGCCTCAAGGGGCCCCTCTCGAGCGGCATCCAGCTCGACTCGGGCGGGACGCTCCGGGTGGTCGTGGAGAAGGTGGACGTGACGCTGCCCCCTTCGATCCGGGAGGGCAGCGCGGACAACCTCATCCTCAGCGTCGCGCTCTTTTACAAGCGTCAGGGCAAGGACGCGGTCTTCGTCACCAAGGATACGAACCTGCGCATCAAGGCGGACGCCCTCGGGGTCCCCGCGGAGGACTACGAAACGGACAAGGTTCAGATCGACGAGCTCTACAACGGATGGCGGAGCCTCACGGTGCCCCGAAAAACCTTGGACGCGCTCTTCTCCCGCAAGGCGATCCCGTGCGAATGGCCGCTTCACCCCAACGAAATGGTCCTCCTGACGGACGAGGAGAACCCCTCCCACACGGCCTTGGCCAAAAAGGTCCCCGCCGAGAACGCCCTGCATCCGGTGGAGGAGTCCAAGCCCCTGTGGGGTATCGGCCCCAGGAACAAGGAGCAGCGATTCGCCATCGACCTCCTCCTGAACGACCAGATCCCCCTCGTGACCCTCGTCGGCAAGGCCGGCACGGGGAAAACGCTCCTGGCCCTCGCCGCAGGCCTGCACAAAGTGAGCGATCAGCAGGTCTACCAGCGACTCCTGGTGACGCGCCCCATCTTCCCCATGGGCAGGGACATCGGCTTCCTCCCGGGCGAGCTCGAAGAGAAACTCAAACCCTGGATGCAGCCCATTTTCGACAACCTGGAACTCCTCTTGAACCTTTCCTACAGCAACCGCGGCCACGACGCCTACCGCGAGCTCGTGGACCAGCGCATCCTCCAAATCGAGGCGCTCACGTACATCCGGGGGCGCTCCATCCCGAACCAGTACATGATCATCGACGAGGCCCAGAACCTGACGCCCCACGAGGTGAAAACCATCATCACGCGGGCGGGCGAAAACACCAAGGTGATCCTCACCGGAGATCCTTACCAGATCGACAACCCCTACATCGACAGTTCTTCAAACGGCCTGACCTATGTGGTGGAACGATTCAAGGACCAGCCCCTGGCTGGCCACATGACCCTCGCTCGAGGGGAACGGTCGGATCTGGCAGAGATCGCGGCGAACGTGCTTTAAAGAAAGCGAGACGCGATTGAGCGAAACGAGAGACGTGAGTGGGTGATCAAGTGATCGGGTGATCAGGAGGATGACCGAGCACATTGTTTCGCCGCGTTTCACTTTTCACTTTTCACTTTTTACTTCTCACTCGAGGTTGCCGGTTGAAGCCTAGGATCCTTAGGATCGCCACGCTCTTCGTTCTGCTCTTCGCGGCGTTGCCCGCCTTCGCGGAGCGCGGCCCCTTCGTGAAGGGCCTGACCTACCGCTACAAGGACAGCAACCTCCTGGCCTCTCTGTCGGTGGGCGGGGCCTTCGAGCGTCCCGACCTGAAGGAGGCCATCCTCTCCACCCGGCCCATACGCATCACCTTCACGATCGAGCTCGTCAAACACCGCGCGCTTTGGACCACGAAGACGATCGTTCGGCACAAGGTCGTCCACTCGGTCGTCTACGACAACCTGACGCGGCAGTTCGCCCTGGAGACCCTGCTGGACGGAAAGAGCACCGACCGGCGCGTGGTCGAATCGATGGAAGAAGTGGTCAGTTACCTGGAGCAGGTGACGGATGTGGTGGTCACCTCCGTCGCCAACCTGGACCCCTCGGAGGGCTCCTATTCGCTCCAGGCCCAGGTCCACCTCCTGGACGACTTCGCCCTTTGGATCATCCCCTGGGACGTCCAGACTCCCTGGGCGACCCAGACCCTGTCGACGCCATGAGACCGCGGCTGTCACCCCGCCTCGCCGTGATATTCGTGGCCAGCGCCGGCCTCGTGCTGGCGGTGGGGTTCATCATCGCGACGAGGCACCAGCAGGACTCCACGGGCCTCACGCCGGCGGGAAACTTCCTCCTCACCGCCCTGTCCATGGCCAACCTCCTGCTGATGACCGTGCTGCTGTTCATCCTGTTCAGGCAACTCATGAAGGGGTTCCTGGAATGGAGGCGCCAGCGCGAGGGGGCACGCTTCCGCACGAGGCTGCTCACGGCCTTCGTGCTCCTGGGCCTCGTCCCTTCGCTCCTGCTCTTCATCGGCGCCATCACCCTCATCGAGTCCACGGTGGATCGCTGGTTCAGCTCCCCCGTCAACAGCCTGGCTTCGGCGGGCCAGCAGCTGGTGGATGATTCGCTGGACATGGTCCGGGACCAAACCTATCGGAAAGCTCAGGCCCTGGCCTGGCAGCTGCGCCAGGTCTCGCACGAGATGCGTCCTGCCCTCGCGGCCCAGCTCTGGAAGGCCGGAGACATGGACGGCATGTGCGTCGTGAGCCCCGACGGCACGGTCTTGGAAAAAATGCCCGCGGACTTTCCGAGCCTGAACGGGTACACCCTCAAGAAGGTCTTTCAGCAGGGCGGTCTCAAGGGCTGGATCGATCTGACACCGACTCCCACCGTGCTCAGCGGCGTGGCGGTGGACCCTCAGCTGGGGGTGGCGGTGGGGACGGCCCTTCCCAAACGATTGTTCGAGCGCGCCCGGTTCATCGCGGAGAATAACCAGCAGTATCTCCAAGTCCGAAGCCAGCGCAAGGCGCTCAAGACATCCATGGTGTCGTCCTTTCTGGCGCTCACGCTGCTGGTCACCTTCGTGGCGGTGTGGGTCGGCACGCACCTCTCCAGGGAGATCAGCGTTCCCCTCCAGCTCCTGCTCGAGGGCACCCACGAACTCTCCCGCGGGAACCTCTCCCACCGCATCTCCTACGACGCCCGCGACGAGATCGGGATGGTGGTGGACTCCTTCAACCGAATGGCGCGCGAGCTGGAGGTGAGCGAGGGGGAACTCGAGCTGAGCAACTCCGAGCTCCGTCTCACCACGGAGTCCCTGGAGCTTCGGCGCCGTTACATCGAGACCCTTCTGGAAACCCTGAGCATCGGCGTGGTGTCCACGGGCCCCGAGGGAGAGATCCACACGCTCAACCCTAAGGCCAGGGAGATTCTGGGCGTGGATCGGGGCCAATCCCTCCGAAGCGTCGTCTCCCGGCGGGAGTGGGCGCCCGTGGCTGCAATCCTGTCGCGGCTCCCCCAGCGCCCCGTCTACAACCAGGAGATGACCGTGAGCACGAGGGACGGGCAGCTCATCCTCTCGGTTTCCGCCGCGCCGCTCCGCGACCCGTCCGGCGAGGTCTTCGGCAACCTCGTCATTCTCGAAGACATCAGCACGCTCTCCAGGGCCCAGCGCATCGCCGCGTGGCAGGAGGCGGCCCAGCGAATGGCCCACGAGATCAAGAATCCCCTCACTCCCATACGGTTGAGCGCGCAGCGCATCCACAAGAAGGCCATGGAGAAGGCGCCCAACCTGGAACAGGCGGTCCTCGAGGGCACGGAGACCATCGAGCGGGAGGTGGAAGCCATGATGAACATGGTGAACGCCTTCTCCCGTTTCGCGCGCCTGCCCGAGCTCAAACTGCGGCCGGGCTCCCTGCCGGACCTCATCCGGGACACGGTGGCGGCTTATGAGACGGAGTCGGCCGAGGTCGTGTTTCACCTCGACCTCCCGCACGAGTTTCCCGCAGTCCGCATGGACGCCGAACATATGGGGCGGGTTTTCAAGAACCTCCTGGAGAATGCCCTGCAGGCCATCGACACGAAGGGGACCGTGAGCGTTTCCCTGCGGGAGGAGGAGGGCCACGCGGTGGTGAGGGTCCGCGACTCGGGTCCCGGGATCCGCGCCGAGGACAGGCTCAAGCTCTTCCTCCCCTACTTCTCCACCAAGAAAAAGGGCACGGGCCTGGGCCTGGCCATCGTGGCCCGCATCCTGGAGGAGCACGGGGGAGAGGTCAAGGTGGACACGGACTACACGGACGGCGCGGGGTTCGTCCTAACGCTGCCCATATGAGGCAAGCAGCGATTAGGCGTGACGCGAGACGCGAGACGCAATGGGAGAGAGCACGATGAGGAGGCCATCAGAAGGGCGCTCGGGGTTCCGCGTTTCGCCTTTCGAGTTCCGAATTCCGAATTCCCAATTCCCAATTCCGATTTTCTACCGCCCTTCCCCACTCCCCACCCCTCACTCCTCACTCCTCACTCTTCACTTCAGGAGTCCTTATGCCTAAGGGCCGCATCCTGATCGTTGACGACGAGGCGGGCATCCGCAGCACGCTGCGCCAGATCCTCGAAGACGAAGGCTACCTCGTGGACGAAGCGGAGACCGGCGAGGATGCGCTGCCCCTGGCCGTGGGTGGTGACCACGATGTGATCCTCCTGGATGTCTGGCTTCCGGGCATGGACGGGCTGGAGGTCCTCCAGCGGATGAGGGAGCGGGGAGTTCCCGCAGAGGTCCTGGTCATTTCGGGCCACGGCAACATCGAGACCGCCGTCCGCGCCACCAAGCTGGGAGCCTACGATTTCATCGAAAAGCCGCTCTCCCTGGAGCGTGTCGTCCTGACCGTGGGCAACGCCCTGAAGAAAAGACGCCTGGAGGAGAAGAACATCCTCCTGCAGCAGCGCGTTCGGGAGGAGATCGCCCTCGTCGGGGAAAGCGACTCCATCACCCGGTTGAAGGACCAGATCCAGCGTGCCGCTCCCACCGCGGGACGGGTTTTGATTTACGGTGAGAATGGCACCGGGAAAGAGCTGGTCGCCAAGCTCATTCACGCCTACAGCGACCGGGCCGAAGAGCCCTTCGTGGAGCTGAACTGCGCGGCCATTCCCACGGAACTCATCGAGAGCGAGCTCTTCGGCCACCGCAAGGGCTCCTTCACGGGCGCCATAGAGCACAAGAAGGGGAAGTTTCTCCAGGCGGACGGCGGAACGCTTTTCCTGGACGAGGTGGGCGACATGAGCCTCGCCACCCAGGCCAAAGTCCTCCGGGTGCTCCAGGAGCAGACCTTCGAGCCGGTGGGGGGCATGGAGGCGGTCAAGGTGGACGTCCGGGTCTTGGCCGCGACCAACAAGAACCTCCCCGATGAGATCGTCGCCGGGCGCTTCCGCCAGGACCTCTACTACCGCCTGAGCGTGCTCCCCATCACCGTGCCTCCGCTGCGGGAGAGGGCCTCGGACATTCCCCTCCTCTGCCACCACTTCCTGACCTTCTTCGCGAAACAGTACGGAAAGCCGGGAAAGGTTCTGACGAGGGACGCCCTCGACGTGCTGATCCGCTACGCCTGGCCGGGAAACGTCCGGGAGCTTCGAAACCTCATGGAGTGGGTCCTCATCATGGTGCCCTCCCCGGAGGTGCGC
>Ga0315271_10002459_pt1 | contig 11613 bp, 7 predicted proteins | sample C3_top_MG_FD_204664 | JGI IMG/M metagenome (GOLD analysis project Ga0315271, IMG submission 204664) | Sediment microbial communities from Yellowstone Lake, YNP, Wyoming, USA - C3_top | ecosystem: Environmental > Aquatic > Freshwater > Lake > Sediment | place: USA: Wyoming | collected 2017-08-01
CTCAATGCTGCCTTTGTCCGCCGCGAGACTCTTCAAGAAGGTGGTGAATAATGACAGGAATTGTTGGGCTGGGCAGTTATGTTCCGGAGGTCGTCGTAACGAATGCAGACCTCGAAAAGACGCTGGATACCAGTGACGAATGGATAAGGACAAGGACGGGAATCCTGGAGAGACGCTTTGCACGAGAGGATCAGGCGACAAGTGACCTTGCTGTCATTGCAGCCGAACGCGCATTGCAGGATGCGAATCTCTCTCCCGCCGATATTGATTTGATCATTGTCGGGACAAACTCGCCCGACATGCTGTATCCGGCCACGGCTTGCCTGGTACAGGACAGAATTGGCGCAACCAACGCAGCTGCGTTCGACCTTCAGGCAGGTTGCCCAGGCTGGCTTTATGCCGTCACTGTTGGGGCCCAGTTCATCGAATCGGGCATGTATAGGCATGTTCTCGTCATCGGGGCAGAGGTTATCACCAGGATGATGGACCAGACAGATCGTGGGACGTACGTGCTGTTTGGGGATGGAGCAGGCGCCGTCGTGCTGGGTGATGTTCCCCGTGGTGGCTTTCTTGCATCCGAGCTTTCGGCGGACGGTTCGCTCGCTCAGCATCTCACCTTCCCTGCAGGAGGATCACGAATGCCGTTCAGCGAGAAGGTGCTGCGTGAACGGACCTACTTCACCAAAATGGATGGTCCGGACGTGTTCAAGTTCTCGGTCCGCGAGATTTCGCGCATTTCGACCAAGGTGCTTGAAAAGGCACAGCTCCCGCTCGACCAGGTCAACTGGTTCATTCCCCATCAGGCGAATCTTCGCATTATCCAGGCAGGTGCCCAGAAGTTGGGCTTACCAATGGAAAGGGTTGTTGTGACCATCGACAAGTATGGCAACTCCTCGTCTGCCTCCATTCCTGTTGCTCTTGACCAAGTCTACCGCGATGGCTCACTGAAGAACGGCGACAAGGTGCTCATGGTTTCTTTTGGTGCTGGCATGACGTCGGCAGCGATCATCATGGAGTGGTGGAAGTGAGCAGGGGGCTGCGCTCCTTGACGGAGCATTGGATTTTTTTTCATTCTCGATATAGTCAGGACAGGCAATGTCCGACACGGTACTGATATGAATGAGGTGAAGCCATGGTAAATCTGGTACTCGTTTCTCACAGCCCCTCGCTGGCGCGCGGGGCCGCAGAGCTGGCACGGCTCATGACACAGCAGTCTCCTCTGATCATTGCGACTGCCGCGGGAACAGGTGACGAGAGCAGTCCTCTGGGCACCAACGCCGAGGAGATAGCAAAGGTGATGGAGCAGGCATACAGCGACGATGGCGTTCTGGTGCTCATGGACATGGGCAGCGCAGTCCTGAGTGCAGAGATGGCACTGGACCTCCTGCCACCGGAGAAGAAGGCGAAGTTTCTCCTGAGTTCGGCACCCATTGTCGAAGGGGCGGTGTCCGCTGCCATCCAGGCCAGCATGGGCGGGACACTTGCCCAGGTGCAGGCTGAGGCGGTGGGATCCCTCGGGAACAAGGCTTCCCAGCTTGGCACGCCCGAGGAGAGCAGTGCTGTCCAGGAACAGCCACCAACGGAGGTGACGCCGGGAGCTACTGCCGAAGCCGTTATCGAAATACACAACAGGCTTGGACTTCATGCCAGGCCGGCCGCGGTATTTGTGCAGACTGCAGGGTCATTTTCGTCAAGCATACAGGTTGCTCGCGTGACCAATGAAGCGAAGCGGGCAAACGCGAAGAGCATCAACGCCATTGCCAGCATGGGACTGCGTCAGGGTGAAGCGATTCATGTGTGGGCACAGGGATCGGACGCGGATGCTGCGGTGGATGCGCTCAAGAAAGCAGCCGCAAATGACTTTGGTGATGTCGAAGCAGCCGCGTCATCGGTGGCTGCGGCTGCACCAGATCACCTTGAGGAAACGGGCAGGACATTTGAGGGCGGGCTGATTGGCATCCCGGCATCTGCCGGTTATGCAGCAGGGCCCGCGATCATCTTGACGCTGGCTGAACCCGAGGTGGATCATCACACCGTTGACGACCCGGATGCGGAGTGGACTCGTCTCTCCAAGGCACTGGACGCCGTTCGCGCCTCGACCGAACGGCTGCGGCAGCAACTGAGCAAATCCGCCACGGAGTATGATGCCGAGATTTTTGATGCGCACCTCCTGTTCCTGGGTGATCCCGACCTGCTGGCGAACGTGCATCAGGCAATTCTGGATGAACACAAGAATGCTGCATGGGCATGGAACGACGCCATTCAGAAAGAACTGGCAGACTTCGGCAGGATCGAGGACGATTACATGCGGGCAAGGGCTGCGGATGTTGCGGACATTGGGCGTCAGGTCCTTGTGCAGCTCAGCGGGGGAACAGCGCCGTTAAATATTGCGGCACCTGGCATCCTCGTTGCAAAAGATCTTTCGCCTTCGGACACGGCGGGGCTTGACCGTGCCATGGTGCTCGGAGTCTGCACGGAGCAGGGCGGGCCGACTTCCCACAGCGCGATCCTCGCCAGGACGCTGGGCATTCCTGCGGTGGTTGGTTGTGGTGAAGCGCTTGGCAAGATTGTTGGAGGAACGCCCCTTATTGTGGACGGAGCATCAGGACAGGTCTGGATATCGCCGTCTGCACAGGTTTCAAGCGCGTACCAGGAGAAGATTGCCGCATGGCGCGACCAGCAGGCGCTGGCTCGAACAACGAGTCAGGCACCAGCAATCAGCAAGGACGGCATTCCTGTCGAGATTGTGGCGAATATCGGTTCAGTCAGCGACGCGCGTACGGCGCTCGAGGATGGAGCTGACGGGGTCGGGCTTCTGCGTTCGGAGTTTCTCTTTATCGGTCGCAGTGAGACACCCACAGAGGATGAACAAGCCGCCGTCTATCAGCAGATCGCTGACCTGATGGAGCAGCGGCCCCTGATTATCCGGACACTGGATGTCGGCGGCGATAAACCCCTGGCCTATCTGCCGCAGAAGCAGGAACAGAATCCCTTCCTGGGCAAGCGCGCACTGCGCCTCTGCCTGGATGAGCCGGACTTTTTCAAGGCAGAGCTGCGGGCAATCCTGCGAGCATCTCCAGGACACAACATCAAGATCATGTTCCCTATGGTCGCCGACATTGGCGAGCTGCGGCGCGCACGCGCCCTTCTGGAAGAAGCGCGCAGTGAGCTGCTCGCGCGCGGCATGCAGGTTGCGGCTGCCGTTGACGTTGGCATCATGGTGGAGATTCCATCAGCGGCACTGCTGGCGTCAACGCTTGCGCACGAGGTAGACTTCTTCAGCATTGGGACAAACGATCTGACGCAGTACACCATGGCGGCCGAGCGTGGCAATGCCGACGTCGCCTACTTGCAGGACGCTCTGCACCCCGCGGTGCTGCGGCTGATCGACCGCACCGTTCGCGGTGCACAGGAGATGGGCAAGTGGGTCGGGGTCTGTGGAGAACTGGCGGCCGACCCGGTTGCCATGCCACTCTTGCTCGGCCTGGGCGTCAAGGAGCTGAGCATGGCTCCTGGTTCCATTCCGGCGGCCAAGAACCTGGCACGCACGCTGAACATCGGCAGCCTTCGCTACCTTGCAGAGGAGAGTCTTGGGCTGGAAAGCGCGGCAGCCGTGCGCACGCTCGTACGTGAGCGACTGAGCGTGCAGTAGCAAAGGAAGTATCGCCAGTGGGATGAGGGTCTCTGAGACCGCTTGCAAAATTTGACGAATGTGTTATTGTGCGAAAAGTGGGGTTGTGTGCACGGCAGGAGCAGGTCGTTCTGCCGGGTTCCCATAGCTGGTCATGTCGGAAGGAAAGGAGGCGAACGGAAGGTCGACGTTGAGTAGCACAGAGAGTTCAGCTTCAAGAACCACTGATGAATTGGTTTCTGCACGTACATTATCCCTGAACGTAAAGGAGACAGCAGAATGAAGAAGAACGGTCTGTTTGGAGAGTTAGTCGGAGAAGTATTCGGAACTTTTATCCTGATCCTGCTCGGCGACGGTGTTGTCGCCAACGTTGGTCTTGCCCCACGCCTTGCTGCTGGTGGGTATAACTGGAATACCATAACGATCGGCTGGGCCATGGCAGTCATCATTGCCGTGTACGTTTCTGGTGGTGTTTCTGGTGCGCATCTGAACCCGGCTGTTACCTTGGCCATGGCCGTAAAGCGCGGCTTCTCCTGGGCAAAGGTCATCCCCTTCTGGATCGCCCAGATGGTTGGCGCCTTCCTTGGCGCCTTTGGCGTTTTCCTTGTCTACCTTGATGGTCTCAAGGGTGCTGGCATGCCCAACGTATGGTGCACTGGTCCTGGTTCCGTCTTTGGTCAGACATTCTGGGGAGCCGGATCTGCCACTGCAACCGGCCCTTACAGCTTGCTTGTTGCCTGTATCGCAGAAATCTTTGGAACCGCCGTCCTGCTCTGGGGCATCCTTGCCTCTGGCGATGCCAAGAACATGGGCCTCAAGGACAACCTTGGCGTTCTGATCGTTGGTGGTACCGTTCTTGCCGTTGGTCTCTCCCTTGGTGGACCGAGCGGCTATGCAATCAACCCGGCTCGTGACCTTGGCCCCCGCATCTTCGGCGCCATCGCTGGCACGAAGGGTCTGTTCACCGGCGCCTACTGGCTCGTTGCCCCCGTTCTCATGCCTCTCATCGGCGGCGTCCTGGGCGTTCTCACGTATGACTGGTTTGTCACTCCAAATCTCCCCGAGAAGAAGTAGCAGGGTACGAGACGCGGCAGGTAGTGTCGCATAACTGGAGGTAACATATGAAGAAGCTCATCAACAAGCCAGAAGATGTTGTTAAAGAAGAACTGGAGGGCATGGGTCTTGCGTATCCTGACCTCATCAAGGTGAGCCTTGAGCCGAAGTTCGTGTACCGCGCCGATGCCCCCGTCAAGGGCAAGGTGGCCTTGATTTCAGGTGGTGGCAGTGGTCACGAACCCATGCATGGTGGCTTTGTTGGCATGGGGATGCTCGATGCTGCCTGCACTGGCGAAGTATTCACTTCCCCGACTCCCGACCAGATGCTGGAAGCCGCGAAGAAAGTCAACGGTGGAGCGGGTATTCTGTACATTGTCAAGAACTACACCGGCGATGTGATGAACTTCGAGATGGCGGCTGATCTGGCGCGTGCCGAGGGCATGAAGGTGCAGAACATTCTCATCGACGACGACGTCGCCGTCAAGGACAGCCTCTGGACTGCCGGGCGCCGCGGCGTTGGCACAACGGTCATAGCAGAGAAGATCACGGGCGCTGGCGCCGAGAAGGGGTATGACCTGGACAAGACGGCCGAGCTGTGCCGCAAGGTAGCCCTGAACGGCCGAAGCATGGGGCTCGCGTTGACATCATGCACTGTTCCGGCTGCTGGAAAGCCCACCTTCGAGCTTGGTGACAATGAGATCGAAATGGGTATCGGTATTCACGGCGAACCCGGACGCACGAGAATGAAGATGGAACCCGCGGATGAACTTACAGAGATGCTGACTGTCTCTATCATCGAGGATGGCGACTATGCCCGTACGGCTCACGAGTGGGATGAGAAGAAGGGTGAGTGGGTGGATGTCGAGCGGGTGAGCAAGGCCTTCAAGCCGGGCGACCAAGTCATTGCTTTTGTCAATGGCATGGGTGGCACCCCGAACATCGAGCTGCAAATCGTCTATCGCAAGCTGCACGAGGTTTGCGAGAAGAAGGGCATCAAGATCGCACGCAATCTCATTGGCTCCTACATCACGTCACTCGAGATGCAGGGCGCGTCCATTACGCTTGTGCGTGCCGATGACGAAATGCTCAGCCTGTGGGATGCCCCGGTCAAGACTCCGGGACTGCGCTGGGGAATCTAGGGCAGGACTGCTCTAGGCAGATGGCACCATTGATGCCGCCTGGACGAGGCCTCAAGTTGAATTGCCTGTGCAGGCGGCATCAGTCAAAGCCGGTGATATGAGGAAGGAGTGATCGATGACAGCTACGGTGAGCGATGTTGTAACATGTCTGAGCAAGATGGTTGAGGTCATCCACGTGAACAAGGAGTACCTGACGGAGCTGGACTCGGCAATAGGCGATGCAGACCATGGTATCAACATGGACCGCGGGTTTGAGGCGATCGCGAAAAAGTTGCCTGATTTTTCTGCCATGACCGACATCGGAGCCATCCTCAAGACGTGTGGCATGACCCTGATAAGCACCGTCGGTGGAGCCAGCGGGCCCCTGTACGGGACGGCTTTTCTGCAGGCGGGAGCAGCCTTGGCGGGAAAAAAGGAGCTTGTGCCGGGCGATTTGCCTGGTGCATTTGATACAGCCCTCAAGGGCATCATCATGCGCGGCAGGGCAAACCTGGGCGACAAGACAATGGTGGATGCGCTGACCCCCGCTGTCGCGGCCCTTAAGGAAGCGCTTGCGAGCGGTGCCAATGCAGCTGAAGCACTGGACAAGGCTGCAGCGGCTGCAGAAGAGGGCATGAAGGGGACCATCCCCATCCAAGCCAAGAAGGGACGGGCAAGCTACCTTGGGGAACGGAGCATCGGTCACCAGGATCCCGGAGCAACCTCCACGTTCCTGCTCATCAGGACAATGGCTGAAACAGCGCACGCAATCGGCTTCTAGGTAGATTGTGTCGCTGCAGTTGACAAATTCGGTTTCAGAATTACAGTTGCACAGGACGTTGATTTGGAATGTGGCAAGAACTTCGTCCGAAGGTGTTCCCCGGCTCCAGGTAGTTTTTCTGCCGGGTTCCCATAGCTGGTCATGTCGGAAGGAAAGGAGGCGAACGGAAGGTCGACGTTGAGTAGCACAGAGAGTTCAGCTTCAAGAACCACTGATGAATTGGTTTCTGCACGTACATTATCCCTGAACGTAAAGGAGACAGCAGAATGAAGAAGAACGGTCTGTTTGGAGAGTTAGTCGGAGAAGTATTCGGAACTTTTATCCTGATCCTGCTCGGCGACGGTGTTGTCGCCAACGTTGGTCTTGCCCCACGCCTTGCTGCTGGTGGGTATAACTGGAATACCATAACGATCGGCTGGGCCATGGCAGTCATCATTGCCGTGTACGTTTCTGGTGGTGTTTCTGGTGCGCATCTGAACCCGGCTGTTACCTTGGCCATGGCCGTAAAGCGCGGCTTCTCCTGGGCAAAGGTCATCCCCTTCTGGATCGCCCAGATGGTTGGCGCCTTCCTTGGCGCCTTTGGCGTTTTCCTTGTCTACCTTGATGGTCTCAAGGGTGCTGGCATGCCCAACGTATGGTGCACTGGTCCTGGTTCCGTCTTTGGTCAGACATTCTGGGGAGCCGGATCTGCCACTGCAACCGGCCCTTACAGCTTGCTTGTTGCCTGTATCGCAGAAATCTTTGGAACCGCCGTCCTGCTCTGGGGCATCCTTGCCTCTGGCGATGCCAAGAACATGGGCCTCAAGGACAACCTTGGCGTTCTGATCGTTGGTGGTACCGTTCTTGCCGTTGGTCTCTCCCTTGGTGGACCGAGCGGCTATGCAATCAACCCGGCTCGTGACCTTGGCCCCCGCATCTTCGGCGCCATCGCTGGCACGAAGGGTCTGTTCACCGGCGCCTACTGGCTCGTTGCCCCCGTTCTCATGCCTCTCATCGGCGGCGTCCTGGGCGTTCTCACGTATGACTGGTTTGTCACTCCAAATCTCCCCGAGAAGAAGTAGTTCTACTATCTGACAAAGGAGAACTCATTATGGCAAAGTATGTAGGAGCAGTAGATCAGGGTACGACCAGCACTCGGTTCATGATCTTCGACCACGCTGGACAGGTCATCGGTATCGACCAGAAGGAACACGAGCAGATTTATCCAAAGCCCGGGTGGGTCGAGCATGACCCGATGGAAGTCTGGGCTTCCACACAGGCGGTTATCGCCGGTGCACTTGCCAAGTCCGGTGTTGCTGCTGCAGATCTGGCGGCAGTCGGTGTCACCAACCAGCGTGAAACCACGGTCATCTGGGACAAGAATACGGGCAAGCCGGTGTACAATGCCATTGTCTGGCAGGACACTCGTACGGACCTCATTTGCAACGAGCTGGCAAAGGACGGGGGACCTGACCGGTTCCGCGCCAAGGTAGGACTTCCTCTGGCCACCTATTTCTCTGGGCCCAAGATCAAATGGGTGCTTGAGAATGTACCCGGTGCCAAGGAAAAAGCCGAGAAGGGCGAGCTGTATTTTGGCAACATGGACAGCTGGGTCATCTGGAACCTGACGGGCGGAGTCAACGGTGGTGTCCACGTCACCGATGTCACGAACGCCAGCCGCACGATGCTGATGAACCTCGAGACCCTGGATTGGGACGAAGAGCAGCTCAAAGTGTTGGGGATTCCGCGTTCGATGCTGCCCGACATCAAGGCTTCTTCTGAAGTCTATGGCAAGGGTGTTGGCGCACTCGCTGGCGTTCCTGTCGCAGGTGACCTTGGCGACCAGCAGGCAGCACTCTTTGGCCAGACCTGCTTCAGCGCAGGCGAAGCAAAGAACACCTATGGCACCGGCTGCTTCATGCTTCTCAACACCGGCACCAAGCCTGTTCCTTCCAAGAACGGTCTGCTTACCACGCTGGGCTACAAGATCGGCAAAGAGCCGGCCGTGTATGCTCTTGAAGGCTCCATCGCCATCACTGGCGCTCTTGTTCAGTGGCTGCGCGACAACCTTGGTCTGATCCAGAAGTCCTCCGACATCGAAGCCCTCGCCAATACGGTCGAGGACAACGGTGGCATTTATTTTGTCCCGGCATTCTCTGGTCTGTTTGCTCCGTATTGGAAGAGCGACGCTCGCGGTGTTATCGTCGGCATGACTCGCTACGTCAACAAGGGCCACATTGCCCGCGCTGCACTTGAGGCAACTGCCTATCAGACCCGCGAAGTTCTCGAAGCCATGAACAAGGACTCTGGCGTTCCGCTTACCGCACTCAAGGTAGACGGCGGCATGGTCTTTGATGATACGTTGATGCAGTTCCAGTCTGACATCCTGGGCGTTCCCGTCATTCGTCCGAAGGTTGCCGAGACAACCGCACTGGGTGCCGCCTATGCAGCCGGTCTTGCAGTTGGTTTCTGGGCCAAGGTCGAAGATCTGCGTGCCAACTGGGGCGTGGACAAGACGTGGGAGCCAAAGATGGACAGTGCCAAGCGCGCTGCACTTTATGACGGATGGCTTGAAGCCGTCAAGCGCACGTTCGGCTGGATCAAGCAGTAGAACTCTTGCTGTAGAATCCCGGCAAATACAACGAGCCGCGACCCGCGGTCGCGGCTCGTTCGACATGATGGGCACGTGAAAGACAAGACAATCCTGGTCTGTGAAAGGGAAACCCAATCTTTGATCTTGGAAAAGTGATAGAGTTTGCTGTCACGAAGTACGATACTAGATATAAGGAATGGCAGACATGGCTGACAAAACGTATGATGTCATCATCATTGGCGCGGGAGTCGTCGGGAGCATGGTCGCCCGTTTCCTGTCGCGCTACAAGCTTGATATCCTGTTAATCGAAAAAGATTCCGACATTGGCATGGGTGCCTCCTCTGCGAACACAGCTATTGTGCATGCCGGTTATGATCCCAAGCCAGGCAGTCTGAAGGCTGAGATGAACGTCAAGGGCAATCAGATGTTCGATCAGCTGGCGGGCGAGCTCAATTTCAGTTTTGAGAGGCGCGGTGATTATGTCGTTGCGATAGGACCAGAGGAATATGGCAAGCTGGAGACCTTGCGCCAGCAAGGGCTGGCCAACGGGGTTCCCGGCATGGTCATGCTGGACGGCCCCGAGGTTCGCAGACGCGAGCCCAACATCAATCCGGACGTCAGTGGCGCGCTGTGGGCAAGCACCGGCGGCATCTGTGATCCGTTCAGTGTGGTCATCGCTGCTGCAGAGAATGCAGTTGTGAACGGAGTGACTCTGCTCACGGACACGGCGTTTGAAGATTTCATTATGGAAGGGAAGCGCATCGTTGGCGTCAAGACGAACCGTGGAGAGTTCAGGTCGCGGTGGGTTGTCAACAGCGCCGGTCTCTATTCAGACGTGGTGATGCACAAGGCCGGCCTGAGGCCGGAGTTCAAGATTGTTCCCCGAAAAGGCGAGTACTACGTCTTCGACAAGGCAGAGATTACGATCAACAACGTGCTCTTCCCTGTGCCGTCCGAGACGAGCAAAGGCATTCTGGTGACGACGACCATTCACGGCAATACGATCATTGGACCCAACGCCTTGGAGATAGAGGACAAGGAGGATCGCTCCATTACGCCGGAGGGCCTCAGTGAGATCTGGCAGGGTGCACTCAGCCTTGTTCCATCGCTCAGCCTGAAGTACGCGATCGCCGAGTTTGCCGGATTGCGGCCGGGTGGCAATGCCCCCAGCCCCAACCCAAACATCCACTATAACAAGGACTTCATCATCGAGATTCCCAAAGAGGTGCAGGGGTTTGTCAACCTTGGCGGCATTGAATCGCCCGGTCTGACATCATCGCCTGCCATTGCGGTCCGGGTAGTTGAATTGCTCAAGGATGCCGGCGAGAAGCTGGAGGAGAAGCCCGACTGGAATCCCATTCGGAGAGCTCGTCCACGCTTCCGGGATATGCTGCCTGGCGATCAGAAGCTGCTGGTCCAGAATGATCCCAGGTATGGGCGCATCATCTGCCGCTGCGAGAACGTCACCGAGGGCGAAATCATTGCCGAGATCCATGCACCGATTCCTGCGCGCACCTACGATGCGATCAAGCGACGCACATGGCTCGGAACAGGGCGCTGCCAGGGAGGCTTTGACACGCCGCGCGTTGTTGAGATCCTGGCTCGTGAACTGGGCGTTTCGCCGCTTGAGATCAGCAAGAAGGGAAGAGGATCAGAATTCCTTGTCCGGCCGACCAAGGACGTGGAGGCGAAATAATGTTGAAGCAGAAATATGATGTGATCGTCATTGGCGCTGGACCTGCAGGACTTGCAGCAGCCATCGAGGCAAAGAAGACTGGTGCCCAGGATGTGCTTGTTATTGAACGGGCGCAGGAGCTTGGTGGCATTCTCCAGCAGTGCATTCACAATGGATTTGGCTTGCAGACGTTCAAGAAGGATTTGCCAGGGCCCGCTTATGCCCAGCGCTTCATTGACGAGCTGACGAGCCTGCATATTGACACCCTTCTTGATGCAATGGTACTTGATGTGACTGGTGAGCGTCATGTGTCGGCGACCAGCCAGTGGTCGGGATACGTCGAGCTGGACGCGAGAGCACTTGTCCTTGCCATGGGCTGCCGTGAGCGCACACGGGCTCAGATTGCTTTGCCGGGAACACGACCGGCCGGGGTCTACACGGCAGGAACAGCTCAGCGGTTCGTCAACATGGAAGGCTTCATGCCAGGCAAGAAATTTGTCATCCTCGGCTCAGGCGACATTGGCATGATCATGGCGCGCAGACTGACATTTGAGGGAGCCAAAGTGGAGCGGGTCCTCGAAATCATGCCATTCTTGACAGGGCTCACGCGCAATTACGTCCAGTGCCTGCAGGACTTCGACATACCGCTGCAACTGCAGCATACGGTCAAGCGTATCATTGGCAACGAACGCGTGGAAGCGATCGAATCGGTACAGATTGATGATCACCGGCAGCCGATCCCTGGGACCGAAGAGGTTATCCCGTGTGATACGCTGCTGC
>Ga0315271_10002460_pt1 | contig 11613 bp, 9 predicted proteins | sample C3_top_MG_FD_204664 | JGI IMG/M metagenome (GOLD analysis project Ga0315271, IMG submission 204664) | Sediment microbial communities from Yellowstone Lake, YNP, Wyoming, USA - C3_top | ecosystem: Environmental > Aquatic > Freshwater > Lake > Sediment | place: USA: Wyoming | collected 2017-08-01
TATCGGCCAGATCCTCAGCACGCGCCCGACCGACCGCCGACAGCTGATCGAGGAAGCGGCCGGCGTGACGAAGTACAAGGCGCGCCGGCGCGCCGCGGAGCTGAAGCTCGAGGCGTCGCAGCAGAACCTCACGCGCATCGACGACATCATCTACGAAGTCGAGAAGCAGCGCGCGGCGCTGAAACGGCAGGCGGCGAAGGCGCGCCGCTACAAGCGGCTGCGCGAAGAGCTGCGGCGATGGGAGAAGGTTCTCTTCGCGCGTCGCTATCGCGTCCTGGCGGAAGCCATCGAATCGGCGCGCGCGCGGCTGGCCGAGCGTCACGACGCCGAGGCCGCCGCTGCTGCCCGGCTCGCCGCCGCCGAGGACGGGCTGGCGCGCACGCGGATCACGCTCGCCGAGGCCGAGTCGCACGCGAACGCCGTGCGCGAGGACGCTCACGCGCGCACGCTCGACATCGACCGCCGCCAGAACCAGGTCGTGTTCAACGAGCGGCAGCTGGTGGATCTGGGGGCGCGCCGCGGAGAGATCGGCGAGGAACTGGCCGCCATCGAGGCGCGACGCGAGCCGGCTCGCCAGGCGCTGACCGAGCGCCGCGACGCGTCGCAGCGTGCCGCGGACGAGCGCGACCTGGCGGCCTCGGTATTGGCGACCGAGAACGGGGCGTACGAAGCCGCCTACCGAAGCCTCCAGGCGCTCGAATCCGACGTCGAGCAGAAGCGCCAGGATGTCTACGTCGCGATGACGACGATCAGCTCGCTGCAGCACGCGATCGACAACGCGATTGGCGCGCGGCAGCGGGTGGAAGAGGAGCTGTCGCGGCTCGACGGCGAGCGATCCGACGTCGAGGTCGAGAACGCCAGGTTGCAGGGGGAACTGGACGGCGGCCGCCAGCGGTTGTCCGATGCGCAGGTCGCCCTCGATCGCGTGCGGGCGGAAGGCGAAGCCCGCCAGGCGGAGCTCGGCGACGCGCGCGAAGAGCACGAACTGCGGCGCCAGGAAACGCGCGCCCGGGAACAGGAACTGGCGAGCGTCGAAGCGCGCCTGAAGTCGCTCGAGGAACTCGAAGCGGCGCGCGCGCAGTACGGCGATGCGGCCCGATTCCTCCTGGCCGACGAGAGCGCCTCGATTCGCCAGTACGGATCGCTGGCCGACGACCTCGAGGTGGACCGCGGCTATGAGCGCGCGGTCGAATCGTTCCTTGGCGACCTGCTGCAGCACGTGCTGGTGCCGGATCACGACGAGGCCGCACGCGGCCTGGCCCTCGTGCGCGACCACAACGCGGGCCGCTGCGGCTTCCTGGTGGTGGGGGGCGACGTTTCCGCGCCGCAGCCCGTGGGCGCCCCTCCGCTGGAGGGACTCATCCCCCTGGCATCGGTCGTCCAGGCCACCGGCGAACACGCGGTCTTCATCCAGGCCGCGATCGGCCACGCCTGGATCGCCTCGTCATTCAGCCAGGCGGCGGCGGCGGCGAAGCTCACCGACGTGCCGGTGGTGACGCCCGACGGCGACATCCTGCGCGGCGGGCACCTGGTCTACGGCGGCGTGCGCGAGGAATCGCGCGGCATCCTCTCCACCAAGCGCGAGGTCAAGGAACTGCGCGACCGCGCGGTGGCGGTCCGCGATTCGCTCGGGTTGCTCGCCGAGCAGAGCGCGGTCGTCGCCACGTCAATCGCCCAGCTGTCGCAGCAGATCGCCAACCTGATCGCCGAGGCCCACTCGCAGGAGAAGGCCATCGTTGGCTTTGAAGCGCTGGTGGCGAAGGCCAACGAGAACCGCGAACGCCTGATGCGCAAGGCCGACGTGCTGGCCACCGAGAGCGCCCGGGCGCACGAAGAGCGGCGCGCGCTCGAGGCGCGGGAGGTCGAAGCGCGCGCGTCGGTCGCGCGTCAGGAAGAAGCGCGCGCCGCAGCCGATGAACGGCTCGCGCTCGCGCAGCGCCAGTTCGCCGAGGCCCGCGAAGCGGCGGAAATCAGCAGCCGCCGCGCGGCGGACGCCCGGGCGGCGCACGCAGGTCTCGTGGAGCGCGCCACCGCCCTGCTGGTCGAAGTGGCGCGGCAGGACGAGATCATCCAGGAACTCGAGTCGCGCTTCGCGGCGCGGCAGGAAGAGGCGCGGCAGAACGCGCAGCGGCAGGCCGACCTGCGGCAGGCCATCGAGGCGGGCAAGAAGCAGCTCGATCTCGACCTTCAGGACCTGGAGCGGCTGCGCGTCGACGTGCGCGTGGCCGAGGAGCGGCTGTCGGACCTGCGCCAGGGCAGCGACGTGCAGGAGGTCGAGATCCGCGACGCGCGGAAGGCGCTCGACCTCGTCCGCGGCGAGGTCGGCGAGCTTGAAATCGCCCGGGCAACCGCGGAAGCGGACCTGGCGCACCTGGCGTCCACGTGCGTGGAAGCCGTCCAGGCAGGGCTGGACGAGGTGCTGTCCGAAGTCGAGGCGGCGGAGCGCGAAGGCTTGGTGGCGCCTGGCCAGCCGATGACCGACGAGCCGGACGACGAGGCAGGAGAAGACGAGGGCGAGGGCTTCCCGGGCGCCGCCGAGGGCGCGCTTGCCGTCCAGGCGCCGATCCTCGCGGTCGCCTCGGCGCCGCCGGCCACGCCGGACGAGGCCATCGCGGCGCTGAAGACGAAGATCGACCGCCTCGGCCCGGTGAACATGATGGCGATCGAGCAGTTCGACGAACTCGAATCGCGCCACACCTTTCTCACCGTGCAGCGCAAGGACCTCCGCGACTCGATCGCGGCGACAGGCGAGGCCATCAAGCGGATCGACGAAACGAGCAAGGAGCGGTTCCGCGAGGCCTTCGGCGTCATCAACGAGAACTTCCAGGAGATGTTCGCCATCCTCTTCGGAGGCGGCCGCGCCGGCCTCACGCTGATCGACGAGACCGACGTCCTGGAGAGCGGCATCGAGATCGTCGCCTCGCCCCCGGGCAAGCGGCTGCAAAGCGTGCAGCTCCTCTCGGGCGGCGAGAAGGCGCTGACCGCCATCGCGCTGATGTTCGGCATCTTCAAGTACAAGCCGAGCCCGTTCTGCGTGCTCGACGAGATCGATGCGCCGCTCGACGACGCGAACATCGGCCGGTTCGTCGAGATCCTCAAGAAGATGCAGGAGCAGACCCAGTTCATCATCATCACCCACAGCCGCAAGACGATGGAGATCGCGGACCGGCTTTACGGCGTGACGATGGAAGAGCCGGGCGTGTCGAAGCTGATTTCGGTCAAGCTGAACTGACGCCCCCGGCGCCGAAGGCCTCAGGCCACGGGCCCGATCGAACCGTCCCGCTCCGGGCACCGTATACTCCCAGCAGGAGGCACTCTTGCTATGCGCGCCAGCCGCACACTCTCTCTCGTGGTCCGACTGACGGTCATCGGCCTCGCCCTGGTGGCCGTGTCCGCCTGCGACGTCGTCGTCTCGAGCTTGGAATCGAAGGGCAAGGCCGAGGACCAGTGGACGCGCTCCTACCCGCTCGCCTCGGGCGAACTGGAAATCGTGAACACCAACGGGTCGATCGAGGTCACCGGCGCGGACGGCAGCCAGGTGGAAGTGGTGGCCGAGCGCATCGCGAAGGCGGCGACGGACGATGATGCCAAAAAGGTCCTGGCTGAACTCCAGATCGGTGAGCAGGTGAGCGCGAACCGGGTGCGGCTCGAAACCAAGCCGCCAACCGGCGAGGGACGGCGCATCGAGGTCAAGTACCACATCAAGGTGCCGGCTGGCGTCAACGTGCGTCTCAACAGCCAGAATGGGACGCTCGATGCCGCCTCGCTGAAGGGCGAGTTCAGGGCGGAAACCGGGAACGGCACCATCAAGGGGCGGGACCTGACCGGCCTGGTGGAAGCGAATACCACCAACGGCACCATCCGCCTCGAAGTGGCCGCGTTGGCCTCCGGGGGCGTCCGCGCGGAGACGGTCAACGGCACCGTGGAACTGACGATCCCATCCTCGTCGAAGGCCGACGTGCGGGCGAGTTGCGTCAACGGTAGCATCTCGGTCGAGGGGATCAAGCTCGACGGTCCCGAGGCGTCGCGCCGGCGCGTCGAAGGCCGGCTGAACGGGGGCGGCTCGAAGGTCGTCCTCGAAACCACTAATGGGCGCGTCCGTCTGATCGGCAAGTGAACGAAGACAGGTCCGCCCGGTATCACACGCTCGGTCGCCGGGCGGCGATCGTGTCCACGGCCTGGAGCGCCGGCCTGCTGGCGCTCCTTGCCGTCACCCCGCTGTCGGTCGGGCTTCGCGCGTCGATCGAACGGTCTGCGACTCCCATCCTCCCCTCCTGGCTGCTGCCTTCCGCCATCGTCCTGGTCTACGTCGTCGCCATCGGCCTGGTCCACGAAGCGGGGGAGTGGCCCATCGCCTTCTACCGCGGCTTCCTCCTCGAGCGGCGCTACGGCCTGTCAACGGAGTCGCTCAAGCGCTGGGTGAACGACCAGCTGAAGGGGACCGCCCTGGGCGGGGCGCTCTCGCTCGGCGGCTTCTCGGCCCTGTACCTGGCCATGCGCCACCTGCCCGAGTGGTGGTGGCTCGCCGCGGCGATCGGTTTTGCCGGCGTCATCGTCGTGCTCACGAGGCTCACGCCGGTGCTGCTGATGCCGATCTTCTTCACCTTCCGGCCGTTGGGGCGCGTGGAATTGCGGGAGCGGCTGCTCGCGCTGTCGCGCCGCGCGGGCGTGGCGGTGACCGACGCGTCCGAGTGGCAGTTGAGCGACCGCACGAAGAAGGCGAATGCGGCGCTCGCCGGCCTGGGCCGCACGCGTCGCATCATCGTCTCGGACACGCTCCTGGCCAACTACACGGACGATGAGATCGAGGTGATCCTGGCGCACGAACTCGCCCACCAGGTGCACCACGACATCTGGAGAGGGATCGCCCTGCAGACGGTCGTTTTGACGGCGGGTTTCTTCGCAGCGAGCCGCGCGATGGCATCGCTGGCGCCGCGCCTGGGCTGGCACGGCGTGGCCGACGTCGCCGGTCTGCCGGTGCTGGTGCTCTCCGCCGGTGTGCTGTCGCTGGTGCTGCTGCCCGCGGCGAATCTCCTGTCGCGGCGGATGGAGCGGGCGGCTGACAGGTTCGCGCTGGAGTTGACCGGGAACGCGGAGGCGTTCTCTTCTGCCATGCGCCGCCTGGCCGAGCAGAACCTGGCGGAGGAACATCCCTCGCGCTTCGCGCGCTGGATGTTCTACACCCATCCGCCGGTCGCCGAGCGGATCGCCGCCGCCGCCAAATGGGAGCAGGACCGGAAGTAGGCGAGGAAACCGGGTCCGAGCACCGCCCGGACGCCCGGGACCGGCAGCCGGAAGCGCTACCGTGCGGTGACGACCAGTTGGCCCTTCATCTTCCGGCAGCCGTCGTCGGTCTTGAGGCTGCAGTAGAAGTCGAACGTGCCCGCCTTGTCCGCCCGGAACTCGAAGACCACCGGGTGACCGGGAGCGGCCCGCTTGGCGATCCGGTACGGTTCGTCGATGGTGAAGCTGTGCGGGATGTCGGCCGCTTCGAACGTGATCTTGACGAGGTCGTTCTGGTGGACCTCGATGCGCGGCTCCGAGTAGGAGTACTTGCGCGCCACCACCCGGAACTCGTGGGTCTCGCCAACCTGCCCCGGATCCTGCGGCGAGGACGAGGCGTGGAGGGTGGGGCCGGCGACGACGCGGGCGACCCCTGGTGCCACGGCGAGAACGGCGGCCGCGCACCCGAGAGCGAGCATCAACAACGCGGTTCGGCCGAATCGACGTCGTGACATGGGCCCTCGCTCCTGGGACGTAGTGGCTAGTGGCTAGTGCGGAGTGGCTGGTGACAAGCGATGAGTCAAGACCAGCCACTACCGCTGACTGAGCGGAAAGGGCCGCGCGGTTGCGGCCCTTTCTCGTGGATTAGTGTCGCCGTCCGCGATCGCCGCTGCGTCCCCGCGGCGGGCCGTCGTGACGGGGGCCGTGCTCGCGGGGTTCCTGGCCGTGCGGCGCGCCGCCGCCTTCGCCGGCCGGCGCGGCGCCTTCGCCCGGCTCGAGCAGCGCCTTGCGGCTCAGCCTGACCTTGCCGCTCGGATCGACGTTGATGACCTTCACCATCAACTGCTCGCCTTCCTTGAGCTCGTCCCGAACGTCATTGACGCGGTGGTTGGCGATCTCGGACACGTGGAGCAGGCCGTCCACGCCGGGCATGATCTCGACGAACGCGCCAAAATCGGTGATGCGCTGCACCTTGCCGAGGTACGACTTGTTCAGCTCGGGTGTCGCCGTCAACTCCTGGATGATCGCGATCGCGCGCTGCGCCGAATCCTCGTCGGCCGACGCCACGTTCACGCGGCCGTCGTCTTCGACGTCGATCTTCACGCCCGTCCGCTCGATGATCCCGCGAATCACCTTGCCGCCAGGTCCGATGACGTCGCGAATCTTGTCCACCGGGATCTGGATCGTGACGATGCGCGGCGCATAGGTCGAGATGTTCGTGCGCGGCGCGTTCAGCGTCGCCATCATCGTTTCGAGGATGTGCAGCCGGCCGCGGCGCGCCTGGTCGAGCGCCTCGCGCATGATCGCGGACGTGATGCCCGAGACCTTGATGTCCATCTGGAGGGCCGTGATGCCCTCGGCCGTGCCGGTGACCTTGAAGTCCATGTCGCCGTAGTGGTCTTCGGCGCCCGCGATGTCGGTGAGCACCGCGTACTTGCCGGTCGCCTCGTCCATCACCAGGCCCATCGCGACGCCCGCGACCGGCGACACGAGGGGAACGCCCGCATCCATGAGCGCGAGCGACCCCCCGCACACCGACGCCATCGACGACGAGCCGTTCGACTCGAGGATGTCGGAGACGATGCGGACGGTGTAGGGGAACTTGTCTTCGGCCGGGAGCATCGGCGCGAGCGCGCGCTCGGCAAGCGCCCCGTGGCCGACTTCGCGGCGGCCGGGGCCGCGCAGGAACGCGACCTCGCCGACCGAGAACGGCGGGAAGTTGTAGTGCAGCATGAAGCGCTTGTACACTTCGCCGCCGATCATCTCGACTTTCTGCTGGTCGTCGGCGGTGCCGAGCGTCGCGGTCACGAGCGCCTGCGTCTCGCCGCGCGTGAAGACGGCCGAGCCGTGCACCCGCGGAAGGACGCCGACCTCGATCCAGATCGGGCGGACCTGGTCGAACTGGCGGCCGTCGAGGCGGACGCGCCGCTCGAGGATGGCGTCGCGCAGCACCTTTTCCTTCAACTGCTTGAAGACGGCCTTGGCTTCGCTCTTCCGCTCCACTTCCTCGTCAGGCATCGACGCCACGAGGTCTTCGAGCACCTGGTCGACCGCGGCGTAGCTCTCGATCTTGTCCTGGATCTGCATCGCCTCGCTGAGCGGCAGCAGGATCTTCTCCTCGACCTCGCGGTAGAACTCTTTGTTGATTTCCTTCTTGGTCGCGGTGACCTTGGTCTTGCCGGCCTCCTGCGCCATCCGGTCGATGACGTCCACGATCTGCTTGATGGCCGCGTGCCCGGCCTCGAGCGCCTGGAGCACGTGGTCTTCGCTCACGACCTTGGCGCCGGCTTCCACCATGACCAGGCCGTCGCGGCTGCCGGCCACGATGATGTCGAGGCGGGCCTCGCGGCGCTGCGCGTAGGTCGGGTTGATGATGAACTCATCGCCGACGAGCCCGACGCGCACGGCCGCAATCGTCTTTTCGAAGGGGATCTCGGACAGCGCGAGCGCGGCTGAGGCGCCGGTGATCGCGAGCACGTCGGAGTCGTTGTCCAGGTCGGCCGACAGGACCAACGCGATGATCTGGGTCTCGTGGTGCCAGCCGGATGGGAACAGCGGGCGACACGGCCGGTCGATGCACCGGCTGGTGAGCACTTCCTTTTCGGTCGGCTTGCCCTCGCGCTTGAAGAAGCCGCCGGGAATGCGGCCGGACGCGTAGGTGTTCTCGCGATAGTCCACCGTGAGCGGCAGGAAATCGATGCCCTGGCGTTCGGCCGACGCGTAGCAGGCGGTCACCAGGACCACCGTGTCGCCGTAGCGCACGATGACCGAGCCGTTGGCCTGCTTGGCGAGTTTCCCTGTCTCGATCGACAGGACCTTCCCGCCGACTGTGAGTTCACGCTTGTACATAAGTCTTGCCTCGATGGTGGGACGCACGCGTCCCTGCCGATGCTGACGTGGGATGGGCCCCTGGAGAGACACCGCGGAAGCAGCGGCGGATGATCGTCGCTGTGGCCGCGTGGGGGGGCGATGGGTGATGCGTGGGCACCTGGGGGAACGCACTTCGATGGGCAGCCGCCCCTGGCCGGGGCCGGAAGCGGCTGCTGATCGGAGCCGCGCTACTTGCGGATCCCGAGGCGGCGGATCAGATCCGCGTAGCGCTCGGTGTCCTTCCGCTTGAGGTAATCCAGCAGCCGACGCCGCTGGCCGACGAGCTGCAACAGGCCGCGCCGAGAATGATGATCCTTGGCGTGGACCTTGAAGTGCTCCGTCAGGTAGGTGATCCGCTCGCTGAGGATGGCCACCTGCACCTCGGGCGAGCCGGTATCTCCCTCATGCGTCTTGTAGGAGCCGATCAGTTCCGTCTTGCGTTCCTTGTTCAGTGCCACGATTCACCCTCCACGCACGGCCTAGAGCGGCAGAATTGCCGGGACCGGGCCGCCGTTCCAACCACCCACACGGTAAACAGTAGACAGTGGACGGCAGGCCTGCACGGACACTCCGCCCAGGCGTGACGACCACTGCCTGCTGTTTACTAGGATTCTCGTTACTCCAACAGATCCAGTATCTTACTTCAGGACCACGGCCGGATGCAAAACCCCCGGGCGCTCCGTGGGCGTCGCAATCGCGAGCAGTTGGCCGTCCGGCGTGAGCAGCCGGACCGGTCCCCGCCAATCCTGCGACCCGGCGGCCGCGGGCACGGCTGCCGTGATGTCGTTGCCGTGCTGCGCCTTTCGCACGCCCGCCTCGTCCAGCACGACCGAGGGGAAGCCGGGCAGCAGCGCCTCGAGCGTGGCCAGCCGCGCCGCCGCGCCGCCCGGGTCTTGTTCTACATCCGACAGGCTGACGGCCTGGCGCAGGTCGAACTCGCCGCTGGCCGTGCGCCGCAGCGCCTCCAGGCACGCCCCGCAGCCAAGCGCTTGTCCCAGTTCGTTCACCAGCGAGCGGACGTAGTATCCGGCCGAGGTGAGCAGGGTGAGCCGCACGAGCGGCAGGTCGCTTCCTGTCACCCGCGCCGCGTGCAGTTCGACCATCGCCGGCACGAGGGCCGTCACGCCGCCCCGCCGCGCGACCTTGTAGGCCGGCACGCCGTCCACCTTCTTGGCGGAGTAGGGTGGCGGCATTTGGGGCCGGGCGCCGAGGAAGGTCTCGAGTGTCCGCTCGACGTCTGCCAGCGACGGCAGCGAACCACCCGGTCCCGGTTGCGGCGCGCCGGTCCGATCCCACGTGTCGGTGACGACGCCGAGCCGCACGACCGCTTCGTACTGCTTGCGATGCCCGGAGAAGAACTGCGCGAGCCGGGTGGCGCGGCCGATCACGAGAACGAGGACGCCCGTGGCCATGGGGTCGAGGGTGCCCGTATGACCGATGGCGCCCACGCGCAGCGCGCGGCGGGCGCGGGCGACCACGTCGTGCGACGTCGGCCCTTCGGGCTTGTCAACGACCAGGACGCCGTCCACTCAGCCCTGACTCTGGACGCCGCGTTGGATCGCGGCCTGCACGAGGGGCATCACCTGCTGGCGAACCTCGGCGAGGTTCCCGGTCACGGTGCAGCCCGACGCGTTCTTGTGACCGCCGCCGCCGAACTCCTTCGCGACCGCGCAGACGTCGATGGGGCCCTTCGAGCGCAGGCTGATTCGGTATTGGTTCCCGTCCGCTTCCTTGAAGAACACCACGGCGAGGATCTCCTTCACCGTCAGCGGCAGGTTGATCAGCCCCTCGGTGTCGTCGTAGGTGCCCCCTGCGGCCCGCGCCATGGCCTTGTCGAGGTAGATCGCCGCCAGCTGGCCCGACGGGTCGAGTTCCACCGAGCCGAGCACGGCGCCGAACAGGCGCAAGCGGCCGATGTTGTTGCTGTCGAACACGTTTCGCGCGATCGACACGGGGTCGGCGCCCGCCTCGAGCAGCTGCCGGCAGATGTCGAACGTCCGCGGCGAGATGCTGGAGTAGTGGAACGAGCCGGTGTCGGTGAGGATCGCCACGTAGATGTGCGTGGCGATCTCGCGCGAGAGCGGCACGCCGAGCGACGCGATGACGTCGAACACCATCTCGGCGCAGGCGGCGGCCCCGCCGTCGAACCAGTTCACCGCCCCGTACATCGCGTTGCCGGGGTGATGATCGATGTTCACGATGCGGTAGCGGTCGAGCCCCTCGACCCCGGTGCGGGCCAGGTCGCTGCACTCCATCACCAGCACGAGGTCGTAGTCGCCTTCCACGCGGTTGGCAATCTCGATGTCCGGGACGCCCGGGAACGCGAGCAGCGCCGGCTGCGCCTGGTCGCAATTCACCAGCCGCACGTCCTTGCCCAACGCGCGCAGGGCGTACGCCATCGCCATCTGCGAGCCGATCGAGTCGCCGTCGGGCTTGAGGTGCGAGGTGATCAGGAAGCGCTGGGCCTGCAGCAGCTCCCCGCGGATCTGCTGCAGCACGTCACGACGGTCAGTCCTCGTTGCGCTCAGGGTCATGGTTCGATTCGTCGCGGCGGGCGTCGTCGGTTTCGTGGATCTCGTGCAGCAACTGCTCGACGCGCGCCTGGTGCTCCACGGACTTGTCGAAAAAGAACTCGAGGACCGGGACCCGGCGCAGCCGGAGCCGCTGGCCGACCTGGTGCCTGAGAAACGTGGAGGCGCGTTGCAGCGCCTTGGCGGTGTCGCGCCGCTGCGACTCGGTGCCGAGCGTGGTGTAGTAGATCCGCGCGAGCAGGAGGTCGGGAGACACTTCCACCCGCGTGATGGTCAGGAAGCCGATCCCCGGGTCGTGAACGTCGCGGGCCAGCATGACGCTGACTTCCGCGCGAATCTGGTCGGCAACGCGAGCGGGGCGGTATCCCTGGGGCATAGTGACGGGGACTTCAGAATTTGGGATTCAGGATTCGGGATTCAGGCCTCAACTACGCCAGAAACTCGATTCCGGTGCGCGTGATGGCGCCGGGTTCGACGCGCTCGATTTCGTCGGCGACCGCCGCCAGTTCCTGCTCGGCGTGCGCCTGGGTCGTGCTGATCGTCACGATGCCGAGCCCCGCGCGCTGCCAGAGGTCGTGGTGCTCGATCTCGGCGACCGCGACATTGAACTTCGCGACGCGGTCCTTGACCCGCCGCAGCACCATCCGCTTGTCTTTGAGCGACTGGGCGCCGGGCAGGTAGAGTTCGATGGAGAGCAGCGCAACGATCATTGGAAAAGCAAATGCAGAATGAGGGCCCGCCCCGCGACGCTGCGGGCCGCTCGTTCGTCATCCTGCATCCGTCATCCCGCGCGGCGTCCGCCGCTAGGCGGGCACCGGCGCAATCACCTTCTCGAAGACGAACACCTCGATGGCGTCGCCGTCCTTGATGTCGTTGTACCGCTCGAGCCCGATGCCGCACTCGAAGCCCGACTTCACCTCGGACACGTCGTCCTTGAAGCGGCGCAGCGAGCTGATCTTCCCTTCGAAGACGACCACGTGGTCGCGCA
>Ga0315271_10002461_pt1 | contig 11609 bp, 10 predicted proteins | sample C3_top_MG_FD_204664 | JGI IMG/M metagenome (GOLD analysis project Ga0315271, IMG submission 204664) | Sediment microbial communities from Yellowstone Lake, YNP, Wyoming, USA - C3_top | ecosystem: Environmental > Aquatic > Freshwater > Lake > Sediment | place: USA: Wyoming | collected 2017-08-01
TCCGTTAGGAGCGGTATATGCCAAAGCGAATACGTCTCCAGAACGAGATACCGCCCCGAATGGGGCTTGTGGTGGTGTGGGCTTCGGTTCTACAAAGATGGGGCCCCTGACGGGGCTGGGGATCTGTGCAGTATTCGATTCAGCGACGGTTCCGGCGCAGCACCGACACCGAGGTTGTATTCTCCACCTTATAGGTGAGGAGCACATCTTCCAGAGGCATCAAGACCCATGGCGACTTCGGGTCGTATCCGTTCTTTGTGAATACGATGTTGTCGGCGACAAACACGCACATGTGAACCAGCACCACGTCAGTACCGTCCTGCTGCGAAAACATGATGATATCTCCAAAAAGACCCGCTTTAGGCACGGAGTGATAATCACGTTTCAACACAGTGGCGCAATGCCCGGCATCGAACGTCTGGTCATCGGGCACGTCGTTGAAGAAATTCAGCGAGCTCCAGACGCAATCTGGATATTTGCCCGCGATCATGTTGGTGGGATGAGGATAGGAATAGACGAGCAGGCGCGGCACCGGCGGAAAGAACCACGTCACATTCAAGTCGCCTCCCTCGGGAAGGCGCTTGAGCGATTCCAGCAGCGGACGCACTTTCCGGGCACGGGACGTCGTTCCCCAGTAGGCCAGTATCGCATCCAGGTCCGACTCAGGCGTGATCCGCAGCTTGGCAAAAAGGCTCCCGGTGCGGCTCAACGTCTGGGAGACCCGTCTCATTTCTTCCGGGGTCAGCGTATGTTGCAGGTATTCGCTGTCCGAAAAGCAGGTCACACCGCGTCGTTGATAGGTCATCCGGGAAATCATCTCCAGCTTCTCCGTGTCCAGTTCACAATCCGCAAACCATTCCTCAAAGGATTTGTAGCGGCAATAATTGGGATAGCAGTGGGCGGCGTTCTCAGGATGGCGAACCAGCACGGAATAAACCTTCTGCCGGCTCGTCGGGCTCATTTCCCGGATAAGATCCATTGGCGGGGTGACCCAGATTCCTCCCGAACCAATCTCCCATGCGTTGCTGTTCAGGAGGGAAGCCTGATGGCGCGCCGGGAACTCGCAAGCTCGCAAGAAATCCGCCAACTTGTCGCAATCCCGCTTGCCAAAGAACCACCGGATTTGCGTTGGCGCGGGCAGTTCTAAAGCTCGAAACTCCTCCGGCCACTCCAGTTCTATGGGCGTAACTTCCAAATGGCCCCAGGCGCCATTCATGGGAGCAGCGGGCAATTGCGTTCTCCGGGTGAGGCTGGCCGTTGTCAGCACCTTTGGAATCCAGCCGAATTGATACAGGAAAGCCGTCGAAGCGACGCCCGCAAGCAGGAACAACCAATTCCAGGCATTCACCGATTCCCAAACAAAACCCCGCTGCCTTCCCGTTGACTTGCGGTTTCGCTGGGTCTTCATGATGAACCGGCCCGGCGCGCAGTTGTCGTGAATCGGCAATGCGCCCTACGGCCAATAGTCTTGCCCTGAGGCAGAACCTGGCTGTCGTAAGACCGTATGCTCTGAATCAAAAGAATGAACATCGCTAAAAACTGAATGGACACCGGGCATCGGATTCGGGGATGACTAGCGCACCTCAGGCGAAACTTGCACGCGCAGCTTACAGCAACGAGTAAGGACGAAAAGAAATTTCCACTGTGCGCGTATCAATAATTCGCGCGCGGTTCCAGATTCTTACTCATGCCTGAGCTGCCACGGCACTTCGCGGAACACCGGAGGAGGGGCCGGGGGCGGGATTCTTATGTGGATAGAATTGGCTATCTTGGCCACGGCGGTCCCGGTGCGGCCCACGACGCCCTGGGGATCTCCCAAAATCATTCCCCGGGTCCATACTTCGCCCCGGGAGGTGAGCAGCACGTAAACGGGCCCATGAACTCCGGGAGCGGCAGCGTGAACCGCCCCGGCCGCGTAGGCGGCACATTCCCTCTCAAACCCGGCTCGCCGGAAGCGCACCGGTTTGTAAGGCGGCCGCGGCCCGTTGGGTTCGCCATCCGATGCGTCCATCATCCACAGCGAACCATCCTTCTTGACCAACCCCTGACACCACCACCCCGCCGCGGCAGAGATGCTTTGCCAATCGGAATCCGCGCCCACGCGGGTGGGGGTGGTGTCCTGGGTTGGGTCCTTCGCCTCCGTATAGACATGCGCCTGGCGTCCCCAGGCCCACAGTGTTCCATCAGATTTAATGGCAAACATCGTGTTCACGCCGAAGCCAACGTCCATCCAGTTGGTGTCCGGGCTGACTCGCGCCGGGGCGGAGATTCGGCCCACATCCTGGCCAAAAGCCGGATCCGGGTTGTCTCCCCAATACCAGAGACTGCCGTCCGCCTGCAAACCCACGGTTTCGAGCATGCTGGCCCAGACCTTCACCCAATTCGTCGCTGAGCCAACCTGAACGGGCACCGAGCTGCCATTGCTTGAAGAGATCCCCACGGAGCCGGCCCAATTGTTGCCCCAGGCCCACAGAGTGCCGTTTCTTTTTAGAGCGACCGAATGAATGCCGCCGGCCGCGGCCTGCTTCCAATCATTCCCCGGGGCGGCAGAAACAGGGCTGGGAAGCGATCTTCCGCGAACAAACCGGGCTTCCACGCTTTCACCCCAGGTCCAAAGCGTGCCGTCCGATTTTATGGCCAGACTGTGACTGGCACCGGCGCTGATGCTGGCCCAGTCGGTTTCTCTGCCAATTTGGCGCAAGATCGTGGATGTCATCGGGGAATTGCCCACTCCCAGCAGAGGCCAACCCAAGAAATCCGAGCCCCAGGACCAAAGGCTCCCGTCTGAGGCGAGAATGAGCCCGTGCCTTTCGCCCAGACTGATCGCCGGCGTGCCTTTGCCCACCGGCAGTGTAAGTTTGCCTGAGTCGGGAGGAACGCAGAGGACGCCCAGGACTAGCGCCAGGAGGACAGCCAGGCTTGCGATAAGCTTGACCTTGGTTTTACGGCGCCACCTCGGGCTTGGCGCGTTTTGACTTGATGAACGTTGTTTCACAGTGTTGCGGCTGTCCGAATTTGACCGGCCGGCCGGGTTTTTGTCACGCGCCGTCGACGGAAACAGATCGGATTCGCACAAAACCCGATCATGCAGTGCAGACTATGGGCAGCACCGGAAAGCAATCCGAGCTTGTTCAGTTTAATCAGGCGAAGAATTTCCGAATGTCCTGGAGGACTCGGACCAATTCGTCGATCTCGTCGGTGGTATTGTAGAAGAAAAAACTGGCGCGGGCGGTGGATTCGACGCCGAGCTTGTGCATGAGCGGTTGATTGCAATGGTGCCCGCCCCGCAATGCAACACCCTGCTGGTCGGCGAACGTCACGAGGTCATGCGCGTGGACATCGGGCAGGAGGAAACTCACCAACCCAGCGCGGCCGATATGCGGGCCGAAGAGGCGGATGCCCTGAATCGATACCAGCCGGGCATACGCATAGGCGCCAAGCTCCTGGTCGTGGGCGGCGATTCGAACTCTCCCGATCTTGTCCAGGTAATCCATGGCGGCATGCAAGCCTACGGCGCCCGACATATCCGGGGTGCCGGCCTCGAATTTATGCGGAGCGCGTTTCCACGTGCTTCGCTGGTATTCGACCGTGAGAATCATTTCGCCGCCGCCCTGAAAAGGAGGGGTTGCTTCGAGCACTTCCTGGCGGCCATAGAGCAAACCAATGCCCGTTGGCCCGCACATCTTGTGGCCGGAGAGCGCCAGGAAATCGCAGCCGATCTCCTGAACGTCGAGCGGACGATGGCCCGCGCTTTGGGCGGCATCGACCAATGTCGTAATGCTCTTCTTGCGCGCTCGCGCGCAGAGGTCATTGACGGGGTTGATGGTGCCCAGGGAATTCGAGATATGGGTCATCGCCAGCATTTTGACGTCGCTGGTCAGCAACTCATCAATACGGCTGAGGTCAAGCAGGCCAACATCGCCAGTGATGGGAATAAAGGCGAGTTTGGCGCCGGTGCGGCGGGCGAGCATCTGCCACGGGACAATATTGCTGTGGTGCTCCATCTCGGTCAGCAGAATGGTGTCGCCGGCTTTGATGAATTCCGAACCCCAGGCCATCGCGACGAGGTTGATGCTTTCGGTGGTGCCGCGGGTGAAAATGAGCTCGTCGGCGCTGCGGGCGTTCAGGAAAGCGGCGGCGCGGGTGCGGGCGGCCTCAAAGGCAGCCGTGGCGCGGTTGCTCAGTTCATGAATTCCGCGGTGAACGTTCGCGTTGTCGCGCTCGTAGTAATTTCGCAGGGCGTCGATGACCGCACGAGGCTTCTGGCTGGTGGCGGCGTTGTCCAGATAGACCAGTTTGTGCCCATGAACCTGCTGGTCGAGAATCGGAAAGTCCGCGCGCAATGTGGCCCAATCAACGGGGCTGGGAGGGGAAGTGATCATGGGCGGGAATCACAGGAGGCCCAGTTGCAGTTTGGCGGCCTCGGTCATCATGCTCTGATGCCAGGGCGGATCCCAGACCAGTTCGACCGCCACATCGTCAATGCCTTCCAGGCAGAGCAGTTTGTTTTGGACATCCTGGGCGAGCACGGGTCCCATGCCGCAGCCGGGCGCGGTCAGGGTCATCTTGACGTCGGCCTTATGGCTGCCGGGAGCCAGTTCGGTGAGGTGACAATCGTAGATCAATCCGAGATCGACGATGTTGACGGGGATCTCGGGATCGTAACAGCCTTTGAGCTGGTTCCAGATTTCCTTCTCGAGTTGCTCGCGCGTGACCGGCGTGCCGCTGCTGGCAGGCTTGCTGGTCGCCTCAAGGCCGAGCGCATCGGCGTCCTTGCCCTCGATGCGAAACATATTGCCATTGACGATCACGGTGTAGCTGCCGCCGAGCGACTGGGTGATCTGGGCCTGTTCGCCTTTTTGTAGTGTGACCTTGGTGCCAATAGGAATCACTGCGGCATCCACATCGCGCGCCAGGGTGATCGGTTCGTTGCTCGTCGTCATGGTGGGAATATAGTCGGAAATGTGGGGATTGTCGCTGCCGGGATGGGTTGTCCCGGACTGCCGCGGGTCAGGTTTGTTCGTTTTCGGTGCTGACTTCCTGACCGCCCTTCAAGGCCGCCATCATGGCATGCCAGGCGAGAATGGCGCATTTAACACGCGCGGGAAATTTGTAAACGCCGGCAAAGACCGCCAACTTGCCCACATCCCCCACCACCCGGCCGGTGGTCACCATCTCGTGGACCTGGTCGAACATAGCCTGCAGCTCGGCGCGAGTCTTGCCCTTGGCGGCATCCGTCAGCAGGGATGCGGAGGCCTTGGAAATGCAGCAGCCGGAACCGACAAAGCTGGCATCCTTGACGGTTTCTCCCTCCAGCGTGAGGAAGAGCTTGAGCTGATCGCCGCACAAGGGATTATGGCCCTGGGCGGAGCAGGTGGCGGCCGGTTGCTCGCGGAAATTCCGCGGGCGCTTGCAGTGGTCCAGGATGACCTGCTGATAAAGATCGGTCAGTTCGTCAAACATGCGGATTCGGTTGGGCGACGTGCGGATTGGCCTCCAGGCGATCCCACACCACTTTGTCGAGCACCTCGCGTGTGCCGCGGTGCCGGATTCGTTCGATGATTTCGCCCGCAAACGCGTGGATCAGCATGCGTCGGGCCGTGTCCTCGCCAATGCCGCGCGCCCGCAGATAAAAAATCGCGTCGTCGTTGAGCTGGCCGATGGTGGCGCCGTGGGTGCATTTGACGTCGTCGGCGTAGATCTCCAACTGGGGTTTGGTGTCCACCCCCGCGTCTTCGGAAAGCAGCAGGTTCTTGTTGGTCTGTTTGGCGTCGGTTTTCTGAGCGATCTGCCGGACGAGGATCCGGCCGTGGAAGACCCCGCGGGACCGGCCGTCGAGGATGCCGTTAAAGTATTCGTGGCTGTTGCAGTGTGGTTCGGCATGTTCCACCACCATGTGGTGGTCGGCCAGCTGATCGCCGTGAGTCAAATACAAGCCATTTAACACGCACTCGACGCCCTCGCCCGCCAGGTGGGTGCGGATGCTGTTGCGGGAAAGCCGCGCGCCCGCCGCGAACGAATGAGCAACCACATTGCTGCTTTTCGCGAGGTGGGCATGAATCGTGGCCAGATGGTAGGCGCTGAGGCTCTCATCCTGCAACTTGCAGTGTTCCAGGCTGGCGCCCTCGCCGGCGATGATCTCGGTGACCGCATTGGTGACATAGGCGCCATCCACGGTGCTGACATAACTTTCGATGACCGTGGCCTGGGCGTGGTCTCCGATCACCAACAGGTTGCGCGGATGGGAGGTGGTGCCGCTTTCCTTGCCGGTAGAAATGAAAAGCAGGTGAAGGGGGGTTTCGAGAACCTGGCCGGCCGGCACATGCACAAAACCGCCATCGAGAAAAAAGGCGGTGTTCAGGGCGGCAAAAGCATTTTCCTGACCTTGGTGGTGGCGGCCGAGCTGCTGTTCCACCAGGGCGGGTTGGGTGGCGAGGGCGTGGGCCAAGCTGCACACCGTGATCCCGGGAGGCAAGGGAGGCTGGGTGGAAAGCGATTCGGCGAAATGGCCGTTGATGAAAACGAGCCGGATGGCGGGCAGCGAGCCGAAAGTGAATTGGGCGATGGTCTCGCGGGTGAATCCTTCCGCCGTGGACTTGAAAACAGGACGGAACGGCAGCTTGGCGATGGGGGCCACGTTGGTGTAGCGCCAATCTTCATCGTTAAGCGTGGGGAAGCCGATTTCCGCAAAACGGGAAATGCCCGCTCTGCGCAGCGGAAGGATCCAGGCGGGTTCGGCGGTTTCCTTTTGGAATCGCTGTTCGAACTTCGCCAGGTGCCCATCCGTCGCTTTCAAAATCGCGTTGTCAGTTGCCTGAGCCATAGGTGTTTTACTCTCGGGACCGTATCGAGGCCCTACTTTTCCACGGGTTTGGCCTTGGCGCAAGTCCGCCAGCGCTCCGACCGCCCCCCGGATTCCCGTTTTCGGGGGGAAACGGCGCTTAAACAGCGCTTTGCTCAACGACCTTCCGGGCCTGGCGGATATCGGCTACCCGCTGTGTGCCGGCTTCGCGTTCGATCACGAAATCCCCCCCGAAATTGAGTTCTTTGAGCGCCGCGAAGAAAGTCTTCCAGTCTACCTCGCCCTCCCCGGCGGGGACCTCCGCGCCCCAGGTTCCGGGAACCTTCGTGCGGGTGGCATCTTTGATATGTACTTGCCTGATCCACAGCCCCAGCGAACGCAGCGCCTCGATCGGGTTGCCCTTGTCGTAGAGGATCATGTTGGCCGGGTCAAAGTTCACACCCACATTCGATTTGTTGAGCGTCTTCAAAACGGTTAGCAGGTCGGCCGCGGTTTCCTGCCCGGTTTCAAAGCAGAGCAGCAATTTCTCCGCCGCAAAAATGTCCGCCGCCTCGCCCAGCCGTTGCAGCATCTTCCCGAAAGCCGGGTCTGACGCGTCGTGCGGAATGAACCCGGCATGAAACGTCACCAGCGTGAGCCCAAGGCTCGCCGCCAGCCGGGCGCTCGCCCGGATATTCTTCCGGTTCTGTTCCCAGGTGGCGTCCGGCGCGATGCCGCCGGTGACGCGGATGCTGTCCAGCGTGGTGTAGTCCTCTCCCACGCAGCCAAGCATCCCGGAAATGATGTCGATACCCGCCTGTCGCAACGCGATCGCCGCATTGCCCCACAGTGCGGGATCCTCGCGCAAGGGATCGAGGTTGAGTTGAATGCGGGTAATGCCGGTTTCGCGGACCTTGCTCACCAGATCTGCCGGCGAGACAGGCTGCAAAGACCAACTGCAAAGTGCCAAACGGTGGTCGCAATGAGCGCTCATGTGGGGGATAAGATGGGAGGAAACAGGAGAAAAGAAAAGGAGAAAAGGTAACTTGACCGATGCGCTCAAGACGGAACTTGGGACGATGGTTCATCGTGGTTCCAAAAACAGGGTCTTCGGGCTGGATTTTTGAAGCTTCGCACGTGAAGATTGAGGCATGAACCACCTGGAAAAAAGCCCGCCTCGCCTGGGTTTTCGGCGCGAAGGCTCCGAGGTGCTGGTGGTCGAGATCGCCGGTGACTGGCTGGAGCGATCCGCACTGCCGGAGGTTGCTCCGGTAGAGAAGGAGCTGGCAGGCAATGCGCCCCGAGCCGTGGAGTTCGAGGCCGCGGGACTCGGCGGTTGGGATAGCGCGTTGCTGGTTCGGATCCTCGCCTTGCATGAGCTTTGCGACAAAGCGAACATCGAGTTTCGAGCCGCCACGCTTCCGGCGGGTCTGGCGAAGCTAATCGCACTGTCGCAGGCGGTTCCCGAGAAGAAGGACGCCGCCCGCCGGGTTGAGACCCCGTCATTTCTCGAGCGGGTGGGCGAATCCGGGCTGGAGGCCTGGACGGGTGGCAAGGCGATGCTCGGTTTCATGGGGGAGAACGTGCTGGCGCTGCTGAAAATGGCGCGCGGCAAAGCCCAATTCCGCTGGACCGACATGCTACAGGTGATGCAGGAGTGCGGGCCGCGAGCGCTGGGGATTGTGGCGCTGATCAACTTTCTCATCGGTTTGATCCTGGCATTTGTCGGCGCCACCGAGTTGACCAAGTTCGGCGCCGCCATCTACACAGCCGACCTGGTGGCGGTGGCCGCCGTCCGCGAAATGGGGTGCATCATGACCGGGATCATCTTGTGCGGCCGGACGGGCGCGGCCTTCGCGGCGCAGTTGGGCACGATGAAAGTGAATCAGGAAATCGAGGCATTCCAGACGTTTGGCATCTCACCGGTGGAATTCCTGGTGCTGCCGCGGATGCTGGCGCTGATCCTGATGATGCCGCTCCTGTGCATCTTCGCGGATCTGATCGCCATCGCGGGCGGTTTCCTGGTCTCGACGCTGATGCTGGATATTTCTCCGGTGCTCTACCTGGACCGGACGGTGGCCTCCATCAACTTGAGCGGATTCCTCCTGGGGATTTTCAAGGGATCGTTCTTTGGTGTCATCGTGGCGCTGACGGGTTGTCTGCGCGGCATGCAATGCGGCACCAATGCGGCAGCCGTTGGTTTGGCCACAACGTCCGCCGTGGTCACCGGCATCACCTGGATCATCGCGTCGGACGGCATTTTCGCGGTGATTTGCAGCGCCTTGCATATCTAGCCATGACCGCCGAAAATAATAGCAAGATCGAGATTCGCGACCTGACGATGGCCTATGGCTCGTTCGTGGTGATGCGCGACATCAGTGCGCAGGTCCAGCGGGGCGAGATTTTTGTCATCATGGGAGGCAGCGGCTGCGGCAAGAGCACTCTCCTTCGGCACATGATCGGGCTCAAGGAACCGGCGCAGGGGGAGATTTTCTACGATGGCACGCCCTTCTGGCAGTCGGACGAACCGGCGCGAACTCAAAAATTGCGGAGCTTCGGCGTGCTGTTCCAGGGCGGCGCGCTCTGGAGTTCGATGACCCTGGCCGAGAACATCGGCCTGGTGCTCGGGGAATATACCGGCTATTCCGCCGCCGAGATTCGCGACCTCACCCGATTGAAGCTCTCGCTCGTCGGACTGAAAGGGTTTGAGGATTACTATCCGGCGGAGATTTCGGGAGGCATGTGCAAACGCGCCGGGCTGGCGCGAGCACTGGCCCTCGATCCAGATGTCCTGTTCTTCGATGAACCTTCGGCGGGGTTGGATCCGATCAGCTCGCGACACCTGGACGAATTGATCCTCCAGCTTCGCGACAGCCTGGGGGCAACCTTCGTGGTGGTGACGCACGAATTGGCCAGCATATTCACCATCGCCGACAACTCCGTGTTCCTGGACCCAAACACGCGCACGATGCGCGCGAAGGGCAACCCCCGCGAAATGCTGAAGAACTCGAACGACCCGGCGGTGCGGGAATTTCTCACGCGCGGTGAGTCTTCCTCGCCGTCATCAAAGACGAAACTCGCATAACCACCATATCCCGTGAGCAAGAAAATCAACACCATCTCGATCGGACTGTTCATTGTCACCGGCCTGGCGCTGGGCGTGGGCGGTCTGCTGCTTTTTAGCTCCTCAAAGTTGTTCACGAAAACCCGCGATGTGGTCGTCTATTTTGACGACTCGCTGAACGGGCTGAACGAAGGGGCGCCGGTCAAATACCGCGGTGTGACCGTCGGCTCAGTCAAGCGGGTGATGGTGCGCTATAACCAGGCCACAAATGACTACGCCATGCCGGTGATCATTGAGTTCCGGGAGAAACTGCTCCGGGAACGGCTGGGCGAGCCGGCCGATATCTTCAACGAGGAAGCACTGGACATGCGGGTGAAGAAGGGCCTGCGCGCCTCCCTGCAAACGGAGAGCCTGGTGACCGGGGTCCTTTACGTGGACATGCGGCCCAGCCCGAATGCGCCTCCGCCGGTTTTGCATCAAATTGAGAAGATTTATCCCGAGATCCCCACGGAGCCCACTCAAATTCAACAACTGTTCAACAACCTGGCCCGGGTCGATATCAAGAGCATTGAAACCAACCTGAACCGCCTGCTCACGAAGCTCGATAACACTGTCGGAAGCCTGAACATGGGCGAAATCAACCAGGGCATCACCAACCTGCTCTCCTCGCTTGACCGGTTGGTAACCTGGCCCGAAATTACAAATGCGCTCGCCAGTGTCCGGCCAATCCTGGACCAATACCGGGTGTTGGGTGAAAAAATCTCCGGCCGCATTGATCCGTTGGCCGACAGCATCACGAACTCCCTGGCCGCGGCCGACCGCGCCCTGGCCCAGGTGCAGGGAACTGCGGAGAACTTGCGCGGCCTCGTTTCGCCTGACTCGGCGTTTCGCAACGATCTCGAGATCCTGTTGCAGGAACTCGGCGGGGTCAGTCAATCGCTTGCTTCGCTCTTAGACTTCCTGAAACAACATCCCAACGCGCTGATTACCGGCAGAACTATTCCTCCGAACAAGAAATGAACGCCATGAACTCCATTCCGCCGCTTCAATCCCGGGATAGCAACGGGCCAGGTGCAGCAGCCCGCCCCTCCACAGCCTCAACTCCCGTACCAGGCGAGAATTCAGTCGTCGGATTTCGGCTGTCGGATTTCCGTCGGATTTCGGCCTTCGGCCTTCGGATTTTCTTTCCCCTGGCCGCCTGCATCAGCCTCACCGGTTGTTTTGGCCTGCTGAAGCCGGCGAAGTCGATTGACCGCCGATTCGTCCTCAGCCCCCTTTCGGCCCCCTCTGAACCGAAGGTGAACCCCGCTGCTCCGGTCCTGGGCGTCGGCCGGGTCCAACTTCCCGGATACCTTTTGAATACCTCGATGGCGGTTCGGAAGGGTTCAAATGAGGTAGAATACCTCCCCACGGTGCTTTGGGCTGAGCGTTTGGATAGCGGCATCCAGCGAGTGGTTGCCGCGAACCTGGCCACCCTTCTAGCCACCGACCAAATCCGGCTGTCGTCCTGGAGCAACCGGGAAGTGAACGCTGAGCTCTACATCGCCGTCGAGCGGCTGGATTTGGATACGGACGGCCGTGGCACCCTGGTTGCCCGGTGGCGAATTCTTTCGCCGGGCGGGGAAAAACTCCTCCGGGCTGGCGAGGGCCGATTCACCCACCAGGGCGCATCCCCGGGCTCTGATCCGGCCGCTGCCGTCGCCACCTTGAGCGGGCTCGTCGAGGATCTAAGCCGGCAGTTGGCTTCAGCCATTCGGGATGCCG
>Ga0315271_10002462_pt1 | contig 11607 bp, 9 predicted proteins | sample C3_top_MG_FD_204664 | JGI IMG/M metagenome (GOLD analysis project Ga0315271, IMG submission 204664) | Sediment microbial communities from Yellowstone Lake, YNP, Wyoming, USA - C3_top | ecosystem: Environmental > Aquatic > Freshwater > Lake > Sediment | place: USA: Wyoming | collected 2017-08-01
TCCACGCCGCCGGCGATGAAGGTGTCCCCCTCGCCGGCGCGCACCGCGTGCGCCGCGCTCACGATCGCCTGGAGCCCCGAGGCGCAAAGGCGGTTCACCGTCTGCGCCGGGACGTCCACCGGGAGCCCGGCGAGCAGGGCAGCCATCCGCGCGACGTTGCGATTGTCCTCCCCCGCCTGGTTCGCGCAGCCGAGGATCACATCGTCGATCGTGGCGGGATCGATCTTCGTGCGCTCGATGAGCGCGCGGATCACCGTCGCCGCGAGATCGTCGGGGCGCACGCGCGCGAGCACGCCGCCGTGGCGGCCGATCGGCGTGCGCACCGCATCGACGATGACCGCGTCGCGGGGGTTCACGACAGGTCCACCCAGACGGTCTTGATCTGCGTGTAGCCGTCGATCGCGTGAAGGCCGAGCTCGCGCCCGAAGCCCGACTGCTTGTAGCCGCCGAAGCCCGCCGCCGCGTCGTACATGTTGTAGGTGTTGACCCACACCGTGCCCGCGCGGATCGCGCGCGCCGTGCGCAGCGCCTTCCCGATGTCGCGCGTCCAGATGCCCGCCGCGAGCCCGTAGATCGTGTCGTTGCCCAGGGCGACGGCGCCCTCCACGCCCCCGGTGAAGGTCATCATCGCGAGCACCGGGCCGAAGATCTCCTCACGCGCGATCGTCATCGCCGATTCCACGCCGCCGAAGATCGTCGGCTGTACGAAGTAGCCCTTGCCGTTCACCGGCGTCCGCTCGCCGCCCGAAAGCAGCTGCGCCCCTTCGTCACGCCCCTTCTTGATGTAGCCGAGCACGCTCTCCATCTGCGCCCGGGAGACGATCGCGCCGAGGCGCGTCTTGGGATCCAGCGGATCGCCGGCGACCATCTTCTTCGCGCGCTCGAGGATCTTCGCGGTGAGCGCCTCACGCACCGTGTCCTCCACGAGCAGGCGCGATCCCGCCGCGCAGACCTCGCCCTTGCCGTAGAAGATCCCGGTGAGCGCGCCGCGCGCCGCGGCGTCGAGATGGGCATCGGCGAAGACGATGTTCGGCGACTTCCCGCCGAGCTCCAGTGAGAGCTTCTTCACCGTGTCCGCCGCCTCGCGCATCACCTGCTTCCCCACCGCCGTGGAGCCGGTGAAGGCGATCTTGTCCACGTCGGGGTGCCGCACGAGCGCCATGCCGGCGCTCTTCCCGCCGCCGGGCACACAGTTGAACGCCCCCGCGGGAAGCCCGGCCTCGAGCGCCAGCTCGGCCATCCGAATGGCGGTGAAGGGCGTCTGCGTCGCCGGCTTGAGCACGATCGTATTCCCGCACGCCAGCGCCGGCGCGATCTTCCACGCCGCGAGCGACATCGGGAAGTTCCACGGCGTGATCGCGCCGATCACGCCGAGCGGCTCGCGCAGCGTGTAGTTCAGCGAGTTCACCCCCACGGGGATCGTCTCCCCATGGATCTTGTCCGCCCACCCGCCATAGTACCGGAAGGTGTCGGAGGTGAGCCGGATGTCGATGTGCGACTCGAAGATCGGCTTCCCGTTGTTCAGCGTCTCGAGGCGCGCGAGCTCATCCTTGTTCTTGTCGATGAGGTCGCCGAGACGGTAGAGGATCGCCCCGCGCTGCCGCGCACTCATCCCGCGCCACGCGGCGCTCTCGAAGGTGTCCCGCGCCGACTTCACCGCGCGGTCGATGTCCGCCGCATCCCCCTCGGCGACCTGCGCGATGTTCTCCTCGGTGGCCGGGTTCTCCACCGGGAAGGTGCGACCGGCGGCGGCGTCCAGCCGCTCGCCGCCGATCACCAGCTTGACGGGGAATTCCGCCATCGTCACGCCGCTCACTTCCCCTTGAAGGCGGGGATCCGCTTCTCGATGTAGGCCGCGAGCCCTTCCTTCGCGTCCGTGCTCTTGAAGAGCAGGCTCTGCAGCTCACGCTCCATCGCGAGCCCGTACTCGAGCGGCACCTCGCCGCCGCTCTGCACGGCGCGCTTGATGTGTCCGACGGCCATCGCCGCCTTCCCCGGCAGGGTGAACTGCTTCGCGTACAGCATGACGTTCTCCCAGAAGTCCGCCTTGGGATAGACGTCGTTCACGATCCCCATCTCCTTCGCTTCCTCGAAGGAGAAGGTGCGGCCGGTGACCATGAGTTCGATCGCCTTCGACTTGCCAACCAGACGGAGGAGCCGCTGCGTGCCACCCGTGCCCGGGAGCACGCCGAGGGAGACTTCGGGGAGGCCGATCTTCCCCGAGTCCGCGCGCGCGATACGGATATCCGCCGCCATCGCGATCTCGAGCCCGCCGCCGACGCAGTGGCCGTTGAGCGCCGCGATGACGAGCTTGGGCGTCTGCTCCAGGCGGCTCAGCGTCTCGTTCGCGTGCAGGCAGAAGTAGTACTTGAAGACCGGATCGACCTCGTTGAGCATCTTGATGTTGGCGCCGGCGCAGAAGAACTTGTCGCCCGCGCCGCGCAGGATGATCACCTGCACATCGTTGTCGAAGCGCGCCTTGATGATGCTGTCATCCAGCTGCCGCATCATCTCGTGCGTGTAGGTGTTCGCCGGCGGGTCGTTGAGCTCGATCACGCCGACATTCCCTTCCTTGCGGTACGTGACGAGAGCGGCGGCGGACTTGTCAGTGGTGATAGCGGTCATGATCGATCCCGGATGGTGAGAGGGGGGGCGTGGATGCGCGGTTCAGCCGGCATTGGTGCGGGGGAGGGACGAATCGGCCACCGGCAGCCCGACGTAGCCGCCGAGGAAGATGCGGCCGATGTTCTGGGCGAGCAGTTCGACGCCGAGGTCCCCGAGTGGGTCGTACCAGTTGTAGATCCAGTTCATCATGCCGAACAGCGAGTAGGCCGCGACGCGCCGGTTGGCGTGCGCCGGACCATGGGTCTCTTCGATGCCGGCCAGGATGTCCATCAGGGCGCGGGTGTACTCGCGCTTCATCTCTTCCACGACCTGCAGCGATTCTCCGGAGAGGGCGCCCGCTTCGTGGGAGAGGACCTTCATCTCCGCCATGTGCGAGGCGAAGTAATCGAGATGATTGTCGATGAAGCGCATGAGACGGTCCACCGGGTCGGTGGCGCCCGTGAGGCGCTCGCGCATGCCGGCGAGCACCTGCTCGAAGTTCCGGCGCTGGATGTGGTAGAGCAGCTCCTCCTTGCTCTCCACATAGTAGTAGAGGCCGGCGAGCGAGACCCCCGAGGCACGCGCGAGGTCGCGCATGCTGGTCTGGTGGTAACCCCGCTCCGCGAAGACCCGGGCGGCGGCGGTCAGGAGGGCGTCGAGTTTCTGGTCCTTGTTGGCGACGGCCATGCACCCCCGGGAGCAGGCTTCGAACGAACGTTCAGGTCGAAATTAGGTGTCGGGGAAAGTCCCGTCAAGCGAGCTCTTAACGTTCCGGAGGGCTGTACGTCGAACGTCGTGAAGGCATGACTCAACCCCAGGGCACGCCGGACGAACCGGCCGACCGCGCGCTGATCGAGCGCTGGCAGGCTGGCGATGAACGGGCCGCGACGCTCCTGGTGGAGCGCCATACGCCGTCACTCGCCCGGTTCGTCGCGAGCTTGGGCGTGAGCGACGAGGTGGAGGACGTCGTGCAGGAGGCGTTCATCAAGGCCTTCGCCTCGCTGGAGGGCTTCAGGGGAGAGAGTTCGCTGAGAACATGGCTGTGCACGATCGCGCGGAATCTGGTGCGGGACCGAGTGCGGTCGCTGAAGTTCGAGGGGAAGCAGGTGGAGCTGGAGGAGGACCACGCCGTCACCGAGCACGATCCGCTGGATGACGCGGTGGCGGACGAGATGGAATCGAAGATGGCGTCGGCGGTGGAACGGTTGACGAAGATGCAGCGCGAGGTCTTCACCTTGCGGGTTGCGGAAGGGATGTCCTACAAGGAGATCGCCGCGGTGGTGGGGAGCACGGAGGGCGCGGCCCGGGTGCACTATCACAACGCGATAAAGGCGATCAAGGAGCTGCTCAATGTCTGAGTGCACGCGGAGCGAGATCAGGGACCGGCTGCCGGACTACGTGAACGGCACGCTGCCGTCGCGGGCCCGCGCCGAGGTGGAGGCGCACCTGGCGTCGTGCGAGAGGTGCCGGGCCGAGGTCTCGTTGGTGACGGCGGCGCGCGACATGATCGTGCGGCGCACTCCCACCGTGAACGCCGCGAGGATCTCGGCGGCGGTGCGGAAGGCGGGCGCGCCGGCGCGCGAGGGGGCACGCGCCCGGACATTGGCGCATCCGCGCCCGGCGTTCGCATGGCGCGCCGCGGCAGCCGTGCTGATCCTCGGCGCCGCGGCATACGCCGGTTACGCCGTGCGCGGCAAGCCGGCTCCCGTGCCCGCGCCGATCGTCGCCGTCGCCCCCGCGCCGCCCACCACGCCGATCCCGGCTCCGCGTCCCAAGCCGAGCACCAACACGAGCACCAACACGAACACGAACACGAGCACGCCCCTCGCCTCCCTCACCTTCGGCGGCGTCGATGACCTCACCCCCGCCCAGGCCGCCGCGATGATGCAGGAACTCGACCACGCGGCGCCGACGCTCGACGCCGATCCCGCGAGCGAGATCGCACTGGAGACCGCCTCGTGAAGCCCGTCATCCGCTTCTTCCTCGCGAGCGGCGCACTTGCCGCCGCGTTCGCCGCGCCGCTCGCCGCGCAGCAGCCTGACGCACCGCCGGTCTCTCCGGAGCAGCAGGCGCAGATCCGGCAGCGCCTCGCGATGATGGTGAAGACCCAGCTCGGCCTGACCGACGAGCAGCTCGCCCAACTCGGCGCCGTGAACAAGAAGTACGAGGGGCGCCGCTTCGAGCTCCTGCAGCAGGAGCGTGAGATCCGGATCACGGCGCGCGCCGAGGTGCTGCGCGGCGACTCGGCGAACCAGCAGCGCGTCGCCAAACTCATCGACCAGCTGATCGACGTGCAGAAGCAGCGGCTGGCGATCTTCGAGAGCGAGCAGAAGGACCTCGCGAAGTTCCTGACGCCGGTGCAGCGAGCGAAGTACCTCGCGATCCAGGAACGCGTGCGGAAGCGGCTCGAGGAGATGCGGCAGCAGCGGGGAGGGGGGCAGGGGCAGCAGTTCCGGCGGATGCAGCGGCCGCCGCCCGGGGACTCGACGCCGGAATGATGCTCCGCTAGTCCGTCTCGCTCGAAGGAACCGGGCGCCGCGCCCCGAGTATCTGCAGGGGAGCGCGCATTGGACGTACGCTGCGTCGCGACATATTTTTCACGGTCGTGCCCGGGTGGCGGAATTGGTAGACGCAGGGGACTCAAAATCCCCCGACCTTCGGGTCTTGCGGGTTCGACTCCCGCCTCGGGTATCTCCTCCCTCCACGAACGCCGGCGCGGCGACCAGGCGCCGGCTGAGTTTTAGTTGAGTGTCGCGCGCAAGAGTCCACCCGCGTCGCCCAGTATGGCGGCGTTGGGGCAGGTGGACTCATTCGACGGAGGAGTCATGCGCAAGACATTCGCGTTGGCAGTGCTGGGGCTCGCCGCAGCCTTGGCGGCGTGCACCAAGGACGCCGCGGCGCCACTGGCGCCGGCAGCGACGGCCGATCGCTCACACGGGGACCTCCCGCGCACCGAGGTGGAGTTGAAGCGGATCGGACGTCCGCGCTGGCGGCCGGCCGACTTCCACCTGTTCTCCGCGCCCATCGGGACGTTCGAGAGCGGATTCGCTGAGTTCGGCACGACGATCGAGTCGATCCTGCCTCCGCCCAATCACGTCCCGCACCCACAGCTCGGCACCGGTCCGGGAGCCCCGCACCCCGGCCCCTACGACAGCGAGTTCGCCCATGGGCTCGCGTCGCAGCACTACGCCGCCGGACCAGAGTTCTCCGTCGCCGATTTCTCGGCGCCGAATGGGATCTGGCTGGTTTGGATGACCGTCCCCGACGAGGGCGCGATCGGCTCATCGCCGGACTTCGCCTCTGGACCGATCATTCCGAACGGGAAGATGCCTATCGCGTTCACACTGGAGACGAGGCGCAATGGCGGAACCTACTCTGGCGTGGCCCAGGGGACGGTGCCGGCGCTCGACGGTAGTCTCGATCCGCCGTTCGCGGTCGACGGGCACAGTCACTTTCCCTTCTTCTACGTGGATGGCGCCATCTTCGCCCCGGCCGGCGTCTCGGCGCCCGGGCACTATGAGTATCGATTCACCTTCACGGATATGAGCGGAGACGGCTGGCGGTTCAACGTGCGATTCGAGGTGAAGCGCTAAGCGTCCGATCATCGGGGGAAATTCGTTGAAGACTCCGAGGGAGGGCACGGCCGTCAGAACGGCCGGCCCCCTCGGGGCTGTGCCCTCAGTGCGAGAGAGCCAAGCAGGCGCGGCCCTGCCGATGCTCCGCGGATGCATCAGGTGCCGGAGCTGTCGCCGGCGGCCATCGCCAGCGGCGACGACGCGCCCGTGGCGCGAAGGGCGCGGCGGGCCATAGATTGTGGCGGGGCCGCCCGCTGTGTCGGCGCCGCCTCGACGATCGGCCGTCCCGGCATCGTCCCCTCGTCCGCTCCCCGCAGCGTGGTGCTCGACCGCACATGATCGACTCCATCGCCCAACTCACTGCGGCGCTCGCTGACCGCTACGTCATCGAGCGCGAGATCGGCGCCGGCGGGATGGCCACCGTCTATCTCGCCCGCGACCTCAAGCACGACCGGCCGGTCGCCCTCAAGGTTCTCAATCCCGAACTCGGCGCCGTCCTCGGCGTCGAGCGCTTCCTGAGCGAGATCAAGGTCACCGCGAACCTCCAGCATCCGAGCCTCCTCCCGCTCTTCGACAGCGGCGAGGCAGCGGGGTTGCTCTTCTACGTGATGCCCTTCGTCGAGGGGGAATCGCTCCGCGTCAAGCTCGACCGCGAGAAGCAGTTCCCGGTGGAGGACGCGATCCGGATCTCGGTCGCGGTCGCGAACGGACTCGACTACGCGCATGCGCACGGCGTCATCCACCGCGACCTGAAGCCGGAGAACATCCTCCTCCAGTCGGGACAGCCGGTGATCGCCGACTTCGGCATCGCGCTCGCCGTGAGCAAGGCGGGGGGCAACCGGATCACGCAGACGGGCCTCTCCCTCGGTACGCCGCAGTACATGTCCCCCGAGCAGGCGACGGGGGACCGCGTCATCGACGGCCGGAGCGACATCTATTCGCTGGCCGCGGTGACGTACGAAATGCTCACCGGCGAGCCGCCGCACATCGGGAACACCGCGCAGGCGATCATCGCACGATTGCTCACGGACAAGCCGCGGCCGATCCGCTCGACGCGGAGCGCGGTGCCGGAGCACGTGGAGGCGACACTCGAGCGCGCCCTCGAGAAGCTGCCGGCGGACCGCTTCGGTACGGCGCACGAGTTCGCCGACGCGCTCCAGGGAAGGACGGGGACCAGCGTCTCTCGACCGGCGATGGTCGCGGCGCCCAAGAACGGCGGTGGGTGGCGGGCCCGGCTCAAAGATCCCGTCGTCCTCGTGCTCGGCGGCCTCGCCGTTGCGGCCGCCTTCCTCGCTGTCGTCGAGATGCGGAAGGTGCCGCCGGCCCGCACCCAACGCGCTATCCGCTTCGCCGTCACCATGGGGGACAGCCTGCAGCCGGGGAACAATTTCCCCTGGCCGGCGGCGATCTCTCCTGACGGCGGCACGATCGTCTGGTCGGCGACGCTGCCGCCGAAGCCGCCGATGCTCTACGCGTTGAACGTCGACCAGCTGGATCCCCGCCCGATCCCCGGAACCGAGGGGGGCTTCCAACCGCTCTTCTCCCCCGATGGGCAGTGGGTCGCCTTCGAGATCACGGGGAAGGAGAAGAAGGTCCGCCTCGACGGCAGCGCCCCGGTGAACATCAGCAGCGGCGGCTCCGCGAATGGCGCCGACTGGACGACCCGCAACGAGCTGCTCCTCGGCTCGCAGGGGCAATTCCCGGGGATCTCGCGCGTGAGCGCCGCCGGGGGCGATCCGGCCGCGCTCACCCATCCGGACAGCGCGCATGGAGAGCGGAGTCATCTCTGGCCGATCGCGTTCCCGGACGGACGGACCGTGGCGTTCATCGTCTGGTACGGAGAGATCTCGTCGGCGCGCCTCGCCTTCACGTCGGTCGATGACGGCAAGGTGCGCCTCACCGAGATCAAGGCGATCCGGCCGCTCGGGGTGGTGGACGATCGGTTGCTCTTCGTGCAGGGAGACGGCGCGGTGATGGCGATCGAAGTGGACACGCGGGCGCTGAAGGTTCGCGGCCGCCCGGTGCCGGTGCTCGATCCGGTCCATGTCCCCGAGGGGAACAACGGCAACTCCGATATCTTCGTCTCGCGCGGCGGCGCACTGGTGACCGCGCGGGGGGCGGAACTCGGGCAACTCGGCTGGTTCGATCGCGACCGCACCTTCCATCCGCTCATCCGCGAGTCCCGCGGCTTCGCGTCGCCACGCCTCTCCCCGGACGGGAAGAAGATCGCGGCGATCGTCTCCGACGACCGGCAGGCCGATCTCTGGATCCTGGATCTCGCGACGTCCACGCTCTCCCGGACGACGTCGATGGGGTCGATCTCCTGCGCGGAGTGGACCGCCGACGGCCGGTCGATCGTCGTGGCGGGGGCGCGCAGCGAGTACTGGCTCGTGCCCGCGTCGGGGGGCATCGCGCCCACCCGCATTGGCAGAGTGGGAGAACTCTCGTACTGCGTGACGCCGAGCCCCGACGGCCGCACCTTGGTCGCCAGCGTCCTCGTGAACAATTCGTGGGACCTCTGGGCGGTGTCGCGCGACAGCACGGTCGCGCCGAAGTCGTACGTCGCCTCCGAAGCCACCGACTGGGCGCCGCGATTCTCGCCGGACGGGCACTGGATCGCCTTCGAATCGGATCAGTCAGGGCTGTCCGAGGTGTATATCCGCTCCTTCCCCGATCCGACGACGAAGGTCCAGGTCTCGGCCGGGGGAGGCCACACCCCGGTCTGGTCGCACGACGGCACCCGGATCACGTACATCCTCGGCGACGCGGTCATCCAGGCGCGCACGAGCGGCCCGCCGTCCTTCCAGGTGCTGGCGCGGGACACCCTCATGCTCGGCGCGGGAGACTTCTATGCGACCGCCGGATCGGCGACCTTCGACCTCTCGCCTGACGGCCGGCGTGTGCTCGCCGTACGCCGGGAGCGCCGCGGCGCGCAGTTGATCGCCGTCCCCAACTGGATCGTCGAGTACCGGGAGCGCATCGCCGCCGCCGAGAGGAAATAGAGGCGCCCGTCCCGCGTCGCTTCGCTTGCCGCTCCCGCCGCCGCGCCGTTAACTTCTCGCGCTGACGGGCCGCTCTCCGCGGCCGTCGTACTTCGTCCGGAGCTCCGTGCATGCCGCTTCGCCTTTCCGCGCGCCAGGCCGACCTCGCGTCGCTCGACGTGCCGATGCTCGCCATCGCCCTCCGCACCGGCGCCGCGGTGTCGGGCGCGCTCGCCCCCCTCGACGCGGCCCTCGGCGGCGCCCTCACGCGGACGCTCACCCGCCGCGATTTCCGCGCCGGCCGCGATGAGACGTTCCATCTCGTCGGTGGCGCGACCGGTCCGCAGCGGATCCTCCTCGTCGGCCTCGGCACGCCCACGGACGCGACGGCCGCGCTGCGCCGCGCGGCCGCCATCGCGGCGCGACAGGCGCGCGGCGCCGGTGCGACCTCCCTCGCCTGGTACGACGGCAGCACCGACGCCACTGGCATCGAAGCGGCCGCGGTGGGCATCCAGATGGGCGCCTGGGAATTCACCGAGACGAAGACGCCGCCCCCCGAGGCGGAGCGCCGCGCGCCCCTCGAGAGCGCCGTTATCATCGCCGGCGGCGACGCCGCCGCGGCCGTCGAGCGCGGCGTCGCCCTCGGCGAAGGGATCTCCCTCGCCCGCCGCCTCGCCATGATGCCCGGCAATCTCTGCACGCCGGACTATCTCGCCGCCACCGGGCGCGAGATCGCGCAGCGTTACGGGATGACCGTCACCGTCCTCGGGCGCGCCGAGATGGAGAAGGAGAAGATGGGCTCCTTCCTGTGCGTGGCGCAGGGCACGCCCCAGGACCCCAAGCTGATCGCCCTCGAGCACCGGAAGGGGCCGAAGGGCGGGAAGCCGATCGTCCTTGTGGGAAAGGGACTCTGCTTCGACTCCGGCGGCATTTCGATCAAGCCGGCGGCGGGCATGGAGTACATGAAGTTCGACATGTGCGGCGGCGCCGGCGTGCTCGGCGCCATGGACACGATCGGCCGGCTGAACCTGCCGGTGAACGTCGTCGGCCTCGTCGGCGCCACCACCAACATGCCGAGCGGCACCGCGGTGAACCCGGGCGATGTCATCCGCAGCCAGCTCGGGAAGTACATCGAGATCATCAATACCGACGCCGAGGGCCGGCTCGTGCTGGCGGATGTGCTCAGCTACGCGCGCCGCTTCACGCCCGCCGCCGTAGTGGATGCGGCGACCCTCACCGGAGCGTGCGTGGTCGCGCTCGGGAACATCACGACGGGCGTCATGGGCAACGACGATGGGCTCGTGTCCGAGGTGCTCGCCGCGGGGAAGCGCGCCGGCGAGATCGGCTGGCACCTCCCGCTGTTCGATGAGTACAAGGAACTCATCAAGAGCGATGTGGCCGACATCAAGAATTCAGGTGGCCGCGCGGCGGGAGCGATCAGCGCCGGGATGTTCCTGAAGGAGTTCACCGGGGAGTACCCGTGGGTCCACCTCGACATCGCGGGCACCGCCTACTCGGAGAGCGATCTCACCTGGCTGCCCAAGGGTCCGACCGGCGTGCCCGTCGGCTTGTTCGTCGAATTCGTGCGGGGGAGGGCCGGCTGAGCCACATCCACCGCCCGCGGCCGGTCGTCGCGGGGCTGGTGCTGCTCGGCGCACTCCTCTTCGCCGGCGCATCGGGAGCGCAGGTCGCCCCCGTACCGCCGCCGGGCGGGCCCCCCGGGCCCGACAGCTCGAAAGTCTTCCGGACGCCGGAGGACTCGATCCGAGCCGACAGCGTGAAGGCGGGCAAGGACACACTCGTCGCGCCGTACTCGGTGGCCCCGGTGCCCACGGTGCTCGAGATCGGCGACACGTACACGTGGGACCGCGCCGCGCTCTTCAACACCGGCCTGATCACGATCTACGACGTGCTCGAGCGCGTCCCCGGCCTGACGATGTTCCGCTCCGGGTGGGTCACCTCGCCGCAGTATGCCGCGTACCTCGGGAATCCGGGGCGGGTGCGCATCTTCTGGGACGGCGTCGAGACGATCGCCCTCGGTGCGAGCACGAGTTATCCCGTCGATCTGGCGACGATCCCGATCTGGGCCGTGCAGCAGATGACGCTCGAGCGCGGCGCCGATGAGGTGCGCATCTATCTCCAGAGCTGGACGGTGCAGCGCACCGTCACGCAGTCGCGGATCGACATCGTGACCGGCGACCTGGGCACGAACATGCTCCGGGGCTACTTCGGCACGCGCTTCCTGAACGGGATCGGTGTTCAATTCGGCGGCCAGGTGTATGGCACGACCAACGACATCACCATCGGCGGCGGCACCGGGTCCGACCTCATGATGCGCGTCGGTTGGGCGCGCGGGCGCTTCAGTGTGGATGCGTACGCCGAACGCGCGAACGGGACCCGCGACCCGCAGATCGCGACGACGGACATCCCCCTCTTCGCGCACCCGG
>Ga0315271_10002463_pt1 | contig 11606 bp, 19 predicted proteins | sample C3_top_MG_FD_204664 | JGI IMG/M metagenome (GOLD analysis project Ga0315271, IMG submission 204664) | Sediment microbial communities from Yellowstone Lake, YNP, Wyoming, USA - C3_top | ecosystem: Environmental > Aquatic > Freshwater > Lake > Sediment | place: USA: Wyoming | collected 2017-08-01
TTCCGCGACGGCAGCCCTGACGTTAGGCGAGCGATGACCTAACAGACACGGAGCGCTGACCGAATCAGCTCCTCGGATGGTGCGTGCCGCCGTCCCTCGACGGTTGAGTAGATCCTGCACTTCATCCCGAAATCGCTGCGCTCGTCGGCGCCAGGCTCGACATCATGGCCACCCACGCGCAGGCTCGGCGAACCGAGAAACTGCTGAGCTGCCGCCTCCTCGGCTGACTCGACAGGAACCAGTTCGAGCCGACCTTCGAGTCCGCGTTCGGCCAGCAGCCGCTCTACAAGAGGGCGCATCTCCTCGTAGCCAGGGCAACCGTCGAAGTAGAGCAACTCAACCTTCATCGCCCATCCATCGTAGGCCGCCGCACAGGCCGCCCGCCGCCGTTTCGCCCTGAAACCCCTGCCATACGCCGGCGGCGCGGATCTGATGGTCGAGCTGGGCCTCGATCTCCGGCGCACGAAGGCGACGATCGACGTTTTCTCGCGTGCCCGAACTGCGCCGCTGGTGTCGGGAGGATAGCTCGCTCTTCCTCGGCTCGGGAGTCACCTCGGTACGAGAGACCTGTACGAGGTCGGGGAGTTCGGGCCGTTCCGTCACGATCGGCGAGATCGCGAGCAGAGGCGGCCCGAGCAAGTGAGGAGGTGGTCACCGAGCCGGTCGACACACCCAGCGCGAGCCGGAAGAGACTAATTGCTCCCGCTTTGTCGCGCTGGAGTAGTCCCGCGTTGACGTCAACCGACCTTGCTCGCGAGGCGTTCGCCGAGGATCTCCTTGAGGGATGTGAGCGCGGGGATGCGGGCGCGGATCAGGACCTCGTCGTCGACGACGAGCGCGGGGGTGGCGTAGACGCCGTAGCCGACGATCGCGACGGGGTCGGTGATCTTCTCGACCTGTTCGGTTCGGCCAAGCTCTGTGAGGGCTTGCTCGGTGACGGCGGTGAGGCGTTCGCAGTTGCGGCAGCCGGGGCCGAGCACTTTGACGGTGTGCATGGTGTCTCCGTTCATTGGATGACGGCGTTGAAGAGGAACCCGATCAGGATGATCCCGCTCGCGACGACGCCGACGTAGGTCGCGAGCAGCTGGGGGCGCAAGACGCGGCGCAGCAGAACCAGCTCCGGCAGGGAGAGCGCGACGACGCTCATCATGAAGGCGAGCAGGGTTCCCATCGCCATCCCGGAGGCGTGGAGCGCTTCCACGAGCGGCATCACGCCGGCCGCGTTGGAGTAGAGCGGCACCCCGACGAGCACCGCGACCGGGACGGCGAGGGGGTTGCCGGGCCCGGCGACCTGGGTGAAGAAGTCGGTCGGTACCCAGCCGTGGATGAGCGCGCCGAGGGCGACGGCGGCGAGAAGGTAGGGCCAGACGCGCCCGATGATCGTGCGCACTTCGTCGATTCCGAGCTCGATCCGCTCGTCCCAGGTCGGCCGTAGCTCGCCCTGGGCGCCGCCGGGAGCGACTGCGGCTGCTTCGAGCACCCAGCTCTCCACGTAGCGCTCCAGGTGGAGGCGGCCGAGGATGAAGCCGGCCACGATCGCGAGCGAGAGGCCGGCGACGATGTAGAGCGCCGCGATCTTGTAGCCGAAGAGGCCGTAGAGGAGAACGATTGCGATCTCGTTCACGAGCGGGCTCGCGATCAGGAACGAGAGCGTCACCCCGAGCGGCACCCCGGCGGCGACAAAGCCGATGAACGCGGGCACGGCGCTGCAGGAGCAGAACGGCGTCGCCACCCCGAGCGACGCGGCGAGCACGTTGCCGACGCCCTCTCGTTTGCCGCCCAGCAGTTGCCGGGTGCGCTCCAGCGAGATGAAGCTGCGCAGGACCCGGACGACGAAGATGATCCCGACGAGCAACAGCAGGATCTTGGTCGTGTCGTAGAGGAAGAAATGGAGCGCCTCGGCCCAACGGGCATCCGCGGGAAGCCCCAGCAGCGTCCAGCAGACCCAGTCCCAGAACGGCAACAGCCAGTGGTAGAACACGACCCAGGCCAACGCCCCGACCGCGAGCCACACGAACGGATGGGTGCCGCGGACGCGTCTGGCTCGGAGCGCGACCGAGCTCACAGCAGCCCTCCCAGCAGCTCCGACAACTCCTCGAGACGACCCCGGTCGGCGCAGTTGCGCACCTGCAGGCCCGAGATCGTGCCCTGGACCAGGCCCGCGTCGCGCAGCACCTTCAGATGCTGCGAGACCGTCGCCTGGGCGAGCGGCAGCTCGTCGACGAGATCACCACAACAACAGGTCGTCCGCTCCAGCAGCAGCCGCATGATCCGCACCCGCACCGGATGCCCGAGCGCCTTCGCCAACCCCGCAACCTCATAATCCGCGGCCTGCGGTCGTGCGCCCTCGAGCCTGGAAGGAGTCGCTCTCATCGTTCTTTTACGATAGAACGAGCGGAGTTGGGCAACCTCCGCAATTCCCCGTAGGCAGGCGCCGCTTTGCCGCAGCTCTATCTCTGGCCCAAGAGGTAGTCAGGTCGCTTCGCGCCGGCCGCGCCGAAGGCGATGCCCCTCTTGTAGTCGATTCGCCGCTGGTGGCCGTAGGCGAGCGCGCCCGAGAGCGAGTTGACGAAAACGATTGCGAAGCTGATTGCCGTGATCGCCTGCGGCGATACCTGCGGTTAAACCTCCGTCGGCCTCAGCGGGTTTTCAGCACGACCAGGATGCCGAACGCGGCGACTCCTACGAAGACGCCTGCGAACAGGAACGGCCACCATGCGGCGTCCGCTGCGCCGTACATCGCTGCCGTCCAGAGTCCGAGTATCGTCGCGGTCGCGATCGCTATGAGCGCCGTGACCCAGCGGGTCTCGCTCAGGTGGCGGGCTTCTTCGTCAACGGGCACGCGGCGATGAGGGACGAGCCTCAGATGTCGCTCTCGCGAACTCGGTATGGGTGACCCATGCGGCGGCTCCCGTGGCTTGAGTGCGGGTGAGCCGGCCATTTTCGACCTCCTCTCGACTCAGTTCCATTGTCGACGAAGCATGTCCGGCCCGCATCCGCGGAAACGCGCAGCCCCAGTTCACCTATGTGCGGACTTCCGCGCCCTACGCGGCGGCGGCCCAGGTGAGCCGGAGGGCGACGACGAGGATCGCGATCGCGAGCAGGCGTTGGATCGTGCGGGCGGAGAGGGAGAGCGAGACGCGAGCGCCGATCTGCGCTCCGACGATCACACCGACGGACAGGCAGAGCGTCCGGCGCAGGCCGTGCCCGTGGGCGAAGCTTCCGTTGAGCACATGGGTTGCCGTGCCCACGAAGGAGACGATTACGAGCACGAACTGCGAGGTCGCGGTCGCGATCGCGGCCGGGAAACCGAGCGCTCCGATCATCAGCGGAACCTGGAAGATGCCGCCGCCGACGCCGAGGAAGCTCGAGAGAACGCCAACCAGGGCGCCGAAAGCTGCCCCTTCGCCGAGGCGAACGCGATACGAGTAGCGGCGGCCACGGCTGTCGACGAGCTCGCGTGGCGCTCCGACTTCGTGGGGGTGCGGAGAGACGAAGCCGCGTCCCGCGCGCAGAAGGAGCCACGCAGCGACGGCGAAGAGCACGATCGCGAAGATCGCGTCGAAGGGCTTGCGCGGGATCGCGCCGACAAGGAGCACGCCTACGATCGCGCCGGGAACGCCGGCCAGGCCGAAGACGAGCCCGCTGCGGTAGTCGATGCGCCGCTGATGGCCGTACGCGAGCGCTCCCGAGACGGAGTTCACGAACACGACTGCCAGGCTGATCGCGGTGATCGTCTTGGGAGACTCGTGCGGGTAGAGAATCAGGAGGACAGGCGTGAGCAGAAAGCCCCCGCCCACTCCGACCAGCGTGCCGAACGCGCCGACCGCGACGCCGAGCAGCACGAGGAGCACCGCGACGGTCGGCGTGAACGCCGGACTCACGCGGCCAAGATCCCGCTCTGGGGCAACGGCGACGGAAGTTCGATGAGAGGAGTCAGGGTCGACGTGTACACACGAATCAGAAGTAACTGAAGCCGATCGCGGCGGCCCTTGCACAGTGCGGCTGGTGGAAGGACTGCTTGCGCCTCTGGTGCCGACGGCGCACCCCGAGCATGGTCTCGCCGCACGAGATTGCCGAGTGTTGCTCCCGCCTCAGCTCCACGTGTCGTCGCCGTCGAGCCCACTGCCTGGGCTCTCTAGATGATGCGGCCGTTACGGGGCTCGAGCGGGAGACCTGCACGTCGCCAACCGTGCATGCCGCCCTTCAGGTTGACGACTTCGATTCCGGCTTTGCGGAGCTGCGCGGTGGCGCTCCGTGAGCGGGCGCCGCTGCGGCAGACGGCGATGTAGCGCCGGTCAGCCGCGAGCTCTCCGGTGCGGGAGGCCAGGGTCGAGAGCGGGATGTTCTTCGATCCGGGAGCGTGGCCGGCTTTCCACTCGCTGCGCTCGCGGACGTCGAGGATCACTGCATCGCGTCGCGTGATGGCGTCGTGCGCCTCCGGGGCCGTGGTGGAAGGCGGGAAGAGGGACGAGAGCAGGCCCATCTAGGCGCCCGCTCGGGCCGACCGGAACGGCGGGACAGCCTTGTGCCCGATCACCTGGGGCACCCACGCTGCACGCCGAAGAGGCGCTCGACAACGACGGAGGCAGGGCAGTGCCCCAGGGACACGTACATCCACTGGCTCACCCCGACGAAGGCGGTCAGCAGCAGCCACCACGGAGACAAGAGGACAGCGAGCGCGACGGTCGCGAGCGTCATCGTGCCGGCCATCGCGAAGAGAACCGGCTCGAGCGGCCACCTGCTCATCTTCCTACCCCTTCCAGGATCGCGTTCAGCTCCAGTACTTGTCGTTGCACGCTGCCGCAGACCGACTCGCAGAGCTCGAACACCCCTTCATCGACGACCCGGTAGAAGACCTGGGTGCCTTCCTTACGTCGAGCGACGATCCCGGCCTCGTGGAGCACACCGAGATGCTTGGAGACGTTCTGCTGCGAAGCACCCGCGCCCTCGGCGAGCTCGTGCACCGATGCCTCGCCCTCACGCAGGCGATCGAGCAATCTGATCCGCATCGGCTCGCCGATCACATGGAAGCGCCGCGCGATCAGCTCCACGAGCATGTCGGGCAGCGGGTGCGGCAACCCGGTTGTCGCCTGCTCGTTCATGCGGCTTCGTCCACGATCGCGTCGAGGAAGCCGCTGACGACGGCAGGCGGCACCGCTCCAACGAACTGGTTGACAACAGCGCCACCGGAGAACGCCTTCACGCTCGGGATACCACTCACCGCGTAGCGGCTGGCGAGCTCGGGGCTCTCGTCGACGTTGACCTTGACGAGCTCGACCGTGCCGCCACGGCGCTCCACTTCCTGCTCGAGCACCGGGGCGAGAGCGTGACAGGGCCCGCACCAGGGTGCCCAGAAGTCGACGATCACGGGCAGCTCACGTGAGCGCTCGATCACTGCGGTCTGGAAGGATTCGGCTGAAACGTCCATCGTTGTTCTCCTTGTCGTTTTGATGCCGGTCGAGGTTCGGGAATGGTTCTTGTCGATTCAGCGGCTAGCGGGGCGCGACGGTGTGCCGGTCGGTCGAAAAGCCGAGCAGTTTGTAGAGCGCGCAGAAGCCGACGGCGGCGGTGACGGCCATCACGACGGCGACGAGGGCGAGGATCACGCCTGCGACCGAGCCGATCCCGACCGCAAAGGCGAGGATCAATGCAATGACCGCGACGACACCTCGGGCAAGGCGATCGAGAGTTCCTTCGTTCCTGGTCATGTCTGGTTCCTTTCGTGAGTCGGGTGGGTTAGACGTGCTCGTCGGAGACGACGCGGTCGACGACGTTGCGGAGCCGGGCGCGGACGTCTTCGGCGACGTCGGCGAGGTGGTCGTTCTCGACGATCGAGAGCATTCGCTCCGCGTCGACGGCTGAAACGTGGGTGACGCCGTTGCGTTCGTAGACGACGACGTTGCAGGGGAGCAGGACGCCGAGGTCGGGCTCTGCCTCGAGCGCCTGGTGGGCGAGTGGTGGGTTGCAGGCGCCGAGGATCACGTAGGGCTCGACATCGATGTCGAGCTTCTCCTTCAGGGTTGCCTGCACGTCGATCTCGGTGAGAACACCGAAGCCCTCGACCTTGAGCTCCTCGCGGACACGTTCCACCGCGTCCGCGAGTGGCATCGTGGTCTCGCCGGTCAGTGCGTAGCTGGTTCCAAGCATCGTGCTGCCTCCTCGAGTTCGCGCTTGCGCGCCTTGATTGCCTTCAACCGGTGCGCTTCCGCCCCGACGGGCTCCGGGAAGCGCGCGTCCAGATAGGTGAGGATCTCGTCCTCCCCGACGAGCACCTCGCCGCCCTCGCAGACCAGTGCGGGGATCGAGTCCGTGTCGGCCCGCATGAGCAGCTCAAGCCGCTCGTGGCGCTCGACCGGCACCTGCCGGCAGACGTAGGTCACGTCCAGCTCGGTCAGTCGCTGCCGCACCCGGCGCGACGCCGGGCACCACTCCGTCTGGTACAGCTCAAGCAGCTGTTGGGACGGTGTGATGTCGGTATTCATAAGTTCAACTATACACAACTATGTAATTGTAGAATGTACGTAGTTGTTACTGATCTAGGCTCAGTGCCCGACCCGATGCCCGGGCTGCCTCCAGGAACCAGACTCGATTGAGACGGAAACCCGACCAGAGGAGAGCAGCAATGGCCCGCGCCAAGCACTTCGAGTTCCCGGCCAGCGTGGAATGGGAGGGCGGCTCGATGACGGTCGCCTCCGTCGCCGGCAAACACGATCTTGACGTTGCGACACCACTGGACTTCGGCGGCGAGAACGAAGGAACATGGAGCCCCGAAGACCTCCTCGTCGCCTCCGCCGCGACCTGCTTCGCAGTCACCCTCGCCGCGATCGCCCGACGCCGCACCATCCCCCTCCTCTCGCTCCACGTCGACGGAAACGGGCATGTCGGCCCCCGCGACGACGGACAGCTCGGCTTCACCTCGATCGACCTCCAGGTGACAGCCGAGACCGACTCGGCCGACGTCATCCCCGAACTCGAAGCGGCGATCGAACGCGCAGAAAGCGGCTGCCTCGTCGCAATGGCACTCAACATCCCCGTCAACATCCATCCAACCGTCACCGCCACCCCCGCCAGCACCCTGCTCTCGTCCGCCCACGTCACCGGCTGATGCAACAACAACACCGAACCGGCCTCGCGTGGGCATAGCAGCCCTGATCATCCTGGTCGTGGCCGTCATCGTGCTCGGCTGGAAACGACCGCCCGGAGGCGGCTGACGCCTCTAAGAAACCGGCAGGTCTGCCGGCGAGAAAGGACTTGAAGCCCGGTTGAGGGAGATGAGACGCTCCGCAGCCGACGATCCTTCCCACAACCCGCCGCTCGGCTCGGTTCCAGTCGGTGCATCCGGCGAGGGTGGCTTTGCGTACGACGCCTGGTAGCCCACCGGAACAGCGGCTCGCCGTCGATCTTGGCGACAACTCGCCCGTTCGACTCGACCTGTGGATCAGGCCGGATCACCTGTAGATCGAGGATCACCGGGCACGGCCCGTAGCCAACTATCTCGATCCCGCTAAGAAACGGTGACCGTCCAAATATCGTTCGTTGCATCAATATTGACGCCTGTCTATGCTCACCGCATGCAAACCGACCTGAATCTCATCGACCAGTGCACGACGCCGCTCGTCGCACCGGCTCTCAGCGACGAGCAGGCGGAGAGCCTGGCGAGCCTGTTGAAAGCGATTGCCGAGCCGATGCGGATCAAGATCCTGCACCGGCTCTCCTCGGCTGCCCCTGATGGCGTCTGCGTCTGCGACTTGACAACTCCCCTCGGGCTGACCCAGCCCAGCGTCAGCCACCACCTTCGTGTGCTCTGGCTCGCCGGTCTCGTCGACCGGCGCCAGGAGCGCACGTTCGTCTACTACTCGGCGCGACAGAGCGCCCTCGATCATCTGGCGACGCTGATCGCCGGCCCTCGCGTCGAGGTGCTCGCATGAGCCGAGCGGTGCGCGTCGGGATCAACGGTTTCGGTCGGATGGGTCGCCTGGCTCTTCGGGCGGGCTGGGGCCGGGACGACATCGAATTCGCGCACGTAAACGAGGTCAGCGGCGGCCCAAAGACAGGAGCGCATCTCCTCGAATTTGACTCGGTACACGGTCGGTGGCGCCAAGATCTCAACAGCAACGACGGATGCCTGATCGTCGGCGACCGCCAGCTCACCTGGTCTGACGCTTCCGAGCCGGCCGGGGTTGACTGGGGTGCACTCGGGATCGATGTCGTGCTCGAGTGCTCGGGCAAGTTCCGCTCAGGTCCGACGCTCACACCATTCCTCGAGCGCGGTGCTCGAAAGGTCGTGGTCGCCGCACCGGTGAAGGACGGCTCCGCGCTGAATGTGGTCATCGGGGTGAACGACGACCGCTACGACGCTGCTTCCCATTCGATCGTCACGGCGGCGTCTTGTACGACGAACTGTCTTGCACCTGTGGTCAAGGTGCTGCACGAAGGGATCGGTATCAGCCACGGTTCGATCACGACACTCCACGACCTCACGAACACGCAGACAATTGTGGACGCGCCTCACAAGGATCTGCGGAGGGCGCGAGCGGCGAGCGTGTCGCTGATCCCGACAACCACTGGTTCGGCAACCGCGATCGGGCTGATCTTCCCTGAGCTTCAGGGCCGGCTCGACGGACACGCCGTGCGAGTCCCGCTCCTCAACGCCTCACTCACCGACTGCGTATTCGAGCTCGAGCGCGAAACCACGGTCGAGGAAGTCAACGGCCTGTTCCGCGCTGCCGCCGAGGGTCCGCTGGCCGGCATCCTCGGGTACGAGGAACGGCCACTCGTGAGTGTCGACTACGTCAACGACCCTCGTTCCTCGATCGTGGATGCGCTCTCCACGATGGTCGTCGCCGGAACGCAGGCGAAGATCTACGCCTGGTACGACAACGAATGGGGCTACGCGAACCGGCTCGTCGAGCTCGCCGGAATCGTGGCCAGAAGCCTCGAGAGCCACTGACGCAACAGGGCGCAGCGATGTCACCACAAGACACCACGGAAGGCTCCCGGTCAGGTGACCTGCGCAACTACTCCATCGTCACCGGCGCCTACTGGGCCGACACGCTCACAGACGGGGCCCTTCGCGTCCTCGTCCTCTACTACTTCTACGACCTCGGCTACAGCCCGTTCCAGGTCGCCTCCCTGTTCCTCTTCTACGAGATCTTCGGGATCGTCACGAACCTGGTCGGAGGCTTCCTCGCTGCCCGCTTCGGGCTAAAGACGACGCTAATCGGCGGACTGACGACCCAGCTAGTCGCGCTTTCGATGCTCGCGTTCGCCCCGACCGCATGGCTGGTCGTGCCGTACGTGATGATCGCCCAGGCGCTATCGGGCATCGCTAAAGACCTGACGAAGATGAGCTCCAAGAGCGCGGTGAAGCTCGTCGTACCGAGCGATGCATCGGCAACGCTCTTCCGCTGGGTCGCGATCCTGACCGGGTCGAAGAACGCGATGAAGGGAATCGGGTTCTTCGTCGGGGGATTGTTGCTCACCATGATCGGTTTCCAGAGCGCGATCCTCGTGCTGATCGTGCTCGTAGGCACCGGACTCGTCGTCGTCCTGACGATGATGCGCGGCTCACTCGGCCGCGGCAGCACAAAAGCGAAGTTCTCGCACATGTTCTCGAACTCCCGGGCGGTCAACGTCCTCGCGGCTGCACGCATGGTTCTCTTCGCCGCCCGCGATGTCTGGTTCGTTGTCGGGCTACCGGTCTTCCTGCGGACACAAGAGCACTGGAGCTTCTGGCAGGCAGGTGCCTTCTTGGGCGGCTGGGTCATCTTCTACGGGATCGTTCAGGCCTCGGCCCCGTCTCTTCTACGTCGACGCAACAACAGCGAGCCAACCGGCCTCACCGCGACCTGGCTCGCGTTCATTCTCGCCGCCCTCACGGCCGGGATCGCGATCGCGCTGCAATCCGACGTCGACCCTTCCATCGTGGTTGTGGTTGGGCTCCTCATCTGGGGAGTGATCTTCGCGCTCAACTCGGCCGTCCACTCGTTCTTGATTCTTCACTACGCCGAGGGCAACAAGGTCGCCATGAATGTCGGCTTCTACTACATGGCAAACGCTGCCGGCCGTCTCATCGGGACGGTGCTCTCCGGGTTGCTCTACCAGTGGCACGGCCTCACCGCCTGCCTCGTGGCGAGCGTCATCTTCCTTCTCGCCGCCGGCACGCTCTCCCTCCTGCTCCCCCGTGAGGTCACGGCCAGGACGAGACACCCGATGCGCGAAGCTGTGTGATGAATGGAACCGACCAGGGACGGCATCGACAGCTCGATCACTGGTGTCGCGAGCCTCGTCATCATCTGGCGTTTCATCGGAGACCGGGTCACCTCCGCGGACGCGGAGCGCCAGGCACAGAAGGTTGTCGCGATCAGCTTCTTCCTCTTCGCTCCGTACATCGCAATCGAAGCCACGCATCGGCTGATCACGGTGGACAAGGCCCAGGCGAGCTGGGTTGGAATCTCACTCGCGATCGTCAGCACGTTGCTGATGCCGGTATTCGGCTACGCGAAGAAACGAATCGGCGTTCAGCTTCAGTCAGCCGCGACAACCGGCGAAGGCAAGCAGAACATCCTCTGCGCCTATCTCTCACTCGCGATCCTTGTCGGCCTCGGCGCGAACGCGGTGTTCGGGCTCTGGTGGGCCGATCCGGCCGTCGCTCTCGTCGTCGCGTTCGTCGCCGTGGAAACCGGGATCGGAACCTGGCGCGGCCAGGGCTGCGGCACCGAGTCCTGCTGACGGCGCCGAATCAGGTGATCGTCAGACTCCGGCGCTCAAGCAACAGAACGTCGCGCCAAACGCCGTGCAGCTTCCCGAGCTGTTTACGCCGTCCGACGACCTCGAATCCCACCTGCTCGTGCAAGCGCACACTGCCGCTGTTCTCAGGGAAGATCCCGGTCTGGATCGTCCAGACACCCGCCGCCTCTGTGGAGGAGATCAGATGCTCGAGCAGCAGGCGACCGATCCCCTGACCACGGGAATCCGCGTCCACGTACACGCTGTTCTCGACGACCCCGCCGTACACGCAACGATCCGAGACACCGCTGACCGCGACCCAGCCGGCAACCACTCCCTCGCGGACTGCAACGAAGCGGTGCTCCTCGAGATGAGAGGAATCCCACTCTTCCCAGCCGGGCACCAACGTCTCGAATGTGGCGTCACCGGTCGAGATTCCCTCGCCGTAGATGCGTGCGACCTCCGGCCAGTGCTCAGGCCGGAGGTCGCTGATCGTGATCTGATGACCGTCGGTTGCCATCAGCAACAGCCGGCGGTCTCGGCCGGCTGGATCACCGGCAGCCCCTTCAGTTCAGGGGTCGTGGTCTTCACGGCCTTGACGATCGCGCCGTGCATTCCGTCTACGACCTCGTGGGTGAACTCGACGCTGATTTGCTCGAAGCCCGCCGCGTCGAGCCCGGCCTCGTACTCGCCTCTCGAGAGCGCACCGGCGATGCAGCCGACGTAGTTGCCGCGCTCGGCCCGATCGGCTGCCGAAAGGCGATCCTCGGCGACGACATCGCTAATCCCGATCCGCCCGCCAGGCTTCAGCACCCGCGAGATCTCGGCCAGCACCGCCGGCTTGTCCACGGAGAGGTTGATCACGCAGTTCGAGA
>Ga0315271_10002465_pt1 | contig 11605 bp, 14 predicted proteins | sample C3_top_MG_FD_204664 | JGI IMG/M metagenome (GOLD analysis project Ga0315271, IMG submission 204664) | Sediment microbial communities from Yellowstone Lake, YNP, Wyoming, USA - C3_top | ecosystem: Environmental > Aquatic > Freshwater > Lake > Sediment | place: USA: Wyoming | collected 2017-08-01
CATGGGCACCGGACGTTCTGCGTCAGCAAGCGACCCGGATCTCCATCGCACCTCCACATCGTGTCCACGCCATCAACAACCCCCACGCCGATGCTCTGACCTGAACGGCAGACATCCACAGCGTTCGGAGGGTGATGGATCATGGTGGTCGAGAACCAAGCACCGACCTCCGGCAGCGTCGCGACCGGTGCAACTGCTCGACGCGAGGTTCCGCGGCGGTCAGTGTCCTGGGGCAAGCGCACGCGCCTCGTGCGGCATGCGCTGCAGACAGCAGTCCTGGCCTACATCGGCTGGCTCGTCATCGGCCAAGCCTCCTCAGGCGGGTCGTCCCCGGAGTCCCTCTGCCCGTTCGGTGGGTTCGAGACGCTGTGGACCTGGATCACGACTGGTCGAACCGTCGCGCACACCCACCCCGCGAACCTTGTCCTGGCACTGGCGATCACCGTCATGGCGCTAGCAGCGCGCGGAAGCTTCTGCGGCTGGCTCTGCCCCCTGGGCACGATCCAGGAGGGCCTCTACGCCGTCGCCCGTGCCGTCGGCCGCGTCCTACCGGCACTCGGGCGGTGGCAGCGCCGCCCCGCTGGCCCCGGCTGGCGCAAGGTCGACGCGGTCCTGCGTCAAGGCCGATGGGTCGTGCTCGCCTTCGCGCTCGGCGGAGCCGCCCTCACCGGGACGATGGTCTTCCGCAACGTCGATCCATGGTCGGCACTCCTGTCGATCGTCGAGTTCGAGCTGAGCCTGGCCTTCGTCGTCCTCGCCGCCATGCTCGTCCTGTCCTTCGTGGTCCCCCGGCCCTTCTGCCGCTATGCCTGCCCGCTGGGAGCGGTCCAAGGCCTCATCGCCAAGGCATCCCCCGTGGCTGTCCAGCGCGACGCCGACGCGTGCCTGGGCTGCGACCTCTGCACCCGTGCCTGCCCGATGGCCCTTCAGATCGACCAGAGCACCCGCGTCACGGATGCGCAGTGCATCGGCTGCCTCGAGTGCGTCGCCGCCTGCCCGAGCCAGCAGGCACTCGGGATCTCGATCGCACTGCCGTGGCCGTCGGCCCCGTCCCTCGACCGTTCCGCCGACCACGACAAGGAGCTGGTCCGATGACATCCGCCGGCGCCTCGACCCCGAGCACGCTCCGCCTTCCTGTACGGTCCCGGGCGGTCCCCACGTCGACCCGGCTCACCACCCGCAGAGCTCCGGCCATCGCCATCCCCCTGCTCGCCGTGCTGCTCGGCGGTGGCGTCGTCGTTGCCGCGCAGGCCAGCGGGCACTGGGCCACGACCGGCCGGGACGCGATCACCACGAGCAGCGGAGGCGGACCCGGCGCGCAAGCCGCCGGTGAAGGTTCGGCGGCCAACGTGGACACGAATGTTGTGCCCGCGTCCCCCGATGACGTGAAGGGGTGGATGACCCTGCGGCAAGTACTCGACGCCCGGTTCGCCGGCGTGACCGAGGCAGGGCTGCGGACGCGGTTCGACATCCCCGCGTCAGTCGGTCTCGACACCCCGTTGAAGGAGCTGGACGGAGTCGTGAGCGGGTTCGACCTCACCTCGCTACGCGAGTGGTTGTCGGCACCCAGATGACGGCACCACCAGAGCTGGAATGACTCCGTCGCCGAGCGGCACAGCTGAAGCCGGCCCAACTGGCGCCCACTGGGTTGACAGCGGCCACGCCGTCAGCGCCGCAGCACCTCGCCGATCCCGACCGCGTGACATCAACATACCCCCGGGGGTATGTTGATCATCGATTCCGTGACGAAGTAGAGGTCCGATCATGTGTAGCGCCGCTGTCTGCCGTTCGTGTGGCAAGGTCACCTACTCCGGCTGCGGCATGCACGTGGACCAGGTCCTGCGCAACGTCGCCCCGGAGAACCGCTGCACGTGCCACTGAGGTGGAGCGCATGAGCACATCCATGGAGGCCGTCGACGCGAGCACCCGCTGGAGTTCCACGGAGCAAGTGTGGGAGACCCGGTTGCGCGGTCGCGGGGTGCTGTCCGACCCGCGGATCAACAAGGGCACTGCCTTCACCGAGCAGGAGCGTGCCGACCTCGGTCTCGTCGGTCTGCTCCCGCCGCGGGTGTTGACCATCGACCAGCAGGCGGACCGGGCCCATGGCCAGTACCTCGCGCAGCCCACGGACTTGGCGAAGAACGTCTTCCTGACCGCGCTGCACGACCGCAACGAGGTGCTGTTCTTCCGGCTGCTCGGAGACCACCTGCCCGACATGCTCCCGATCGTCTACACCCCGACCGTGGGTGAGGCGATCCAGCGCTACAGCCACGAGTACCGACGACCTCGCGGCGTCTACCTCTCGGTCGAGGACCCAGACGGGATCGAGCGCGCCCTGCTCGCGAGCGGCCGCGGCCCGCACGACGTGGACCTGATCATCGCCACCGACGCCGAGGGGATCCTGGGCATCGGGGACTGGGGTGTCGGCGGGATCGAGATCGCGGTCGGGAAGCTCAACGTCTATACCGCGGCCGCCGGCATCAACCCCTCGCGCACCCTGGCGGTCATGCTCGACGTCGGGACGAACCGCCAGGAACTGCTCGACGACCCGCTCTACCTCGGGGTCTCCCACCCCCGGGTGGACCGTGAGGTGTACGACGACTTCATCGATCGCTACGTGACGACGACCACCCGCCTCTTCCCGCACGCACTGCTGCACTGGGAGGACTTCGGCACGAGCAACGCCCGGCGGATCCTGCAGCGCTACCGGCCCACCACCCTCACCTTCAACGACGACATGCAGGGCACCGGCGCGGTCAACCTCGCCGCAGTCCTCTCGGCGAGCACCGTCAGCGCAACCCCGCTGGCAGAGCACCGGATCGTGGTGTTCGGATCGGGGACAGCCGGCATCGGCATCGCGGACCAGCTCCGCGACGCGATGCACGGCGCCGGCCTGCCCCTCGATGAGGCGACCCGGCGGTTCTGGTGCGTCGGACGACACGGGCTGCTCGCCGACGACCGAGCCGACCTGCGCGACTTCCAGGAGCCCTACGCGCGCCCAGCAGGCGAAGTCGCCGACTGGGACCGCGACGAGGACCTCGGCGGCATCAGCCTGGCCGAGGTCGTCCGTCGGGTGCACCCCACGATCCTGATCGGCACCTCAGCCCAGCCACACGCCTTCACCGAGGCGCTCGTGCGGGACATGGCCGACCACGTCGAACGCCCGATCATCATGCCGATGTCCAACCCCACGGACCTCGCCGAGGCGACCCCGTCCGACCTGCTCGCCTGGACCGACGGCCGAGCCTTGATCGCCACGGGGAGCCCGTTCCCGCCGGTGGACTTCGCCGGCACCACGCATGAGATCGCCCAGGTCAACAACGCCCTGATCTTCCCCGGCCTCGGGCTCGGCGTCATCGTGGCCCGGGCCAGCCGGCTCACCGACGCGATGTTCCTCGCCGCCGCGCACGCCGTCGCCGCGACGGTCGACCCGACGACACCCGGAGCCTCGCTGCTCCCCCAGGTCGCCGACCTGCGTGCCACCTCGGCAGTCGTCGCCATGGCGGTGGCGAAAGCCGCGGCGCGCGACGGGGTCGCCGCGAACGAGACCGACGACGGGCTCGAGGATCGGGTCCAGGCAGCCATGTGGCAGCCCGAGTACCACCCGGTGCGCGCCCTCTGAGGCATCCGCCTCCGGTCTACCGTTCGCCGGTGACGACGTCGGCCCGGCCTCACGACGCGAATGGCTGTCGGCACCGAGCCGACTGCCTCACCCATGCGGGCACGACTCGGTCACCCGGGGGCGCCGCCGCGCCCCCGGGCATCGTTCACGCTGCCGGACCTCAGGAGGCGGACACCGGTCCCTGAGCGAGTCAGGTCATCGTGCGAAGACACGTCCGGCTCGGGTAGCTGCGACGGTCTGCGTGGCAAGCACGACCCAGACCAGCAGGGTGGCCACGAAGCCGACCGCACCGAGGACGCTGACGACCGGCGCGCTCCAGCTACGGCCGAGCTCGACGGTGAGAGCGGTCATCGCGGCGGTGGGGAACGCGAATCCCCAGCTGCCGAGATGGAACGGCAGGCCACCGCCGCGACGCGACGTGGATACGAGCACCCGACCGGCGAACACCGACCACCAGGCACCGAACCCCCAGATCGCCGTCGCACCGAGGAGCCCGACTACGGGGAGCACGTCGGACGCGACGCCCCCGAAGGTGGCGGCCGCGAGGCGCGAGGCGGCGAGAACCCCGAGGCCGCCCGCCCCAGCGGGTGCCAACCAGATCCACCAGGTCGCCGCCTGCTGCGCCGGGGGAGTCGGCGAGGTGATCAGCCGCCAGGCGATCACCGGCGCGAGCAGCAGGAACAACATCAGCCCGGCGCCGACGGACGCGGCCGCCAGGACAGCGGCGGACGAGACCCGCCACGTCGGCTCGAGCAGGACAAGTCGAGCGACCACGCTGGGCACGAGCACCAGCACGACGATGGGGATGAACCAGGCCCCGGTCAGCGCCTCTGCCGGAACCTGCTCGCGAGCAACGATCCCGGAGAAGAAGGCGACACCGACCGCGACAGCCCCGACCAGGCCGACGGCGAGCAGGGACGCCGACACCCAGGCGGTGCCCGCCGGCAACCAGCCGATGACCGCGAGCTGAGCAAGTGCGAGGCCGACGATCAGCAAGGACGCCGGCACCGTCCCGAACAGTGCACCGAGGCCCGGGTGGGCAAGGTCGGCAGCGGCTGCGTCACGATGATGGCGCTGGCGTTGGACATAGGGCACCAACAGGATCGGCAGCAGCACGACGGCGAGCGCCGCGAGCAGCGCGCCGATCACCTCGTCGATGCGAGTGAACGGCAGCGGATCGACGAGACCGGCGACGGCCGCGCCGCCGGTCCCCAGGACGACACCCATCCATGCCGGGTGCCAGTCACGGACCCGACCGCTGCTCGCCGCGACGGCCTCGTCAGCGGTCATGGGACAGGACCTCGCGTCGTGCAGGGGTACCGACGTATCGGAAGGGAAGCCTGACGGGCCCGGTGGCGTGCAGGTAGCGCAGGTATTCGTGATCCCCGAGAAGTTCCAAGCGCCGCCACAGCGGGCTTCCGGGCACGGCCTGGCTGGCATGCTCGTGCACGGCGTCGAGTTGCGCGGTGCGGTCGACGGTCACCGTCAGGGTGCTCGCAGTGTCAGGCATACCGACGAAGCCGAGGATCCCCTCGGCGGTGAGCGTGTCGGTGACGGCCTGAGGCAGGGTCCAGGCCACCACCGGGACGCCACGCTGGCGTCCGACGGCCACGGCGGCGCGGGTGGCGGCCTGGTGGTCCGGGTGCCCGGTGACGCCCGACGGGTCGAAGACCAGCAGGACGTCGGGCGAGAAGGCGGAGACCGCATCCGCGACATCGTCAACGAGGCGGCGGGGATGCTCGGTCAGGTGCCCGTCGGGGTGGTCGAGCAGGCGGACCCAGCACAGACCGAGCCGCTTGGCGGCCGCGCGCAGCTCGCCCTCGCGGATCGTGCGCAGGTCTCCGTCGAGACCGTGGAGCGTCGAGGCCTCGCCGTGGGTCAGGCACAGCACGCCGGCTCGGGAGCCAGCACCGGAAGCGTCCGACAGCAGGGCACCCAAGCCGAACGACTCGTCGTCGGGGTGCGCGACGACCGCGAGCACAGAGGTGGTCAAGGGGGTCCTCCTCGGACGTCGGCGCAGCGCCCTCGTGTGGCGCTCGTCACCGAACCCAACTATACCCCCCGGGGTATCATTCCCAGTGACGGCAGAGGCTGACGCCGACCTGGCTCCCGCTCCGCTACAGCGGGTGGTTCCGCCATCGGTCGCGCTCCTCGGCTCCTACACCTGCCGCCGTGACTGGCCTGGCCCGACAGGGTCAGGCCAGTCCCTTGTGCTGGGGTCGGGGGCAACATCGGGGCCGACGTGCGCTTGGTTTCTCGGGTCTCGGACGCGTGGCGCGGTCAGCCGGGCTCCATGCCCGTCGACGTGCCGCGCTCGATGTCGGCCTGGTGTCGGCGTTCAGCCTGCTGCCATCGAGCATCGCGTCCAGCGAAGCGCCAACGCCGTGCGCCGCTGACGGGGCCAGCGACCCGACGCGCGCTCACTCGATCAAGGGGTCACGAGGGTTAGCCACCCGCGGCGGGGCCAGGATCATGGGTTGGTTCCACAGCGGCGCGGTCGTCGCGGACTGGCCACGCAGCAGCGCCACCGTATGAGCGCTCCTTCGCATCACCATGAGCGCGGCCCGGCTCAAGAGCAGGGCCACTGGGATCTCGACGAGTACTGCCGATGCCAGCGCACCGGCTTGCTCCGGTGAGTTCCAGGACAGGCACACGTCGAACCAGGCGTCGGTCACGACCAGGGTGGCCGAGACGACGAGGCCGATCAGGACCACCTGGCGCCTGTGCCAGGCGAGCCAGCCAGTGATTGCCAGGGCGGCGGCGAGTGCGATGTCGAAGCCAACCCAGACCAGACGCCATGCGCCACCGGACTGCGTCCGAGGCAACGTCAACGACAGGTAGCCGACCCAGGGGACCAAGAGGACGGCGCCGCCGATCGTGACGCCCAGGACCAGCCGTCGAAGCCGTGCGTTGCGCCGCTGAGGGACCGGTCTGGTGATGGTGGCATCGAGGGCGCGCGCCATCTCCGCGCGTTCCTCGTCCGACCAGGTCTTGACCTCGTCAAGTCCGGGGATCGCCATGGTCCTTCCCCTCTTGGCTTGTCGACGACCCGCGCACACCGACTCGTGGGTACTGACCTGATGTTCGCCGCCCGGGTGACTCTGAGTCTCTGTCCGAAACGTGGGCGATCGGATACTGGGTGCTCAGGGGTGGGCGTGTCGATCGTCGGTCACACGCGGTTCACAGGTGACGCCGGCGAATGACCGCGAGGGCGCAGCTAGCCTGAGGGCGTCGTCGGTGCTCGGCGTCGTTCCCCTGGAGGGCTTGTGATCATCGCTGAGGGTCTGAGCAAGGTCTACGGCGACAAGACCGCGGTCGACGACATCACCTTCACCGTCCAACCGGGTCGGGTCACCGGATTCCTCGGTCCGAACGGGGCCGGGAAGTCCACGACCATGCGCATGATCGTCGGGCTCGCCCGTCCCACCGCAGGTGTGGTCACCGTCAACGGACGGGACTACCGCGACCTGCCGGCGCCGCTGCACGAGGTCGGCGCGCTCCTTGAGGCCCGAGCCGTCCACACCGGACGGACAGCTGCCAACCACCTCCTGGCGCTGGCGCAGACGCACGGGATTCCGCGGAGCCGGGTGGCCGAGGTGATCGAGATGGTCGGGATCGGCGACGTCGCGGACAAGCGGGTCGGCGGCTTCAGCCTGGGCATGGGCCAACGCCTGGGGATCGCAGCCGCGCTCCTGGGTGACCCCGGAGTGCTGATCCTCGACGAACCGGTGAACGGCCTGGATCCTGAGGGGATCAAGTGGATCCGCGATCTGCTCCGTCACCTGGCCGGTCAGGGCCGCACGATCTTCGTCTCCAGCCACCTGATGAGCGAGATGGCACTCACCGCCGACCATCTCATCGTCGTCGGCCGCGGCCGGCTCGTCGCTGACGAGCCTGTCACCACATTCATCTCGCGCGCGGCTACCCGGGCGGTCCACGTCCGCACGCCGCAGATCGAGCAGATGGTGAACGCCGTCCGGGCCGCCGGTGCCGGTGTCACGGTCGAACCGGACGGGCTGCTCGTCGTCACCGACCTGACCGCGCCGCAGATCGGCGATCTCGCCGCCGACAACTTGATCCGGGTGCACGAGCTCACTCCGCAACAGGCATCGTTGGAAGAGGCCTTCATGGAATTGACGGCTGACGACCTCGAGTACCACGGGAGCACCGCATGACCACCACCGAGTCGGCTCCCTCGACCTACGCCCCGCCCACCGGCAATGTGCGCTTCGCTGGTGTCCTCGCCTCCGAGTGGACCAAGCTCCGGTCGCTGCGCTCCACCGTGTGGTCGCTCATCGCGGCGGTCGGGATGCTCATCGGGTTCGGGTTGCTGTTCAGCTGGGGCATCGTGTCGCGCTGGGACCGCATTGGAGCCCGGGAGCGCCTGAACTTCGACCCCACCCGCATCTCCCTCGGTGGTGTGTTTCTCGCCCAGCTGGCGATCGGCGTCCTCGGGGTGCTCCTCATCGGTGGGGAGTTCTCCACCGGCATGATTCGCTCCTCGTTGGCCGCCGTTCCCAAGCGCTTGCCTGTCCTGTGGGCCAAGGCGTTCGTGTTCGGTGGCGTCGCCCTGGTTCTCATGACTGTTGCCAGCCTCGCCGCGTTCGAGGTCGCCCAGGTCGTGCTCTCCGGTAAGGGCGTCCAGACCACGATCGGCGCGGATGGCGTGCTTCGCGCCGTGCTCGGCGCTGCGTTCTTCCTGACCTGGGTCGGGCTCTTCGGGTTGGCCCTCGGCACGATCCTGCGCAACTCCGCCGCCGCTATCTCGACCTTGGTCGGTGTCCTGCTCGTGGTGCCGATCCTGATGAACTTCCTTCCCAGCGACTGGCGTGAGCATGTCGAGCGGTGGCTGCCGAGTTCGGCCGGGTCGGCCTTGATGGCGGCGCACCCCACCGATGCCCAGCTCACACCCGGGAACGCGGCGGTCATGCTCGCGGTGTATCTCGCGATCTCACTGCTGATGGCGGCAGTCCTCCTACGAACACGTGACGTTTAGGTTGTCATGCACGCCACAAACACGACGGCACGGGCGGGAGTCCGGACCATGCGCAACCGAATCGCGGCGGCGACGGCGCTCACGCTCCTCGTCGGGTTCGCTGTCGCGTCCATCAGCGGGAACCGCGCCGCCGGCGGCGTCGTGCTCGTCCTCGGAGGAATCGTCTGCGCCCGGTGGATGACACGGGAGGTCGGCGCGTGGCGCACCGTCGTAGCACTCGTCGCCGTCCTAGGACTGTTCGTGGTGTCGCATCCCCTCGGGCGCCTCATCGGAGCCTGGCCGGCCGTTCTGGTCGTCTCGGCCATCGCCGGCAGCGTCTGCTACGCCATCGCCAGACCTGTCGACCCCGGCTGATCACCCACCACGGGCAGGGCACCGGCGACGCGCCTGGACACCACGTAGCGTGCAACAGCGGCGAGCACTACCTGTCGGCTTGTCGGTCTGTGGCGCTGCCGTGTGGCCCAGCGTGCGCCAGGGGGTTCGAGCCTCGACTTTGCGCGACGAAGCAGGCCCCGTTGGTCGGGGCGCCCTACCCAGCGAAGGACCATCATGAGCACCCACATCGTCTGCGTCCCTGTCACCGCCGACGGCCAGGTTGGCCACAGCTGGGGCAAAGCCCCGACGGTCGCCATCGCGACCGTCGAGGACGGGACCATCACCTCCTGGCGCGCAGAGGCCGTCCACTGGGACGTCTCCCACGATGAGGGAACCCCGGGCAGCCACCACGCCCGGGTAGCCCGTTTCGTCCAGGACAACGACGTCACCACCGTTGCCGCCGGGCGCATGGGCGAGCCCATGCAGAACATGCTCACCAAACTCGGCGTCACGGTACGACTGGGTGTCGAAGGTGACGCTCGCGCTGCCGCCTCGTCCGCCTGACTCCGTGGCGACACGCGTGCCGCTGCACGCCCATGCCCGCCGAGCAGCCGCCGTTCCCCTTACACCGACACCGACACCGACATCGCGGCCACGGAGTGATGGGGCGGTGCCCACACGCCATTGGATACCCCCTGGGGTATCCTGCTGAGATGATGCATCTGCCCCGACCGGTGTTCCTCTTCGACGGGGACTGTGGCGTGTGCCAGAACGGGACGGACGGCATCCGGCGCCGCATTGACCCTCCGGTTGATCTGGTGGCGTACCAGTCCGTCGACCTGGCCGCCTATGGCGTCACACCTGACGACGTCCTCGAGGGCCCAGTGCTGGTCAGCACCGACGGCAGTCACGTGATCGGGCCGCTCGCAGTCGCCCACCTGCTGCTCTCCTCACGCCGGCCGTACCACCACATCGGTGCGGCCATGCTCGCCCCCGGGGTGCGCCCGCTCCTGCACGCTGCAGGTCCCTTCCTCTACCGGCAGCGCTCCCGGCTGCCGGGAAGCACCGACGCGTGCCGGCTCCCGGCCGCCCGGGGGTCGAGCGGGAAGGTGGCATGACCCGACCGGGGTCCGCCGGATGGGAGGCCCGGTTCGCCGGGGATGCCTACGGCTCGGCAACGAGCCGAACACATACCTGCCGCGGGACACTCGCATGGCGGAACCTCAGCCGGGTCGACCACATCGCCCGGGGCCGCACCCACGAGCTCTCCTCCTCAGTGGCCGCGACGGAACTGCACCGGCCGGCACAATCCCGGCGCACGGGCGTCCGCCTCAACGCGGCCGACAGTCGCGGCAGTCGCTGACTCACAGCCTTCCGTTGGGGTCCTGACGCCGGCCGAGGACGGCGATCGTGATCGCGCCGCCCGCCGTCGGGCGGATGGCCTGCGTCTCGAGCCCGACCTCCTCCACCAGGGCAGGCAGACCCCCGCTGCGCAGGTAATCGAGCGAGTTGGCAGCGTGACGCGGTCCAGCCGCCAGTTCGGCGAGCACCGTGATCCCGCGGCCCAGCCATCCTCGAGGGAAGCGCAGCCCCGACGTGCCGAAGTCGACGACCAGCAACCGCCCGTCGTCGACGAGCACCCGCGCCGCCTCCCGCAGGATGCCGACGGCATCGGCCCGCGGCACCGAGTGAAGCACCAGCGACACCAGCACCAGGTCGACCGATCCATCGTCCACCGGCAACCTCGACCCGTGGATGAGTCGCAGGTCGGCGTCACCGCCCAACCGGACACTCGCCTGCGCGATCATGGCCGGTGACGGATCGGTGCCGATGACCCGGCAGCCAGCCTGTGCATACTCCGCCAGCGCCGCTCCCGTGCCGCAGCCGACATCGAGCACAGTCCACCCCGGCCGCGGCGGGCATACCCGGCGGGCCGCCGCACGCAGCGGTGCGTTGAGAGGCTCGACGACGAGGTCGTAGAACCGGGCCTGGACCGCGTAGGCGTCAGGCATCGCGAACACCTCCATTGGCTGACGTTCATTCACGATGGCGTCGAACGCAAGCTCCGGGTCGTGCGACGCGACGGTGGGTCCCTGACCGGCCGCGAGCGCTGGACGTGCGTTGCATGAGCGGTGATGGCGATTGCGCCGTGTCGCACCTGGCGCCGCTTGCTGCCGGGACCTCGGGACGCTCGCTGGCTCACGAGTCAGGGGCGCTGTTGCCGCGCGGCATGCGCGAGGGCACGAATCGTGGAGTGCGACGCGCGTAGTCGGGATACTCCACGAACCGCTCGGCGAGTCGCGCTTCCTCCCAGCGGGCCTTCACGTTGATCAGGACGACCAGAAGCAAGCCGGCTAGGGCGACCAAGACGCTTCCGGAGGCGGCGACCTGCGCCAGGGTGAACAGGAGCAGTCCGGTGTAGATGGGATGCCGCACGAGCCGATAGAGGCCGCCGGTACGCAACTTCGCATGCGTGTTGGGAAGCGGTGCGGCGGTGAGGCCTCGGCCGAGGCCAAGACTGGCCACGATCATGACCGCGATGCCCGCCCAGCTCCCGACCGTACCGACGAGCAGGAGCCCTGACGGCACCGGCCAGTCAGTGCGGTCAGGAAGCAGGACGATGATGCCGATGAGCGCGAACTGGGCTGCGACCAGGACCCACGCGGTCCGAC
>Ga0315271_10002467_pt1 | contig 11602 bp, 8 predicted proteins | sample C3_top_MG_FD_204664 | JGI IMG/M metagenome (GOLD analysis project Ga0315271, IMG submission 204664) | Sediment microbial communities from Yellowstone Lake, YNP, Wyoming, USA - C3_top | ecosystem: Environmental > Aquatic > Freshwater > Lake > Sediment | place: USA: Wyoming | collected 2017-08-01
ACGTGAGCCGCACGACGCCGCCCTCCACGAAGGCGCGCACGCCCCACGGCGCGGCGAGGTCGACCGGCGGCGTCTGCACCTCGCGTCGGCTGCTCCAGGCGCCTTCCGCACCGACGCGCACGCGGTAGGCGTAGGCGACGCCGTCCTCGAGGAGGTGGTCGAGGTGGCGCCCCGAGGCGAGCGAGGCGTCCCCGATCCGAGCCCAGGTCGTCGGGCTCCCTGCCCCGTCGAGCCTCGATCGCTCGAGTTCGATCACCGTCGCGACCTGGGAGGCGTTGGTCCATGTGACGGTGACGGGCCCGCTGCGCGTCGCGTAGGTCATCCCCATCTCCGCCGCGAACGTCGACGGCGCGCGGATCCCCCTCACGAGGGTGGCCTCGTTGCTCCACTCCGACGGGGCACCGCCGATCATCGCGCGGAGCCGGAACGCGACCTGCGTCCGCTCCGGGAACGAGTCGTCGAGCCGCACCGGGAACGTCGTCGCGTCCCCGGGGATCAATGGATTCACGGTCTGCCAGTCCCCCGACGCGCGCCCCTGCGCCTCGTAGTGGTCCTGCGCCACCGTCGCGGTCCAGCTCAGCAGGACCTCGTCGATGTCGAGCGAGTCCTCGGTGGCCACCAGGTTCCGCGGCCCGTCCGGAACGGTCCCGCTGCTCCACGGGAACGTCAGATCGCAGCCCTCCGCGAGAAGGATCGCCGCCAGCGCCGCGCAGGCGCGCCCTGCTCTCGAACTCGCCATCTCGCCTCCCGTCAAAACGTGACCCCGAGGACGCCGCCGAGCGCGCTCGCGTCCTCGGCGGTCCCGCCGGACTCGAGCTCGAGCTTCTGCCAGGTGAGCCGGACGCCGACCGAGAGCGAGCCTCTCCCTGCCTGGAACGGGAACACCCATTCCACCTGGCCCACGAGCCCCAGCGAGTTCCTGAGGTCGAGGTCCAGGGGGGCGAGGAAGTCCTCACCCTTGACCCTCGGCGCGAGGAGGAGCGACAGCCCGGCCGAGAGCCGCAGCGGGCTGACGTTCAGCGACTCGAGGAGCTCGATCGGGAAGGCCACGTAGAGCACCCGGCCGTTCCCCGCCGAGAGCCAATCGAACTTGATGCCGACCGTGCCGCGCGTCTCGAATCGCCCGCCCTGGAGCGGCAGGAACGCGGCGCCGATGGCGAGCCGGTACCCGCCATTCAGGCGAAAGGACTGCGTGCTCCCGTCCTCGAACTGGACCTCGAGGAGCTCGTTGAAGCCGTAGTCCCAACCCGTCGAGACGAAGAACCTCAGGGGCGGGATTGGCGCTGCGGCCGCGGGCGCCGCCAGGGGCGGCGAGGCGGCGGGCGGTTCGATGCCTGGCGCGGGCGTGGCCTCCTGCGCAGGCGCGCCCGGCGCCACCGAGACGATCGCCGCGAGGACGGCGGTGCGGTACGCGCGAAGGAACGCTGTGCGCATGACTCCCCCAGGACGCTCTTGAATCTTCATGTTACTGCGCGCAGACCGCACCGATGGCATCCCGCGGTGGCGGGCCCCTTCTGACGCGCCGCACCGGCCGTGGCGGCTGCGACCATCTGCCACGCCCGCAGCCGACCGTGCCTCCACCCGTGCGTTCCGCGCCGTGGCCTGGCTGGCGGGCGAGGCCGGGGGGGGAACTCATCCCGCGCTTCTCGTACGAGGTGGCCAGCCTGCTCGGGCCGGGAACCGGTGTACCCTGCCCTCCCGATGCGCTTGGCCAGAGCCCCATCGTGACCTCCCGCCTCTCCCTGCTCGCTGGGCCCGACGCCCTGCGCATCCTTCGGGAGCGCGGGCTGCGGGCCGAGGACGTCGCCGTGGTCCCGGCCGCCAGCGGCGGCCCGAAGTGGATCGCGCTCCACGGCATCGACCGCTTCCTGGCCGGCTTCCTCGCCGGGAGATCCCGGCCGCTCCACCTCGTCGGCTCCTCCATCGGCGCGTGGCGGATGGCGGCGCTGGCGCAGCGCGATCCGCTCGCGGCCATGGCGCGCTTCCGGGAGGCCTACCTCGGCCAGCGCTTCCCGCCCCGTCCGCCGCCGGGGCTGGTGTCTCGCGTCTCGGAGGGGGTGCTCGACGCGATGCTCGGCGCCACCGGCGCCGAGGAGATCCTCTCGCACCCCTGGGTGCGCCTCCACGTCATCACCGCCCGGGCCCGCGGGCTGCTGGCGAGCGAGCGCCCCGTGGTCCAGGGGCTGGGGCTGGCGCTCGCCGCCTCGGCGAACGCCCTCTCGCGGAGGACGCTCGGCCTGTCGCTCGAGCGCGTGGTGTTCCACTCCGCGGGTGACGACACACCCTTCTCCGGCTGGCGTGACCTCCCCACCCGCCACCTCCCGCTCGACGCCGGGAACCTCCGGGCCGCGCTGCTCGCCTCGGGGTCCATCCCGCTCGCGCTCTCGGGCGTCACCTTCCCTGGAGGCCCGGAGGGCGTCTTCCGTGACGGCGGGCTGGTCGACTACCACCTCGACCTCCCCTTCCCCGCCGGCGACGGCCTGGTGCTCTACCCTCACTTCTACCCGCACGTCGTGCCAGGCTGGTTCGACAAGGCGATCCGCTGGCGGCGCGCTCCCGCCTCGCGACTCAGCCGGACGCTGGTGATCGCGCCCTCCCCCGGGTTCGTGGCACGCCTCCCGGGCAGAAGCATCCCTGACCGGCAGGACTTCCATCGCCTCCCGGACGAGGAGCGGCTTCGGGCCTGGAGGGCGGCCCTCGCCGAGAGCGAGGCCATGGGCGAGGAGCTCGGGGAGCTGGTCTCGACGGGGCGGATCGCGGAGCGGGTTCGTCCACTCTAGTTCCTCCCTCCCACGGCCCTCCCGGCGTACCCTAGGCGCCCGTGCAGACCCGGCCCGACCCGGGCAGCGACCCCCTGCCCCCCTCCACGCCCTCCGGGCGCGTCGCCCTCGTCGATGCGCTCCGGGGCGCCGCCATGCTCGGCATCGTGTTGGTCAACTTCCCCACCATGAACACCATGGCCGGGGACGAGACCACCGCCTACGGCGGCGTTCACCACGCCCTCGACCGCTGGGTGGGCGCGGCCAACATGGCGCTGCTCAACGGGAAGTTCTACCCGATCTTCGCCCTGCTCTTCGGCCTGTCACTCTTCCTGGCCGACCGGGCCGGAGCGCGTCCGCCGCGGCTCGCCGCCAGGCGGCTCCTCCTGCTCCTCGGGATCGGCCTGCTGCACCTCGCGCTGGTCTGGTGGGGCGACATCCTCGTGGTCTACGCGCTGCTGGGGCTGCTCGCCCTCCCCTGCCTGCGCTGGCCCACGCGCAGGCTCCTGCTGGCCGCGCTCGGGCTCCTCGTGCTCCTCCCGGCCCTGACCCCGCTGCTGGCGCTCCTCGATCGCCTGGGCGTGCCGGCCCTGGAGCGGGTCGTCCTCCATGGCCTCGGGCTGGCGCTCCCCACGCCGGAGGCCGCCGCGGCGACCTACGCGCGCGGATCCTTCGGCGAGATGCTGCGCCAGCGCGCCTTCGACTACCTGTCCGACTTCACGCCCTTCGCCGCGGGGGAGGTGACGCTCGGACTCCTGCTCGGCTACCTCAGGTACTACGCCCAGCTCTTCGGCCTCTTCCTGCTGGGGATCTGGGCTGGTCAGCAGGCGCTCCACGAGCGGCTCGGGGAGGACCGGGCCTGGACCCGGAGGGCGTTCTGGATCGCCGCCCCCATCGCCGCGCTGCTGACCGGGCTCCGGTACGGCGTCGAGGGGCTGGACGCCGGCCTCTCCTCCTCCCAGGGCAACGCCCTGGCGCTGGCCTACCTGCTGGCGCTCGCCCTGGCCCTGCCGGGCTGGCCGCGGGCGCGGACGGTGTTCGAGGCGGTGGGGCGCCTCTCCCTCACCGCCTACCTGGCGCACACCACGCTCTGCAGCCTGCTGCTCTACGCCACCGGCCTCGGGCTCTACGGCCGGATCGGTCCGGCCGCCCTGCTGCCGCTCTCGATCGCCTGCTACGCCCTGGTCGCCTGGGGCTGCGTCGGCTGGTCGCGCCGCTTCAGGATCGGGCCTGCCGAGTGGGCCTGGCGCTCGCTCCTGCACGGGCGACGGCTTCCGCTCAGGACCGGGTAGCGCGGGCTGCCTTCACTTCCCTGCCGAGAGCACCGGCTGCCCCAGCCGCGCCTGCCTCGCCCTCGCCTCGGCGAGGAGCGGCAGGTCGGGGTCGGCCTTGGCCCAGAGGCGCAAGAACTCCCGGTTCCGCTCCTCCGCCCTGGGGAGGTCGCCCAGCCGCTCGTAGCAGTCGGACAGCGAGCGCAGCAGGCGGGGAGCCTGGCACGACCCGTCCCAGCCTGGCGTGAAGGACCATGCGAGGCCACGCGCCTGCTCCAGGAACCGGACCGACTCCGCACAGCGCCCCTGCTGGCGAGTCCACTCGCCGAGGATGACCAACCCCTCGCACCGGAACGGGATGGACTGGTGGCTGGCGATCGACTCCAGCTCGGCCCTGGCGAGCGCCGCGGCGCCGTCGTCCAGGTGGGCCATGGCCTCCAGCAGGCGCGTCCCGAAGCCGACGAAGAAGACGCCCTTTCGCCCACCCAGCCGCTCCTCCCGCCAGCCCGCCCCGCCTCGCTCCCGGGCCCGTGCGGCGAGCCTGCCCGCGCCGGCCAGGTCACCCGCCGAGGCGAGGGCCACGACGGCCTCGACCGCGACCTCCGGCTCGCCGGCGGACGCCTCCGAGAGGCGCTCCTCCGCCGCGGCGCGGACGGCCTCGGCGTCTCCGGAGAGCGAGGCGAGCAGGAGCCCGCTCCGCGAGGCCGGTCCCGGCGCCGGCTCGCCGCCCAGCCGCGTCAACCGCAGGACCTCGCCGAGCTGGCCCCTGGCCTCGACCAGGCGCCCCTGCGCCGCCAGCGCCGTGGCGAGGTTCCGCCTCAGCTCGATCCCCTTCCATGGCGCCATCGAGATCGCCTCCGGCGTCAGTTCCCCGAGTGACCGCCGGAGCATCGCCTCGGCCTCGGCGGCGCGGCCGTCGTGCTCCAGGTAGCGCACGTACCAGCCCGGCGGCCAGGGGTAGCCATCCGCCAGGTCAGCCTTCTGGAAGGCCTCGACGGCCTCCTGCTCCAGCCCGGCGGCGAGCAGCCCGATCCCGGCGTTGCGGGTGTTGTTCGACGTTCCATCCGACCGGGCCAGGCGGCGGAACAGGTCGACGTGCTCCTCGGCGTGCCCGCTGGCCGTGATCGCCTCCACCAGGTGCGGGATGGCGATCTGGAACCCCGGGTCGAGCCGGAGCAGCCGCTCGAGGTGGGGGATCGCCTCCTCGAGCTCTCCGAGGTGGAAGTGGACGTCGCCGACCGTCCAGAGCGCCTCCTTGTCGAGCGGGTTGGCGTCGGCGAACTCGAGGGCCAGCCTCCTCGCCTCCTCCGGCCGGCCGTCGACGTAGGCGCGGGTGAAGCGGAGCCCCAGCCGCTCCTTCTCCGGGAGGCGGTCGGCGTACCTCTCGGCGGCCTCGATGAGCGCGACCGCGGCCTCGCGCTGCGCGCGAGAGCCGTCGTCGAGGTCCATCCCGAGGTAGGCGAGCTGCAGGTGCGCCAGGGCGAACTCGGGGTCCTCCTGCAGCGCCGCCGCCGCCAGCTGGCGGGACCCGGCCACGTCGTTCCGGCCATAGGCCTGGTTCGACCGCTCGAACAGGTCCCAGGCCTTCAGGCTGGCGGTGGTGATGGTCGCGACCTTGCGCTGGGGCGCCGCCTCGGCCTCGCCATCGACCCCGAGCCGCTTCCGGGTTGTCTCCCCGAGGCGGTCGACGAGGTCGAACACCGCCTCCTGGCTCGAGGCCCGGTCGCTCACCGTGAAGAGGTACTCGTCGTGGAGCGGGTCGAGGGCGCGCATCTCCACCACGTAGACCCCGCCGAGCTTGCGGATGGAGGCGAGGAGCAGCGCCCGGGCCCGCGTCTCGCGTCCCACCTCGCGCGCCAGCGCCTCGTCGATCCGCGTCACGCCGGGCTTCCCGAGCTGCTGCAGCACGCCGACCATGCGGCCCCGGGTGAGGACGCGGATCCGGGCCGACTGCTCCAGCGCCGTGATGAGCAGGCCGGCCAGCGAGTCGAGCTCCGGCTCGCCGGTCTCGTTGGCGAAGTCCGCGACCGCCACGGTGGGACGGCCGCCGCGGATCTGCCGCTCCCAGACGGGCCAGGTGACGAGCCCTTCCACCACCAGTCCGACCAACACGAAGAGGATGGCGAAGACCGCGGACCGGCGCAGCCTCCCCGGCCGCTCCAGGGCCCGGCGGGCGCCGCGCAGCGCCTCGAGCCAGGCCTGTCCATCCGCTGGGCGAACCGCTGGCTCCGGGCGAAGCGCCGCCTCGAGCACCTTCGCCAGGGGACGAGCCATCCCTCCCACCGCCACCGCCGCGCCCTGCGACTCCGGCCGCACCGGCCTCATGCCGGTCAGCATCTCCACCAGCACCGCCGCGGCCGAGTAGACGTCGGCCCGTTGGTCGATCGCCTCCCCGCGCGCCTGCTCCGGCGCCATGTACCCGGGTGTCCCCCCGCTGCCGGTGCCCCCGGTGCCGAGCAGGTGGGCCAGGCCGAAGTCGAGCAGCTTGACCCGCCGGTCGGAGCAGAGGAACACGTTGGCCGGCTTGAGGTCGCGGTGCAGCACGCCGCGCGAGTGGGCGTGCGCCAGCCCCTCGGCAATCCCCTCGGCGACGCGGAGGGCCTCGTCGACGGGAAGCGGCCCGCGCGCGAGCCGGTCGGCGAGGGTCTCGCCCTGCAGCAGCTCCATGACCAGGTACGGGCCGGCCGGGCAGGAGCCGACGTCGAAGATGGTCACGATGGACGGGTGATCGAGCCTGGCGACGGCCTCGGCCTCCTTCCTGAGCCAGTCCTGGGTCAGGTCGCCCTTCGCTCGCTTCGGCTGGAGGGCCTTCAGCGCGACCAGGCGCCCCAGCCCGGGATCGAAGGCCTCGTAGACCGCGCCGAAGCCGCCGCGCCCGACCTCCCGGTGGATCTCGAACCGTCCGGCGCGGTCGCCGGGCCTGAGCTCGTCCTGCCAGGCGCCGAGGAGATCGTCGCCGGGCACTTGCACCAGCTCGCGGAGGAGGCGGGTGATGGGGCCGAGGCCGTCGGCTCCCGATGAGCTCTCGCTCTGGCGCTGCCCGCTCCTCTCCACCAGGCGAGCCTCCCTTCACGGCATGGTGTTGAAGGGTACCAGCCATCCGCTGCTTCCGTCCGGGTCGCCCCGAGAAAGGTGCGCAGCGCGCGGGGGGAACCAGCCCGCCGCGGGGGACCCACCCAATCGGGCATCCCGAAGGGGTTCAGCAGGCCACGGCGCAGGTCCCCTGCTCCAGCGGGGGTAAAATCACTCCCCTGCGGTCGAGCCGGGCGCCCGGCCGACCTCGCACCGACTCCGTTGGCCGACGACCTCCATCCCCCGACCTCCCTCCCTGGCACGGACAGCGCCCGGAGCCTGGAGGAGCGCTCGCTCCTCCAGCGGGCCATCCTCGACACGGCGCTGGAAGGCTTCCTCGTCTCCGACGGCGAAGGTCGCCTCGTCGACGTCAACCCGGTCTACTGCGCCATGGTCGGCTACGGCCGGGAGGAGTTCCTCCGGATGCGCGTCTCCGACCTGGAGGCGGTGGAGTCCCCCGAGGAGACGCTGCGCTCCAGCGAGGCCAAGCTGGCCAGGAAGGTCGCCGAGCTCCAGGCCGTGCTCGACGGCCAGGACCCGTCCCGCAGCTCCCGGCCTGCTGCGGCGAGCGATGCCGGCACGCCTCAAGAGGTGCTGCGGCATGGCGCCGCAACGGCACCCTCTCCACCTCCAGCATCACTACCATCGGGCCATGGCGGCGGATGGCCGAGCGGACGCGGGCGCCGAGCTGGAGATCCGGGACGGCCAGGTGCGCTGCACCGGCCGCTGGACCATCGATCGGATCGACCGGATCGAGCAGCGCCTCGGCACGCTGGCCTGGCCGGCCGGCGACGAGCTTCTGGTCGACTGCTCCGGCGTGACCGCCATGGACACCGCGGGGACCTGGCTGCTGCACGTCACCGCCCGCGACCTCCGGCTCCAGGGACGCCGGGTGGCGCTGCGGCTGCGCCCCGAGCACCAGTCCCTGCTCGCGCTGGTCAGCGCCCCGGCGCTCTCCGGGCCGGCCCCGGCCCCGCCGGCCAGGCCGCTGGCGCAGCTCGGGGGCTGGGGCCTGGAGTTCCTGGAGCAGGCCGGCTCGATGCTCGCCTTCCTGGGAGAGAGCACCGTGGCCATGGGCCGCTCGCTGGCCAAGCCGTCCCGCATCCGCTGGCGCGCCGTGCTGCAGACCCTCCACTCGGCGGGGTTCGACGCGCTCCCCATCGTCGGCCTGCTGGCCGGCCTCATGGGCCTGGTCATCGCCTACCAGGGCGCCTTCCAGCTGGCTCGGTACGGCGCCAACATCTTCGTGGCCGACCTGGTCGGCCTGGCCATGCTGCGGGAGCTCGGCCCCCTGCTCACCGCCATCGTGGTGGCCGGCCGCTCCGGCTCGGCCTGGGCCGCCCAGATCGGCACCATGAAGGTGACCGAGGAGATCGACGCGCTGCGCACCATCGGCATCGCCCCCATCGAGCTGCTGGTCCTGCCCAAGGTGCTGGCGCTCACCATCGCGCTTCCGCTGCTCACCGTCTTCGCCGACGCCCTCGGCGTCGGCGGCGGCATGCTCATGGGGCGCGCCGAGCTCGGCGTCAGCTTCGAGGACTTCCTCGACCGCCTCGTCCAGGCGGTCCGGCTCACCGACTACCTCGTCGGGATCGGCAAGGCCCCGGTCTTCGCCGCACTCATCGCGCTGATCGGCTGCCACCAGGGGTTCCAGGCCCGCGGCGACGCCGAGAGCGTGGGCCGGCGCACCACCGTGAGCGTGGTCCAGTCGATCTTCGCCATCATCGTCGTCGACGCGGCGTTCTCGGTGGTCTTCGCATGGCTGGGGATCTGACCATGCTCGAGCCTCTCCCCCCGGAGCCGGTCCTCGAGATCCTCGACGTGCACACCCGCTTCGGGAGCACGGTGGTCCACGAGGGCGTCAGCCTGGCGGTCCGGCGCGGGGAGATCTTCGCCCTGGCCGGCGCCAGCGGCTGCGGCAAGTCGACCCTGCTGCGGGAGATCATCCACCTGCTCCGGCCCGACTCCGGCTCCATCCGCCTGCTCGGCCAGGAGGTGGTCGGCCTCGCCGAGGAGGCGGCGCTCACGCTGCGACGACGCTGCGGCGTGATGTTCGAGCGCGGCGCGCTCTTCGGTGGGCTCACCGTGGCCGACAACGTCGCCCTCCCGCTGCGCGAGCAGACCCGCCTCGGCGCCTCGCTGATCGAGCAGCTCGCCGCGCTCAAGCTCGCCCTGGCCGGGCTCCCCCCGGCGGCTGGCGCGCTCTTCCCGTCCCAGCTCTCCGGCGGCATGCGCAAGCGCGCCGCGCTGGCACGGGCCATCGCCCTCGACCCGGAGATCCTCTTCCTCGACGAGCCGACCGCCGGGCTCGATCCCTTGAGCGCCGCCGGCTTCGACGACCTGGTGCGCCACCTGAAGCAGCTGCTCGGGCCCACCATCGTCATCGTCTCCCACGACCTCGACCTGCTCTGGAGGGTCGCCGACCGGGTGGCCTTCCTGGCCGAGGGCCGGGTGGTCGGCGTCGGGACCATGATGGAGCTGTCGAGGTCGGAGCACCCGGTGCTGCGGGAGTACTTCGTCGGCCCGCGCGGTCGAGGGGCCATGGAGCAGTCATGGAAACCAAGGTGAACCTGACGGTGGTGGGGCTCTTCGTGCTGGTGCTCGGCGCGGCTGGCATCGCCGCGGTGCTCTGGCTCGGCTCCGGCCGCCTCTCGCAGAAGCAGTACGGGACCTACCTGGCCTACTTCACCGAGTCGGTCTCGGGGCTCAACCTCCACGCGCCGGTGAGGTTCCGTGGCGTGGCGGTCGGGTCGGTGCGAGAGATCTCGCTCGATCCCGCCAACCCGGAGCGCGTCCGGCTGGTGCTCGAGGTCGAGCAGGGGACGCCGGTGAAGGAGGACTCGGTCGCCATCCTCGGCGTCCAGGGGCTGACCGGGCTCGCCTACGTCGAGCTCTCCGGCGGCACCCGCGGATCCCCCGAGCTCCGGGCCGGGCCGGACGAACCCCACCCGGTCATCCGGACCGGCCCCTCCCTGATGCGCCGCCTCGACACCGCCGGGACCACCCTGCTGGCCAACCTCGACGAGGCCACCCGGCGCGTCAACGATGTCCTCGACAAGGAGACCCGCGCCACCCTGCGCGCCACCATCGCCGACCTGCGCCAGGTGACGCGGGCCTTCGCGCAGCGCTCGGCCGACCTCGAGGTGATGGTGGCCAGCACGGCGGCGCTCACGCGGAACGGCGCGCAGGCCAGCGCCGCCCTCCCCCAGCTCGTCGAGCGCGTCGAGCGGAGCGCGGCGGCGGTGGAGCGGATGGCCGAGTCGATGGCGCTGGCCGGGGCCTCGGCGCGGACCGCGCTCGACGGTGTCGGCCAGGCCGCGATCGGGACCAGCGGCGCGGTCCAGCGGCTCGAGGCCGAGACCCTGCCCGAGGTGGGCCTGCTGGTCGTGGAGCTCCGGGCGCTGACCGCCTCGCTGGGGCGGGTGTCGAGCGACCTGGAGCGGAACCCGGGGCTGCTGCTCCAGGGACGGGCCGCCACGCCGGCCGGGCCGGGGGAATAGATGCCCACCACCTCGACGATCATGCGCCTCGGCGCGGCCTCCGCCCTGCTTCTCGGGGCCTGCCTCTCACTGCCCCGACCCGAGCCGGTCGAGCTCTACACCATCGACCCGCCCTTCGAGGGCGGTCCGGTCTCCGGCCCGGGCCCCGTCCTGCTGGTCCCGGCGCCCCGCGCCGGCCCCGGGCTCGAAGGGCCCCGCATCGCCTACCTGCTGCGACCCAACCAGCTCCAGTACTTCTCGAAGAGCCAGTGGGTGGAGCCCCCGGCCCGCCTGCTCGGCCCGCTGGTGATCAGGGCGCTGGAGCGGACCGGCCGGTTCCAGGCGGTCACCGCGCTGGCCCAGGGGACCAGCCCGGCCCTCCGGCTCGACGTCGAGCTGGCCAGGCTCCAGCAGGAGTTCACCTCGCGGCCGAGCCGGGTGCGCTGCACGCTGCGGCTCCAGCTCACCGACCTGGCCGGTCACCGCGTCATCGGCACCCGGGAGGTCGAGGCGGTCGAACCGGCGCCCAGCGAGGACGCCGCGGGAGGGGCCGTCGCCGCCAACGCGGCCGTCAAGCGCGCCCTGGCCGAGGCGGCCGGGTGGTGTGGCGAGCTGGGCGATGGGTGGCGTGCTGCGCCGGCTCCCCGGTGAGCCAATCCGGCGGTGGAGGGGCGGGTCCGGCGCTGCGACGCCCCGGCCTGCCGCACCGAGAGCCCGGCCGGGGCGGCTTGACGCGCCGCCGGGCGCGGGTTGGGATGGCAGCGATGTGGACCCGCCTCCTCTCGCTCTCCCGCACCCTGGGAACACCCGTGGTGAATGGCGCCAGCTACGCGGTCCGGCTGGCCGCCCTCATCGGTGAGACCCTCTGGGTCGTGCTGGCGGCCGGTGGACGGCTGCGGCCAGCGGTGCGGCAGGTGTTCTACCGGCAGGTCTACTTCACCGGCGTCAAGGCGGTCCCCTTCGCGCTCCTCCTCGCCTCCATGGTGGCCCTGGTGGTAGCGGCCCAGGCGCCCTGGTCGGC
>Ga0315271_10002468_pt1 | contig 11602 bp, 10 predicted proteins | sample C3_top_MG_FD_204664 | JGI IMG/M metagenome (GOLD analysis project Ga0315271, IMG submission 204664) | Sediment microbial communities from Yellowstone Lake, YNP, Wyoming, USA - C3_top | ecosystem: Environmental > Aquatic > Freshwater > Lake > Sediment | place: USA: Wyoming | collected 2017-08-01
AGATGAAATGGTTCATCGAAGCCGTCAAGAAGCTCAGCGCCAAGGGCGTGAAGGAGATCTCGGTCGTCTCCGAGACGCTGACCACGCACGAGTACGAATCGAAGACGCTGGCCAAGGCCTTCGAGGAAATCACCGGCATCAAGGTCAAGCACGACATCATCCAGGAAGGCGATGTGGTCGAGAAGCTGCAGACCTCCATGCAGTCGGGCAAGTCGATCTATGACGGCTGGATCAACGACTCCGATCACATCGGCACGCACTACCGCTATGGCACCGCGATCGCGCTGACCGACGCGATGGCCGGTCCGTGGAAGGAGTTCACCAACCCGGGCCTGGACCTGAAGGACTTCATCGGCACCAGCTTCACGACCGCGCCGGACGGCAAGATGTACCAGCTGCCGGACCAGCAATTCGCGAACTTGTACTGGTTCCGCGCCGACCTGTTCGCGCGGCAAGACCTGAAAGACAAGTTCAAGGCCAAGTACAAGTACGACCTGGGCGTGCCGCTGAACTGGAGCGCCTACGAAGACATCGCCGCGTTCTTCAGCGAAGACGTGAAGACCATCGACGGCAAGCCGATCTATGGTCACATGGACTACGGCAAGAAAGACCCGTCGCTGGGCTGGCGCTTCACCGACGCGTGGCTGTCGATGGCCGGCGCCGCCGACATCGGCATCCCGAACGGCCTGCCAGTCGACGAATGGGGCATTCGCGTGGCGGCCGACAAGTGCACGCCGGTGGGCGCATCGGTCTCGCGCGGTGGTGCCACCAATTCACCGGCCGCCGTCTATGCACTGACGAAGTACATCGACTGGATGAAGAAGTACGCTCCGAAAGAAGCGACCGGCATGACCTTCGGGGAATCCGGCCCGGTGCCCGCACAAGGCCAGATCGCCCAGCAGATCTTCTGGTACACCGCCTTCACTGCCGACATGATCAAGCCCGGCCTGCCGGTCGTGAATGCCGATGGCACACCGAAGTGGCGCATGGCCCCGGGGCCGAACGGTCCGTACTGGAAGCAAGGCATGCAGAACGGCTACCAGGACGTGGGTTCGTGGACCTTCCTGAAGTCGAACGAGCCGAACCGCGCCGCAGCCGCCTGGCTGTATGCGCAGTTCGTGACCGCGAAGACCACGTCGCTGAAGAAGTCGATCGTCGGCCTGACGTTCATCCGCGACAGCGACATCCGCTCCGACTATTTCACGCAGAACGCGGCGAAGTACGGCGGCCTGATCGAGTTCTACCGCAGCCCGGCGCGCGTGGCCTGGACGCCGACCGGCAACAACGTGCCCGACTACCCGAAACTGGCGCAACTGTGGTGGAAGAACGTGGCCGTGGCAGTGACCGGCGAGAAGACGCCGCAGGCCGCGATGGACAACCTGGCCAAGGAAATGGACGACGTGATGGGGCGTCTGCAACGTGCCGGCATGGCGCACTGCGCGCCCAAGCTGAACCCGATCGGCGACCCGAACAAGTACCTGTCGGACAAGGGCGCGCCGTGGAAGAAGCTGGCGAACGAGAAGCCGCAAGGCGAAACGATTGCCTACGACACGCTGCTGAATGCGTGGAAGGCCGGCAAGGTTCGCTGACCTGAACCTGCTGCGTGTGTGAACCGCGCCCTGCCGATCATTGCCGATCGGCGGGGCGCTATTCTTTGGCCCCATGCAAATCACGTTCCGCTGTGACCCGGCCCTGATCGACCTGCTGCCGCGCCCGGTGCCGGCGAAGGCCGCACTGCCCGACTGGCTGCGCCAGATGGCACCGCGCGTGCCGTCGTCGGTGCACCAGCGCAGCATCCGCACGGTCAAGCAGTGCCCGCCCTTCGTCGACGCCATGGCGCATGGCTTCATGGTCTTGCTGCCCTGCGACGTGAGCGTGCAGGACGGCCAGTTCAGCTGGGACTGGCCGGTGCCGCCGCTGGCCGTGACTGGCCACCCGCGCGCCCCGTTGAGCTTCCATGTGCCGGAGCAGATCGCGCAATCGCCGCTGGCGCACGGCCGGCAGGCGGCGATCAAGTTCAACAGCTTCTGGACCATCGAGCTGGAGCGGGGCTGGTCGCTGATGGCGGTGCACCCGGTGAACCGCGCCGACCTGCCGTTTCGCGTCATCACCGGCCTGGTCGATGCGGACCGGTTCCATGACGTGGGCATCAACTTCCCCGCCGTCTGGAGCGACCCCGGCTTCAACGGCGTGCTGCTGCGCGGCACACCGGTCGCGCAGTGCTACGCGGTACCGCGCGAGGCACCGGTGCTGTTGTGCGAGCCGATGTCAGGCGCTCACATTCAGCGCTATGACGAACTCGCCGCGCGCATCCTCGAAGCGCCGGGCGTCTACCGCAAGGGCTATCGAAGCAAGCGCGGCGCAGCGTGAAGGTCGCCGGGATCCAAGCTCGCCCAGTGCTCAGGCGGACATGCCGCGCAAGGTATCGCGCAGCGCATTGAGGTCCAGCCACAGGCGACCCACGGGCGCCGCCGAAAGCGCGTGCGCGATGCGCCCGAAGCTGTCTTCGCGCAAGCGGTACGCGCGGCCGTAGGCGCGCATCGCTTCGTCCATGCGGCCGGCCTCCTGCAGCACGATGGCCAGGTTGACTTCGACCTCGGCACGCGCCGGCATCAGCATCAAGACACGGCGCAAGGCGGCCTCGGCGCCGGCCAGCTCGCCGATGTCGTGCAGAGCCAATGCGAGTGCAAACCAGGCATCGGCGTGGCCAGGCGCCAGCGCCACGGCCTGCGACAGGGCCTGAACCGCCTCTGCTCGCCTGCCGCTCGCCTGCAAGCTGAGGCCGAGCGCGTGCGCGGCGTCGGCGCGGTCGGGCATCAGCGCCTGGGCGCGGCGATGAAACACCAGTGCGGCGGGCAGGTCGCTACTGGCCCGCGCCACATCACCCGCCACGAGCAGCGAAGGGGCATGGTCAGGGCGCAGTTCAAGGCTCGCCGCAATGCTGGCCGACGCACGCTCCAGCTCGCCGGCCTTCAGGCACAGCAGCGCCAGGAGCTGCAGCACCGCTGCGTCTGCGGGGCAGGTCGCCAACGCATGTTCGCAGAGCTGCATCGCGCGCTCAGGCTGACCGGCGTTCACGTGCTGTACCGCAAGTGCGAGGCAATGCGCTGCGGAGCTGGTCGGTAGGTTCATGCCGCGATGCTAAGCGGGTGCATCCGGCGCCGGTGTGCCCGTGCCACCCGCCAACTGACGCGTGGCGATGTTGAGGCACACTCGCGGCCCACCATGTCGAACTCGCAACGCATCCCCGGAATCCTCTTTGCCCTCGCCGCCGGCCTGATGTGGGGGCTGGTGTTCGTCGGCCCGCTGCTGCTGCCCGAATACCCGGCCACGCTGCAGACCTTCGGCCGCTACCTCGCGTTCGGGCTGATCGCGCTGCCGCTGGGCTGGTTCGACCGCCACAAACTGCGCCAACTCACCCGCGCCGACTGGTTCGAAGCGCTGAAGCTCGCGCTGGTCGGCAACGTCGTCTACTACCTGCTGCTCGCAAGCGCGATCCAACGCGCTGGTGGGCCGCTGCCGACGATGGTCATCGGCACGCTGCCGGTGGTGATCGCCATCACCTCGAAGCTGCGTCGCGCCGCGCCCGGCGCGCGCGCCGAAGCCCCGCTGCCATGGCTGCGCATGCTGCCGTCTCTGGCGCTGATCGCGCTGGGCATCGGGCTCGTCAACCACGCCGAATTGGCGCAGCTTCGCAGCGACCCTCACGCCGACCTGGCTCGCTACGCGCTCGGCGGCCTGCTAGCCGCCGGCGCGGTGGCCTGCTGGACCTGGTACCCGATCCGCAACGCCGAATGGCTGCGCGCCCACCCTGACCGCAGCCCGCGCGGCTGGGCCACCGCGCAGGGCCTGGCGACGCTGCCATTGGCACTGCTCGGCTATGGCGCGACCTGGGCCTGGTATGCCGCCAGCGGCAGCACGTTCCCGATGCCATTCGGCCCGCGCGCGGCCGACTTCCTGCTGCTGATGTTCGCCATCGGTCTGCTCGCCTCGTGGCTGGGCACGCTGTGCTGGAACGAGGCGAGCCAGCGGCTGCCTCCCTCGTTGTCCGGCCAGTTGATCGTGTTCGAGACACTGGCCGCGCTGAGCTACGCCTTCATGCTGCGCCACAGCCTGCCGCAGGCCGAAACGCTGGCCGGCGTGGTGTTTCTGGTGGCGGGCGTGGTATGGGCCGTGCGAACGCAGCCGGCGGCGGCGGTGAGTGCGGAGGCGCACCCCAACTGAGTTCCCTTGATCAAGCGCGCAATGCGCAATGTGCTCAGCGCATCAGCGGCGCGTTTGGCAGTTCGTTCGGGTTGACCTGGCCGGGGGCGAGGGCGAAGTGTTCGCGCAGCAGCGCATCGATGGCGTCGATGGCCTGGTTCAGGCCGGCCTCGAACTGCCCGGCTTGGAACGCCGACTGCATCGTCGCCATGATGCGTTGCCAGCCAGCGCCGTCCACATGGCGGCTCAGGCCGCGGTCGGCAACGATCTCGATCGCATGCTCGGCCACCAGCAGGTAGATCAGCACGCCGTTGTTGTGCTCGGTGTCCCAGACCCGCAGCTTGCCGAACATGGCCACGGCACGCTCGCGCGGCGGGGCATTGCGGCGCAGGTAGCTCAGCGGCAGGCCAGCCTCGACGCAGACGCGGATCTCGCCGCTGTGCCCGGCTTCGCTCGCGGCCACGCGCGCCTCGATGCGTTGCAGGGCGTCGGGTGCGAGCACGCGGCGCGAATCGGCCGCGTCGAAGCGGCTGTGTTTGAGCAGGCGCAGCCAGCGGTTCGTCATGACCATGCCTTCTGTGAATGGGCCGTGCGCATCACCAGCCCCCCGACGCGCCGCCGCCACCGAAGTTACCGCCGCCACCGGAGCTGAAACCGCCCCCGCCGCCACCGCCCCGGCCGCCGAAGCCTCCGCCACCGCCGCCCCAGATGATCGGCCCGCCGCGCCCCGTGCCGCCCAGGCCCCCACTGCCCATGCCCATCACGCCGACGAGGAACAGTGCGACGAGCCCGGCGCCCCCGGCCATCAGCAGGCTCGCGGTCAGGAACCAGCCGATTCCGCCGACCGCGCCACCGGTGAGCAACGCGCCGAGCTTGCGGCCGAAGATGCCGGTCAGCACCGCGCCCAGGATCGGCACGCCAACGAACAGGAAGATCGCCAGGTCCTGCAGGTCGAAACCTTTCGAGCCGCCCTTGGCACCACCCTTTGTCGTCGGCGCGGCCAGGCCCTCGCCGGCAATGCGCCGACCCAACTGGTCGACCGCCGCGTTCAGGCCGCCGGCATAGTCGTTGGCCTTGAAGGCGGGCTTGATCTGCTCGTTGATGATGCGCCCGGCGATCACGTCGGGCACCGCGCCTTCGAGCGTCTTCGAGACCTCGATGTTGATGCGCCGGTCGTTCTTCGCGACCACGATGACGATGCCGTCACCCACGTCACGGCGCCCCACCTTCCAGGTGTCGGCCACGCGCTGGCCAAAGGTCGCGATGTCTTCGGGCTGCGAGCTCGGCACGATCAGCACGACGATCTGGGAACCGCGCTGGGTCTCGATCGCCTCGAGCTTGGCCGACAGGGCCGCAGCCTGCGGTGGGGTGAGGGTGGCTGTCTGGTCGATCACGCGGGCAGTGAGCGCCGGCACGGGCAAGACGTCTTGCCCGTGGCACAGGCCGGCGGCCAGCAGCAAGCCGGCAGCGAAGAGCGCGCGAAAGCGGCGCATCGAGGTCACTCGCTGATCGCTTCTACTTCGAGGCGGGCTTGTCGAAACTCACCGTGGGCGGCACCGAGATCTGGGCTTCGTTCTGCACCGTGAAGCTGGGCTTGACCTTGTAGCCGAACACCATCGCCGTGAGGTTGCTCGGGAAGCTGCGTGCCAGCACGTTGTAGTCGGCCACCGTCTTGATGTAGCGATTGCGCGCCACGGTGATGCGGTTCTCGGTGCCTTCGAGCTGCACGCGCAGGTCCTGGAAGGCCGCGTTGGCCTTGAGCTGGGGATACTGCTCGGCCACCACCATCAGGCGGCTCAGCGCCCCGGTGAGCTCGCCCTGGGCCTTCTGGAATTTCTCGAACGCTTCGGGGTTGTTGACCAGTTCGGGCGTGGCATTGATGCTGGTGGCCCGCGAGCGCGCCTCGATCACCTTGGTCAGCGTGTCCTGCTCGAAGCTGGCTTCGCCCTTCACGGTGGCAACGATGTTCGGGATCAGGTCGGCACGACGCTGGTACTGGTTCAGCACTTCGGACCACGCGGCCTTGACCTGCTCATCGAGCGTCTGGAAATTGTTGTAGCCGCAGCCCGACAGGCTGAGCGCCGCAAGCAATGCAAGCGCGGCAGCACGAAAACGGCCGGTGGGCAAGGAAATCAGACCAGGCATGTTGTTTCTCCGGAAGGTTGCGGGCATCGGTGCCCGCGGGATGCAAGTTGAGGCCGTTGGCGGCAGGTTCAATGGACACCGTGTCGACGCGTGCTCGGCGATGCCCGCCGCGCCGCCCGGCGGCGATCATGCCGTGTCATTCGGTCGGCAGGAATCCCTCGATCGACAGGTAGCGCTCGCCGGTGTCGTAGTTGAAGCCGAGCACCGTGGCGCCGGCCGGCAGGTCGGGCAGCTTCTGCGCAATGGCCGCGAGCGTGGCGCCCGACGAAATTCCGACCAGCAGGCCCTCTTCGCGTGCCGAACGCCGTGCCATCTCGCGCGCCGCTTCGGCCTCGACCTGGATCACGCCGTCGAGCAGCGCGGTGTGCAGGTTCGCCGGGACAAAGCCCGCGCCGATGCCCTGGATCGGGTGCGGGCTGGGTGCACCGCCGCTGATGACCGGCGACGCGCTCGGCTCCACCGCGTACACCTTCAGCTTCGGCCACATCGCCTTGAGCACCTGCGCACAGCCCGTCAGGTGCCCGCCGGTGCCCACGCCGGTGATCAGCGCATCGAGGCCATCGGGGAAGTCGGCGGCGATTTCACGCGCCGTGGTGCGCACGTGCACGTCGATGTTGGCGGGGTTCTCGAACTGCTGCGGCATCCACGAGTTCGGCGTCTGCGCGACCAGTTCCTGGGCCCGCGCGATCGAGCCCTTCATGCCCTTCTCGCGCGGCGTGAGTTCGAAGCTTGCGCCGTACGCCAGCATCAGGCGGCGGCGCTCGATGCTCATGCTGTCGGGCATGACGAGCACCAGCTTGTAGCCCTTCACCGCGGCGACCATGGCCAGGCCAACGCCGGTGTTGCCGGAGGTGGGCTCGATGATCGTGCCCCCGGGCTTCAAGGCCCCCGAGGCTTCTGCGGCCTCGACCATTGAAAGTGCGATGCGGTCCTTGATGGAGCCACCGGGGTTGGCGCGCTCGCTCTTGATGTAGACCTTGTGGCTCGTGCCGAACAGCCGGTTGATGCGGATGTGCGGCGTGTTGCCGATGGTGTGCAGGACGTTGTTGGCGAGCATGGCAAGTCTCCTTCGTGTTGCGGCGACGATTATGTGGCTGAGCGCAAGCCCGGGGGCAGCCCGGGCCCCGCTTTGCCACAATGCACGCATGTACGCACCGCTTCAAAACGACAGCTTCCTGCGCGCCTGCCTGCGCCAGCCCACCGCCCACACGCCCGTCTGGCTGATGCGCCAAGCCGGGCGCTACCTGCCGGAGTATCGCGCGACGCGCGCGCGCGCCGGCAGCTTCATGGGGCTGGCCACGAACACCGACTACGCCACCGAAGTGACGCTGCAGCCCCTGGACCGCTACGCGCTCGACGCCGCGATCCTGTTCAGCGACATCCTCACGGTGCCCGATGCGATGGGCCTGGGCCTGAGTTTCGCGAACGGCGAAGGTCCGCGCTTCGCCCACCCGGTGCGCGACGAAGCTGCGGTGGCCCGGCTCGAAGTGCCCGACATGCACAAGCTGCGCTACGTCTTCGACGCCGTCACGTCGATCCGGCGCGCGTTGAACGGCCGCGTGCCGCTGATCGGCTTCTCGGGCAGCCCCTGGACGCTGGCGTGCTACATGGTCGAAGGCGCGGGCTCGGACGACTACCGGCTCGTCAAGACGATGCTGTACAGCCGCCCCGACCTGATGCACCGCATCCTGGAAGTGAACGCGGCCGCCGTGGCGCAGTACCTGAACGCCCAGATCGAAGCCGGCGCGCAGGCCGTGATGATCTTCGACAGCTGGGGCGGCGTGCTCGCCGACGGCGCGTTCCAGGCCTTCAGCCTGGCCTATACGCGCCGGGTGCTGCAGCAGCTCAAGCGCGAACACGACGGCCAGCGCATCCCGCACATCGTGTTCACGAAGGGCGGCGGGCCCTGGCTCGACGAGATCGCCGACGCCCAGCCCGATGTGGTCGGCCTCGACTGGACGGTGAACCTGGCTGCGGCCCGCGCCCGCATCGGCGACCGCGTCGCGCTGCAGGGCAATCTCGACCCGAACGTGCTGTTCGCCGGCCCGGACCAGATTCGTGCCGAAGTGACCCGGACGCTGCAGAGTTTCGGCACGCCGGTGGACGCTCAGGGCCGGGTTGGTGGCCACATCTTCAACCTGGGCCACGGCATCAGCCAGCACACGCCGCCCGAGAACGTCAGCGTGCTGGTGGACACCGTTCACGAAGTGTCCCGGCAACTGCGCCAGCCCGCCTGACGCCATATCCGCACGAGTGATTCCGCATGCGTTTTTGCTGGTGAGTGAGCACTCAGCGCTTGACTTATCCCCAAAACGGGGCCTGTTCTGATGGTGCAGTGCGGGTATTGCGGCGCAGCATCGTATTTTCACCAAGCTGCGCTAAGTGGTTGATTTCATTGGGAGCACTGGTTTGCTGCGAAAGCGGGCATTCTTTTCGGAAGCCACGCGCAGCAAGCGTTTCGGGGCTCTGCGCGCCAGTTGCCCACAAAGTTATCCACAGTTCGAGTGGAAAGCTTGGAAAGCCTTTGAAAATCATAAACTTAGGGTCTGTTTGTGATTGTGGTTCTAGCTTGTCGGTGTAACTTTGGCGTGATTGCGGGTGGCTGACGCACCGCGCCTTCGGGTGGCGGTGGACGCGCCGCAGCACACCGGGTTGGGCGCGCCGCTCGACTATCGAAGTGAACGGGTGCTTCTGCCTGGAACGCTGGTGCGCGTGCCATTGGGCCGACGCGAGGTGCCGGGGATCGTTTGGGACACGGGCAGCGGCGAGCCTGCACCCGGCGAGTTGCGCGAGGTCAGCCTGGCGCTGGACGTGCTGGCGCCACTGGGCGAACCCTGGCGTGGACTGGTCGACTTCACCGCGGCGTACTACCAGCGCGGCACCGGCGAGGTGGCGCTGTCGGTGCTGCCGCCGGAATTGCGCAAGCTCGACAACGCACAGCTGACGAGCCGCATCGCGAAGCTGCGCAAGGCGCTGGCCAAAGGTGACGCCAGCATGGCCATGGCGTCACCCGCACCACCACCCGCTCCCCCCGCACTGACCGCCGCGCAGGCGGGCGCGCTCGCGCAGATCGAAGCCCTGACCGCCACGGGCCGGTCGGCCACCGCGCTGTTGCACGGCGTGACCGGCAGCGGCAAGACCGAGGTCTACCTCGGCGCGGCGGCACAGGCGCTGGCGGCCGGCCGGCAGGCCCTCGTGCTGGTGCCCGAGATCAACCTCACGCCGCAGCTCGAGGCTCGTTTCCGGGAGCGATTTGCAGGCCGCCATATCGTCTCGATGCACAGCGGCCTGACACCCGCCCAGCGCCTGCGCAGCTGGCTCGCCGCGCACCTCGGCTTGGCCGATCTGGTGCTGGGCACGCGGCTCGCCGTGTTCGCCTCGATGCCGCGGCTCGGGCTGATCGTGGTCGACGAGGAACACGACCCGTCGTACAAGCAGCAGGAAGGCGCACGCTACTCGGCGCGCGACCTCGCGGTGTACCGCGGCAAGCTCGAAGCCATCACCGTGGTGCTCGGTTCGGCCACGCCGTCGCTCGAAAGCTGGCAGCGCTGCCTCGAGGGGCGCTACGTTCGGCTCGACCTGCCGGCCCGCATCGGCGACGGCGCCCTGCCCAGGGTGCGGCTGGTCGACATGACCCAGCAGCCGAAGGGCCGTGGCGCGAACACGGCGCTGTCGGCGCCGCTGGTGGTGGCGCTGCGCGAGCGCATCGCGCGCGGCGAGCAAAGCCTGGTGTTCCTGAACCGGCGGGGCTACGCGCCGGTGCTCCACTGCGCCGACTGCGGCTGGAAGAGCGCCTGCCCGCACTGCAGCGCCTGGCGCGTGTTCCACAAGCTCGACCGCACGCTGCGCTGCCACCATTGCGGCTTCACCGAACGCGTGCCACACGCCTGCCCCGAGTGCGGCAACCTCGACATCGCGCCGCTCGGCCGCGGCACCGAGCGGCTCGAGGAGCAGCTCGCCGAGGTGCTGAAAGACGCCGACGGCAAGCCGCCCCGCATCGCCCGCATCGACGCCGACAGCACGCGCCTGAAAGGCGCCCTCGAAGCCCGGCTCGGCGCCATGCACGCCGGCGACGTGGACGTGCTGGTCGGCACGCAGATGGTGACCAAGGGCCACGACTTCCGTCGCGTCACGCTGGTGGCGGCGGTGAACCCCGACACCTCGCTGTTCAGCAGTGATTTCCGCGCCCCCGAACGCCTGTTCGCGCTGCTGATGCAGGCCGGCGGCCGAGCCGGGCGCGACGCGGCCCATGCCGAACGCAGCGAGATGTGGGTGCAGACCTGGCACCCGCGCCATGCGCTGTACGCGGCGCTGCGCAGCCACGACTTCGAGGCCTTCGCGGCCGCCCAACTCAAGGAGCGCGAGATGGCCGGCCTGCCGCCGTATTCGCACCTGGCGATCCTGCGCGCCGACGCCCGCACGCCCGAAGCCGCGCGTGCCTTCTTGCAGGCCGCTGCCGAACTCGCCGCGACGCTGCCCGGTGCCGACGCCGTGATGCTCTACCCACCGGTGCCGATGGGCGTGGCGCGCGTGGCCGACGTGGAGCGCATGCAGATGCTGATCGAGTCGGCCTCACGCGTCGCGTTGCAGCGCCTGCTCGCGCAGTGGCTGCCCGCCCTGCACACGCTTCGGCGCGCGCCGACCGACGGCACGCCGCGCATCCTGCGCTGGGCGGTGGACGTCGACCCGCTGTCGATCTGACCCGATCTGGCTCGATCGGAAAGGCCGGCGCCGCGCCTCAACGCAAGAACGTGACGCGGCACTTCACGCCGACCGGGATGTCGCCCTTCGGGTTCGGCAACTCCAGGCGCGCGCCGAAGGTTCCGCTGGCCGAATCGACGACGCGATCGACGACGGTGATGATCGCCTGATAGCGGCCCGACAGCGGCGCCGCGGCCACCTGGCGGCATCTCGCGCCCCAGACCGACAGTGCCTGCCTGACGGCGTCGACGCTGCCCAGCAGCCGAGCAGCGTGCGTCACGCTGGTCACGCGGCGCGAGGGCTCGTTCGGATGTTCGCGGCTCATCGGCGCAGTCTGCCGGAATCGGCGGAGGCCACCATCCCCACGAGGAGGGGAGGCCAGGCTTTCACGATCGCGGCGCCACCGTGGGCCTCGTTGGTGTCGCTCGTGTCGCTGGTGCGGTCGACCATCTTGACCCTCGGCTGATCGAACTGAAGGCCATCCGCGGGCCACGGGCAACTGACGCCGGCTGCGAAAGCCTGATCGGCGGTGGCTCGGCAAGCGCTCACCCGC
>Ga0315271_10002469_pt1 | contig 11601 bp, 12 predicted proteins | sample C3_top_MG_FD_204664 | JGI IMG/M metagenome (GOLD analysis project Ga0315271, IMG submission 204664) | Sediment microbial communities from Yellowstone Lake, YNP, Wyoming, USA - C3_top | ecosystem: Environmental > Aquatic > Freshwater > Lake > Sediment | place: USA: Wyoming | collected 2017-08-01
GACACGGTCGTGAACAGGCGTTGCCCGGCGAAGGCCTTTTCGACGTTGTTGAAGGTGACGATGCTCATGGCGTTGCCGCCGGAGCTGCGGGAGCACGGCGGGAGCGGCAGGATACACCGGCCGCGCCGGGCGGGCAACGTGCGCCCGGGTGTGTGCGCCTGCTACCCTTGCCCGGTCTGGGGACGCGGAGGAGGTACCGCCCACGATGAGTTTCGGGCGTTCACAGGACATCCTGATCGGGCCGCGCACCACGGTGTGGGCGCTCCTCCAGGCGTATCCGTTCCTCGAGTCGTTCCTGCTCGCGCGCGTGCGCGGCTTCGAAGCGCTGGCCGAGGACCAGGCGCGGACGCGCTGGGCGCGGGTGATGACGCTCGACGACGTGGGCGTCGGGCTCAACGTGCCGTGGCAGCAGCTCGTGCACGAGATCGCGGCGGAGGTGGAACGAGGCGTCGGCCGTCCGGCGAGGGTGGCCGACGCGCCGCGCCGCATCGTCGACGACGAGCGGCGCCTGGGCGAGTTGCGCGACATCGTCGAGGATCTCGAGGCGGGCGGGTCGCTGCTCGAGATGGCGGACCGCTGGCGCGCGGCGACCTCCGACCTCGAACAGGACGAGTCGGCCGCGCTGGACATGGCGCTCTCGGAGTCGGCCGTCGAAGGCCGGACGGCCGGGATGCGCGCCGTGCAGGCCGAGGCCGGCGCCGGAACGCTGGCGTCTCCACCGCCGGGCCACCCGCTCGAGACGCTGCGACGCGAGGCCGCCCAGGTGCGTCAGCTCAGCGCCGGCCTGAAGCGCGAGCTCGAGCGCCTCGGGGGCTCGGCCACCCGCCGGCGCTGGCGCCTGGAGAAGCCCCTGGTCTCGCGCCTCGTCGACCGGCTCCGCGAGGTCGAGCTTCGCTTCCGGAGGGAGCAGCAGGCGTGGTTCCCGGCGCTCGAGGTCCACGCCGTCGACGGGCCGCAGGCGCTGCTCGTATCTCGCCAGTCCGAGGCGCTGGAGACGCTCCGCCGCCTGCGCCTGGCCGTCGAGCGGGACGACGCCGCCTCCGTCGCGGAATCGGGCAGCCGGCTGGTAGATACGCTCGAGGACCTCCTCGCGCAGGACGAGCGCCTGCTCGAGCCGCTCGCGCTGCGGCACTTCTCCCCCGGAGACTGGGCGGCGGTGCGCGAACTCGAGGACGGAGTCGGGTGGGGCCTCATCCCGGTCCCGCCGGTGTGGCCGGATCCCTGACTCCACGGGGCTTGTGGGGAGGGCGTGGCGCCATGAGACTCGCGCTGATCGGCACCGGGACGATGGGCGAGCGGAGTGGCGCATGGCGAGCCCGCCGGTGAGGCGGAGGACGACGCCGTGCGTCAGGCCTTGACCGTGCGCACGTCGACTTTGTCGAGGTCCATCTCGCCAAGGCCCATGTCGTAGGCGGCCTGCACGTAGGGGATGTCGGCTCCTGTGAGGTCGAAGAGCGTCGCCGCGTACGAGTCGGCGGCGACGATGTCCACGCTCGCCAGCACGGTGTCGAGCCGTTCGACGTCGCCCAGGTCCCCGCCCGTCGGCCCGTTGGCGGTGAGCACGCGCACGGCGTCGACGACGGTGAGGGTGGGGCGGCACACGCTGACGAGGTCGGCCGTGCGCTGGCCGATGTTGGTGTGGATGTCGCCGGCGTTCAGGATGACGCCGAGCAGGTTCTTGCCGGCCAGACTGAGCCGGGTCGAGCCGTGGTCCTTGGCGATCGGCACGTCTATGAGGACGTCGCACGACAGCACGTCGGAGTAGATGGGCCAGGACGTGAGGTCGAGGCCGTCGGGGATGCGGTAGGTGCGGAAGCCGGTGGGCGACATGATCTGCATCTCCCCGCCGGCCTTCTCCACCGCGTTCTGGATCCCGCTGACCTTGTAGGCCTCCTCGGCGGGGCCGCCGAAGGGGAGGTCCATGACGCGCACGCGGACCGCTCCGGCCCGGCGGCACAGGGAGACCAGGGTCCCGACCACCTCGGGGTTGGTGGTGGCCGCGTACTCCGGACCGTGGTACCCGGTACAGATGTTGGGCTTCACGATGACGTCGGCGCCCTTCTTGACGAACGCCTCCATGCCGCCGACGGCGGCGATGGCCGCCGCGGTGATGTCGGCCGGGCTGCCGCCGCGCGCGACCGCGAGGACCGGCTTCGCTCCTTTGCCGCCCGGGGCGGTCGGAAGCGGCGACGCGAGGCGGCCCTCCTGCGGCGGGTCGGTGGCAGGTTGCGTCCCGCAGCCCGCGGCCGCCAGCGACGCACCGGCGGCCGCCATGCCTGCCAGCTTGAGGAATTCCTTGCGGGTCCAGTCACGCATGCCTGGCAAGGGTAGCAGGGGACGGTCGCGAACACACCTGATGCCGCCCGGGAGCGTGGGCGGGCGCCGCACGACGACGACCAGACTGGGGAGGGACCGTGACCATCGCGGACGTGTTCGCCAAGGCGTGGGACCTCTGGCGCAGGGACGTGGGCTGGCTGATCCTCGCGGGCCTCGTGGTGGGTGCGATCATGGCCGTGGTCTTCGGCGTCGCCTTCGCGATCTTCGCGGCGCTTCTCACGGGGGCGGGGCTGTCGATCGGCGCCGACCTTGCGGACAACTCCACCTCGTCGCTGAGCGGGTTCGGCGCGGGCATCGGCATCCTCGGCCTCGTCGTCTACGTGGTCGCCATGTTCCTCATCCAGGTCCTGGCGCTGACGTTCTACGGCGGCATGTTCGCGATGGTGATCGGCGCGTACCGGGAGCAGCGCGGGGTGGTCTTCGGCGACCTCTTCGCCGGCTTTCGCCACTTCACCGCGTATCTGGTCTTCGCCCTCGCGGTCGCGGGTATCTCCCTCGGCCTCAACATCCTCGGCCTTCTTCCGTTTCTCGGCGCGATCGTCGCCTTCGTGGTCTCGATCTGGCTGTCCGTGATCTGGATGTACGTGCTGCCGCTGATCGCGGACCAGGGAGCCGGCTTCATTGAAGCGGCCGGCCGGAGCAAGCAGATGGTCAGCGGCGCCGGCTGGTGGTGGACGTTCGGGATGGTGATCCTTCTCGGGCTCGCCGCGCTGGCGGCTGTGATCATCATCGTGCTCATCGCTGTGGGGTCGGCCAAAGCGAGCGACTCGGTCGGCCTCGTGATGGGCATCCTGCTGTTCCTGCTGTTCGCGGTCTTCTTCCCGCCCTATTCCATCTGCTACGTCAGCGTGCTCTACGTCGCCTCCGGGGGGGACGTGGTGCCGGCCAAGCCCGTCGGGCTGCCGGGCATCCCGCCGGCGCCTCCGGCGCCGCCGGCGTTCGGCACGCCGGGCCCGCCGGTCACGGCCGCTCCGTACGCAGGGACCGGGACGACCGCGACCGCCGCGGTGCGGCAAGGCGGCGACGACGCCTGGAAAGCCGCGGCCGACCCGCTGGCGGGCCAGGCGCCTCCGGCTCCGCCGCTCGCGGCGCCTGCATCACAGTCCGTGCCCGGCCAGGTGGCCGGGGACGCCGGGAACGGGCAGACCGCGGGCACCGATGCCGGTGCCCCCGCGGCGCCGGAGCCTCCGGCCCCTCCAGCCCCGCCAGCCCCGCCCGGTCAGCAGGCCTGAGCCGGAGTCGCTCCTCCGAGAGGGGAAGACCGCGGCTGGTCCTCGGGCGCGTGCGTTCTCGCCCATCCCCGCGTCGACAATCCTGGCAAAAGAATCCGCTCATGGGTGCGCGCAGCAGCGCGATACAAGTCCGGAAGGGCGAGGCTGAAGATCCACCCCCGGGCGTGGGCTCGCACGACCGGCGAGAGGCCGCACGGCGCGAGCCGGCGGCGGTGGCCGGCGGCGGCCGGCGGGCGAAAGGTCTGCCGGCCGCCGCCGCGTTTTCCGTCTCCCGCGCCGCCGCCGCTTCGGCACCCGCCTAGTGCAGCGTCTTGCGCAGTTCCTGCCAGACCCGTGGGTCCTCCTGACCCATGTGCCAGGCGTACACGCCGCGGATGTGCGGGTGGCGATCGAGCAGCATCTGCGCCTTGGCGCGGATGGCGAGGGCGTCGGGAAAGAAGGCCTGGTGCGCGACGCCGTCACGTCTGTAGGCGAGGTAGAGCTCGCGAGAGGCGGGCCGGAGCTCGTGGGGATCCCGGCTGTCACGGATCGCGGTGACGTCGCTCCAGAGCAGGTCCGTCGTCTGCGCTCCGTGCCAGTCGCGCCCGTAGAAGCCGAGGCCCATCACGATGCGCCTCGGTGAGACCTGCGTCTCGGCGAAGCCGATCACGCGGTCCATCCACTCGGGCGGCGAGAGCGGCCCGGGGCCGGACCAGGAGCCCGAGTAGTTGTAAGTCATGACGCGGAACTGGTCCACCGCGCGCCCGAGGCGAGCCCAGTCCTGCCCACGGGGCCCGTCCCAGCTGCCGGGCTCCCTCGTCTTGGGGTAGACGTCGACGGCGATGAGGCGGTCATCCGCGTGGAGGCGTCTGGCCAGCTCCTCGACGAACGCTGAGTACGCGTTCCGCCGCGGGCCTTTGACGGCTTCCCAGTCCACGTCGACGCCGGCGACGTCGTAGGTCTTGCACCAGGCGGCCACGGCGTCCGCGTGCCGGCGCCTCGACTCCGCCGTGGCGAGGATCGCTGCCGAGATCGCCGAGTCGAAGGTGTGCTGGGACTCGTCGTAGTCGGTGAGGGTAGCGAAGACGCGGCAGTCCTTGCGCTTCGCCTCGGCGATGAAGCCGGTGTCGAGGCGCGGGGCCGTGACGCTGCCGTCGGCGCGGGACTGCAGCCAGTCGACGCTCACCTCGTCTATCGCGCCGGCCTTGACCGCCGCCGCCAGCGAGTGTCGGTCACCGAAGGTCCAGGCGCCGATGAGGTAGGGGCCGTGGGGCCGGTCGTCGTCCAGCGCGCCGGCCAGCGCATAGGCCATAGCGATGGCGATGAGGCCGGCGAGGACGATGACGACGAGGGCCGAGCGCCGCCGCCGGGGCCGGCGGGCGCGGCGGCGATCGGTGCTTTCGACGTCCGGGGGCATGCGCCAATGATGACGGCTGCGCGCGCCGGACGAAACCGAAGGCGGCCGACGTCCGGCGCGCGCCGGCCCACGGCGCACCCCGCGGGGCCGCGGGTCTCGCCGGTCCGTCGTCATCTGCCGATTACGCCGCGCCCTCCGGTGGGTATGCAGCGGGCACACACCGGACACCACGACCAGGAAGGTCACCGTGAAGGAGAAGCTCGGACCGACCAATGCGCTGTATCCGCTCGTCACCGCCATCGTGGGGGCGACCGTCGACGGACGCCCCGACTTCGCGACCATCGCCCACCTCGGCATCGCCCACCTCAAGGGCATCACCCTTGGCATGGGCAACGTCCACCTCACCAACCGGGGCATCCTCGAGAACAAGACCTTCAGCGTGAACCTGCCGTCGGAGGACATGGTCGCGATCACCGACCACATCGGCATGGTGAGCGGCACGAAGGAGGACAAGAGCGGGTTGTTCGACCTCTTCTACGGCGAACTCGACACGGCGCCGATGATCGAACAGTGCAAGGTGACGATGGAGGTCAAGCTGATCGATCACGTCAAGCTGCCGACGCACGACCTGTTCGTCGGCGAGATCGTCGGCACCTACGCGGACGTCGACGTGCTCACCAATGGGGTCGTCGACATCGCCAAGCTCAAGCCGCTGCTCTTCGATATGGCGAGCAAGAAGTACTGGTCGCTGGGCGAGCCTGTGGCCAAGTGCTGGAGCGTGGGCAAGGAGTTCGTGCCCGAGGGCTGACTCACTGCGAGAGCGTGATCTCCTCCGCCGTCGGCGACTTCACGCCGTTCTTGTCGACGTGGTAGATCTGGATGGCGTTGACCGTCGCAAGGGTGTTCCAGCAGGCGATGGTCGCTCCCGCGAGGTTCATCCTGATCGTGCTGCTTTGCGTCTGGAAACTCGCATAGCGGCAGCCGGTGGCGTTCGTGATGAGTACTGCCGGCTTTGCGTTCGCCGTGCTCAGCGAGGCGTTGGTCAGATTGAGGATCGTGCGCTTGGCCGAGTAAGGATTCATCATGCCGTCACCGTTGCTGCTCTCGACGCCGTTCTCCAGGGCGGACTCCAAGGCGCTGCTGACGAAGCCCAGAGCCGCCGTCTTGTAGGCGGTGCTGGTGGGCGTCCCGGCGCTGGCCTTGTAGGTCCGGCTCAGCGAAGAATCGCCCAGACAGGTGGTCACCTCGACGACGACGGCGTGGCGCGTCGCTCGCAGCGAGGCCTCCTTGGCCTTGTCGCGCTGTGTGGCGTACACGGGAATGGCGATCGCCGCGAGGATGCCGATGATGATGACAACGATCAGGACCTCGATCAACGAGAATCCTGCGCCCCTCGCCGCAGGCCGCCCCTGGCTGCTGCCGCTCATCGCCGTCCCCCTGGTGACTGGCGGTCCCTGCCGCCGGGTCCCGGGTTGCCCTCGTTGCACCCGGCCTCCAATTCAGGCATCGGCTGCGAGTTTGCCCAGTGGAAATAGGGAAATCTCCCTGAGTCGCTGGGTACGGGCCTGACGGGGGCAAGTGCTATCGGTTCGTTGCGCTGCAGCGCGCCATGACGGACGATGTGGACGTTCTGGATCGGTCCTGCCCGACCCGCTCCGCCGGGTGACGGGGTGATTCGTGGTGGGCCACATGCTGTCGCAGGCCTGCGAGCACATCGAGAGGAGCGACAGGGGCGACACCGGGGAGGCCGTTCGTCACATCGGCATCGAGTGGGGGCCGACCATCGACGCCGAGGCGTGCGACGGCTGCGGCGTCTGCATCGGTTTCTGCCACAACGACGTGTACCGCTGGTCAAAGGACGAGAGCCAGGTCGTGATCGCCTTCAAGACGCACTGCGTCCCCGGCTGCTCGCACTGCGGCACGCTCTGCGAGGCGGAGGCGATCTCGTTCCCGACGCTCGAGGACATCAAGCACGCCCGCCGCGGGGAGTGAGCGCGTGCAGGACGAGCCCGCCGGTCCGCGCAAGGTCTACCTCGAGCCGACGAACGCCTGCAATCTCGCCTGCACGACCTGCATCCGCCACGCCTGGGACGAGCCCGAGGGGTCCATGGACTGGGCGACGTTCGAGGCGGTCGTCGACGGGCTGACGGCGGCGCGGCACCGGGGGCCGGCCGGCGAAGCGCCGCCGGCCGTCGCCTTCATGGGGCTGGGCGAGCCGCTGCTGCACCCGAGGTTCCTCGACATGGTGCGGCACGCCAAGCGGCGCGGGCTGCGCGCTGAAGTCACGTCCAACGCGCTGCTGGTGGACGACGAGCTCGCCGCCGGCCTCCTCGAGTCCGGCCTGGACCAGTTCGTCGTCAGCATCGACGGCGCCTCCGCCGAGGCCTTCGGCCGCGTGCGCTCCGGCGCGTCACTCGAGCAAGTCGTCGAGAACGTCCGGCGGCTGCACGACGCCAGCGGCCCCAATTACGGGCCGGGCATCAGCATCGGCGTCGAGTTCGTCGCCATGCGCTCCAACGTCGGCGAGTTGCCGGGGCTGGGGCGGCTGGCCGCGCGCCTCGGCGCCGCGTTCATCATCGTCAGCAACGTGCTGGCCTATACCGAGGACCTGCTCGGCGAGACGCTGTACGACCACCGCGCGAGTTCGCTGATCGGCGCGGAGACCACGGCCGCGCCGCGCTGGCAGCTGCCGGCGTTCGACTGGGACGAGAGCCTCGGCGCGGCCCTCGGCGCGGCGCTGACCCGCTCGGGCCCGGTCTCGTTCTTCGGCGCCGGCCCGGAGACCACGCGCAGCCACTGCCCCTTCGTCGAGGGCGATGCCTGCGCGGTGGGCTGGCACGGCGGCGTCAGCCCGTGCCCGCCACTCCTGCACACCTACGCCTGCTTCGTGCGCGGGCGGGAGAAGCGCATGCTGCGCTGGGAGACGGGGAGGCTGCCGGGGGAGACGCTGGCGGAGGTGTGGGCGGCGCCGGACTACGTCGCGTTCCGCGACCGGGTCCGCCGCTTCGACTTCCCGCCGTGCACCGACTGCGGCTGCGAGCTGGCGGAGACGAACGAGGAGGACTGTCTCGGCAATCCGCACCCGACCTGCGGCGACTGCCTGTGGGCGCGCGGCGTGGTGCGCTGCGCCTGAGCCGCACCGGCGCGGGACGCGTCAGTTGCTCGCGCCCAGGTCCCGCTCGAGCTCTTCCTTGGCGTTGAGCATCTGGGTCTTGAACTCCATGGGGTGCCGGATCTGCTTGAGGTCGTTGATGCCGACGCCGGCCGACGCCGTGAGGACGATGATGTCACCGTAGTTGAGCGCACGGCCCATGATGGACTGCTTGAGCACGATGTCGGTGAGCTTCTCGAGCGACGAGTCGGCGACGCGCTTGCTGAGGACGCCGGTCGACTCGATGACCCGGCGATTGGTGAGTACGTAGACGTTCATCTTCCAGGAGAGGAAGCCCCAGGCGATGCGCGCCGCCGGGACGAGGACGACGAGCAGCAGCCACCAGACCCAGCTCGCGTTCGGCAGCCACCACGCCTTGAGGAGGATGATCAATGCGAGCACGACCGCCGCGAACAGGATCCATTTGATCATCTCGGCGACGAAGAACACCCAGTGATGGCGCTCGGTGTACAGGATCTTCTCCGCGGCGCCGAGCTGCTGCTGGACGTACTCGATGCTCACGGGCCCCTCCTCCGCCGCGGTGTCGGGTGCACCCTACCACGGCTATACTGGGGCCCGCACCGACAGCCACCGCGGGGGGTGTGCTCGTGAGCGTCCGTCTTTCCAGCCTGTTCAGTCCGCGCCGGCGCGCAGGCGCGGGACGCCGGCGCGCGTATGCCGCTCCGGCCCTGCTCGTGCTCGCCTTCGCTCTCGCGCTGGGGGCGGCCGCGGCGCTGCCGCAGGCGGCCGCCGCGGCTTCCGCGCCCGTCGTCTCCTACCGGGGCCTGGGCACGTGGGTCGACATGTACGACGCGCGGGCCTGGAACGACCCGGCCGCGGCCGTCAAGGACATGGAGCGGCACGGTGTGCACACGCTCTTCGTCGAGACGTCCAACTATCACTGGCCGTCGGCGCTCAACAAGCCGGCCGCCCTGGGCGCGCTCATCGAGCAGGCGCACGCGCACGGCCTCAAGGTCGTCGCCTGGTACCTGCCCGGGTTCAGCGACCCGACGAAGGACTACAAGCGCTCGATGGCGGCGATCGGCTTCCGCAGCGCCGCCGGCCAGAAGTTCGACTCGTTCACGCTCGACATCGAGGCGAGCATCGTCAAGAACATCGACACCCGCAACAGCCGGCTGCGGACGCTTTCCAACCGCATCCGCGCGGCCGTCGGGTCCTCGTATCCTCTCGGGGCCTGCACCCCCTCGCCGGCCGGCATGGCGATCAACGCCGGGTACTGGCCGCGGTTCCCCTTCAAGATGCTGGCCGGCATCTTCGACGTCTTCGTGCCCATGGGCTACTACACGTACCACGGCGACGGCTACGCCAACGCCTACCGCGACACCAGGAACAACATCCGCATCATCCGTGAGCAGACCGGCCGGCCGGGCATCCCCATCCACGTGATCGCCGGTGACGCCGCCAAGTCCTCGGGCAGCGAGACCACCGCCTACGTGCGTGCCCTGCGCGAGAACGGTGCCCTCGGCGGCAGCATGTATGACTGGGCGACCACCAGCGACGCCAGCTGGCGGGTGCTGCGCAACGTGCGGTTCAATCCGCGCCAGGCGCCGGCGCTTCCGCTCGCGCTGCCCTTCGCGGCGCCGCTCGGCTACTGCGGCGCCGACCGCTCCCACCCCAAAGAGGTCTTCTACGAGACCGGCGGGCAGAAGGGCGACAGGGTGCTGCACTTCCGTCTCTACGACGTGCAGGCCGGCGAGGTCCGCCTCCTGGTCAACTGGAAGGATGCAGGTCCGCTCGCCGCCGGGCCGGTCAAGAGGTGGAGCGCCGTCCGCGCCGTGACGATCCCCGCGGCGCTCCTCCGCCCCACGGCCCGCAACGTCATCGGCTTCGTCGCCCGCGGCGAGTACCCGGCGTGGCAGCGCTGGGGCGTGCGCGACGTGATGCTCACGGCTCCCTGACGGCGCGCGCCGAGCCCTGCGGCGACACCTTCCGCAGCCCGGCTCGCGTCTGCTAGGCTGCGCGCATGGATCCGGGCCCGGTGGTCGTCGGTATCGACATCGCCGCGAGCAGGCCGTGCGTGGCCGTCGCGGTGCGCTGCGGGCGCACGCTCGAAGTCATCTCGTGGGCCGAGTCTGACGAGCACGTCGCCGGCGACCGCGACCGCCTCCTCGCCTGGCTCGACGACCTGGACGCTGTAGCCGTGGGCGTCGACGCTCCGCAGCGGCCGCGGCGTGCGCGGGGTGCGGCCGCCACCCGCCCGCGCGCCTGCGACGCCGAACTGGCGCATCGCCGCATCTCCATCTACCAGGTGCCGACCAGGGCCGTGGCAGCGGAGGCGGGCGGCCTCTACACCTGGATGGAGGCCGGCTGGGAGTACTTTCGCGCGCTGGGCCGGCGCGGGTTCGAGCCGCCGGCCCCGGGGACGCTGGCGGGATCGCTCGGGGAGGCTCCGGCCGCTCTCGAGGTCTACCCGCACGCCACGTTCGTGAGCCTGCTGGGGGGCACGCCGCCGCCGAAGAGCTCCCGCGCCGGCCTGCATGTGCGCGTCGCCACCTTGCGCGCGGCGGGGGTGGTCTGGGACGAGTACTACGACCACGACTCGCTGGATGCGCTCGCCGCCGCGCTCACGGCGTGGCGCTTCGTGCAGGGGCTCGCCACGCCGATCGGCGACGACCGCGACGGCTTCATCTGGCTGCCGGTGACGGCGCACGACCTGCTGCCGTCGTACCGCCGGCTGAACGAGCGGGAGGCCCTGGCGGCCGCCCGCCACCTTGCCGGCTGACCCGCGCCTTCCGGCGCCGGCCCTGCCGGCGGCCGCCCTGCCGCCTACATGACGATCTTGTTGAGCGGGAACTCGACGATGCCCTCCGCCCGCGCCTCCTTGAGGCGCGGGATGATCTCGCGCACCACGCGCTCCTCGAGGATCGTGTTCACGGCCAGCCAGCCGGCGTCGCTGAGGTGCGAGATGGTGGGCTTCCGGAGCGCGGGGAGGACGGCGAGCACTGCGTCGAGGTCGCCGGCGCGCACGTTGAGCATGAGCCCGACCTTGTCGAGCGCGGCGATAGCGCCCTGCAGCAGCATCGCGATGTCCTCGATCTTGCGCCGTTTGTCCGGGTCCCGCCAGCTACTCTCGTTGGCGATGAGCTGGGTCGTGCTCTCGAGGACAGTCTCGACGATGCGCAGCTTGTTGGCGCGCAGCGAGCTGCCCGTCTCGGTCACCTAGACGATGGCGTCGGCCAGCTCGGGCAGCTTGGCCTCCGTGGCGCCCCAGCTGAACTCGACCTTGGCGGTCACGCCGCGCTCGGCGAGCCAGCGCCTGGTCACGCCGACCAGTTCGGTGGCGACGATCTTGCCCTGCAGGTCCGCGGCCGATCGGACCGGCGACGAGTCGGGCACCGCGAGCACCCAGCGGACCCTGCCGAAGCTCTGCTTGGCGTAGACGAGCTCGCTGACGGTATGCACCGTCGCCTCGTTCTCCACCACCCAGTCGCGGCCGGTGAGGCCGCAGTCCAGGGCGCCGTCCTCGATGTAGCGCGCCATCTCCTGGGCGCGCACCATCATGCACTCGATGTCCGGGTCGTCGA
>Ga0315271_10002470_pt1 | contig 11600 bp, 10 predicted proteins | sample C3_top_MG_FD_204664 | JGI IMG/M metagenome (GOLD analysis project Ga0315271, IMG submission 204664) | Sediment microbial communities from Yellowstone Lake, YNP, Wyoming, USA - C3_top | ecosystem: Environmental > Aquatic > Freshwater > Lake > Sediment | place: USA: Wyoming | collected 2017-08-01
TGCTCATCCACCTCCACGGCGCTGCCGAGGGGGAGGACGCCGCCGACGTGCTGCTCGCCGAGCTGGTCCAGACCGCCCGGCTGCCTCGCAAGATGGCCGAGCGGGCGCGAATGGCGCTGCGGGCGCAACGGCTCTTTCACGGGCCCCCGCGCCGGAAGCGCCGTGGCAGCCTGTCGGCGCAGGCCTACTTCGACGACGCCCTGCTGCTGCTCCGGATGACGGTGCGGGCCACGGGGCAGGGCGGAGACGCGCTCGCTCGATGGGAAGGGGAGTCCCACCGGTCGGGCCACGGAGGGAGCGGGGAGGAGATCGACCCCGCACTTCTCGACGATGCAGCCCCGGTTGCCGGCGCCCGTCCCGTCGCCGCCCCGGCGGAAGCTGTCGCCGATGGGGCAACCTCGGAGTCGACCGCCGAGGCGGAGGCCCGCACCCGTCGCCGGCGCCGAGGGGGACGTCGCCGCGGACGTCGCGGGCACGGGGGACCCGGAGAGGCCCCGCCCGCTCCGCCGGCCTCGCCCGGAGGCCCTTAGTCCCAGGCCTTTTCGAGTACAATGCGCCAGCCCAGGCGGCCGACCCCATGAAGACCTCGAGCTCGAGCAGCACCGACAGGCCGAAAGCCCGCTACAAGCGCGTCCTCGTGAAGCTCTCCGGGGAGGCACTCATGGGCGACGGCAAGTACGGCATCTCGCCGAAGACCCTCGTCGCCATCGCACAGGACGTGAAGGAGATCGTCGACCTGGGCGTGCAGGTGGCGCTCACCATCGGCGGCGGAAACATCTTCCGCGGCGTCTCCGGCGCGACCGAGGGAATGGACCGCTCCAGCGCCGACTACATGGGCATGCTGGCCACGGTGATCAACGGCATGGCGCTGCAGGACGCCTTCGAGAAGCTGGGCGTGCAGACGCGGGTCCAGTCGGCCATCGAGATGCACCAGATCGCCGAGCCCTACATCCGCCGCCGCGCCATCCGCCACCTCGAGAAGGGGCGCGTGGTCATCTTCGCGGCCGGCACGGGAAACCCGTACTTCACCACCGACACCGCGGCCAGCCTCCGGGCCATGGAAGTGCACGCCGACGTGCTCCTCAAGGCCACCAAGGTCGACGGCGTCTACACCGACGATCCCAAGAAGAACCCGGCCGCGGTGAAGTTCAGGCAGCTCTCCTACCTCGACGTGCTGAAGAAGAACCTCAAGGTGATGGACTCCACCGCCATCAGCCTGTGCATGGACAACGATCTGCCCATCGTGGTCTTCGACCTCACCGTGCGCGGCAACATCCGCCGCGTGGCCCTCGGCGAGGAGATCGGGACCACGGTCGGGAAGCTTCCGACCCGCGCGGCCTAGGTCCGCGCCGACCGAACCCACCAGGAGGGGACATGAGCGCCGCCGACGACATCCTGAAGGACCTCGCGGACCGCATCGCACGGACCCTCGAGTCGTTCCGGGCCGACCTCCAGTCCATCCGCACCGGCCGGGCCAACCTGCACCAGCTCGATTCGGTGCGGGTCGACTACTACGGACAGATGACGCCGCTCGGCCAGGTCGGAACGCTGGCGGTGGCCGATGCCCGTTTGCTCACGGTGAAACCGTGGGAGAAGAACCTCATCCCCGTCATCGAGAAGGCCATCCGCGACGCCAACCTGGGGCTGAATCCCCAGAGCGACAAGGACCTCGTCCGCATCCCCATCCCGCCCCTCACCGAGGAGCGGCGCCGGGAGATCGTGAAGCAGGTCAAGCACAAGGGCGAGGAGTTCAAGATCGCCATTCGAGGGGAGCGGCGCGACGCCAAGGAGCTCATCGAGGCCTCCGAGAAGGACGGCGACATCTCGCAGGACGAGGCCAAGAAGACGCTCGAGAAGGTGCAGAAGGCCACCGACGAGGGCGTGAAGAAGATCGACGACGTGGTGGCCGCGAAGGAAAAGGACGTGATGCAGGTGTGAGCGGGCTCCTCGGCCCGAGCCCGGTACTCCTCTTCGCCGGCTTTCTCGCCGTCGGCGTGCTGGCCGCGACCTTCTTCGCGATGGCCGGGCGTGCGGCGACGCCGCTCGGGCGGCGGCGGCTGTACGGAATCCTCTGGGTGCTGGTGCTGCTGGTGGGCGGGCCCCTCTGGCTCGTGGCCGCGGCCGGGCTCGGGCTGCTGTAGAGGCCGCCGGACGGGCAGTCGCCCCTCTCCACGGCGCTGGTCCTCGGCGCCCCTGCGGAGGCGCCGTTCCGAGTTGCGCTGCCCCCCGGCTGGCGATGAACGGGTGGCGGGGCGCGCGGCTCGGCGGTGCGCGCGCTACCGGAACTGCCGCAGGGCGGCGATCCGGGCCAGCGAGTCGCCGGGGGCGTCGGGCGGAAAGGGTGCCGAGGATCGGGCCAGCCGGGCCAGCCAGCGGGCGTCGAGCGGCCGGGCCGGGAGGGCCGGCGGGAGAGCCGCCGCGGTGGTCTCCTCCTTGGGGCCGGAGGCGTCGCCATGGCCGACCGCGAAGCCGGCCAGCAGCAGGGCGGACCGGGTGGCGGTGGCGGTCGAGTAGGTGAAGAGAGAGGCGCCCGGGGCGCATCGGGCGGCCAGGAGCGCGAAGGCGCCGGCGGTCCAGAGTCCGCCGTTCACCTTGGGTGAGAAGGGGTCCCAGTAGACCATGTCGGCGCGGAGCGGCTCGGCGTCGAGCCGGTCGAGGGCTTCTCCGAGCCGGAGCTGCCAGGTGAGCCCCGGCTCCTCGTGACACCCGCCGTGAAGCAGGGCGCGGGCCGCCGCGGTCTCCTCGCCGGACCAGCCGAGCCGGCGTGCGCCGTCGTCGGAGCAGGCCAGCGAGAGCGCCCCGAGTTCCCGATCGAAGCTGATGAGGGCGAGCGGCCTGTGGCCGGGAGGCGCGGCCCGGGCGGCCCGGATGGCGGCCAGCGCGTTGCCGGCGGCGCCGAGGCCGACGTCGAAGAGGACGAGCGGAGCGGGGACCGGTTCGCGGAGCCGCGACGACAGGCGCGACTGGGCCACGTAGAGCCGCTCCGACTCGACCGCCGCGCCGATCACCGGATGCATCACCTCGCCGGCCTGGGCGTCGCGCACCGATGGTGCCCCGCTCGAGGTGGCCACGACCTCGAAGCGGACCCCTGGAACGGGCGGGGCCGGCGGCGGTGGCAGGGCCCGGCGCCCCGGGGCGCGGCCGCTGGCGTCGTGCTCGTGCCGGTCGATGGCGGCCATGGTCTCGCGCATGAACGAGCCGTATCGTCCAGCCTCGATGGCGGCGCGGGCGGCGCGCATCAGCTCGAGGTAGTGGTGCAGGTTGTGGATGGAGAGGAGACGCGGGCCGAGCGGTTCCTTGCATTTCATCAGATGGTGCAGGTACCCGCGGCCGTGGTTCTGACAGGTGGGGCAGCCGCAGGCCGGGTCGAGCGGGGCGTCGGAGAGCTTGTGCTCGGTCCGGGTGAGCCGGACCCGGCCGGTGCCGGTGAAGGCGGTCCCCTGCCAGGCCAGCGTGGTGGGGATGACGCAGTCGAACATGTCGACTCCGTGAGCGATGGCCTCGAGCAGGTCTGGCGGCGTGCCCACGCCCATCAGGTACCGAGGCTTGTCGCGCGGAAGCCGTCCTGCGGCGATGCCCACCACGTCGAACCGCTCGGCCCGGGTGTCGCCCACCGCCAGCCCCCCGATGGCGAAGCCGTCGAATGGGTGCTGGCCGAGGAAGTCGGCCGATTCGGCCCGCAGCACGGGCGAGAGGCCGCCCTGCACGATCGCGAACAGCGCCTGCTCGCCGTTGCTCCGGGCGGCCAGGCTGCGCAGCGCCCAGCGGTGGGTCCGCTCCATGGCGACGCGGACCTCCTCCTCGCCAGCGGTGGAGGGCAGGCAGACGTCGAGCACCATCATCACGTCCGAGCCGATCGCCTCCTGCATGGCCACCGACGACTCCGGCGTGAGCAGGTGGTAGCGGCAGTCGATGTAGCTCTGGAAGCGCGCCCCCTTCTCGGTGATGGTCCGCTCGGCGGCGAGCGAGAAGATCTGGAAGCCGCCCGAGTCGGTGAGGATGGGCCGGTCCCAGTCCATGAAGCGGTGCAGCCCGCCCAGCTGGCGCATGGACTCGAGGCCGGGGCGGAGCAGCAGGTGATAGGTGTTGGCGAGGACGATCTCGGCCCCCAGCGACCGGAGGTCGTCCGGCGTGAGCCCCGTCACCGACCCGCGGGTCCCCACCGGCATGAAGGCGGGCGTCTCCACCCGCCCATGACGCGTGGTGAAGACGCCACGGCGGGCGCTGGTCCCGGCATCGCGGACCCCGGGCGTGAAGTGGAACGGCATGCGCCAGCCGGTATAGAACGCCGGCCCCCCTCCGGTCACGCCCGGCGCCCTCACGCCACCGTCACCTTCCTCACGCCCCGCTTCTGGAGCCACGCCCCGACGCGCTCCCGCGTATCCCCCTGCAGCACCAGCGCCCCGTCCTCGATGACGCCGCCACAGCCGAGCGCGCGCTTCAGCTCCCCGAGCCATGTCTCCAGGTCCCGCGGCGGCAGGGCGAGCTTCTCCACCACGGTCACGAGCTTGCCGCCCCGCCCCGCTCGCTCCATCCGGACCACGGCGCGGGCCGGCGGTGGGCGGCCGGGAGGCATCGCAGCGGGCGGTGGCTCGACCGGCGCGGGCGCCGGCGGCGGAAGGTCGCCCATCCGGGCGGCCAACCCGGCCAGCGCGGCATGGAACGGCCCCGGCGGGGCTGCGGCGGGTGGCGCCTGCTCTCGCTTGGCCATGAGGCGTTCATGATGGCACGCCACGGCTCGTGCCGCTCCAGCCGGACGCACGGCGGGCCTCGCGGATTTGGTAGGATGCCGCCTCCACCCGCTGTCGGAAACGGAGCCCGCCGGTGCAGATCGTCTGCCTCGACCTCGAGGGTGTGCTGGTCCCCGAGATCTGGATCGCCTTCTCCGAGCGCACCGGCATCCCCGAGCTGCGCCGCACCACGCGCGACGAGCCCGACTACGACAAGCTCATGCGCTCCCGGCTCGACATCCTGCGCCGCAACCGCCTCGGGCTGCGAGACATCCAGCAGGTGATCGCCGGCATGGCGCCCGAGCCTGGCGCGCGCCAGTTCCTCGACGCGCTGCGGGCCGCCTACCAGGTGGTGATCCTCTCCGACACCTTCTACGAGTTCGCCATGCCCCTCATGGAGCAGCTGGGGTTCCCGACGCTCTTCTGCCACCGGCTCGAGGCGGCCGCGGACGGGTTCGTGACCGCCTACCACCTGCGCCTGCCCGACCAGAAGCGGGCCGCGGTCAAGGCGTTCAAGGACCTGAACTTCAGGGTGATCGCGGGCGGCGACTCCTACAACGACACCGCCATGCTGGGGGAGGCCCACGCCGGAATCCTCTTCCGCCCGCCCCCCAACGTGAAGGAGCAGTTCCCGCAGTACCCGGTGGTTCGTGACTTCGTGGCGCTTCGCGCCGCCATCGACGACGCCAGCGCCCGGATCGGCGGCTGACGAGGCGGGGACGGCCGCCCAGCTCCACCGAGAGTGACCTACTCGATCGTGGACGCCGTCACGGTTCGAGACCCCGCCAGGACGAAGAACCCGGGCAGGTCCTGGACGTTCAGCCCCGGGTTTGCCCTGAACCTGGACCTGTCGACGACCACCGAGCCGGTCAGGTCGTTGCTCACGTAGAACACCGCGCCAGCGAGCTCGTGGGCGGCGTTTCCCGACACGTCGCTCCCGCAGACCGTGAGCGTGTAGGTGTTCCCGTCGTTGTAGATCGCGCCGCCGCTTCCTCCGCCCGGCGATCCAGCGCGAGCCGGGTTCTGGCCCGTCCCGACGGCCTGGTTGCTCGAGAAGATCCCGTTCAGCACGGTCCACGAGACACCGATGCTCCCCAGTGCGCCGCCGTTCGACCCCACGTTCCCTCGTCCGGGCGCCCCGAAGGTGCTGTTGACGACGTACACCGGTCCCGCCTGCTGGAACGCGTAGATCGCACCGCCGCCCACGTCGGGGCCGGCCGTGGCGCAGCGGTTTCCGAGAAAGACGCTGTTCACCACCTTCAGTTGACCGCTCCGCGCGTAGATCGCACCGCCCCCGCGGTCCACGTCGCCGGCCTCCCCGTCGGCGAAGGTGAGGTTCTGCACGACGAGGCGCGGGTGGGGATAGTCCTGGCAATGGTCGGTGATCCAGTGCTGGGCCGGGTCGCAGCCGTTCATGTACAGGATCCGGTGCTTGCCTCCGCCGGAGAGAGTGACCTTCCCCCCGCCGTCGATGACGAGATCGCCGTTCCGGTTCGCCCCGGCGTCGTTGACGAGCCTGATCTCCCGAGGAAGCGTGATGGTGACAGGATCAGGTCCGCAGTCGAAGGTCACGACACCCGCCGCTGCGACCGCCGCCTCGAATGCCTCGGGGCTGCAGCTGGCCGGCGTCCCGGTTCCCACCACGGTCGCGGGCCGGGAGACATCCTCGGCGACGGCACCAGGCGGGATCGCACAGAGCCTGCTCGGGTTTCCGGCGAGGATCGGCGGGCCTGGCGTCACCGTCACCCCGCCCGTGGCGTCGCCGCTGCCTCCGCATGCCGCCGCCACAGCCAGAAGGGCGACGGCGATGGTCGCCGGTAGAGTTGTTCCCCGTTCCATCGGACCCATTCTTCACGGCGCGCTTGCCCCGTCCAGCGGCCTCCGCTCCCCCCCCCCGCCCTCCCACAGGCGGACACGGCCGCGCCGGCCGCCTCCGACACGCTTCAGCCCTCCAGCCTGACACCGTGGACGAGTCGCTCTCGACCCCGACGCTCCTTCGGGCAGAAGAATGAATGTCCATCCGGTCTTCTCGCCGGTGCTGGTGGTTGCTTGGCAGCTCCACTCATCCGCGAAGAAGGCCGGATGAACTTCTTCTCTCGGTGAACAGCCTGCTGGAGCAGCACACCTAGCGGTGCAGCTCGAAGACCCGCCGGAAGTGGAATCCGTAGATGGCGAGGCTGATGGCCGTCGAGAACTGCCGAGGCCCGCGGAGGAGAGACCAGAAGAAGAGCCTCCAGTATGCGAGCCGTCCCTCCGCCAGGACCCCCAGCAGGAGCATCGACCTCAGCAGTGCCAGGAGGTGTCCGAACTCGATGGGCGTCCGGTGCCGACCCGGCGGCTCGTGGGTCTCGAGGAAGCCCATGACCCTCCGGTAATACTCCCTGGGTGAATAGACGGCTGCCAGGACCCGGCGATATCCGTCCGCGAGCACACCCGGGTCCATCCGGGGAACGAGGTTCATCGTGAAGTCGGTGTTGTCCCCCGTGAACGTCTCGAGCAGCCGCTTCTCCCTCTCCATCCGGCCGTGCAGTCGCGAGTGGACGGGCGCGTTGAGCAGCCCGACCATGGCGACGACGATCCGGCTCTCCTCGATGAACCGGATCAGGGTGTCGAAGATGGAGGGAGGGTCGTGGTCGAAGCCGATGATGAAGCCGCCCTGGACCTGGAGTCCGGCCCTCTGGATCGCGTGAACGCTGGCGATGAGATCCCTGCCCTTGTTCGGGGTCTTCCTGCATTCCTCCAGGCTGTCCACATTGGGGCTCTCGATCCCGACGAACACCTCCTCGAATCCCGCCCGGACCATCAGGTCCAGCAGGACCGGGTCGTCGGAGAGGTTCAACGAAGCCTCGGTCCCCAGCGAGAAGGGATGCCCCTTCTCCTCCATCCACCGGATCATGCCGGGCAGGATCTCCTTCTTCAGCTTGTCCCTGTTCCCGATGAAGTTGTCGTCGACGAAGAACACGTGCCCGCGCCATCCGATCCGGTGGATCGCGTCCATCTCCGCAATCACCTGGCCCAGGGACTTCGTCCGCGGCACGCGCCCGAAGAGGACCGTGATGTCGCAGAACTCGCAGTCATACGGGCAACCGCGCGAGTACTGGATGTTCAGGGTGGCGTACTGCCGGGGGTCGATCAGCTCCCACATCGGCAGCGGGGTCGTGGTCATGTCGACCCATCCGGTGGTCGTGTAAAGCCGCTTCGGGCGGCCGTTCCGGAGGTCGTCGAGAAAGGGCGGAAGTGTGATCTCCGCCTCGTTCAGCACGAAATGGTCGACGTCCGGGAATTCCCGGTGCCGCGCGGTGAAGAGCGGCCCTCCGGCGACGACCGGAATCCCCGCCTCGTTGCAGCGCCGGATGACCTTCCGGGCGGAGTCGGCCTGGACCGACATCCCGCCCAGGAAGACGACGTCGGCCCATCCCAGGTCATCGGGATCGAGGGGCCCGAGGTTGAGGTCGACGAGCCGCTTCTCCCACGGGGCGGGGAGGAGAGAGGCCACCGTCAGCAGGCCCAGTGGAGGCTGCCCGGCCTGCTTGGAGGCGAACCGGAGGGCGTGCTTGAAGGACCAGAACGTGTCCGGATACTCGGGGCTGACGAGCAGGACCTTCATGGCGATCCTCTCTCCGGATCCGGGCGGCGAGCGGGGCCTTGGGCTACGGCCGCCACCCGTGCGCGATGGGAAGCCGCCGCCCCTCCCCGAACGCCTTTCCCGTGACCTTCAGTACCGGCGCGGCCTGGCGCCGCTTGTACTCGCTTCCGTTCACCATCCGCAGCACCCTTCGCACCAGTTCCTCCGGATGGCCGCGCCGGACGATCTCCTCCACCGGCAGGCGATCCTCCACGTAGGCCCCCAGGATGTCGTCGAGGACGTCGTAGGGGGGCAGCGAGTCCTGGTCGAGCTGCCCGGGCTTCAGCTCCGCCGACGGCGGCTTCGTGAAGGTCCGCTCCGGGATGGCCTCCCTCTCCAGCGCGCGGTTCGCCGCCCGTGAAACCCGGTAGACGAGCGTCTTGGGCAGGTCGCCGATCACGGCCAGGCCGCCGGCCATGTCGCCGTAGAGCGTGCAGTAACCGACCGCCATCTCGCTCTTGTTGCCCGTGGAGAGGAGCAAGGCCCCGGTCTCGTTGGAGATGGCCATGAGGATCTGGCCGCGGACGCGGGCCTGGACGTTCTGCTCGGTGAGGTCGCCGGGGGGGTGGCCAAAGGTCTCGCCCAGCGAGGCGAGATACGCGGCGTGCATGGGCTCGATGGGGACCTCGAGGAAGGCGATGCCCAGCCGCTCGGCCAGCACCCGCGCGTCTTCCCGGGAGTGATCCGAGCTGTAGCGGGACGGCATGGCCACGCCGGTGACCCGTTCCGGCCCGAGTGCCACGGCCGCCACCGCCGCGGTGAGCGCACTGTCGATGCCGCCCGAGATTCCGATGACCGCGCTCCGGAAACCACACTTCCTCACGTAGTCGCGAACCCCGAGGACGAGCGCCCGGAATACCTCGTCGGCCTGTCCGTCGGCCGACGGCTCGGGCGGGCGTGGCGAGGGGAGGGCGCTGCCGTCGAGTGCCAGGACGCGCACGTCGCTTCCGTCGAGGTTGGCGACGAGAAGCGCCTCCTCGAAGAGGGGCGCCCGCGCCAGGGCCCGGCCATCGGCCCCGATCAGCATCGAGCCGCCGTCGAAGACGAGCGAGTCGTTCCCGCCCACCTGGTTCACGTAGGCGATCGGAGCCCGGTGGGAACCGGCCGCGGCGCAGAGCATTCGCTCCCGGAGCTCCGGCTTCCCGAGCGCGTAGGGGGACGCCGAGACGTTCACCACCAGCTGGGCGCCACCCGCGACCAGGTCGGCGATGGGGTCGCGCTTGTAGCGAGGGTGATCCCAGAAGCGCTTGTCGTTCCAGATGTCCTCGCAGACCGAGAGACCGAGATTCAGCCCCACCGACCCGGCCGGCGCGGCCGTGCTCGAGGACGCCGGCAGGAAGTAGCGGGTCTCGTCGAAGACGTCGTAGGTGGGGAGGAGGGACTTCCGACCCACCGCCGAGATCCGGCCGCCCTCCAGCAGCGCCACCGAGTTGTAGAGGCCGGGGGGCGGCGCGCCGGGCGCTCGCTCCGGGAAGCCGAAGGCCACCCCGATCCCGCGCGACCACCCGGCGGGCCGCCCCAGCTCCTCGACCGCGGCGACGCACCGGGCCACGAACTCGGGCATGTCGAGGAAATCGCGCGGCGGGTAGCCCGAGATGGCCAGCTCCGGGAAGGCGACCAGGCTGGCGCCGGCGTCCCGGGCCCGCCCGGTGACCTCGCGGATCTTGCGCGCGTTGCCGTCGAGATCTCCGACGGTGGTATCGATCTGCGCCAGGGCGATCCGCTTCGCGGGCACGGGGCGCGAATGGTAGCATCTCGCTGCTCCCATGGCGCAACGCATCCTCGTTCTCGAGACCAGCCACCCGGTGGTCGCGGCGCTCGGCCGGCTCCTCCAGGGCGCCGGATTCGAAGTACAGGTCGCCGCGCCCGCCGCGGCGCTCGACGGAATCGACCCCTCCGGCTTCGCGGTGGCCGCACTGCGCGCCTCGTCGCCCGACGCCCCCCGCGCCCTCGAGGCGATCCGAAGCGCCGACCCGAAGCTTCCGGTGGTCCTCCTCCTCGACGACGAGGACGAGCCTGCCGGGCGCCTTCCTGCCGACGGGGCGCTGGTGTCCCCTCTCACCCGCACCGCGGTCGTGAGCCTGTTCCGGGCGCTGGCCCGCCTGCGCGTCGAGGTCGACCGGACCCGGCCGCTCGACCGGGACCATTCGGCCAGGCCGGCCAACCTCCGGGAGTACGAGTTCTTCAAGAAGCTCCTCCTCGTCGAGGTGAAGCGATCGCGCCGCTACCACTACCCGGTGTCGCTGGCACTCCTCGCCGTGGACGGGTGGAAGGAGCGCGCGGCGAAGCTCGGCGAGCGGGAGCGCTCCACCCTGCTCGGGGAGATGCTCGCGCTCGTCGTCGGGGGCGTTCGGGACATCGACCTGCCGCTGCTCTACGACGGCGAGCGTCTGCTCGTCTTCATGCCCCACACCGACGCGCTCGGGGCCCGGACCGTGGCCCAGCGGCTGGTCAGGCGCGCCCGGTCCCACCCCGCCGGAATCACGGCCAGCGTCGGAGTGTCGAGCTTCGACGGCGAGGGAACCATGTCCTTCTCGACGCTGGTCCGCGGCGCGGCCGACGCGCTCGCCCAGGCCCAGGGCCGGGGTGGCGACCAGGCCGAGCAAGGAACCGGAAATCCGCGCCGCGAGAGAGTTTCAAAGGGCTAGTGCCCCTCCTGCGCCGACTCGGCGTCGCGCTCGCCGCCACCTGCGCTTCCCTCGCGCTGGGGTGTTCCCCGGGAGCGCCCCTGCCCGAGGTGAAGGTCCACGCCTCGGTGTCTCCGCTCGCAGCCCACGCACTGGTCACACTCGCGGTGAACAGGCGGGTGGCGCAGGTGGTGCTGGTGGACGATCCCTCCCTGGCCGAGCTGGCCTGGTTCGGCGATCCTCTGCAGGCGCTCCGGCACGCGTCACTGCTCGTTCCCGGCTCGGCGCCCGACGGGCGCGGCGTGGCGGCCCGCTGGAAGGACCCGGCGGGACGGTTCTTCCCGGTCGGCGCTCACGCACGCGTGCTCCTCGTCAACCCACGGATCGAGCTTCCGGTGAGTCCCCGCCACCTGCGCGACCTCGCCGATCCGCGCCTGGCGGGTCTTCAGGCCGTGGTGCCGTTCGGGAGCGGCGACGGGCCCGCGACCCTCGCCGCGCTGGCGATCCTGTCGAGCGACGAGGCTGCCCTGCGGATCGCTGCCGCCATCGCCGGGCAGCGGCCGCAGCTGGCACCCGACTGTGGCGGCGTGCAAGCTCTCGTCGCTTCAGGCAAGGCGG
>Ga0315271_10002471_pt1 | contig 11599 bp, 9 predicted proteins | sample C3_top_MG_FD_204664 | JGI IMG/M metagenome (GOLD analysis project Ga0315271, IMG submission 204664) | Sediment microbial communities from Yellowstone Lake, YNP, Wyoming, USA - C3_top | ecosystem: Environmental > Aquatic > Freshwater > Lake > Sediment | place: USA: Wyoming | collected 2017-08-01
GTCTTTCATGACCTCGGCAATCATGCGCTGGTTAAAGCCGGGGCTGTGCAGGTCGGCGGCCTGTTTGGCTTGCAGCAGTTTGGGGTAAACCGCTTTGGGGGCCACCACAAAGCCCAGCCGCAGGCCTGGCGCCAGCACCTTGGAGAACGAGCCCAGATAGATGCAGCCGTCCGGGTTGCGCGCGGTCAGGGGCGCGGGCGGCGGCACGTCGAACCACAGGTCGCCATAGGGGTTGTCTTCGATCAGCGGCAGGTTGCGCTCAGTGGCCAACGCGCTTAAAGCGGCGCGGCGCGCCTCAGACATGGTGCGGCCGGTGGGGTTCTGGAAATTGGGCAACACGTATAAAAACCGCGCGACGGCAGCTTTTTGAGCCAGATCGTCGATGATCACACCATGGTCATCACTGGCCACACTCACCACCTGCGGCTCCATCGGGATGAAGGCCATGACCGCACCCAGGTAGGTGGGCGATTCGACCAGGATTTTGCTGTCCGCATCGATCAACACCTTGGCCACCAGGTCCAGCCCCTGCTGGCTGCCGGTGGTGATCAAGACCTGGCTGGGGTCCACGTTCCAGGGCAGCATGGCGGCTACCTGTTCGCGCAATGGGCCGTAGCCTTCGCTGGCGGCGTATTGCAGGGCACCGGCCGGGTCGTCTTTCAAGACTTTGGCGCAGGCCGCATCGAACTCGGCCACCGGGAAGGTTTTGCTGGAGGGCAGGCCGCCGGCAAAACTGATGATGCCCGGCTGTTCGGTGACCTTGAGGATTTCGCGGATCACCGACGGGTTCATGCGTGCGGCGCGGCGTGCCATGTGCCAAGGGGAAGGGGCTGTGGTGTCGGTCATGGTGAAGGCGTCTTGGTTTCAACTGGTGTTGAAGAGGGCAAGGGGATGTTGCGCACCGGCATCTTGCGGCCAATGGCCACTACGGCGATCACGGCCAAGCCAAACCCAAGGGTCAATGCGTCCAGCGATTCACCCAGAATGGGCACGGCAAACAGCATGCTCAGAAACGGTTGCAGCAATTGCATCTGGCTCACACGCACCGTACCGCCCAGCGCCAAACCCCGGTACCAGGCAAAAAAGCCCAGCCATTGGGAAAAAATAGCCACGTAGAAAAAACCCAGCCAAGCTTTAAAGTTGATAGCTGCTTGCGGATATTCCATAAGGGCTAGAGGAAAATTAAAGGGTAAACCAAGCACCAGTGCCCAGCAGATCACGTGGTCGGCGCGCAGGCGCTGCGACAGTAAGGCGCCCACGCCATAGCCCACTGCCGCGCAGGCCATGGCCAACAGCAGCAATACATCTGCCCCGGCCAGCGTCAAGCCGCTTTGGCCAGAACGCAACACGGCAAACGCCACCACCAGCGCCGTGCCCAAACCGGCGCAAAGCCAAAACCCGGCGGACGGTCGTTGGCGGTGCAGCCAGGCCCCGACCAAAGCGGTGGCCAGCGGCACCACACCCAGCATCACGCTGGCGTGTACCGCCTCCACATGGCGCATGGCGATCGACGAAAACATCGGAAACCCCAGCCCCACACCCAGAGTGACCACGCCCAGCGGTAACCAGTCGCCGCGCTGCGGACGGGGTGCGTGAGTGAGCCATAAAAAGATGATGGACAACAGCGCCGCCACCGTGGCGCGACCGCTGGAGACAAACACGCCCGACATTTGGGGTGTCGCCGCTGTGCCCACGGCCAGGCGGGTCAAGGGCAGCGTCAGGGCAAAGATCACCACGCCCAACAGCCCCAGCAGCAGCCCGTTGCGCACAGCGTGTGGTGGTGTCTTCATGCGGCTTCTGCCGGGCTGGCTGTCATCGCCCACAGCGCCGCGCTGCGGGCGTGCAGGGTTGTGGTGTCAAACAGCGGCACGCTGCAGTCTTGCGGCTGCACCAGCAAGCCAATTTCGGTGCAGCCCAGGATGATGGCTTGCGCGCCCTGCGCTTGCATAGCCGCGATGATGTGCAGGTACGCCTGGCGCGATGCTTCCTTGATTTTCCCCAGGCAAAGTTCGTCGTAAATGATCTGGTGCACCTGCGCGCGCTCAGGCGCAGGCGGGGTCAGCACCGTCAAACCGTGCCGGATTTCCAGACGGCTGCGGTAAAAATCCTGCTCCATGGTGAAACGCGTGCCTAGCAGGCCCACCTTGGTGTAACCCGCCTCTTTGATGGCTTGGGCGGTTGGGTCGGCAATGTGCAGCAGGGGGATGTTGACTGACGAGGTGATGGCATCGGCGACCTTGTGCATGGTGTTGGTGCACAGCACCAGCGCCTGGGCACCGGCGCCTTCGAGCTTTTGCGCCACATTGGCCAGCAGGGTGCCGGCGGCCTGCCATTGGCCGCTGGCTTGCAGCTGTGCAATTTCTGCAAAGTCCACGCTGTACAAAACAATTTTGGCGGAATGCAGGCCGCCAAGTTGTTCTTTCACGGCCAGGTTGATTTCACGGTAATACGGCACGGTGGATTCCCAGCTCATGCCACCGATCAAGCCCAGGGTTTTCTGGACGGGCGTGCCGGGTTGGCGGGGAATACGAGGCTCATTTGCCATGGAGCCACCCTCAAGATTTGGCGTCACACACGGGCGGTGCACAGGCAAAGCGGGGTTGGGGCAAGGTGTCGTGCGTCAGTGCACCACGACCGGGTTTTGCGCCAGCTCGGCGTATTGCCCCAGCGTGTCTTCCACTTCTTCCTGGGTTGGCGTTTTGCTTTGCCAGGCCGAGATTTGCTGCTGGAACAACTCGGCCCAGGAGCCATCAAGGTAGACCTCTTTGTTGGCGCGTTTGTCGACAATCTCGAAGCCGTGGCGCACCAGTTGCGGCACGATCAGCAACTGCTCGCCGGCCTTCATGTCGTCGGGCTGGACGTCAGCCGTGACGGCGTTGGCCAGCATGTGGGTGACCGAGTAAGTCTCGGAATCGTAGAGCGTGTGCATACATCAAATTATCCATGAATCGCGAAGGCCTTGAACTTGGATGCAAATGAAGGGATTTCAAGGGCTGTCAAGCGCTTTCGTGGCCTCCCATTTCTGGTCCACATAATCGCCATTGTCTTCGGTGATGCGCAGGCGAGCCGGCAGATAAGACAGTTCGGGCGCCAGCCAGATGTCGAGTTTCTGGTCGTAGGGGTGGCGCGGCTGGCGCCATAGCTTTAAACCCTGAACCAAACCGCCTGGCAATTCCAGCGTTTCCATGCTGCCGAACGTGAACAACCAGACCTCGCCCCCGCGCGGTCCAATGGTCTGGACGCTCAGCGTGGTGCCGGGGGTAAAGCGTTGCGGTGCGCTGGCGACCAGCGCCGCCAGTTGCAGGGTCACGCTCACACGATCCTGGGCGCCGGGCTGCAGCGGCAGGTCGGGCGTGTTGGCGCTGAAGGTCACCACGCCCTGCGCGCGGTTGAAGTGCGCCGCCACCTCGCTGCGCAATTTGTCTGAAAAACGCTCGGGTGCCAAGCCATGCCGGTCGATCAGCCCGCGGCTGGTCTGCACCCGATCGATGCCAAACGCGCCGATGCTCACGCGTGCCTGGTAGGTCTGTCCATTCTGCTGCCACAGCATCTCGCTCGGCAGGCGATAAGGAAATTTGTTGGACTCTGCGCGAAACACCATCCTGGCAGAACCCGGCAGGCTTTTTGGGTTGAAAGTGACTGCCTGAATCGACGTCACTGCGTCGGGTTGAGGGACAGGCTCTGGTGTTGGCGTCGGCGTCGGCGTCGGCGTTGGCGCTGGCTCTGGCTCTGGTGTGCGCGCTGGCTCTGGCGTGGTCGTGGCAACGTCTGCCGCAGGCAATGCGTCGGCGGCACTGGCGGGGGTCGAGGCGGCGCTGGCCACGGTGATCGGTGCAGCTATAGCGTCTGCTTGAATGCCCGTTGCAGTGGCGCCGAAGGCTGTGAGTGTGCTGGCGTTTTCTGTGGCTGAAGGCGGCTCAGGCGCTGCAACAGACGGTGGCACTGTGACAGGCGGCGGCACGGGAATGGGTGCCGCTTTGGGCGCCGGTTTTGCTTTGGGCTTGGGTTTGTCCGGCTCGTTGGCGGGTGTGACAGCTTCAGGCGGCGTGGCACTGGCGATCACCACCGTGCGGGTGACAAAGCGCGAGGTGGTTTCAGGCTGTGCCGTGCCGAGGTTCAAAGGCAGCCTTTGCAGCAGCACCAGGTGCACCAGCAACACGGCAACAGTCAGTGACAACCAGGTTTTCAGGGTCATGGCAAAGCCTTGCTCTTTAACGGGCTCCGGGCTCACGCCACTTGCTGGATAAAGGTCTTGATGCCGCGCAGCAGCATCTCGATCGACACCGCCACCAGCACCAGGCCCATCAGGCGCTCCAGCGCCACCACAAAGCGGTCACCGGCGACGCGCTGGATGCGCTCGGCCAGCACCAGCACCACGGCGCTCACACTCATGGTCACGCACAGCGCGGCAATCCACTCCAGGCGTTTCTCGGGCGCTTGCGACACCAGCAGCAGCACGGTGGCCAGCGCCGATGGCCCGGCAATGGCCGGAATGGCCAGCGGCACGATCATCGGCTCCCCCGGCGGCTCATCTGACTCGACCTTGGGCGGCGGAAAGATCATGCGCAGGGCAATCAAAAACAGAATCACGCCGCCGCCGATTTGCAGGGAGAGCTCGCTCAGGTTCATCACCCGCAAAAAGCCCTCGCCGATGAACATGAAGGTCAGCAGCAGCAAAAAGGCGATCAGCACCTCGCGCAGGATGACGCGCGCGCGCCGCTCTGGTGCCACATGCTTGAGTGCGTTGGCAAAAATCGGGATGTTGCCGATCGGATCGGTGATCAGGATCAGCAAAATGGTGGCTGAAACAAAGGTGTATTGCATGCGGTCAGTCGGGGTCGGTTCTGGGTTGCGAGGATAGCAGACAGACAACAAAAAAGCCTCTGCAGTCAGTGACGGCAGAGGCTTCGGGCGCAAGCCCGCTATCTAAACGCGCCTATTTGCGAACCAGCAACAAGGTGGTGGTGGCTGTGCGAATCATGTGCTCGGCCACGCTGCCCACCAGTAGGCGCTCAAAGCCGCGACGGCCATGGGTGCCCATGACGATCAGGTCGGCATTCCATTGGGCGGCCGACTGAATAAGCATCTCAGATAAGCGCTTCTCGTCTGATTCAAGCAGGGTGCGGTAGGGGTCACAACCAGCCGCTTTGGCTTGAGCCGCCGCCTTGTCGAGCAGGGCGTTGCCGGTGTCACGCATGTCTTGCTTGATTTTGTCCAAGTCGAGATGTGTGCCAAGCCCCATGCTGTGTTGGGTAATTGGGGCTTCGTCCAAGGCGGTTGCAATGCACAGCTCGGCACCCAGTTTGACGGCCAGTTCAATGGCCTCATCCAAGGCTTTTTGGGCCGTGCTGCTGTTGTCAATGGCGACAAAAATTCTTTGATACATGTGGGTTCCTTCGATTTTAGTGGGTGATCATCGCGGTGAAAGGCCAGACATAAGCCTGCAGTGTGACAAGAAGTCCAACCATGCAGGCAAGTACCATCGAGTGAACGAACACGTAGCGCAGGATATCGCCTTCGTGGTTGAACCAGCGCGTGGCAGTAGAGGCCACCACAATAGACTGCGCGTCAATCATTTTGCCCATCACCCCGCCTGCGCTGTTAGCAGAACCCATCAGGTTGATAGGCAGGCCCAGTTGATCAGCCGCCACCCGTTGCATGCCGCCAAACAACACGTTGGAGGCTGTGTCTGAGCCGGTCATGGCCACACCTATCCAGCCCATCAGCGTGCCAAAGAACGGGTAAAAAACGCCGCTGTTGGCAAAGGCCAGGCCGAGCGTGGTGTCGGTGCCCGAGAAGCGCGTCAAGGTGCCCAAGCCGAGCATCAGCACGATGGTCATCAGCGAATAGCGAACCAGCCAAAAAGTACGGCCGAAAGTCTTGGCGATTTCCACTGGTTTGTACTTCATCACCAAAGCACCCACAACGGCGGCCAGCAAAATGCCGGTACCGGTGGCAGACAGCAAATTCAGCACATACACGGCCGCTTCAGGATGCGGGGTCGGCACCACCGGCGGCATTTTCACGACCAGGTTGTTGAGGCCTTCCATGACGAACTTCGGCGAGAAGATGCCGTTGAGGAATGCTTTGACCGGTGGCAGGCCCCAAATAAACACAAACACCGTCAAAATCAGCCAAGGCACCCAGGCCTGAATGACTTGAGCGCGTGAATAAGTCACCACAGGCTCAGCGGCTTGAGGTTTCACGTCGGTAGCCCGGTGGCCTGCGAGGTTAGGCGATGTCCAAACGGTCTTGGGTTGCCAGACACGCAGAAACAAGATCAAGCTGGTCATCGACACAATCGCGGCAATGATGGCTACCAGTTCTGGGCCGATGAAGTTCGACACCAGGTACTGCGGAATAGCGAATGACAAGCCAGTGACAAGAATAGCTGGCCAAACTTCCATCATGCCTTTGCGACCGGCGAAGGCCCAGACAATCCAAAACGGTACCAGTATGCAAAACGGCGTCAAGGTGGTTCCGATGGTGGCCGTGAGTTGCATCAAGTCATAGCCATGAACCTTGGCCAAGGTGATCACCGGGGTGCCCAGAGCGCCGAACGCCACTGGCGCAGTGTTGGCAATCAGACACAGGCCAGAGGCGGCCAGCGGTGAGAAGCCCAAACCAATCAAGATTCCAGCCGTGACTGCCACCGGGGTACCAAACCCGGCTGCGCCCTCAAAAAATGCGCCGAAACAAAAGGCAATCAGCAGCAGTTGCAGGCGTCGGTCGTCGGTGATGCCCGACAGTGAGTGCTGCAGAATCTTGAAGCTGCCATTCTGGACTGACAACTGTTGCAGAAAAATGATGTTGAGCACAATCCAGCCAATGGGCAATAAGCCGGTAAAACCACCGTACATGGCGGCCGTGCCAGCCATGCCGGCGGGCATGCCGTACGCAAATACGGCCACCAGAACAGCTGCCAGCAGGCCAAGCCCTGCAGCGATGTGGGCTTTGATATCGAGAAAGCCAAGTGCCACCAGCATCACCAAAACCGGGATGGCTGCGAGCAGGGTGGAAACCAGCATGTTTCCAAATGGGTCGTAGACCTGTTGCCAAATCATAATGAAATCCTTAAAAAAATTGAAATCGGGCGCGTTGCCATCAATAACGGCAACTCAAAAAAAGTGTTCATCAGCAAATCGTTTTGACCTCCCGTCTGCTGCATTCCTCTAAAAGGTATGCAATCGAGTGGTAGGGGCGGCCGGATTCGGCGGTGAGCCCGATTTCGCAGGTGCGGTTGGTGGAAACGCCCTCGCAGCAGGTCGCTGGCAGCGCGTCATGCACCTTGCGCAGCGCGTGCACGTTGAGTTCCGGCACGGCAAAGCCGCGGTCGCCGCCAAAGCCGCAGCAGGTCACGCCCGCGGGTTCGATGACCTGCTCGACGCAGGCGGCCAGCACGCGGCGCAATTTGGCGTCGGAGCCGGTGCGGCGCAAGCTGCAATTGATGTGCAGCGCCACCGGGCCGGGCTTTTTGCGCAGATGCAGGCGCGGCAGCAGCGCGTCGTGGGCAAATTCGTGAAAGTCGAGCAACTTGAGCGGGGTGTCGGCGAGTTTCTTCTGCATGCGCACCGAGCAGGTGCTGGCGTCCATGATGACCGGGTAAAAACCTCCCTGGCCGTCGTCGGCCGCTTTCAGCAGGGCTTGCGTCACGGCCGCGCTCATCTCATCGGCCTCCTCGGCCATGCCCTTGCTTTCCAGCATCTGGCCGCAGCAGAGCTTGTCAAAGCCGTCGGGCAGGATGGGGGCGTAACCGGCGCGCACCAGCAGTTCCATGATGACTTCGGGCAGGGTCGGCTCGGCGGCGCTGTTGGCGCCAAAAATGCGGCCACCGCAGGCCGGGAAGTACACCACCGGGTCGCCGCCGCCAGCGTAGGCCTCGGGCGCTTTGCCTGCCAGCGGCATGCCGCGTTTCCACTTGCCGCCAGACAATTTGCCCAGCAGGTTGTCTCCCACCACGCTACTGGCTACGTGCCCCAGGCCAATGCCGATGCGTGACGCAGTGGCGACCTTGCCAAAGTTGTCTGCCGTCCAGTGCGCCACCTTGTGCGAGGTGCTGCCCATGCCGCGCCCGCGCAGCAGGCGTGTCAGGGCGCCGGTGTCGATGCCGACCGGGCAGGCGGTGGAGCACAGGCCGCAACCGGCGCAGGTGTCCAGGCCAAAGTAAGCAAAGTCGGCCTCCAGATCGGCCACGCTCTCATTTGCGGCTGTGCGGCGCGACAGCTCGCGCCAACTCACAATGCGCTGGCGCGGTGACAGCGTGAGCCGGTGCGATGGGCACAGCGGCTCGCAAAACCCGCATTCGATGCAACGGTCCACCAGCTCTTCGGCGGCCGGCATGGGCTTGAGGTTTTTTAGATGCGCTTGCGGGTCGTCGTTCAGGATGACACCGGGGTTGAGCAGGTTCTGCGGATCGAACAACTGCTTGATGCGGCGCATCAGGTTGGTCGCCTGGGTGCCCCATTCCTTTTCGACAAATGGCGCCATGTTGCGCCCGGTGCCGTGCTCGGCCTTGAGCGAGCCGTCGTATTTTTCGACCACCAGCGTGCAGATGTCGTCCATGAAGCGCGCGTACCGGTCCACCTCGGTCTGGATCGAAAAATCCTGCGTGAAGACAAAGTGCAGGTTGCCTTCGAGCGCATGGCCAAAGATGATGCCCTCGGTGTAGCCATGCTTGCGCAGCAGCGCTTGCAAGTCCAGCGTGGCAGCGGCCAGCGAGGCCAGCGGAAAAGCGACGTCCTCAATGATGACGGTGGTGCCGGTGCGGCGTATGGCCCCCACCGCCGGAAAGGTGCCCTTGCGCACTTTCCAGTACATCTCGCAAGTTGCGGGGTCGGTCGAAAACACCGGCGGTTCGATGGTGATGATGCCCGCCAGCGCAGCCAGCGCGGCATCCATGCGCAGTTGCAGCGCAATGGCCGTCTCCCCGCGCACCTCAATCAACAGCGCGGCGGCCTCATCGCCCAGGGTGCGCATGATGGCGGGCAGGCCGGGCTTGTCCTGCACCGAGCGTAAAGAGGCGCGGTCGAGCAGTTCCACGGCAGACACCGGCTTGGGTTTGAGCGCGATCACCGCCTGGCAGGCCACCTCGATGGTCGGGAAAAACACCAGTGCACTGGCCTTGAACGGGTCTTCGGCCACAGTCTGGTAGGTGATGCGCGAGATGAAGCCGAGCGTGCCTTCGGAGCCGATCATCAGGTGCGCAAGGATGTCGATCGGGTCGGCAAAATCGACCAGCGCGTTGAGGCTGTAGCCGGTGGTGTTCTTGATGCTGTACTTGTGGCGAATGCGCGCGGCCAGCACCTCGTCCTTACGCGTGACCTCGCCCATGTGTTGCAACTCGTCCACCAGGGTGGCGTGGCTTTGCTTGAAGCTGGCCACGCTGTAGGTGTCTTCGGTGTCGAGCAGCGTGCCGTCGGCCAGAATCACGCGCATGCCAGCCAGCGTGCGGTAGCTGTTTTGCGCCGTGCCGCAGCACATGCCGGAGGCGTTGTTGGCGGCAATGCCGCCGATCTTGCTGGCGTTGATGGAGGCCGGGTCGGGGCCAATCTTTTTACCGTGGGGCGCAAGCCGGAAATTGACTTCGCCACCAATGATGCCCGGGCCGGCCCGCACCGTGGCGGCATCGGGACCAATCTCGCAAGTGGCAAAGCCCTCGCCAATCAAGGCCAGCACGCTGTCGGTGACGGCCTGGCCCGACAGGCTGGTGCCCGCGGCGCGAAAGGTCACCGGGCGGCCCAGGGTGCGCGTGGCCTGCAGCAGTGCCTGCACTTCTGCCTCAGACTCGACCACCGCCACCACCTCGGGGGTGAGGCGGTAAAAGCTGGCATCAGTGCCGTAAGCCAGGCGCCGCAGCGGGTCGCTGATGACCTGTTTGGGCGGCAGAATGCGCGACAGCACGTCGATGACTTGACTCATTGTTTGTCTCCTCAATTATTATTTTGGTAAAGTGGTATTACCATGCAAGTACTGTAATGCCCTTGATCTGGCGAAGTAATTAGGGTTTACCCTAATGTTTGTTGCTGAAAATTCAAGATAGTTTTGAAATATCATGCAACTGGTCTTACCAATATTTTTTTCAGTCCATCATGATCCCAACCCGACCCGCCGTCATCCGCCTGGCCGATTCTGTGGCCAGCGAACTCGAAACAAGAATTCTTGAAGGTTCGCTCAAGCCCGGCGACCGCCTGCCCTCGGAGCGCGCGCTGGCGTTGGAAATGGGGGTGTCGCGCCCGTCGCTGCGCGAGGCGATGCAAAAATTGGTGTCGAAAGGCCTGTTGACCACGCGCCATGGCGGCGGCACCTATGTCACGGACCGGCTGGAGGCGCATTTTGTCGACCCGTGGCAGGACATGCTCAAGGGCAACCCCCAGTTGCACCGCGATCTGCTTGAAGTGCGCCAAATGCTCGAAAGCCAGGCCGCCTCATTGGCGGCCGACCGCGCCACCGACGTCGACATCAGCCGGCTCGACGCGGTGTATGCGGCGCTGGAAGCAAGCTACGAGCGCGATGATCTGGCCAACTGTATCGACACCGACGTTGCCTTTCACCAGGCCGTGGCCGAGGCGTCGCACAACGCGCTGATCGGTCACCTGACGGCCAGCCTGATGCGGGTGATCCATGGCCATGTGTCCAATAATTTGGTGCATTTGCACGCGCGGCCGCAGCGCTGGGGCCTGTTGCGGGATCAGCACCGCGCCATCTGGCAAGCCATTCGCGAGCACCAGCCGCAAGAGGCGGCGCTGGCTGCCAGCGCGCACATTGAATTTGTGCGCCAGGGCATCGCCGACAAGGCGCTCGATGAGGAGCGACGCTCCAGCGCGCTCAGGCGTTTGGGTGAAACGGCTGCACCCTGATCAATGGGTGCAATTCAAAGATTTGTGCGAGAGATACCAGGCCGCAGCAGACGTCACGGTTGGGAATGAAACAGCCGGGCGATGCGCTTTGCTACGTGTCCCCCGGCCTGCGGCCTCCTCCTTTACCTTCGCAAAGCGCATCACCCGACTCTTTCGGTGAGCCTGTCGGTTTGCTGACAGGGGATTTGAAGCCATGGACCGACCTCAGGTGCTCAGGCGGGGTGATTGGGTCATGCGACCGGGCTTTGGGGTGCAAGGCGCGCGCCAAAAGTCGCATGCGCTGTGCAAACTCTTTTTCGCGCGTGCTTGCACCCCAAAACCGCATGCGCATGGCCCGGTCGCCACGCCGGGTTTATCTAATGACTTTGAGTTTGGGATGGCACATCCGTTTGAACTGCACCCCCTGATCAGCTGGCGTAGAGCGATTCAAGCGAGGCAAAACCCTTGATCTCGATCGGGTTGCCAAACGGGTCGCAAAAAAACATGGTCCATTGCTCACCCGGCTGGCCGGCAAAACGCAGTTGCGGCGGCAGGATGAAATCGATGTTGGCGCCTGTCAAGCGTTTGGCCAGCGCCTGCCAGTCGGGCAGCGCCAGCACCAGACCAAAGTGCGGCATCGGCACCCGGTGGTCGCCGACATGACCGGTGGGGGCCGTCTTAAAAGGTTCGCCCAGGTGCATTGAGAGCTGGTGACCAAAAAAGTCGAAATCGACCCAGGTGGTGGTGCTGCGACCCTCTCGGCA
>Ga0315271_10002472_pt1 | contig 11595 bp, 11 predicted proteins | sample C3_top_MG_FD_204664 | JGI IMG/M metagenome (GOLD analysis project Ga0315271, IMG submission 204664) | Sediment microbial communities from Yellowstone Lake, YNP, Wyoming, USA - C3_top | ecosystem: Environmental > Aquatic > Freshwater > Lake > Sediment | place: USA: Wyoming | collected 2017-08-01
GCAATGATCGGCTGATAGCCCTTGGACTGAAGATCGATCAACTCGGCGAAGCCGGCCGGGACGACGGTCACAATCCCGATGAGATCCTTGGCCTCGAAGCCGGCACCGTGCATGGCGTTGTTGCACACGCGGAAATCAACCCCGCTCTTGGCCAGCCCCGCCATTTTGTCGACCAGACCCTGGTACTTTTCATAGTTTTCCTTGGCAAACACGCGAATCTCCGGTCCATGCAGAACCACAACGGTTTTGCCCGGCACCACCTTGTTCACGTTGGTAATGAAGTTGGCAAGCGCATTCAGGTCCTGCGGGTTGGTGTAGTTCACGTCATACACACGATTGATCTCCTTGAACGCATGCATGTCGACTTTGGCATCGCCATACGGCGACAGATCCTTGTCCGCCGCGGCCACCGGCAGGCTGAGGGTTACTATGGCAATCAAAGCTAGATGACGAAACAGATTCATACATTCTCCTCAGTAATTCGTTTAGTGGCGGGGTGTGACTGTGCCCCAATTGCCTGTATCCAGTCCTGAAATAATGTTGCGCCTCGACTTTCGGCCCTGGCTGTCCATGCGGATACAGATGGCATTTTATAGCAGGATGCAACGCAAGGGTCACGTGCTATCACGAAACATGCCCGGATTGAACAGAATTAGCGAAAGCGCCCGATGTTTTACTGGAAGTTGTCTGACACGGCAGAGCCACGGTCAATGGCCCCGATGCGGTGATGGATCTGTGCTCAGAAGCTACAGCTCAATGAGGCGATCCGGCAGCTCGTTGTGATTGACGCCGTCGGCCGGGTAATGCCGCGCAAGTTCGATGCCGACGGCGTCAATTGCCGCAACGAAGCCATCACGAACGCGTCCCTCCTTTACGCGAGCGGTAAAGTCGCGCACGACCGCATTCCAGGCGCCCTCGCCAACGTGCGCGTGGATACCGGCATCGGCGAGCAGTTCCACGTGGCGTTCATCGAGCGATACATACAGCAATACACCGGCGCGGTCTTTGGTGCGATGCAGGCCTTGCGCCAGAAACTGTTCGCGCGCGCGGCGCGCGCAGTAGAGCCGCTGCTGGTCGCGCGGCACAAGCCGGCGCTTCACGGGGGTCCAGCGCAGCACGACCGCCAGCACTGCAAACACGAGTAGTTGCAGCTCGATGATTCCGGGCATGCCGGGCGTCCATGGCAATGCGAGCAGCATCACGGGCGAGAGGATCGCCAGCAGCGCTGCCCAGAGTGTCGGGTAGTAATAATAGTTGCCACTCGCGCGCGCGATCACGGTGACGATCTCGCCGCGGGTTTTGGCCTCAACGCGGCGTATGGCGTCACTCACCTGCTGCTTCTCGTCGTCGCTCAATATGCCCATCACCAGTCTCCCGAAGCGCCACCGCCACCAAAATCCCCGCCACCGCCGGAGAAACCGCCGCCACCGCTCCATCCTCCGCTGCCAGAACTGCCGCCCCAACCGCCTCCACCAGAACGACCATCCAGCAACAGTGTCAGCAGGAAGGCGATAACGGCGAGAACCAGCGCCAGCACGAGGATGCTGGTGAGGAACCAGAAGAGCACGCCGATGACGCCACCGACCCCGGCGGCCGCGAACCAGCGACCCTTGCCCTGTTTGGCGCCCCGGGGCACAAGACGCATGAGCATGCCAAGAAACGCGAAGATGCCGAAGAGCACCGCGCCGACCGGAATATCTTCATGGAGCGTGGGTGATGAAGTCGGTGGTGCCGGGCGGTATTCACCGCTGAGCGCAGTGAGCAGCGCGCCGACCCCGGCGCGGATGCCTTGCTCGAAATTCTGCTGGCGCAGGGAAGGCTTGATAAAGCGCTCAATGATGTCGCGGCTGATGGCATCGGTGAGCGTGCCTTCAAGTCCGTAGCCGACCTCGATGCGCAGCTTTTTTTCGTTCGGCGCAATGATCAGCAGCGCGCCGTTGTTCTTGCCCTTCTGGCCGATGCCCCAGTGACGGCCAAGCTGGTAGCCGTATTCGCTGATGTCGTAACCCTGCAAGGACTTGAGCGTAACCACCACCACCTGATTGCCGGTGGCGTGCTCGTGCGCGGCGAGCTGGGTGCTGATTTCGGTTTTGAACGAGGGCGTGAGAATGCCGGCTTCATCAACAACGCGACCGCTGAGCACCGGATACTCCGGCGTAATGGCCAGCGCCGCCGTGCTGGTCAATACCAGCGCGGCGGCAATCCCGCGAAGCAGGGCGGTCATTCGTCTAGAACTTTACTTTCGGTGCTTCCTTGGTCTCCGGCGCAGCGGTGAAGGTTTCCTTTACCTTGGCGTCCGAGTACAGGAGCGAAGCCCACCAGCGCCCGGGGATGGTGCGCAGCTCGGTGTTGTACTTCTGCACGGCCTCGATGTAATCGCGACGCGCCACGCTGATGCGGTTCTCGGTGCCCTCGAGTTGCGATTGCAGGGAGAGGAAATTCTGGTTGGACTTGAGGTCCGGGTATTTCTCGACCACAACCAGCAGGCGCGACAGCGCCGACGATAGCCCGTCCTGGTTCTGCTGGAACTGTTTGAAGGCCTGCGGGTTGTTCACGATATCCTTCGGCACTTGCATCTGTGCAATCTTGGAGCGCGCCTCAACAACCTGCACCAGCACATCCTTTTCCTGCTTGGCGTAGCCCTTCACGGTTTCGACCAGATTGGGGATCAAGTCGGCGCGTCGTTGGTACTGGTTCTCGACCTGGCTCCACGCGGCCTTGGCGGCCTCGTCGTAGGTCGGAATATTGTTGATGCCGCAGCCGCTCAATGTGAGCAACCCAAGCAGGGCGAGGAGAACAGGCGAAGCAGATCTTGACATGCAATGCTCCTTGAAAGGGTCAGAACAGAGACAACAAGATAGGCGCGCGGCCATGCGCTGTAAAGTCAGGGGTGCGGACGGCCCCACAGCTCATACAGCGTGAGCATCACCTCGAACACAATCAGCGCCACGATATACCATTCGACGCGCAACATGCGCCGGCTTTGCACCAGATCGAGCGTGGTTTCGGCGGTGCGCTCGATGAGTTCCAGCTTGCGCTCGAGGGTCGCCAGACGCTCATGCAGTTCGTATTCGTCTTCGAGGCGCGCATACAGGCGTTCGAGTTCCGGTTGTTCCCAGAGAATGTCGGGTTTGTCTTCGATTTCGACGCGTCCGATCATTTTCTGTTGCACCAGCAGGGTATTGCCGATGTGGCGCAGCAACTCCTTGAGCGCGCCGCTGGAGGCGCGTGGCTGGTCGAGTTTGCGTGCCAGCGGTTCGACCGCATCGAAGGCCGCCGCCATGGCGATCTCGAAATAGGCGAGCGACACGCTGCGCGCCAGGGCGGTGGCAATTACCTGCAGTCGCGGCAGGGTGAGGGCGGTGATGTTGATGCCTTCGGCGCTCACGCCTTCGGTCTGCGGGCTCATCACCACCAGCGCATCTTCGCTTTCATGCCGGCGATAGGGTTTGTCGATGCGCTCCTTGATTTCCTTGAGGTAAGCCTTTTGTTCCGTGTCGGTGATATTGAACAGTACCACCACGCCATAGCGGAACAGCATCGCCAGACCGCGTTCGCCGGCCGGCTGCACGAGCGGTGAATATTCGAGCGGGGTTTCGTACAGGCCACGCAGATGCAGGCGTTCGCCGAGATTCAGGGCGCGCACCGGGATCGGCTGGTTGGCCGGCAGACGTTTAACCAGCTCCATCTGTTTGTTGCCAGCAACCGCAGTATTCATGTGTTTGTCCTAACGGCGACGCGATCCGCCGCCGAGCAGCGAACCGAGCACGCCGCGCACAATCTCCCGGCCGATCTGGCTACCGACCGCGCGTGCGGCGCTCTTCGCCATGGCCTCGACCACCGACTCCGGTGCGCGTCCGCGTGGCGCCGGCTTGGCGGCCGCCTGCTGTTGCGCGGCGGCAACTTTCTCGGCGCCGCGTTTATTCAGCAGTTCGTAGGCCGACTCGCGATCCACCGCCTGATCGTAGCGGCCCTTGAGTGGCGAGCGCTTCATATGTTCGGCGCGTTCGGCATCGGTCAGCGGACCGATGCGTGATTCCGGCGGGCGCACCAGGATGCGCGCCACCGGCGTCGGACTGCCTTTCTCGTCCAGCACCGAGGCCAGTGCCTCGCCGGTGCCGAGCTCGGTAATCGCGGTCTCGACATCGAAGCCCTTGCGCGCGCGGAATGTCTGGGCTGCCGCCTTGACTGCCTTCTGGTCTTTCGGAGTGAAGGCGCGCAGCGCGTGTTGCACGCGATGACCGAGCTGGCCGAGCACGTCCTCGGGAATGTCGAGCGGACTTTGGCTGATGAAATAAATTCCCACACCCTTGGAGCGGATCAGGCGCACCACCTGTTCGATTTTTTCGAGCAACGCCTTGGGCGCGTTGTCGAACAGCAGGTGCGCCTCGTCGAAGAAGAACACCAGTTTCGGTTTTTCGACATCGCCGACTTCCGGCAGCTGTTCGAACAGCTCCGCCAGCAGCCACAGCAGGAAGGTCGCATACAGGCGCGGTTTGGGCAGCAGCTGGGTAGCATCCAGCACGCTCACCACGCCGTTGCCGGAGAAGTCTACCTGCATCAGGTCTTCGAGCTTGAGCGCCGGCTCGCCAAAAAAATTTTCCGCGCCCTGCTGCTCCAGCACCAGCAGCGCACGCTGGATCGTGGCGGCGCTGGTTGCAGAGATATTGCCGTAGTCCTTCTGGAACTGCTTGGCATTCTCGGCCACGTGACTCAGCAGCGCGCGCAGGTCCTTGAGGTCGAGCAGCAGCAGGCCCTGGTCGTCGGCGATCTTGAAGCAGGCATACAGTACGCCTTCCTGCGTGTCATTGAGTTCCAGCAGGTTGGAAAGCAGCAACGGCCCCATTTCCGAGACGGTGGCGCGAATCGGGTGGCCGTTTTTGCCGTACAGATCCCAGAACACCACCGGGCAGGCGCGCGCGCTCCATTCCTTGATCTTGAGTTCTTTAAGGCGTTTTTCGATTTTCTCGTTCGGGCTGCCGGGTTTGGCCAGGCCGGCGAGGTCGCCCTTCACGTCGGCCATGAACACCGGCACGCCGGCGCGCGCGAAGTTCTCGGCCAGCACCTGCAACGTCACGGTCTTGCCGGTGCCAGTCGCTCCGGCAATCAGGCCGTGGCGGTTGGCCATACGCAAGCGCAGGGCAACGTCGCCATCGTTGCCACCGCCGATATAGAGAGTGTTGGCGTCGTTCATGGAATGCGATACCTGAATGGATTCTCGCAATAGGCTAGCACAGCGCGCTGTGGTTTAGAGACCGAGCTGTTTCCAGATCGCGAGCGTTGGTTCGGAGCGATTGAGGGTATAGAAATGCAGGCCCGGCGCGCCGCGCGCCAGCAATGTTTCGCATAGCTGCAGCGTTACATCCAGACCGAAGGCACGAATGGCATCGATATTTTCACCGTAGCCTTCAAGGCGCGCCGCGATCCAGCGCGGAATTTCCGCGCCGCAGCCTTCGGAAAAGCGTGCGAGCTGCTTGTAGTTGGTGATGGGCATGATGCCGGGAACGACGGGAATCGTGACGCCTTGTTTCACGCAGTCATCCACAAAGCTGAAATAAGCATCCGGGTTGAAAAAATACTGAGTGATGGCCGCGTTCGCACCGGCGTCAGCCTTCCTCTTGAAGTGGAGCAGGTCGTCCTGGATGGAAGCGGCCTGCGGATGTTTCTCCGGATAGGCAGCGACCTCAATGTGAAAATGATCGCCGGTCTGCTGGCGGATAAAGGTCACCAGCTGGTCGGCGTGCAGGAAATGCCCGGCCTGGTCCTGGCCCGGCGGCAAATCGCCGCGCAGCGCGACAATATGCTGGATACCCAGCGCGATGTAGCCGTCGAGCAACGTTTTGATCTTCGCGGGTGTCGAGCCGATACAGGTGATATGCGGTGCGGCCGCGAAACCCTTGGCGATGATCTCCTTCACCGTGTCAGTGGTGCCGTCCTGGGTGCTGCCACCGGCGCCGTAGGTGCAGGAGAAGTACGCCGGCTTGAGTGGGCCGAGCTCGTCAATGGTGGTGCTGAGATTGGCGCGACCTTGATCCGTTTTCGGCGGAAAGAATTCGCAGCTGTAGGTACGAGCGGTTTTTTTCCGTGAGTCCATGGCGATCAGGGTACTGAGAAAGGGGACAAGAGAAAAGAAGGGGCGCCCAGATTGCAGCGCCCCCGTGTTCTTTTCACGTAGTGCTGTTCTTTAGTACCGGTAATGATTCGGCTTGTACGGCCCATCCATCGGCACATTGATGTAGTCGGCCTGTTCCTGGGTGAGCTTGGTCAGGTGCACGCCGATTTTCATCAGGTGCGCGCGCGCAACCTTTTCGTCCAGCAGCTTCGGCAGCACGTACACCTTCTTCTCGTACTTGCCGGCGTGCTGGAACAGCTCCATTTGCGCGATGGTCTGGTTGGAGAACGATGCCGACATCACGAAACTCGGGTGGCCGGTGGCGCAACCGAGGTTCACCAGGCGGCCCTTGGCGAGCACGATGATCTTCTTGCCGTCCGGGAAAATGACGTGATCGACCTGCGGTTTGATTTCCTCCCACTGGTATTTTTCCAGCGAGGCGATGTCGATCTCGGAGTCGAAGTGGCCGATGTTGCAGACGATGGCCTCGTTCTTCATGGTCTGCATATGACCGTGGTTGATCACGCTCACGTTGCCGGTGGTGGTGACGAAAATGTCGCCGAGTGACGCGGCCTCGTCCATGGTCACGACGCGGTAGCCTTCCATCGCCGCCTGCAGGGCGCAGATCGGATCGATCTCGGTCACCAGCGTGGTGGCGCCCATGCCCCGGAATGCCTGCGCGCAGCCCTTGCCGACGTCGCCGTAGCCGAGCACCACGCAGATCTTGCCGGCGATCATCACGTCGGTGGCGCGCTTGATGCCGTCGATCAGCGATTCGCGGCAGCCGTACAGGTTGTCGAACTTTGACTTGGTCACCGAGTCGTTCACGTTCATCGCCGGCCACAGCAGTTCACCGCGTTCCTGCATCTGGTACAGGCGATGCACACCGGTGGTGGTTTCCTCGGTCACGCCGCGGATACCCTTGCCCATCTCGGTCCACTTCTTCGGATTGGCGGCAATGCTTTTGCGCACCAGTTCCAGGAACACTTTCCATTCCTCGTTGGCGTTGGCTTCCGCCGCCGGCACCTTGCCGGCCTTCTCGTATTCCGTGCCCTTGTGAATGAGCATGGTGGCGTCGCCGCCGTCATCCAGAATCATGTTTGGGCCCTTGCCATCCGGCCAGGTCAGCGCCTGCTCGGTGCACCACCAGTATTCTTCCAGCGACTCACCCTTCCAGGCGAACACCGGCACGCCGACCGCGGCAATGGCGGAGGCGGCGTGATCCTGGGTGGAGTAGATGTTGCACGATGCCCAGCGCACCTGTGCGCCGAGCTTCACGAGTGTCTCGATCAGCACCGCGGTCTGGATGGTCATGTGCAGGCTGCCGGAGATGCGCGCGCCCTTGAGCGGCTGCTGGGCGCCGAACTCCGCGCGCAGCGCCATGAGACCAGGCATTTCGGTCTCGGCGATCAGGATTTCCTTGCGACCCCAGTCGGCCAGGTTGATATCGGTGACTTTATAGTCAGTGAACTTCGAATTGACGACAGCAGACATACGCAGCTCCTTAAGAGTTAAGTGAGCGAGCGCGGTTGCAAACTCTCACGAAGTTCCGAGCCTGGCTTCATCAGGCGATGAAGTTGCAACGCTCCTCGGTACCCCGGGTCGCCACACCATGTGGCGGTTACTCGGTGCTTCTCATTTAGGTTGGGTTAAACCGCGGCCGCTCTCGTACAGCACAGCGGCGAACCCAACAAAATCAAAAGCGGTCGATCTGTGGGTTACGGCGCTATGCGCCTAACCCACCCTACAATTACTATTTCGCGCGCGCCTTGTTGCCGGCGGCGGCGCGCAGCGCGGCCGCCTTGTCGGTGCGCTCCCAGGTAAAGCTTTTCTCGGTACGCCCGAAGTGGCCATAGGCGGCGGTCTGCTGGTAGATGGGCTTGAGCAGGTCGAGCATGTTGACGATGCCCTTCGGGCGCAGATCGAACACATCGCGCACGATGGCGGCGATCTTGATATCCGGTATCACGCCGGTGCCGAAGGTGTCGATATGCACGGACACCGGCTTGGCGATGCCGATGGCGTAGGCGATCTGGATTTCGCAACGCGCCGCCAGGCCGGCGGCAACAATGTTCTTGGCCACATAGCGGCCGGCGTAAGCCGCCGAGCGATCGACCTTGGAAGGATCCTTGCCGGAGAACGCACCGCCGCCGTGACGCGCCATGCCGCCGTAAGTATCGACGATAATTTTACGGCCGGTGACGCCGGCATCGCCCACCGGCCCGCCGATTTCGAACGCGCCGGTCGGGTTGATGTAGTACTTGGTCTTTTTGTCGAGCCACTTTTTCGGCAGCACCGGCTTCACGATCTCTTCGATTACGGCTTCCTTGAGCTTCTTGTAAGAAATGCCGGGCGCGTGCTGGGTGGAAAGCACCACCGCGTCGATGCCGGCGGGCTCGCCGTCGACATAGCGGATGGTGACCTGCGACTTGGCATCCGGACGCAGCCACGCGAGCTTGCCTTTCTTGCGCACGGCGGCCTGACGCTTCACCAGCAGGTGCGCCAGGGTGATCGGCATCGGCATGAGCACGTCGGTCTCGTTGGTGGCGTAACCGAACATCAGGCCCTGGTCGCCGGCGCCCTGCTCGAGGTCGAGGCCCTTGCCCTCGTCCACGCCCTGGGCGATGTGCGGCGACTGTTTGCCGATGGCGGTCAGCACGGTGCAGGAGTCCGGGCCGAAGCCCATTTCGTCGGTGTACCCGATGTCGCGCACGACCTGGCGCGCCACGGCTTCAAAATCGATGTTGGCGCTGGTGGTGATCTCGCCGGCGAGCACGATCAGGTTGTTCTTGACCAGTGTTTCGCAGGCCACGCGCGCGGTCTTGTGCTTGGCGAGAATGGCGTCGAGCACGGCGTCCGAGATCTGGTCGCAGACCTTGTCGGGGTGGCCTTCGGAAACGGATTCGGAGGTAAAGAGATAGCTGTCAGCCATTGCGGGTCGGATCCTGACTAAAATGTGGTGGTTCGAAGGGCGCGCAGTTTACCAAGGATAGGCCCGAATGGCACCCCATTCAGGCAGCTTTACCCAGTGTATGTATGTTTTTGTGCATGCGTGCATTCCAGACTTAACACTGTTCCCAAGGCAGGCCGTGGAAGCGCCAGCCGCCCACGGTGCTGCGATGATGGTGATCATCGAGCGCGCCCTCAAAGCCCTCGGCGACGTTGTACACCTCGGGGAACCCGGCCTCGATCAGGGCCTTTCCCGCATCCAGTGAACGCACACCGCTGCGACAGATCAGCACGACCGGCGCCGCGCCGGATGCCCCGCCGAGAACCGCTTGGCGCACCTGGGTGACGAAGTGCGGGTTCACTTTCCAGTCCGGTTCGTCAATCCAGGGAATATGAATGGCGCCGGCCGGATGGCCGACAAACAAGTACTCCATGTTGGCGCGCACATCCACGAACAGGGCACCCGGGTGTTCCTTGAGGAACTGGAACGCTTGCTTCGGACTAAGTGTTTTAACGTGAGACATGGCAACTCCAGCGCGTGGCACGCGGTGTTCAGGCATACTTCTATTATGGTCCTTACTGCCTCAACTCCCAAACCCCGCATGTCCCCGGTGGGGGCGGCCAAGCCGCCCAAACCGATGCTGCGACTCGCAGGCCAGGCCATCGAAGACTACCGCATGATCCACCCGGGAGACCGGCTGCTGCTTGGGCTTTCCGGCGGCAAGGACAGCCTGTCGCTGCTTCAGGTGTTGCGCACGCTGCAGGTCAAATCACCGGTCAAATTCGAGCTGGCCTGCGCGACCGTGGATCCGTGCATTGACGGTTACGATCCGTATTACCTGAATGCCTACCTCGAGGGGTTGGGCATCCCGTACTTTTATCGCCGTCAGGCGATTGTGGCCCGCGCCCTCAAGACCATGCGTGGCGACTCCTTCTGCGCCTATTGCGCCCGCACGCGGCGCGGCATTCTCTACGAGACAGCACGCCAGGAGGGCTACAACGTGCTGGTCATGGGCCAGCATCTTGACGATCTGGCCGAGTCGTTCCTGATGCGCGCCTTCCACAACGGCAAACTCGACACCATGAAGGCGCATTACACCATCGACGCCGGCGACCTGCGTGTGATCCGGCCGTTCGTGTATGTGCGCGAGCGCCAGACGCGCGACTTCGCCGAGCGCGCCAGGTTACCCGTGACGCAGGACAACTGTCCGGCCTGCTTCCGTATCCCGACTCAGCGTATCGTCATGAAGCAATTGCTGGCGGTGCAGGAGAAAGTGCATCCGCGGCTATTCGATAGCCTTCTGGCGGCGATGCGACCGCTCATGGGGGAGCGTCCGGACGAGAGTTAGTGGCACGGGGGTTTGGTGCTGTGCTTGTGGCACAATACACACAACTGATTGCCAGAAACCCAAATGTCCGACCAACCGCACGCCGCCGGCATCGTCACCGAAAAACCGACCGGGCCCCTGCCACGGCGTTTTCTCCTGCCGCGTTACTGGGGGGTGTGGTTCAGTTTGGGACTATCATGGCTGCTGCTGATTCTGCCACAGCGCTGGCGTGTCGCGATCGGCGCGCGCCTCGGCGACCTGTTCTATCTGCTGTCCAGGCGCGCGCGCCACGCCGCCGAACGCAATATTGAACTGTGTTTCCCCGAACTCAATGCGTGGATGCGTCACGACCTGGTACGCCGCCACTTTCGTTCCTTCGGCGCGGCGATGATGGCGGTCAGCCTGGTCTGGTGGGCGTCGGCGCCGCGTCTGCTATCGATGGTGCGCTTTCGCAACCGTGAGCATTACGACCGCGCGCTGGCCGAAGGCAGGAGAGTCATTCTGCTGGCACCGCACTTTCTCGGGCTCGAAGTCGCAGGTTTTATCCTGGCGCACGAGCGGCACATCATCAGCATGTACAAGGAAGCGCGCAACGACCTGGTCGACTGGCTGATGCGCCGCTCGCGCCTGCGCTTCGGCGGCGCGCTGTTCGAGCGCGACAGTCATCTCAAAGGCATGATTCGCCTGATTCGCTCCGGTTATCCCTTCTATTACCTGCCGGATCAGAACCCGGGTGAGGCCGACCATGTGTTCGCACCATTCTTTGGCGTCCCGACCGCGACACTCACCGCATTGAGCCGCATCGCACGCCTCGCCGGGGCCGTGGTGATTCCCTGTTTCACGCGTCTGCTGCCGAAGGGCGACGGCTACGAGATCATATTTCATCCGCCACTGGAAAATTTTCCGAGCGTGAATCCGTTGGCCGACGCGGCGCTGATGAATGCGGCAATCGAGGCCGGTGTGCGCGAGCTGCCGGAGCAATACATGTGGACCTACAAACGCTTCAAGCAGCGCCCGCCGGGCGAGCCGCCGCTGTATGGCTGAGGTCGCCCGCGACTACACGGCGCGCGACTTTGTGCATCTGCGCTACTGGCCGGACTGGTTGGCGCTGTTGTTTCTGCGCACGGTCGCGCTGTTGCCGTTGCCGCTGATCTGGCTGATTGGCGGCGCTCTCGGCACATTGCTCTATTACCCGATGACCGGGCG
>Ga0315271_10002473_pt1 | contig 11593 bp, 9 predicted proteins | sample C3_top_MG_FD_204664 | JGI IMG/M metagenome (GOLD analysis project Ga0315271, IMG submission 204664) | Sediment microbial communities from Yellowstone Lake, YNP, Wyoming, USA - C3_top | ecosystem: Environmental > Aquatic > Freshwater > Lake > Sediment | place: USA: Wyoming | collected 2017-08-01
GTGCACTACATCGTCACCGAGTACGGCGTCGCCTACCTGCACGGCAAGAGCATCCAGGAGCGGGCGCTCGCGCTGATCTCGATCGCGCACCCGAAGTTCCGCGCCCAGCTCTTCCACGACGCCATCGAGGCGCGCTACCTGCGCCAGGATCTGGCGCAAGTCGAGGACAAGTTCGTCATCGCCGCGCCGGAGATGCGCACCTCGTTCGTGCTCGAGGACGGCACCCAGGTCACCTTCCGCCCGGTGCACCCGACCGACGAGGCGAGCATGCGCGAGCTGCACTACGCGCTCTCGCAGGACACGATCTACTACCGCTTCATGACGCGCGTGCAGCGCTTCACGCACAAGGAGATCCTGAACTACGTCTACATCGACCACCGCCGGGACGTGGCGATCGTCGGCACCGTCCCCGAGGCGCACGGGGAGGAGATGATCGCGGTCGGCCGCTACTACCTCGACGAGAAGACCAACCGCGCCGAGGTCGCCTTCACCGTGCGCGACGAGTGGCAGGGTCGCGGCATCGGCCACGCGCTGTTCTCCCACCTGGTCACGATCGCCAAGCGCGCCGGCATTGCCGGCTTCACCGCCGAGGTCTTGCGCGAAAACCGGCGCATGCAGGCCGTCTTCAACCACTGCGGCCTCAAGGTCAGCAGCCACCTCGAGGAAGACGTCTACAGCTACCAGATGGAGTTTGAATAAGCCCGGGGCCCTCGGACAGCATGATGACCGGGCACGCAGCTCCAGCCTGACCCATCGAACGAATGTCCAGCGAATCACCCTCATCAGGCGAGACAGACAGGAAGTTATAATAGTGCGCGAATCTTGGTAGAGTTCGGTGATGAGGAGGATCGGGGCATACGAAAGGGGTCAATCCGTCACCGCTCTCGGACAACTTCGGGCCACGATGAATCCGACGTGGTTTGGCCAGCTTGGCGCCGGATTCAGCCGGTGGTTGTTGAGGCGTCACATCCTTCTGATCTTCGTCCTGGCCGTCGTGCTTCGCCTTCTTTACCTCCTCGACTCCGCCGATTCGCCGACGTTCGGCACACCCATCATCGATTCCGAAACCTATACTGACCTCGCCCGCACCGCGCTCGCCTCAGGCCGATTGACGCTCGGCTTCCTCTGGCAACCGTTCTTCTACCCGGCTTTCCTTGTCACCGCTTTCGCGCTCGGCGGCGAGTCCCTTCTCGTCGTCAAACTCTTTCAGGTCCTGATCGGCGGCGCTACCTGCATCCTCATCTATCACGTAGCGACCCGCTTCCTCTCTTCCTCTTGGGCACTCGTCGCCGGTCTCATCGCCGCCGCCTACGGGCCTCTGATCTTCTATGATGGCGAACTGCTTGGGACCAGCTGGGAGACGTTCTGGGCGCCCGCAATCATTCTGTGTCTGCTCGACGCCCGCTCCTCCCCGGCGCCCCGGCTCTGGATTCGCTTTGGTCTCGTCGCAGGCCTGAGCATCCTGACGCGCCCCACCTACCTTCCCTTCATCGCCATTGCCTCCGCCGACGCCCTCCTCGCCCTCGCCCGCAAAGCCGGGGTTCCCGGACCCCGTCTCCTCGCCACCGGCGGAGCTTTTCTCCTCGCCACCCTTCTGCCGCTGCTCCCGGTCTCGATGCTCAGCCACCGTCTCACCGGCTCCTGGTCCGTCCTGCCCTATTCCGGAGGCATCAACCTCTACATCGGGAACAATCCAGCCATGGCGGAAACCATTGCTCTCCGTCCCGGCCGCCAATGGGAGGACATCACCCGGCTCGCCGAGCGCCACGGCATCCCTCCCGGTCGGGAAAGCTCCAGCTTCTTTACTTCACGCGTTTATGCGTACGCTCGCACCCAACCCCTTGCCTTCGCCCGCGGTCTTCTCGCCAAGTCCGTGCAACTCGTTTCTTCCCGGGAACTCCCCCGCAATGTCAGCATCTATGCGCAGCGCGCGTGGTCCCCGCTGCTCGGGGCCTTGGTCTGGCAGATCGGCCCCTTTGGCTTTCCCTTCGGCCTCCTCTTTCCTTTCGCCCTCCTCGGCCTCCGGCGTATTCATCCTCGCATTTCCGACCCGCTCGCCGCCTTCCTCATCCTTTACTCCGCCGCCGTCATCCTCGTTTTCCCCTCGGATCGCTACCGCATGCCACTCATCCCAGCCCTCATCGTCTGCGCCACGGCCGGCCTGGAAAGCCTCTGCGCCGCTTGGCGCGCACGCACGCGCCTCTCTGTCGCCGCCCGTCTCGCCGCCGTCGTCGCCGTAGCCGCACTCATCAGCCTCCCGGGCCCGTTTCCCCAGGAACGAGCCCCCTACCGCGCTGAAATGCATTACATCGTCGGCGTCCGGCAATCCCGCCTCGGCCACTATGACGAAGCCCGCCGCAACTTCGAGCAGGCCATCTCCATCCAACCCGATCATGCCGGTGCCCACAACAGCCTCGGGGGCGCGTTCAACCGACTCGGCCGGACGGCAGATGCCATCGAACAACTCCAGACCGCCATTCGGTTGGACCCGGATTTCGATCTGGCCGTCGACAATCTCGGCGCCCTGCTCGTGAGCCAGAGACAGTCTGAGCAAGCCCGAATCCTCTTCCGTACCGCTCTCGAACGCGCGGCCTCACGCCGCGATACCACCCGCGCCGCCCACTTTCAACGTCAGTTCGACAGTGTCAAGTGAAGCCGCCAGACGGCGATGGCAGAGCCAGGGCGAGATGCCGTTCCGAAATTGATGCGGAGCCTCGCCAGCCGTGCCCCGTTACGCGGAGGAACCGGGTGAGGGTTCAACGTCGGCCGGCACATCTTGCGCTCCTCGCTCTGCTTGTGGTGGCGGGCATCTATCTCTGCAGCTTTCTTCTCCTGCCCTCCGCGGGTTTCTGGATCAACGACAACGGCAGCAAGTTCATCCAGCTGCGCGCGATCGTCGCAGGCGGCTACCGCGACTACTCCATCGCCCTCCCGGGCCGCGCCGTCGATCCCGACCTGGAGTACAACCCGCTGCTTCCCCCCTCCTTCCACGTCCAGGGGAAAAAGCTCTACTGCCAGTATTCCCTGGCCTTCGCGCTCCTCTCCTCTTTCCCGCAGCGGCTCTTCGGGCAGCGGGGGCTCTACTTCCTGCCTCTGCTGGCCTCGCTCCTGATGCTCGCCGGCTGCGGCCGTCTGGCGCGGCTCCTCGGAGGCGACGCCACGGCGAGCGCCGCCGCCGTCCTCCTGGCCGGGCTGGCGACCCCGACATGGTTCTATAGCCAGACCTTCTGGGAACACACCTCCGCGGCCTGCCTCGTCGTCTGGGGCCTCTACCACCTCCTGCGCTCGCTCCCGGCAGGGGATTCCCGCCGGATCTTCCTCGGCAGCCTCCTGCTGGCGCTGGCCGTGTCCTTCCGCGACGAGCTCTATCTTTTCTGGCCGCTCGCGGTCGGGACGGTCCTCCTGCGCGCGAAGGCCAGGCGTGCGGCCGCCGCGCTCGCCGCTGTTGCTGGCGGGGCGGCCGGAATCCTCCCCCTCTTGGCACTGCAGGGCGCGGCCCTCGGCAGCATCCTGGGATTCCACGTCGAGAACAGCCTCCCGGTCTCGGGGCTGGCGCCCTACCTTGCAAGCCGCCCTCGGGTCTTTTACGAGCTCTATCTGGCCCTCGGCGCGCACCCCGCCCTCTCCCTGGCGCTCACCGCGCCCTTCCTGGCGGCCACCTTTTTTGGCTCCCGGCTCGCCCGCAGGAGCGCAGCGCTACCCGTGATCGCTGTCCTCGGCGCGCTTGCCGGGCTGGTCTTGCTTGGGGGTTTCCGCAGCGGCGCAACGATGATGCCCTGGCTGATGGCCTCCAACAGCCTCTGGCCGGCGGCGCCGGTGATCGTCCTGGCCTCCCTCGCGATACCCTCGGCCGGGGAGGGGGATCGCCGCCGGGCGGCACTTCTGCAACTCGCCCTCGTCTACGCCCTCCTCTACGGGCTGGCGTCCCCGGCCTGGCGGACGCAGGGACTGCACTGGGGCAACCGCCTGCTCTTCGTGCTCTACCCCCTTCTGGCGGTCCCTGCTGGAATCACGCTCGTGGCGGCCTGGCGCGCCCCGGGGGCGGGCCGGCAGGTGCGGCGGGCTGCCCTGGCCGCACTGCTCGTTGTCAGCTTCGCCGCCCAGGTCTACGCTCTCGGGCTGCTCCGCGACCGGATGGGTCTCTCCATGCGCCTCGAGTCCGCAGTCCGCGAGAATCCGGGCGAGGTCGTGCTCACCGACCTCTGGTGGGTACCCCAGGAGCTTCCGAACGTCGTCTTCGAACGGCCGGTCTTCTACCTGCGTTCCCCGAGGGCGCTTCCGGGCCTCCTGGAGCGTCTTTGCCGCAGCGGGTACCGACGCACCCTGTTTATCACCCGTCCGGGAGGAGGTGGGGTCAGCGCACCGCACCGCCGGCTCGAAGACCCCCGCTTCGACTTCTTCGCCGTGGACCTCCTGCCGGGGACTACCTGCCGTGGGGACTAACCTGCGACCTCCCCGATTTCGATGAGGCGCTTCACCCGCCCCGCAACCACTCCCCCGGGATGGAGAACACCTGCGTCACGTGGAGGGTGATAAACTGCGAGAATGCGAGGCTCGACGAGGGCGACCGCCGGGAGCTGTCCCGCGTCGTTGACGGTGAGGGCCGTCAGAGGGAGGTTGTAGCCATGTCCCTCCCGAAGGGAATCCGGAAGATCTCGGAGACCGTCTGGGAGATCCCCACCACCTTCAAACCGGGGATGCTCGTCCCGGCCCGCATCTACGCCACCGAGCGGCTGCTGCTGGAGATGGACGAGGGGGTCTTCAACCAGGTCACCAACGTCGCGACCCTGCCGGGGATCGTCGAGTACGCCTTCTGCATGCCCGATGGCCACTGGGGGTACGGCTTCCCGATCGGGGGCGTCGCGGCGATGGACCCCCGCACCGGGGTGATCTCCCCCGGCGGCATCGGCTTCGACATCAACTGCGGGATGCGTCTGCTGCTAACAAACCTGACCGAGGAGGAAGTGCGGCCGAGACTGCAGGAGCTCGTCGACGGGCTCTTCGCGCGCGTACCCGCAGGGGTCGGGTGCCGGGGTTTTCTCAAGCTCACCCCAGCGCGGTTCCGTCGCATCGTGGAACAGGGGGCGCCCTGGGCCGTCCGGGAGGGCTACGGCTGGAAGGAGGACCTCGAGCTCACGGAGGAGGGCGGGTGCATCGCCGGCGCCGACGCCTCGAAGGTCAGCGACCGGGCCCTCAAACGCGGCTGCGAGCAGGTCGGGACGCTTGGCTCCGGCAACCACTACCTCGAAATCCAGGTCGCGCGGCCGGAGAACATCTTCGACGCCGAGCTGGCCCGCGCCTTCGGGATCACGCTGCCGAACCAGGTCGTCGTGATGTTCCACTGCGGCAGCCGCGGCTTCGGGCACCAGGTGGCCTCGGACTACTTGATGAGCTTCCTCAAGGTGATGGGCCCGCGCTACGGGATCACCACGCCCGATCGGGAGCTGGCCTGCGCCCCCTTCGCCTCGCCCGAGGGTCAGGACTACTTTGCAGCGATGAAGTGCGCGCTGAACATGTCGTTCGCCAACCGGCAGGTGATCGCCCACCGCATCCGGGAGGTCTTCTCCGCGGTCTTCCGGAAGGACCCGCGCGATCTCGGGATGCGCCAGGTCTACGACGTCTGCCACAACACGGCCAAGCTCGAGCGCCACCTCGTCGGCGGCGAGGTCCGCGAGTTGCTCGTGCACCGCAAGGGGGCGACGCGCGCCTTCGGCCCGGGCCACGAGGAGCTGCCGGAAATCTATCGCGAAACGGGGCAGCCGGTGATCATCGGCGGCAGCATGCAGACCGGCTCCTACCTGCTCGCGGGCACGGCGGGGGGGCGGGAAACCTTCTTCTCGACCGCCCACGGCAGCGGCCGCTCGATGAGCCGCCACGAGGCGAAACGCCGCTTCTCCGGCAAAAAGCTCGAGCACGACATGGAGGAGCGGGGCATCTGCGTCCGCACGGCCTGTTACTCCGGCCTGGCCGAGGAGGCAGGGGCGGCTTACAAGGACATCGACCTCGTCGTCGGCGCCACCGAGCTTGCCGGGATCAGCAGGCGGGTGGCGCGCCTGATCCCCATCGGCAACGTGAAGGGATGAGCGGGTATCGCTTCCGCGGGGATGTCGCGATCGCCGACGCCGCCTTCGATGCCTGGGGCGCGACCCTCGAGGAGCTGTTCGTCGCCGCCGCAGACGCCACGACGAACACGATGGTGGAAAATCTCGAAGCGATCGAAGAGCGGCAGTGCCGGCCCATCAGGCTCGAGGAGGAGCGCGCCGACCTGCTCCTCTTCCGGCTTCTCGAGGAGTTGATCTACTTCAAGGACGCCGAAGGACTGCTGCTGCGGGTCCCCGCGACGCGCATCCACCGCCGGGAGAGCACCCTGGTGCTGGAGGCCGAGGCACGCGGCGAGCCGATCGACCCGCTCCGGCACCGCCTCCAGGCCGACGTGAAGGCCGTGACTTTGCACCGCCTGCGGGTGGAGCAGACGCCGCGCGGGTGGGAGGCCTCCGTGGTGCTCGACATCTGACGGGGTGCCGAGGCGCCCGGGATTGACAGCACGCCGGATCCAACCCATATTCTGGCTATCCAAACCCAAAGGAGGGCAGTGCCATGGCTATCGTTCGGTGGACACCCCTGCGCGAGCTTTCGACCATGCAGGAGCGGATGAACAAGCTTTTCGAGGACGTGATGCGGTCGCCGAACCGCTCCGACGAAGGCTTCGCGGTGGCGGCTTGGGCCCCGGCGGTGGACATCTACGAGACCGACAAAGAGATCGTGATGAAAGCCGAGTTGCCCGGGATGGTGGAGAAGGACATCGAGATCAAGGTCGAGGACAACATCCTGATCGTCTCCGGCGAGCGGCGGATGGAGAAGGAAGTCAAGGAAGAGAACTACCACCGCATCGAGCGGTCCTACGGGAGTTTCCACCGCAGCTTCACCCTGCCGCACACGGTGGACCGGGAGAACATCAAGGCCTCCTACAACGACGGCGTTCTCAAGGTCGTGCTCCCGAAAAAGGAGGAGGTCAAGCCCAAGCAGATCAAGATCGACGTCGGACAGGCGTGATCGCCGAAGGCTGCGGCGGGATGGATTTCTGATCCGGGATCGGGATGCGCGCCTTTGTCGCCGTCGAAGTTCCCCCGACGATCAGGGAACAGCTGGCTGCCATTCAGGACCGGCTCAAAAACGCCGGGGTGGAAGCGAGTTGGACCCGGCCAGGGGGCGTCCATCTGACCCTGAAGTTTCTCGGTGAGGTGCGCGAAGAGCAGGTGCCGCAGATCGTGCGGGCCCTGTCGATCGCGGCGAGCGACACGGGCCGTTTCCGTCTCGGGATCGGAGGGGTGGGGACGTTCCCGAACGCGTCCTCCGCCCGGGTGGCCTGGCTCGGGATCACCGGCGAGGTCGGCAAACTGGCCAAGCTCCAGGCCGCTGTCGAGCAGGCCCTTGTCGGCCTGGGCCTCGAGCCGGATGACCGGCCTTACACGCCGCACCTGACGCTCGCCAGAATCAAGTGCATCCGCAAGCGCGACGCGTGGCTCAAGGCGCTCGAGGGCTTGGCGGCCTGCAAGCTGCCCGATTTCGACGTCACGTCGATCAGCCTGATCAGCAGCGATCTCAAACCGGGCGGGGCCGTGTACCGGGAGCTTGGAAGCGTGGCATTGCTCGACGAACCGGGGCGGCCCTTGCCGGCGCCGCGACCGCCGGGGGGCCCGCCTCAGTAGCTCAGGCGCTGGACCTTCCCCTGAGAGTCAAAATAGACGCTGACCGTCTTGAAGCGGTCCCGCCAGTAGGTCCAGACGCTATCCGCATCGGGGTTCGGCGTCCGGTGAGCCGCAGGGTAACCGAGCGCCGTCATCACACCCCGCTTCGTCATCCCCTCGGAGACCTTCCCGCTCTTGATTCCCTCGAGGTCCTTTCCCGAAAGCCCGGAGAGCGAAACCGGCGTTGGCGACGTGATGAGCTGCAGATACTCCGCCTCGGTCATCGCCATGTTCTTCGGGTTCAATTCGAACGAGATCGTGTTCGCTTGCAGCCCGATGGCGCCTGGGTCCGTCACGACAAGACGGAAACCCTTGTTTTGGCTGAATTTAGTCCAAGCCGCCCCGGCGGCCGGCTCATAGAAGACCTTCGTGTTCGGCGGGACGATCGCGTGATCCTTGCCGGGGTCGATCCAGCCGCTGTAGCTCGCCTGGTAGGATCGCTCGCCGTTGCGGCTGACCACCATCTGGACGTGAATGTTGTACTTTGTGTACACCGGCTCCCCTGCCAGGCAAACACCCGCCGATCCGAGCAGACAAAGCGTGGCCAGCGCCATGATTCCCGCCACATTCCTCATGTTCATCGCACCGCCTCCTCCTTTTCGCAGCATCCGGGAAAACAACGCGAAACGACCCTGAGGCATGATAATGCACCACCTGCCAAACCGCCAGCCGGACCGCTTGCATGGCTGCGCTCGCGGCAGGGTGCGGGGAAGACCTTGACAAGCGCCGGCCTTGCGAGAAAGATCGCCGCCATCGTGTGCGACGACAGGCTCGGCCCTCCCTGACCGATGGCGTTCAAGCAGCAGGACAAGGACTACTCGTGCGGCGCCGCGGCGCTCAGGTATGCGCTGACCTTTCTCGGCAGGAACGTCGGGGAGAAGGATCTGCGCCGGGCCTCGCAGACGACCTTCGGGGGAACCGACGAGGGCGGCATCGTCAAGGCGGCCAGACAGCACGGCTGCGAAGCGGTCATCCGCAATTACCGGCGCTATCCGGCGGCCTTTCGCAGTCTCATCCGGTACGTGCAGAACGGCCAACCCTGCATCCTCTGCGTCGACGACTGGATGCACTGGGTGGCCGTGGCGGGCGCGAATCGCAACGGCGTCGCGCTGTTCGACCCGCGGGCCCTCGAAGTCGCCGCGCTGATCAAACCCGCGGCCCTGCGCAGGCGCTGGGCCCACTTCAAACAGGGGGACGGCGAGGAGGACCCGCACTACTTCTTCATCGCCGTCCGGCCGCGGGTGCGTCGGCAGCACCCCCGGGGGATCGTCGACAGCGACGTCGTGCAGGGCCTGCGCCGCCGCGAAGAATTGCGCGACGGGTGGGACCGGTATCTTCAGGACCTGCTCTCGATCTTCGGGCGCCGTCCCTCGCGGGCGCAGGACAGTTATCCGGCCGGGAGATTCATCGCGCGCAGCGCCGCCCTGCTGGTGGACACGCTCTCTGCCTGGGACGGGGACGCGCCAAAAAAATTCTACCGCACCGAGATGCGCAACCTGGCGATCGTCGCCCGCGCCTACGGCATGCGGACGCGGCCGAGGGACGAGAAACGCTCGCTCGTGAGCCTGGCCTGCATCCTCAACCGCGAGGCACTCAAACCCTCCTAGCGGTCCGCGAGCAGCTGGGCGGCCGCTTCCGGCTCCTGGCCCTCGAGCAACGCGAGAAACGGCGCGCCGTAGCGCTCGCGCTTGTGCTCGCCGATGCCCTTGACGAGCAGCAGTTGGTCGGCGTCCCGCGGACACACCAAAATCAAGTCGCGCAGGGTCGCGTCGGAGAAGACCACGTAGGGCGGAACCTGCAGCCGTTCGGCGATCAGCCGTCGCAGCGCGCGCAGCCGCTCGAACAGCTCCGCGCCCTCGGCGCCGAGGGTCTCCTCGTGCGCGGCGCGCGCCGCCTTGCCGGAAGTTTTCGCCTTGCCCGCCCGCGGCCGCTCCTCGAAGCGCCCGAGGCGCACCGCCCCCTCCTCGTGACAGAGCGTCCGCCCGGCCTCGGTCATCGCGAGCAGCGGGAACCCCTCCTTGTCGCGGATCTCCAGGTACCCCTGGACGACCAGCTGGTCGATCCAGGAGCGCACCGCGCCCTCGGGAACGCCGGAAAGCAGGCCGAAGACCGAGAGCTTCTCGTGGCCGAAGCGGCGCACCTTCTCGGAGTCGCCACCGCGCAGCACCTCGGCCACATGCGCGGCGCCGAACGAATTGCCGCAGCGCCAGGCTGCGCTGATGATCTTGCGGGCGGTCACCAGCGCTTCGGCCGGCGGCAGCTCCGAGGTCTCGCCGAGGCAGACGTCGCAGGCATTGCACCCGGCGGGCCCGTGCTCCAGTTCGAAGCCGAAATGCTCGACGAGGATGCGGTGGCGGCAGACCGGCGCGACCGCGAAACGGCCGATGTCCGCGAGCTGGCGATCGAGGGCGACGCGCCGCTCCGGCGACAGCGGGCCGTCCAACAGGGCCATCCGCTTGTGGCGGAAGAGATCCCCCGCGCTCGCCAGCAGCACGCACTCGGCCGGCAGTCCATCGCGCCCGGCGCGCCCCGATTCCTGCTGGTAGTGCTCGAGCGAGCGCGGCAGGCTGGCGTGGATGACGAAACGCACGTTCGAGCGGTCGATCCCCATGCCGAACGCGATGGTCGCCGCGACCACCTGCAGCCGCTCGTTGACGAAGTCGTCCTGGACCTTCGCGCGGTCGGCCGCGTCCATCCCGGCGTGATACGGGCGGGCATCGACCCCGGCCTTCTGCAGCGCCTCGGCGATGCGCTCGGTGTCCTTGCGCGTGAGCGCGTAGACGATCCCGCCCTGTCCGGGGTAGCGGCGCACGACGTCCAGGATCTGGCGCGCCCCTTCCGCGCGCGGGTGGGCGCGGTACACCAGGTTCGGCCGGTCGGGGTGGCCGATCAGCCGCAGCGGGGAGCGCAGTCCGAGCTGCGTGCAGATGTCCTGCTGCACCTGCGGCGTGGCGGTCGCGGTGAGCGCCATGCGCGCCGCCGCGGGCACCCGGTCGAAGAGCGGGGCGAGCTGCCGGTACTCGGGCCGGAAGTCGTGGCCCCAGTGCGAGACGCAGTGCGCCTCGTCGACGGCGATCAGCCCGAGGCGCGGGGCGAGCACGTCGATCAGGTCGCCGACGGCGAGCCGCTCAGGCGAAACGTAGAGGATCTCCAGATCGCCGCGCGCCGCTTCGCCGAAGGCGCGACGGCGCTGCTCCTCGGCGAGATTCGAGTGCAGCGCGGCGGCGCGCAGGCCGGCCTCCCGCGCGCCGGCCACCTGGTCGTCCATCAGCGCGATCAGCGGCGAGACGACGAGCACGAGTGCGCGGCCGCAGACCGCCGGCAGCTGGTAGCAGAGGCTCTTGCCGCCGCCGGTGGGCAGTACCAGCAGCACGTCGCGTCCTGCGATCGCCGCCTCGACCGCCTCGCGCTGCAGCGGCCGGAAGGCGGCGAAGCCCCAGTGCTTCCCGAGAGCTTCGAGAACGGCACCGGACGGGGGGCGAGCCGTCATCGTCCGGGCCTCAGCGTCGCGCGCGAAATCGCGGCGCCGGTGTGCGGCTGTATCCAGTCGCCGGCGGACTCGGAAAACGGCAGCAGCGCGAGGCGCGACTCGGCGAGCGTCGCCTCGACCGAGGGGATCATCGGGAAGACCTCCTGGCGCGGCTGGCCGAGCTGCGCAAGCAGGACCTTGACCGCCCCGAAGGCCTTCGCGGCCTCGATCGTCGCGGAGAGCACCGGCTCCCAGTCGGCGCCCTCGGGAATCTCGGCGTCGAGCGGGAGTTGGGCGATCGTGAGTTGGCGGGCCACGCGAAAAAACGGCCCCGGCGCGATCGGGAACGCCGGCACCCAGAACCAGAGCGGGTCGG
>Ga0315271_10002474_pt1 | contig 11591 bp, 10 predicted proteins | sample C3_top_MG_FD_204664 | JGI IMG/M metagenome (GOLD analysis project Ga0315271, IMG submission 204664) | Sediment microbial communities from Yellowstone Lake, YNP, Wyoming, USA - C3_top | ecosystem: Environmental > Aquatic > Freshwater > Lake > Sediment | place: USA: Wyoming | collected 2017-08-01
CGGCACTCCCGGGGCCCCAGCCGGGCGTTGGGCGGCGCCTGGGGTGGCGGCGGGCCGCTCTGGCGGTGTGAGCAGGGTCATGCGGGGCCTCCGAGTGCAAGGAGACGGCTCGCGAGCGTGCCGCCCTCGACGTGCTTGAGAATGGTGGCGCCAATGCCGGCGTCGCGGGCCCGCCGGGCCTCGTCGGCACCGAGGTACGCCTCGAGGACGACGATCCGGCTCCGCGGCACGACGCCGTCGAGAGCCTCCGCGACCGCGCGCCAGCCTCCCCGAAGAGCTCCATCCACCAGGACGAGATCGGGATCGCAGGTGCGCGCCGCGAGGGCGGCGGAGCGGGCTGAGCGGACTTCGCCGACGACGACGAAGCCGTGGCGTCCGAGGTGCGCGGCGAGGGCATCGCTGGCGGCCAGGTGGTCGCTGACGATGAGCAGGCGGCGAACCAGATCGGGACGCGGACGGAACATGCTGCAAGAGTCCCCCGCGCGTCCCCTGATCGGACCCCCGCTCCGTCCCGAAACCTAGGGCCATTCGGCCCTGCCACCCGTCGTGAACGCGGGCGACACTTCGGCGCGTGGTGGACGTCGCAGGGGACGCGCGGCGTCCACCACAACGCGTCTTCTGGCGGCCGAATCAGGCCCTTCGGCCCGGGGGTGCGCGCTCCCCGGCGACAACGGCCGGGGTGGCGGACGGCGCCGAATCGGCCGGGCTGGCGCGCAGGGCCCGTCGGCCTACAGGTAGTGCGTCCGCCGAGCCTGCGCCGTCAGCTCGTCGCGGAAGTCCGGGTGCGCGATCGCGATCAGCTCCTGGGCCCGCTCGCGGATCGACTTCCCGTGAAGCTCGGCGATCCCCCACTCCGTGACCACCGTCCGGACGTGGGCACGCGTCGTCACGACGCCCGAGCCCTCGGCCAGGAACGGCGTGATGCGCGAGACCCGACCATCGGCGGCCGTTGACGGAAGGGCGATGATCGCCCGGCCCTCGGGCGCGAGCGCGGCGCCCCGGATGAAGTCCATCTGTCCGCCGACGCCGCTGTAGAGGTGCCAGCCGATCGAGTCGGCACAGACCTGGCCGGTCAGGTCGATGGCGATTGCCGAGTTGATCGCGGTCATGCGTCGGAAGCTGCGGATGACGTGGGTGTCGTTCGTGAAGTCGCAGGCCCGCATCTCGACCATCGGATTGTCGTGCGCGAAACGATAGAGGCGCTGCGTCCCCATCATGAACGTGCACACGATCTTGCCGCGATTGCGCTCCTTGGCCATCCCCGTGACGACGCCCGCCTCCACGAGGTCGACGACGCTGTCGGTCAGCATCTCGGTGTGTATCCCGAGGTCCTTCTTGTCGCGCAGGAAGGAGGCCACGGCGGTCGGAATTGCCCCGATCCCCATCTGGAGCGTCGCGCCGTTCGGGACCAGGTCCGCCACGAACTCGCCGATCCGGCGCTCGACTTCGCCGATCTCGCCGGCGTGGTAGTCGTAGGGAGGGATCTCCACCTCGACGCCGTAGTCGATGTCGTCGACGTGGACGAAGCTCTCGCCGAGCGTGCGGGGCATCGCCGCGTTGACCTGGGCGATCACGAGGCCGGAGGCGTGGATGGCCGCCTGCATCCCTTCCACCGACGTGCCCAGGGAGCAGTACCCATGGGCGTCCGGCGGCGAGACGTTGCAGAGCACAGCGTCGAGCGGGATCAGCCCGCCGGAGAAGAGGCTCGGCACGTCGGACAGGAAGACGGGGATGAACTCGGCGCGCCCCTCGTTGACCGCCGCCCTCGCGTTCGGCCCGATGAAGAGCGCGCGGTGGCGGAAGTGGGGTGCCATCTCGGGCGCAAGGTGGGGGCCCGGGCCTTCCGTGTGGAGGTGCACCATGCTCACGTTGTGGAGCTCGGGAGCCCGCGCCACGAGGGCATCGAGGAGGGCCGACGGCGTGGCCGCGGCACACTGGAGGTAGACCTGGTCGCCTGACCGGATGTCGGCCACGGCCTCTTCGGCGCTGACGATCTTCATGCCCGCAGTCTAGGAACGACCGACCGCCGTCCGGACCGGCCGTCCGGACCACTCCCGGTCGCCGTTCGGCACCGAACCGACCCGCCGGGCCGCCGGCCGACGCCTGCCAGCCTGACACCGACGCCTGCCAGCCTTGACGCGACGGGGCGCGGCCGTCGACGATGGCGGCGATGACCGCCCCGGACCCGTACAAGCTGCTCCAGGTGGACCCGGAGGCCGACGTGGAGATCATCCAGGTCGCCTACCGCAAGCTCGCCCAGCGCTACCACCCCGACGTGACCCCGGGCGTCGATGCGGCAAGGCGGATGGCCGAGCTCAACGCGGCGCGCGACCTCCTCGTCGACCCCGTCGCTCGCGCGGCCCACGACGCGGCCCGGAAGTCAGGCGCGACGGCGGCGGGCCACACCTCCGGACAATCGCCGTCTGGCGGGGCCGGGCAGGCGGGCGAACGCTCCACGAGTGCACCGCGCGCCGACAACCCCGCCGCCGCATCGGCGCCCGCTGCCGGCCAGGCCGGCGCCGCCTCCGGCGGCGTGCTGAACTTCGGGCGGTATGCCGGGCGGTCACTCGGCGAGGTGGCCAGGGTCGACATCGAGTACGTCGAGTGGCTCGACCGGATGCCGATCGGCCGGCCGCACCGGGCGGAGATCGACGCGCTCCTGCGCCGGGCCGGCCGTCGAGGTGGCGCGGCGCGGGCCGACGAGCCGCGAGGCCTGTTCAGGCGCCGCTGACGAGGTGGCGCGGCGCGGGCCGGCGCGGGCCGCCGCTGACGCAACAGGGCGACCGGCACCGGCGCCGGCGCGGGCCGCCGCTGACGCGGCGCTGCCGGCGGGCCGGCGCGGGCCGCCGCTGACGCAACAGGTCGACCGGCACCGGCGCCGGTCGACCCGGTGCAGCTCCTACGTCCCGGAGCCGGGCAGTCGGTGCTTGGCGACGAACGCCGCGGCCTGGGCGCGACGCTGGAGGTTCAGCTTCGAGAGGATGGAGCTGACGTAGTTCTTGACCGTCTTGTCGGAGAGGAAGACCTCCGAGGCGATCTCCTTGTTCGTCTTTCCCTCGGCGACGAGCTGGAGGATCTTCTGTTCCTGGGCGGTCAACTGGGCCAGCTCGTCCGTGTAGGTCCCGGACGCGATCCGCCGGACGCGCTCGAGCACCTTCTCGGTGACGGCCGGGTCCAGGAGCGATTCACCGCGGCCGACGGCCTCGAGGGCCGCGATGAGGTCGCGCGAGCGGATCTGCTTGAGGAGGTAGCCGGACGCGCCGGCGATGATCGCCGAGAGGACTGCCTCTTCGTCCGGGTAGCTCGTGAGCATGATGACCCGGGTTCCCGGGAACTCCGAGCGGATCTCCCGGCAGGCCTCGATCCCCGATCCATCGGGCAGCCGGACATCCATGACCACGATATCCGGCTGATGGCGGCGTGCGCCATCGATCGCTTCCTCGACGGTGCTGGCTTCGGCGACGACCTGGAACCGCTCACGCCGCTCGAGGAGCGAGACAAGGCCCTGGCGAACGACCTCGTGGTCGTCGACGACGAGCAGGCGGAGGGGACGCGGCTCGGACTGCTCCGACATATCGTGCTTGCTACCTCCCTGGCCGCGCGCAGCCCCCGGCCACCGTGCGACGCGCTGTTCAGGCGTCCGGCAGGCCGCCGACGAGCTCGCTGTCGTCCGCGGTCCGGGCGCCGGGCACCCGGACGATGATACGCGTCCCGCTCCCCGGGTGACTGTCGACCAGGAGCGTGGCGCCGATCGAGATCGCGCGGGTGCGGATGTTGCGGAGCCCCTGGTGCCCGATGCCGCGCGGCGCGCCCGGGTCGAACCCGGTGCCGTTGTCGGCGACCACGATCTCGACACCGGCGATCTCGGGATCAGGTTCCACGCTGATCTCGGCGCGCGTGGCCCGGGCGTGGCGGGCGATGTTGCTGAGCGCCTCCCGCGCGATCGCGAGCAGCTCCACCGTCCGGTCCGGCCCGATGACCGGGGTCGTGACCGTGGGCCCGGCGCGGAGCTCCACGTCGATCATCGTGTTGACCCGGAACTCGTCGGCCAGCGCGGCGAGGCCCTCGACGACGTCGACGCCGTCGAGGAGCGCGGGCCGCAGGCCGAAGATGAAGTTGCGGATGTCGCGGATGGTCTGGTCGAGGGCGTCGATGGCCCGCTCCACCCGGCGCCGGGCTTCGTCGGGTTCGCCATCCATCATCTCGGGCACGTCGTCGAGCGAGAGGCCGACCGCGTAGATCGCCTGGATGACGCCGTCGTGGAGGTCCTTGCCGATCCGCTCGCGCTCTTCGACGATCGCGAGGCGCTGCACCTGGTCGTGGAGCCGGGCGTTCTCCATGGCGATCCCGGCGTGGCGCGCGAAGGTCTCGATCTCGCCCTGGTCCTCGTCGGTGAACCCGCCCTCCTTCTCCGTGAGGTAGAGGTTCCCGATGGTCCGGCCGCGAACGACGACCGGGACCCCGAGGAACGGGTGCATGTCGGGATGGTTCGGCGGGAAGCCAACCCGGCGCGGATCCGCCATCAGGTCCTCGATCCTGAGCGTCCGGTTCTCGCGGATGATCAGGCCCAGGATCCCGTGGCCGCGCGGTGGGGCGCCAATGCGAGCGCGCTCCGGACGGCCGATCCCGCTCGTGATGAACTGCTCGATGACGCCGGCCTGGTCGTGGACGCCGAGCGCGGCATAGCGGGCGCCGGTCAGGATCCTGACCCGGTCGACGATCACCTGGAGGACGCGGTCGACGGCGAGCACGCCGGCCATGGCCCGGATCGCCTCGTCGACCGCGGCGAGCCGACGCTCGACGCGAGCCGCCTCGGCGCGGTCGCGAGCGCGTGCTACCGCGAGCTCGACGAGGTGCACGGCATCCTCGGCGTGACGCTGAGGGTCGTCGAGCCAGAGCGTCCCCGCGGCCGGCCCGCCGGAGTCCGCCGCCCCCTGGAGCGATGCGCCGACGATCGAGCCGCGTCCGGTGCGGCCGGGCCGGCGGGCCAGCGTGCCCCACCCCGCCGCGACCGTCGCGGTCGGCTCGATCACCACCTCGAGATGGGCGCCCGCGGCACCGCAGGCCCGCGCCAATGCCTCCAGGCCCCGGACGAGAAGACGCCGCGGACGCGTCGACTCCGCGGCCCACTCCTGCAGGGCCATCAGGGCGGCCATCAGTTCTGGAGAGTCGGCCTGCGGACGGGACGCGCCGGTCATCGGCCCGAGCGTAGCAGGGGCGCCGGGCGGGCGCACCACTCCCCGCGCACGCGTGTTCCCATGCGCACGTGCGTACATCCGGCCCGTCGGCACCCCAGTAACGGGCCGAATGTCACGTCGGGCGCGCCGGCGACGCCGTACCATCGCGGATCATGGAATCCACGACGCCCTCGGGCACTCCTCTGCCGACTCCGCAAGGCCCCGAGGCAGCCGAGCCGACCGTGCTCGACGCCTCCCTGACGCGTCGCGGCTTCCTCCGCGGCGCAGCACTCGCCGGCACCGGCCTGGTGGCCGCAACCGTGGCCGCCTGCGCGCCGGCCGCGGCGCCCAGCTGGAGCTACGCAACCTCGAAGCCCGCCCCGGTTCCGTCGACGCCGCCCGCGACCGCCGCGCCCACCGGGATGCCCGGGATGTCGGCCGCCCCGAGCGCCACGCCCGCCCCGTCGGCGCCGGTCGCGAACATCCCGCCGGGCTGGACGGAACACGACGTGGCCGCCCGCAACGTCGTCCGGCGCTACATCGGGAACCTCGCGCCGGCTTTCAAGGACATCTACGGCCCCGTGGTGTTCGCCCAGCTCGCCGAGATCCTCGGCGCGGCGGACAACTACCCCGAGCTGTCCATGCCACCCGCGTTCGCGCAGGTGCCCCAGCTCCTGCTGAGCGACGCCCTCACGCCCCTCAAGCCAAAGCTGGACGGCGACGTCAAGGTGTTCGAGCTGACCGTCGACGAGATCGAGCAGAAGATCGACGAGAAGATGGCGCCGGTGGCGGGCCTCGGCTACAACGGCCAGTGGCCGGGACCCACCATCCGGGTGACCGAGGGGGACAAGGTCCGGGCGATCTTCAAGAACAACCTCAAGGAGACGACCGGGGTCCACTTCCATGGAATCGACTTCGGCAACTTCTTCATGGACGGCGTCCCGTTCGTGACGCAGCTGCCCATCCCGCCCGGGGAGTCGTTCACCTACGAGTTCGTGGCCAGTCCGGCCGGCTCGATGATGTACCACTCCCACCACAACGCCAGCGACCAGGTGGGACGCGGCCTGCTGGGCGCCTTCGTCATCGACCCCAAGGTGCCGACGGTGAAGTACGACCGCGAGTACATCTGGATCTCGAACGACACGCTCGGCGGCTTCACGATCAACGGCCACGGGTTCCCGGCCGTCGTGCCGGTCCTTGCCGCGGTCGGCGAGAAGGTCCTGGTCCGCTACATGAACGAGGGGATCATGATGCACCCGTGGCACAGCCACGGGAACACGCAGCGGGTCGTGGCCCGCGACGGGCGCCCCCTCGGGACCGCCGAGTTCAGCTGTGACACGCTCGGGGTCAACCCCGGCGAGCGCCACGACGTGGTCATCACCGCCGAGCGGCCGGGGATCTGGGCCTACCACTGCCACATCCTGCCCCACGTCGAGGGCCAGAACGGCATGTTCGGGATGGTCACGTCGCTCATCGTCGTGCCCGAGAAGAAGCATATCGACGCGATCTACAAGGCCCTCGGAGTCGGGTAGCTCGGAGTCACGGAGGAGGAAAGGTCCGGGGCGCCCCGCCCGGGATCGCTGCCATGGCGCACATCGAGACCGTCCTGCTCGCCACCGATGCCTCGACAGCGTCGCAGGCCGCGGAAGACGAGGCGATCGACCTTGCCGCGAGCCTGGGCGCCCGGCTGGTGGTGCTCTCGGTGGTCACGGGCGCCCCATCCGCGCGGTCGTCCCGCCAGCTTGCCGTCGAGGCGATCGTGCAGCGGGCCCGCGCCGGCGGCGCGGAGGCCACGGGCCTCACCTGGGAGGGCGACGCCGGCGAGTCGATCGTGGAGGCCTCCGAGGCGGAGTCGGCCGACCTGATCGTGGTCGGCACGCACGAGCGGGGCACGGTCGGACGGCTCTTCCTGGGCAGCGTCTCGGACCACGTGGTGCGCCACGCGCGCTGCCCGGTCATGGTCGTGCGCCCCACGCGGATCACCGCGCCGGCCTGACGCCGGCCGCCGGCCTGACGCCGGCCGCCGGCCGCCACCTACTTCGTGTACATGCCCTCGGGGTCGAGCTCTTCGCGGATCAGGCGCAGCTCTGCGGACGTGGGCGCGGGCGTGGCCGCAAGATCGGGCGAGACCTTCGGATCCCACCCGATCGTCGCCCGCACCTCGTCAAGGGTGGCGCCCGGGTGGAGGAAGTCGAGGCGCATCTCGCCGTCCTCGTCGAAGTGCCAGATACCCAGGTCGGTCACGACCACGGATGGCCCGCGCCCGAGCCAGCCCTGCTCACGCCGAATCCGGTCGGCCTTCTCGGCCCCGCCGAGGTTGCCCGGCGACGTGCGGAAGTCGATCCGCTCCACGAACGAGCGGGACGACTGGCGCATGATCACGAAGATGTGGCGGGCGTTGATCGCGATCTCGCAGGCGCCTCCCGACCCCGGCAGGCGCGTCTTCGGCGCCGCGTAGTCGCCGATCACGGTGGTGTTGATGTTGCCGAAGCGGTCGATCTGGGCCGCGCCCAGGAAGCCGACGTCGACGAGCCCGCCCTGGAGGTAGTAGGCGAAGAGCTCCCACATGCTCACGACGGCGGTGGCGCCGGTCACGATGGTGGGATCGCCGATCGAGAGCGGCAGGCGGGCGGGCCGGGCGCCGAAGACGCCAGCCTCGTAGACCAGCTCCATGTCCGGGGCCACCGTCCGCTTCGCCAGGTTGACCGCGATGTTCGGCAGGCCGACGCCCACGAAGCAGACGCGCTGGCCGGCAAGCTCGCGGGCGGCGGCCACGATCATCATCTCCGACTTGGAGAACGCCGGGGCGTCCGGGGCGCCGTCCGCGCCCGGCACGCCCGCCCTCAGCTCGGCCATCAGCGGTACTCCCCGTAGTCGACGACGCCGGAGGGCGCGGCGCCGGACGGGCGCAGCGAGGCGAGCCGCTCGGCGCCCAGCTTCTCGACGTAGGCGGCCCGATCGTCGAGGTCGTGGACCCAGTCGCGGAGCCACCCGTCGGTCGCCTCGACATCGCGGCTGATCGGATCCCAGTCGCGGTAGAAGCGGTTGTCGCGGTCGTAGCGGCCCTGCACGTACGACGGGTGGGCGCCCCACGGCTCGACGACGACGGCATCTACGACGATCCCCGGCACGATCGTCCGGTTCGGGTCGGCTCGGATCACCGCCTCGTCGACGAGCTCCTCCACGACGACGATGACTCGCTCCGCCGCGAAAGCGGCTTCCTTCTGGCAGCCCAGCAGGCCCCAGACCTGGGTGTTGCCGGCGGCGTCGGCGCGCTGCGCGTGGATCACGGTGACGTCCGGTCGCAGTGGTGGCACGGCATAGACGACTCCGTCGCCGTAGGGGCTTTCGATCGGTCGAATCAGCGGGTTCGCCACCGGGAGGTCGGTCTCGAAGTAGGAGCGGAGCGGCATGAACGGGAGCTTCGCCGCCCCGGCCGCATAGCGGGCGACCATCCCGAAGTGGCTGTACTCCTCCAGCTCCAGGCTGGCGGCCGGACCCTCGGTGACACGGCGGATCGCATTGAGGCCGCCGACCCCCGGGTTCCCGAGCCAGCTGAAGATGAGCTTGCGGGCAACGCCGGCCGCCACCATCTGGTCGTAGACGAGGTCGGGCGTCATCCGGGCCAGGACGAGGTCGCGCTTCCGCTGCCGGATGATCTCGTGGCCGGCCGCGAACGAGATGAGATGCGTGAAGCCCTCGATGGCGACCGTGTCACCGTCCCGGACGAGATCCGCGACCGCGTCGTGCATCGTGGCGACCTTGGAGTTCAACCGCGCGCCCTCCGTGTTGCCAGCCTCGCACAGCCCCGCTGGCGAGCTGCTCGCGTCGCCGCGCCCGTCACCCTACATCGAGGAGCCAAAGTCCTCGCGAATGACGCCGGACCGACTCGCCGCCTCGACCTCCTCCACGTCCGCCGTGCGGTGACCGGCCACGTGGGCAACCGACTCCGTGAAGATCCGGATCGCGGTGGCCATCTCGTCGGCGGTCACGACGAGCGGCGGCGACATCCGCACGCAGTCGTCGCCGGCCTCCAGCACGAGCAGCCCCCGGTCGAAGGCCTGCATCTGGACCGCCTCCGCGGTGTCGCCCGAGTCGAACTGGATCCCGATCATGAGGCCCTTGCCGCGCACGTCGCGGACGAGGTCCGGGAAGTGCTCGAGCAGCGGCCGCAGGCCGCGCAGTCCCTGCTCCCCGCGTTCAGCCGCGTTCGCGATGAGGCCCTCCTCGAGGAGGTCGATCGTCTCCATCAGGGCGGCCAGTGCGACAGGGTTGCCACCGTACGTGGAACCGTGCGCGCCCGTGGTCCAGTCCATGACCTCATCCTTCGCGATCATGGCGCCGATGGGCATGCCCGACGCGATCCCCTTGGCCGTGAGGAGAATGTCTGGCTCGACGCCGAAGTGCTCGATCGCCCACATCTTGCCGGTCCGCCCGGCTCCGGACTGGACCTCGTCGGCGATGAGCAGGATGCCGTGCCGGTCGCAGATCTCGCGGAGTCGCGGGAAGAACTCCGCGTCCGGGACGACGTAGCCGCCTTCGCCCTGGATCGGCTCGACGATGATCGCCGCGAACTCGTCGGCCGGCATGAGGCGCCGAAAGACCCGCTGCTCGAGCTCGTCGAGCCCGGCGCTGCCGAAGGGCACGTGGTAGATGCCCGGCAGCAGCGGCCCGAAGTGGGCGTGGTACTTCGCTTTCGAGGCAGTCAGGCTGACGGCGCCCATGGTGCGTCCGTGGAACGCGCCGAGGAAGGCAACGAAGTTCTGGCGACGCGTGTGGTAGCGGGCCAGCTTGAGGCCAGCCTCGACGGCCTCCGCCCCGGAGTTGGCGATGAAGACGCGGTTGTGCCCGCGCATCGGCGCGATCCGGGCGAGTCGCTCCGCGGCCCGTGCGTAGATCGGCAGGTAGAAGTCGGACGCGCTGAAGTGGATGAGCTCGGCGGCCTGCTTCGCGATCGCCGCGACGACCCGGGGGTGGGCGTGGCCCGTCGAGTTCACCGCGATTCCCGCCGCGAAGTCGAGAAAGACGTTGCCGTCGATGTCCTCGACCGCGCAGCCCTCGCCGCGCACGGGGACGATCGGATAGGCCCGCGGGAGGCTCGGGCTGGTCCAGGCGTGATCGAACTCGATGTGGGCGCGGGCCTTGGGGCCCGGCAGCTCCGTCACGATGTCCGGCACGGGTCGCACCCGAAGCTTCGAGCTCACGCAGAGTCCTCCTGATGCTTGGCGTCGGCGCGGGGGCGCGCGTCGTGAACGCATAGGGATTATGCAGAGTGGATACGGCCGAGTATAGCTGAACGGCCCGGGCCTCCGGTGCCCGTCGGCGGGTCCCCGGGCTGCGCCGGAAGGGCGGCACCCGCCGGTGTCGGTCGGTCAGTCGACGATGGTGTGGCTCTGCTCGCGCAGGAACTGCGCCACGTAGTACATCGAGAGGCCAGACTTGCCGGTGGAGCCGGAGCCCTTCCAGCCGCCGAACGCCTGCACGCCCGGCCAGGCGCCGGTGGTGGCGCCGGCGCGCCGATTGACGTACAGGACGCCCGCATGGACCTCGTCGAGGAATCGGCGCACCTCGGCCGGGTCCTCCGAGTAGACGCCGGCGGTGAGGCCGTAGACGTTGTCGTTGGTCAGCGTGAGCGCCTCGTCGAGCGAATCGACGGCGGCGACCGCAGTGAACGGGGCGAACAGCTCGTCGTGGAACAGGCGGTGCGACGCCGGCAGCCCGACGATCGTCGGTTCCACGTAGAAGCCGCGGGCCAGGTCGCCGTCGGCCAGCCGGTGACCGCCGGTGAAGACCGCTCCGTCGCGCCGGGCCTCGGTCACGGCCTGCTCGTGGCGATCGACCGCGGGCTGGTCGATGACCGGCCCGAGGAACGTGGCGCGCTCCACGGGATTGCCGACGACCAGCCGTGCCGTCTTCTCGCCCAGAATGCGGACCAGCTCGTCGTGGACCGGGCGCTGCACGTAGACCCGGCTGTTGGCCGAGCACTTCTGGCCGCCGAACCCGAAGGCCGCGCGCACGATCCCCTCGGCGGCCTCCTCGAGGTCGGCGCTGGCCAGCACGACGGCCGTGTTCTTGCCGCCCATCTCCACGATGCACGGCCGGGGATACGTCTTCGAGAAGCTGCGGAAGATGTCGAAGCCGACCTCGTATGACCCGGTGAACACGATCCCGTCGATCCCGGGGTTCTCCCCGAGCTCCGCGCCGACAGTGCCCCCGGGACCCATGACCAGGTTGAACACGCCGTCGGGGACTCCGGCGTCGCGGTAGGCCTCGGTGAGCAGGACGGCGGTCAGGGCCGAGGCGGACGCGGGCTTGAACACCACCGCGTTGCCGGCCATGAGGGCCGCTGACGACGGCCCGGCCGCGAGCGCCATCGGGAAGTTGAAGGGGCTGATGACCGCGAACACTCCGTGC
>Ga0315271_10002475_pt1 | contig 11591 bp, 6 predicted proteins | sample C3_top_MG_FD_204664 | JGI IMG/M metagenome (GOLD analysis project Ga0315271, IMG submission 204664) | Sediment microbial communities from Yellowstone Lake, YNP, Wyoming, USA - C3_top | ecosystem: Environmental > Aquatic > Freshwater > Lake > Sediment | place: USA: Wyoming | collected 2017-08-01
CCGGCGGCCCGGGCGAGAAGGCCGGGCTCCAGGTCGGCGACCTGCTCGTGAAGATCAACGGGGAGGCCGTGCCCGACACCTCGAAGATCGGACCGAAGGACGAAGCGGCGGCCCGCAAGTACATGGATGACACGCTTCGCGACATCACCCACAAGGTGAAGCCCGGCGACACCGTGGAGATCGTCGTCGAACGGGCCGGCAAGTCGATCACGCTGAAGCCGGTCGCGATCGACAAGACCGCGTCGGACACCCTGCGCGAGGCGGCCCACGAGGAGGCCGACGCCGTCAAGGTGCCGGAGCCCAAGGGTTTCGGGAGCCCCACCGCGACGACGATCGATTTCGAGACCATGCCCGCCGGCGAGAACGTGCCCGCGGGGTTCCTCCAGGTGAAGGGCGTGTGGGAGGTGGTCGCGGAGGAAGGGAAGCCCGCGAACCACGGGCTCCAGCAGGAGGGCGACTGGGGCGACGGCTTCGCCTTCGGCGTCCTGACGGGCGAGGGGCACCTCTACGCGAACGGCTCCGCGTCGGTCCGCCTCGCGATGCTGTCGGGGGAGAGCTCGGTCTCGGGCGGCATCGTGTTCCGGGCGCAGAGCTGGAAGAGCTATTACGTCGCCCGGGCGGACGGCGTGGCCAAGAACCTCCGCATCTACGTCGCGAAGGAGAAGAAGCTCGTGCCCCTGGCGACGGTCGACCTCCCGAGCCCGAAGCTCGGCTCCTGGCACACGCTCGAGGTCTCGTGGGACGGGCCGCGGCTGAAGGCCACCTTCGACGGGAAGGTCACGGTGGAAGCGAAGGACGCGACCTACGCGACGGGCTGGACGGGCCTCGCGGTGCAGGGCGACGCGAAGACGATCTTCGACGACTGGAAGCTGACCCCGACTCCGGGGGCGTCGAAGTGACCGAAGGCGCGGAGGCGAAGGGCGAGACCGCGGGGGGTGCGGGGCCGGGAGGAGACTCGAGGCGCGTGCCGGGCCCCGTCGTCCTCGCGGGGCTCGCCCCGCTCGCGGTGGCGGGGCTCTATCTGCTCTTCCTCGGCCACCGCAGCGACTACCCCGGCCACTTCCTCGCCGGGTTCGGCGCCACCCTCGGGATGCAGGGGATCTGCCTGCTGCTCTGCCCGCGCCGCCTCGTCGCCGCGTGGGTCGGTCCGATCGCGATCGGCGGCGCGATCGCGTGCGTCGGGGGCGGCGCCTGCCTCGAGGGAACGGTCTTCCGCTACTCGATCTTCGACCCGATCGACTTCTTCAACCAGAGCCTGGGCGCCGCGTTCGCGGGGCTGGCGTTCCTCTCGGCGGCCGGGGCCGGGCGCCCGTCGACGCCCGTCCTGCGCGCGGGTGTCCTGCTCGCGTTCGCGACGTTGGCCGCGGGGTTCTTCTATGCGTTCCGTTGACCTCGGCGTCGCGGCCGGCCTCGTCGCCATGGCCCTGGTCTGCGCGCTCGGCAACCTGTGGGTCGCGGCCGCGCGGTCGACGATCCCGCTCTCGCTCGGCTTCGAGGTCGACGGCAAGGTCTGTCTGCACGAGAAGCACCCCGGCATCGACGACACGTGCCTCCTCCGGCTGAAGGACCGCGCCGAGCTGCAGGTGGACAAGGCGCTCTTCGACGCGCTACGGCCGGGGGACGGCCTGTCGAAGGCGCGCTTCGATCGGACGCTCGGGACGAGCCACGGGCCCGTCGCGCTCGCGTGGTCGCCCGATTTCGTCGGGCTCTCGATCGTGATGCCGATCGCGGTGGCGCTCGCGGCCTTGGTGGCGTGGCGCGCGGCGCGGGCGACACGGCGCGCGCGCGGGTCCGCGGACGAGCGCCGCGCGGGCTAGCCGGCCCGCGTGCCGATGCGGCGCCCGACGCGGACGACCGACCCGGGCTCGATCGCGTCGAGGCGCCCGGCTCCGCGCGAGACGAGGAGCACGACGGCGCTGCCGAACGCGAAGCGCGCGGCTTCCTCGCCCCGGCAGGCCACCGCGGCGGCCGGGAGGGCCACGGCGCGCGGCATCGCGATGCCGCCTCGGTTCGTGCGCAGACGGGCGAACGCGAGGCGGATCGACCCGACGTTCAACGCCCCCACCGGGACGAGCGCGACGGCGGCACCGGACGAGGTCGTCGCGAGGATCGCCACGCGCTCGTTGCGCGCGAAGAGGCGCGGGACGCCCGCGACCGCGGCGTCGTTGACCGGCCAGAGGTCGCCGGGCAGGTGGCGAACGCGCTCGAGGCGGGCGTCGAACGGCCAGTGGATGCGGTGGTAGTCCTTCGGCGAGAGGTAGCAGGTGAGGAAGGTGCCGTCCTCGAAGGGGCGGGCGGCGTCGGCCGAGCCGAGGAGGTCGGCGACGCGGTACGGGACGCCCTTCGCCTGGAGGATGGTGCCCGCGTCGACCGAGCCGGACGCGTACACGCGGCCGTCGACGGGCGAGACCAGCGCCGCGGGATCGGGGTCGAGCGGGCGGAGCCCGTCGCGCAGCTCGCGCGTGAAGAAGTCGTTGAACGACGCGTAGGCGCGGAGCGGCCGCGCGGCCTCGGAGAGGTCGACGCCGAAGCCCTTCGAATAGGCCGCGAGGATCGGCACGAGCAGCGCGGAGGGGACCGGCAGCTCGGAGAGGAAGCCCATCGCGCGGCTGACCGCCTTCCTCGGCAGCAGTCGGACGAGCGCGAGGCTCACCGCGGCCGCGCGGCGCAGCGCGCGCGCAGCGCCTCCCAGGTCTCGTAGGGCACCTCGATCGAGCCGTTGCCGACCCCGATCCGGATGTCGGGCTTCGCGTCCCCGTGGAAGTCGCTCCCGCCGCTCTTGACCAGCCCGAGCGCGTCCGCGACCCGCGCGTAGAAGGCCCGGTCCTCGGCGTGGTGGCTCGGGTGGTCGACCTCGATGCCGCCGAGCCCGACGGCGGCGAGGTCGCGGAACAGCGTCTCGTAGCCGGCGGGGGTGTCGACGCGGAGCTGGCGGGGGTGCGCCACGACCGACACCCCGCCCGCGTCGCGCACGGCGACGACGACCTCGGCGGGCTCGACGCTCTCCGCGGCGACGAACGCGGGCCCCCCGTCGCGGAGGAACTGGCTGAACGCCGACTTCGTGTCCTGGACGTAGCCCTTGCGGAGCATCGCCTTCGCGATGTGCGGACGTCCGATCACGTCGCCGCGCGCCTCCGCGCGGACCTCCTCCATCGTGACGGGCCGCCCGAGCTCGGCGAGCCGCCGGAGGATGCGCGGGTTGCGCGCCTCGCGCCCCGCGACGATCTCCGCGAGCATGGCGAGCATGTTCGGCTCGCGCTCGTCGAACCCGTACGCGAGCAGGTGCATCGCGCGACCGGGGAACTTGGCGGTGATCTCGCAGCCGAGCAGGATCTCGATGCCGAGGCTCTTTCCCACGACCCTCGCGGCCGGGAGGGCGACGACCGTGTCGTGGTCGGTGACGGCGAGCGCGCGCAGCCCCGCCTCCTTCGCCAGCACCACGAGCGCCTCGGGCTCGAGGGAGCCGTCGGAGCGGTTCGTGTGGGCGTGGAGGTCGATCCGGTCCATGCGAGGCGGGGCGTACCGTACTACGGCGCACCGTGCCGGGAGCGGGCCTTCTCGTAGGGGTCGTCCGAGCCGTCGGCGGCGCCGAACGAGATGCCGAGCTCGCGCGCGGCGCGGATGGTCTGCCCCGCGGGGTCGACGCGCTTCAGCACCGCGACGGCCTCGGCGATCGGGACCGTGGTGATGTCGCCGCCGGCCAACGCGACCATGACGCCCGTCCTGCCCGCCGCCAGCGTCTCGATGGCCGCGACGCCGTAGCGCGTCGCGAGCACACGGTCGAAGGGCGACGGGCTGCCCCCGCGCTGCACGTGCCCGAGCACGGTGTTGCGGATCGAGTGGCCCGTGGCGGCGGCGAGCTCCTCGGCGAGGCGGTAGGAGATCCCGCCGAGCCGGTCCCGGATGGGGTCGTTGCCGAGCCCCTTCGCCCACGTGAGGCCGCCGTCGGCCCGCTTGGCCCCCTCGGCGACCACGACGATCGAGAAGCGGCGGCCGTGGCTCGCGCGCGACGACACGCGATGGGCGACGCGCTCCAGGTCGTAGGGGATCTCGGGGATGAGGATGGCGTCGGCGCCGCCGGCGAGCCCCGCGTGGAGCGCGATCCACCCCGCGTGGCGCCCCATCACCTCGAGGATCATCACCCGGTGGTGGCTCGCGGCGGTCGAGTGGAGCCGGTCGAGCGCCTCGCAGGCGACGCCGATCGCGGTGTCGAAGCCGAAGGTGACGTCGGTGCCGCCCAGGTCGTTGTCGATCGTCTTGGGGACGCCGACGACCGGCACGCCCATCTCGACGAGGCGCGCGCCCGCCTTGTGCGTTCCTTCGCCGCCGACGAGGACGAGAGCCGAGGCGCCGACGCGCGCGAGCGTCTTCGCGACGCGGGCGCTCTCGTCGACGACCTTCTTCCCGCGCGCGACCGCGAAGATGTCGCAGCGGTTGCTCGCGCCGAGGATCGTGCCGCCCTGCGGGAGGATGCCGGCGATGTCGGCGCGCGTGAGCCGGGTGACGCCGCGACCCTCCGGCAGGAGGAAGCCCTCGAAGCCGTCGTGGACGCCGTAGACCTCCCAGCCGTGGACGTTCTCGGCGGTCTTGACCATCGCGCGCAGGACGGCGTTCAGGCCGGGGCAGTCGCCGCCGCCCGTGAGGACGAGAATGCGCCGCGGCGGCTTCGCCGACTTCGAGGGCCTGCGGGGCGCGCGGGGCTTGCTGGGCACGCGGCGAGTCTACGCGCCGCGCCGCGCGGGGCGAGGCGTGGCGGAGCGTTGCGCGCGCACCGCGCGGGCTACCCGCCGGAGAAGCGGAAGACGCGGATCCCCCACTGCCGAGGGAAGTCGGTCTGGTGGGTCGAGAACTCGCCCCACGTCGCGTAGAGGGCCTCCATGACGGCGTCGCGCGTGTCGTCGCGCCCCTCGGTGGCCTCGTGGGACGAGACCAGGAAGACCCGCTTGGCCTTGGAGAGGGCAGGGAAGGCGGCCAGGAGCTCGGCGGCGGTCGTCGGGTGGTCGCACGGGAGGTCGAGCGTCGGGACGGGCGAGGCGGGAACGAGGCGGTCCTGGTCGTAGAACGCCCAGGTCATCCGCGTGAAGGGCGCGTGGAGGAGGACGACGTCACCCTTCTGCGCCTGCTGCGCGACGTACTCGTGGGCCTCGCGCCACTCCTCCTTGCCGTACGGGTGGCCGCCGTTCAGGGGGACGCAAAGGTCGGCATCGGGCGCGTGATAGGCGAGGAGGCCGGCGGCGTGCAGCGCGACGAGGCCGCCGAGGAGGACCGGCTTCAGGAGCCCCGGCGCCGAGCGGGCGCCGAGGACGGCGAGGTAGAGGAGGAACGGCGCGAGGAAGATCAGGTACTTCTCGTGGACGAGCGGCCAGCGCACGCAGGCGAGGAGGACGAGCGCGAGCGGGACGAGCACGGCGGCGCCGACGAAGGCGCGCCCGCCGCGGTCACGGCGCAGCGCGAACGCCCCGAAGACGATCGGCACCATCCACGCGAGCCCGGTCGCGACGATCAGGTAGGGCTGCGCGGCGAAGACGGCACCGGGCCCCGCGGCGACGCGCGGGCGGTCCAGCGCCACCAGGCCCGGGCCGGTCCCCATCCGCCAGAGCGCGTGCGCCATGCGGCCGAAGGGTTCGTAGACGCCCGGCGAGATGCCGCGGTAGCCGAGCGCCAGGACGATCGCCCAGGGGACGAACGCGACGGCGGTCGCCGTCTGGGCGACGAGGAGCGGCACCGCCGACCACGGCGCCGCGTCGCGCCGGCTGACGCGGGCCAGCCAGAGGGCGTGCGCGGCGTGCGCGACCATCGGCCACACCGCGAAATAGTGCGTGTAGAGCGCAATCGCTCCGAGGATCGCGTACGCGACGAGCGTGCTCCGGCGGCCCAGGTCGAGCCAGCGGAGGTAGAGGAGGGAGAGGCCGAGGGACGCCGCCAGGACGGCCGCGTACATCCGGGCTTCCTGCGCGTACTCGATCCAGAACGGGTTGGCCGCCGCGAAGCCAGCGACCCAGAGCGCCGTGGTGGGGTCGGTGCCCTGGAAGCCGCCTCGCAACGGGGTTTGCGCGGGATCGCAGAGTCGCCGAGCGAGCCGGTAGGTCAGGAAGACGCTCAGCACACCGAGCAGGGCGGCCGGCATCCGGAGCGACATCTCGCGACCCGGGAAGAGCGCCAGCCAGCCTCGGGTCACCACCCACCAAAGGGGGGGGTGGTTGGCCTCGGCGAAGATCGTGTCGCGCAACGTGCCCTGGGTGGCGTTCCACCAGGTGACGCCTTCGTCGGCCCACAGGGAGAGGTCGGAGAGGTGGAGCAACCGGAGCACGAGCGCCGCCGAGAGCGTGTTGAGGAGGATGCGCTGGGTGCCGGTGAGGGAGGGCGGCGGCATGCGCCGGGGATGGAACCACCCCGGGAGACCTGTGTCTAAGCGAGACCGGCGCCTCCGGGGCGGGCTGGCCCCTCGCAGCGTCCGGCGGATACCCTGCCCTTTCCCCCGTCGCCCGCGCCTTGCCTCTCGTGCGCGCGGTGTGCCCTCGGGCGCGCCGGCGCGCGGCGAACGGGACGGGACCGCGACCTGCGAGCGGGCCCCCTTCGGAGACTTCCCATGACGTCGCCCCGCCGCTCGCTCCTCCCGTGGGCCCTGCTCTGGGTGGCCGCCCCCCTGCTCGCGGTCGCCGACGACGCGAAGCCCGCCGCCCAGCAGGCGCTGCGGGTCGCCGAGGAGCCGCTGCGGGACCGCGACTGGGTGAAGGCCGCGACGGCGCTGAAGGACGTGCGGACCCGGTTCCCCGGGACGCCGGAGGCGGTGGAAGCATGGGTCCTCGAGGCCCGCGCCCTGTTCCTCGCCGGCCAGGCGCGTGAATCCCTCGACGCGGCGACCGCGTTCCTGCAGGCGAACGGCGACGCCGCCTGGGCCGGCCGGATGAAGGCGACGATGGCGGACGCGTACGCGGCGGTGAAGGCCGAAGCCGACGAGACGAAGGTGCTGCGCGAGCGGGCGGAGTTCCTCACGGGCGACGACCACCGCGCGAAGCTCGCCGCGCTCTACGTGACGCTCGGGGACGGCGACTTCGACGGCCGGGAGGGGAAGGACGACCTCGGTCGGCCCGTCAAGAAGACGGACTTCCCGCTCGCGCTCCAGGCGTACGCCCGTGCGATCGAGATCGGCGTCGCGCCGACCGACCTCCTGCGCGTGCGGGCGCGCGTCGCGGAGTCGTTCGAGAAGGTCGGCGACTTCGCGAAGGCGGCCGGCGTATGGGACCGCCTCGTCAAGAGCGCCGACCAGGGTCCGGGCGCCGACCCCGAGGCGTGGCTCGTCGGGCGCGCCCGTGCGCGCCTGCGCGCCGGCCAGGGGCCCGAGGCCCGCAAGGACCTGCGCGAGGCGCTGGAGACGTATCCGCAGGGCAAGCGCCACCTCGAGATCCTCCGGCTCTCGGCGGAGGAGCGCCTCGCCTACGCGGCGGCGCACGCGGGGACCGACGACGGCACGCTCGCCTTCGACGAGGGCGTGCAGTTCCTGCGCCGTGCGATCGCCGAGCACCGGGACGCGCCCGAGGCGCCCGACGTCCAGCGGAGCCTGGCCGAGGCGTACGCGGGCCGCGGCGAGTGGCAGAAGGCCGCGGCCGAGTGGCGAGGCCTGGTCGAGCGCTACCCGACGCACGCGGCGGCGCCCGAATGGCGCAACGCGCTGGCGCTGGCGCTCGCGAGCGCGGGCCGCTTCGACGACGCGGTCGCGGAGTGGAAGGCGTTCCTCTCGGCCTTCCCGAACCACCCGCTGTGGCAGCAGGTGCAGGACGCGATCCCCGAGGCGAAGTGGAACAAGGGCGTCGCGCTGGCGGCTCAGAACGACGTGGACGGCGCGATCGCCGCGTTCCGCGCCTTCGCCGAGGAGTACGCGACGCACGAGAACGCGCCGGTCGCGCTGCTCCAGGTGGGCACGCTGCTGCGCGGCCGCAAGGACTTCGAGGGCGCCGTCGCCACCTGGCGCGGCGTGACCGGACGCTACGCCGGGGCGCCGGCGGCCCCGCAGGCGTGGCTGCTGCTCGCCGAGACGCTCGAGGACGACCTCGGGCGCCTCGAGGACGCGGTGAAGGAGTACGAGGAGCTGCTGAAGAAGCACCCCCAGGTGGCCGAGGCCCAGCAGCGGCTGACCCGGCTGAAGGGCAAGCACCTCGAGGTGCGGGGCGAGCGGGTCATCGGGACGGCGGACGCGGCCGTCCTCAAGGTGCTGACGCGCAACGTGCCGTCGCTCAAGGTGCGGGTCTACAAGCTCGGCCTCGAGGACTACTTCCGCCGCAAGCAGACGATCGGCGGCGTCGAGTCGGTGCAGGTCGAGATCGTCAAGCCCGACGCGACGGCCGAGTGGAAGGTCGAGCCCTACGCGCCGTTCGCGCTCGTGCAGGCCGAACGCCCCGTGCCGGTCACGGGGCCCGGCGCCTACGTGATCGTGGCCGGCGACGACGACCTCACGTCGACGACGCTGCTGATCGTCAGCGACGTCGAGGCCGTGGTGAAGGCCGCCGCGGGCCGCCAGGTGTTCGTGTGGGCGAGGGACCGTGCGACGGGCGCGCCGGTCGAGGGCGCGCGCGTGCTCGTGACGGACGGCTCGACCGTGTTCACGGAAGGGGTCACGGGGAAGGACGGCGTCTGGCAGGTCGACTCCGACCACGCGTCGCGCGGCGTGCTCGTCCTGTCGCCGAAGGGCGCCGCGTCGAGCGAGTGGCAGCCGGGGCAGACGTACGCCGAGGGCTGGCAGCCGAAGGCGCACGTGTCGACCGACCGGCCCGTCTACCGGCCGGGCCAGAAGGTCGAATGGCGCGCGATCTACCGCCGCGCCGACGGAGGCGGCTACCACGTCGTGCCCGACCTGGAGGCGACGGTGTACCTCCTGAACGCGCGCGGCGCGGAGGTCGAGCACGCGACGGTCAAGCCGTCGGCGACGGGCGTGTACCACGGCACGTTCACGCTCGACGGCGCGGCGCCGCTCGGCGACTGGACGGTGCGGCTCGACGTCGACGGACGGAGCTTCCCCGGCGTCTTCCGCGTGCTCGAGTACCGGAAGCCCGAGTTCACGCTCTCGGTCGACCCGGTGAAGCCCTCGTATCGCACCGGCGACACGGTCGAGGCGAAGATCCGGCTGAAGTACGCGTTCGGCGGATCGGTCGTGGGCGCGCCGGTCGAGTGGCAGGTCACGCGGATGCCGCACGACTTCACGCCGTCCGCCGTCAACGACTACTCCTGGTACTTCCAGGACCCCGAGGCGCTCGAGCGCGCCCGGGTGGCGGCGCGGGCCGCGGTGCAAGGCACCGTCGTCGCCCGGGGCACGGCCAAGACCGACGACCACGGCGAGGCGAGCCTCTCGTTCCCGACGACCGAGCGCGACGAGGACGCGGAGTACGTCGTGCAGGCGAGCGCGATGGACGTCACGCGGCGTTCGGTGGCCGACGAGGGCCGCATCCCCGTCGTGCGGCGCGACTTCTGGGCGGTCGTCACGACGGACAAGCGCGTCTACCGCCCGAAGCAGGAGGTGCGCGCGACGATCCAGACGGTCGACGCGAACCAGTCGCCGGTCTCGAAGGCGGGCGAGGTGCTGCTCGTGCGCGTCAAGCGCGGGACGGCCCCGATGCCGATGCCCCCGAAGCCCGGCACGCCGCCGCCGCCGAACCAGGAGGACGCGAAGCGGGGCGGGATGCGCGTGACGGAGGAGGAGATCGAGGTCCAGAGGCTGCCCGTGACGACGGACGCGAAGGGCCGCGCCGAGGTGCGCCTCGTCGTGCCCGCGCCGGGGACCTACCGGGTGCGCTGGAACGCGACGGACGCCCGCGGCGGGATCGTGACGGCGGCCGCGACCGTGGACGTCTCGGGCGAGGCGGAGGACTTGACGAAGGAGGCGCGCCTGGTCGCCTCGAAGGAGAGCTACGTCGAGGGCGAGACGGCCGAGGTGCTGCTCCAGAGTCCGGTGACGAAGGTGAAGGCGCTGTTGACGTTCGAGGGCGAGAAGGTGCTCGCCTACCGCCTGATCGACGTCGACGGGACGAGCACGATGCTCGACGTGCCGGTCGACGGCCTCTACGCGCCCAACGTGACGCTCAAGATCGCGATCCCGGCGCGGGAGAAGCTGCTCGAGGCCGACGACGACATCGTCGTCTTCCGCTACCTGAACGTGGCGGTCGCGCCGAGCAAGGCCGTCGCGGCGCCCGGCGAGGACGTCTCGTTCGAGGTCACGACGACGGACGCCGCGGGCAAGCCGGTGACGGCCGACGTGGGCGTCTCGGTGGTGGACGAGGCGCTGTACGCCGTCGCCCCCGACCGCACGCCGGCGATCCGCCCGTACTTCTACGACCGCAAGCGCGTCGACCGCGTGGTGACGTCGTCGAGCGTCGGGTTTAGGACGTACGGGACGACGCGCGAGACGAACAAGGACCTGCTTGCGAACGCCGAGGCCCGGGACGGCGACCCGAACCGGCTCCTCTCGCAGAACGCGCTGCGCCTCGCACGGGCGGCGCTCGAGAGCGGCGACCTCGACACGGCCGTCGGGCAGGCGCTTGCGGCGTCGGCGGCGGATCCCAGCTCGTGGGACGCGCGCAACCTCGTCAGCGAGCTGCGCAGCCGCGGCGACGCGCAGGAGTCCCTGAAGAAATACGACGACGCGAAGGGCGGGGAGATGCGCAAGGCGCTCGACGACGCCAGGGTCGCGGACGCGGCGCCGGCGCTCGGGAAGCCGGGGCGCGCATGGAAGGGAAAGGACGGCGCTGCGCCTCCCAGGTCGCTGGCCCCCGAGCCGTCGGCCGCGGCCCCGCCGGTGCCGGGCGAGGGCGGCCCTGAGCTGAAGGACGCGGAGAAGCTCCAGAACGAAAAGGAGCTGAACCTCGAGCAGGGAGCGACCGCCGGGGACGAGCCGGGGAAGGACGGCTCCCTGATGGACCTCCGCGACAAGTCGACCGGTGCCATCGGCATCGGCGGCGGGGGCGGCGGCACGTTCAAGGGCCGCGGCGGCATGCGGCGCTTGAGTACGCACGGAGGGGGAGCCGCGGCAGCCGCTCCGCTCGGGTACTTCAACGACGGCTCCTCCGGGGACGTCCGAGGGCGCCCGGAGACCCAATTCGAATACCGGCGTTTCGGGGTGGCGCAGGCAGAGCTCGCCGGCAAGTCCCCGGTCGAGCTGCAGGCGTACTACGCCCAGGCCCAGGCCGGCTTCGGCCTCGCCGAGGTACCCGCGATCGAGCCCGCGCTGCGCAAGACGTTCGCCGACACGGCCCTCTTCGAGCCGTCCGTCGTGACCGACGCGACGGGCAAGGCCACCGTGAAGCTGAAGCTGCCCGACAACCTCACCCGGTGGCGGGCCACGGCGCGCGGCATCGCGGGCGAGTCGCTCGTCGGCGAGGGCCGTGGGGGGATCACGGCGCGCAAGGAGGTGCTGCTGCGCGTGGACGCGCCGCGCTTCCTGGTCCAGGGCGACGAGGCGACGATCCCCTCGGCCGTGCACAACGAGTCGGGGACCGAGCTCACGGCGAAGGTCACGATGACGGCAGAAGGTGCGACGCTCGGCGGCGAGGACGGGACGCTGGTCGTGCCGGCCGGCGGGCGCGCGATCAAGGACCGTTCCC
>Ga0315271_10002476_pt1 | contig 11590 bp, 11 predicted proteins | sample C3_top_MG_FD_204664 | JGI IMG/M metagenome (GOLD analysis project Ga0315271, IMG submission 204664) | Sediment microbial communities from Yellowstone Lake, YNP, Wyoming, USA - C3_top | ecosystem: Environmental > Aquatic > Freshwater > Lake > Sediment | place: USA: Wyoming | collected 2017-08-01
CTGGCGCCCGGCGTTTTCCATGAGCACGGCAGACGGGATCCCGATGACGTCGATCGTCTGCCGATCCGCCTCGCGCATCTGCCCGGCATCCAGGACGCGCACGTTCGCCTCCCCGCGGCGCGGCCGCCGCGGCCGCGCACCCTTGCGCGACTCTACCACAAGAGGTACGGTAGCGAGTGCGGCGCCCGCGGATGGGCGCCGCGCGTGATCACGGGAGCATGCACCAATGGCCGCTGTCGCGTACGTGAACGGAGTAATCGGGAGCCAGCAGGACGCGCGGATCTCGGTGTTCGACCACGGGTTCCTCTTCGGCGAAGGCGTCTACGAAGTCATCCGCACCTACGGCGGCGAGCCCTTCCTCCTCGATCGCCATTTCGCGCGACTGCGGACGTCGGCGTCGATGATCTCGCTCTCGCCCGGGAAGACCGACGCGGAACTCGAGCGGGCCGTGCGCGACACGATGGCGGCCTACTGGGCTGGTCCCGGTAGCGCGACGCCCGGCCAGGAACTCTACATCCGCATCCTGCTGACGCGGGGTGTCGGCGACATGACCTACAACCCGTCGTCGTCGCCGTCGCCGACGCTGGTCATGATCGTGAAGCCGCTGGCGGCGCCCTCACCGTCCCTCTACACGGAGGGCGTCACGGTCGCGCTCGTGCCGGTCGTGCGCAACCACCCGGGCTCGGTCAGCCCGCTGATCAAGTCGAACTGCCTCCTGAACAACGCGCTCGCCATGCAGGAAGCCCTGCGCCGCGGCGCGTTCGAGGCCATCCTGCGCAACTACCGCGGCGAGATCGCCGAGTGCTCGCAGTCGAACATCTTCGTCGTCAGAGACGGTGTGGCGCTGACGCCCGCACTCGATGCCGGGCTGCTGGCGGGCATCACGCGGGCGTTCATCCAGGAAGTGGCCCGCGAGGCCGATGTGCCGATGCGCGACGCCGTGCTCCACGACGAGGACCTGCTGGGCGCCGACGAGGTGTTTCTGACCAGCACGACGCGCGAGGTGGTGCCGATCACGAAGGTGGACGACCGGGTGATCGGCAACGGCCGCCCCGGCCCGATCACGCGGCGGCTACTCGACGTGTACAGACGAAAAGCCTGGCAGACGGTTCGCCAGGCCCTCGCCACCCAACCCTAGCCTGGTGGATCCGGCTGAATCCGGATCCCACGACTGTCCTGCTGCGCCGCGCCCACGACGCTACGCCCGCGACGCTGCGCCCACGACGCTGCGCCCGCGATGCTGTGCCCGCTACGACGCGGAAGCGTCGGTGTAGCTCTCCAGCGGCGGGCACGCGCACATCAGGTTGCGATCGCCGTAGGGGTTGTCGATACGCCCCACCGCCGGCCAGAACTTGTTCGCCCGGACGAACGGGAGCGGGAAGACCGCCTGCTCCCGCGTGTACGGATGCGTCCAGGTGTCCGCTGTCGCCACGGCCATTGTGTGCGGCGCGTTCTTGAGGACGTTGTCCTTCGGGTCGGCCTTGCCGTCGATGACGGCCTGGATTTCCTGCCGGATGGCGATCATCGCGTCGCAGAACCGGTCCAGTTCCTCTTTCGGCTCGCTTTCGGTCGGCTCCACCATCAGCGTGCCGGGCACCGGAAACGACACCGTCGGCGCGTGGAACCCATAGTCCATCAGGCGCTTCGCGACATCCCCTTCCTCGACGCCCGCCGCCTTGAAGCCGCGCAGGTCGAAGATCATTTCGTGGGCGCAGCGCCCGTTGGCATTCGTGTAGAGCACCGGGTAGTGCGCCTCGAGACGCGACTTGATGTAGTTCGCGTTGAGAATCGCGTACTTCGTCGCCGCGGTCATGCCCGACCCGCCAAGCAGCGACGCATACGCGTACGAGATCAGCAGGATGCTGGCCGACCCCCACGGGGCGCCGGCCACGGCGGCAATGCCCTTGTCGCCGCCTGTCGCCGCCAGCGTGTGGCCGGGCAGGTACGGCACCAGGTGCGCAGCGACGGCGATGGGTCCCATCCCGGGGCCGCCGCCCCCGTGCGGGATGGCGAACGTCTTGTGCAGGTTCATGTGGCAGACATCGGCGCCGATGGCCGCGGGGCTGGTCAACCCCACCTGCGCGTTCAGGTTCGCGCCGTCCATGTACACCTGGCCGCCGTTCGCGTGGATGATGCCGCAGATCTCCTGCACCGCATCCTCGAAGACGCCGTGGGTGGACGGATAGGTGATCATCAGCGCGGCCAGCGTCTCCTGGTACTGCTCGGCTTTCGCGCGCAGGTCGGCGACGTCGATATTGCCGTGGCTGTCGCACGCGACGACGACGACTTTCATGCCGGCCATGACGGCGCTGGCGGGGTTGGTGCCGTGCGCCGACGAGGGAATCAGGACCACCGTGCGGGTGTGGTCGCCCCGGTCGCGGTGCCACGCACGGATGACCATCAACCCGGCGAGCTCGCCCTGCGCCCCGGAGTTCGGCTGGAGGCTGACGCCGGCAAACCCGGTGATTGCCTTCAGGGCCGCTTCCAGGCCCGCCATCACTTCCGCGTACCCTCCGGCCTGTGTTTGCGGCGCGAACGGATGCACGCGCCCGAAGGCCGGCCACGTCACGGCCTCCATGACGGACGCCGAGTTAAGCTTCATCGTGCAGGATCCCAGCGGGATCATCGAGGTGTCCAGGCCCACGTCCTTCCGCTCGAGGCTCTTCAGGAACCGCATCATCGACGTCTCCGAGTGATGGCGGTGGAAGACCTGGTGCGTCAGGATGGGGGTCGAGCGGCGCATGGCGGCCGGCCAGTCGGGCTGGTGGTCCGCCGGTTCCGGCACCGGTGACGCCGCGCTGGTGCCCAGTGCGCGGCTGAAGATTCCGACGATAGCCTCGAGATGACCGACCTCGACGCACTCGTCGATCGCGATGCCAATCTCGTTCGGGCGCGCCTGGTCGCAGCGGAAGTTGTAGCCCGCCGCGAGCGCTTCAGCCCGCACCCGATCGCGCGCGCCGGCGGGCACGCCGACGGCGATCGTGTCGAAGTAGCAGGCGTTGGCCTGGGAACAGCCCATGGCCGTGAGCGCGCGCGCCAGCCCACGGGCGCGGGCGTGCACGCGGCCGGCGATGTCGGCGAGACCCTCCGGCCCGTGGTACACGGCATACATCGCGGCCATCGTGGCCAGCAGGGCCTGGGCGGTGCAGATGTTCGACGTCGCCTTCTCGCGGCGGATGTGCTGCTCGCGCGTCTGGAGCGCCATGCGGTAGGCGCGGTTGCCCTGGGCGTCCACCGAGACGCCGATGATGCGGCCGGGCGATTGGCGGATGAACTGCTCGCGGACCGCGAAGAAGGCGGCGTGCGGGCCGCCGTTGCCCATCGGCACGCCGAAGCGCTGAGCGCTGCCGACGACCACGTCGGCCCCCATCTCGCCGGGCGACGCCGAGAGCACCAGCGCCAGCAGATCCGTGGCCACCGCGACCAGCGCACCTGCAGCGTGGGCGGCGGCGATCAGGTGGCGCACGTCGTGCATGGCGCCGCGCTCGTCCGGCGTCTGCAGCAGGACGCCGAACACCTTGTCATCGAACACCATCGCCGTCGGATCCGCGATGACGACGTCGATGCCCAGGGGCTCCGCGCGCCCCTTGACGACGTCGATCGTCTGCGGGAAGCAGGAGGACGACACGACGAAGGTGCTGCGCGTGCCGCCCTGCACCCGGCGCAGCATCGTCATGGCCTCTGCGGCGGCCGTCGGTTCGTCGAGCAGCGAGGCGTTCGCGACCGGCATCCCCGTCAAGTCCTCGATCATCGTCTGGAAGGTCAACAACGCTTCGAGACGTCCCTGGGCGATCTCGGCCTGGTACGGCGTGTACGGGGTGTACCAGCCCGGGTTCTCGAGCACGTTGCGCAGGATGACCGTCGGCGTCACGCAGTCGGCGTAGCCCAGTCCGATCAACGATCGGAAGGGCTGATTCCGGCCCGCCACCTCCGCGAGGCGGTTCAGGAACTGCGCTTCGGTCTCGGCGGCCGGCGTCTCGAGCGCGCGTTCAAGCCGGATGCTTGCGGGGATCGCCTCGTCCATCAGCGCGTCCAGGGAGGACACTCCGATGGTGCGCAGCATCGCGTCGGTGTCGTGCGCGCGCGGGCCAATGTGCCGGGATTCGAACGAACCAGTCAGGGTGCGGTGCATGGTTGATGACCTCATGAAGAACGACGCCGCGGCGTAGACGGACCTCGGCCACCCGCGGCCCGTCGCAGGCGATGCCTGCGGCGCGACACGACGCCGGTCAGTCTGGCGGCTATTTCACCAGTTCGACGTAGGCGGCCTGGGCCAGGAGCGCGTCGAGATCGCCGGGACTGGTGAGGCGGATCTCCACCAGCCAGTTCCCGTGCGGATCGGCGTTCACGCCCTCGGGCTTCTCGGCAAGCGCGGTGTTGACCGCCACCACTTCGCCGGCCACGGGGCTGTAGAGCTCCGAGACGGCCTTCACGGACTCGACGGTGCCGAAGCTCTCGCCCGGGACCAGCGTACGGCCGACCTGCGGAAGTTCCAGATAGACCACGTCACCCAGCTGCTTCTGCGCATAGTCGGTGATGCCGACCCGACCGGTGGCCCCGGTCATCAGAATCCACTCGTGGTCCTTCGTGTACTTGTACTCAACAGGATACATGTCAGCCTCTCGGTCGCTTGTAGAATGGCAGGGGTACGACGCGGGCCCGCTGCATGCGGCCGCGAATATCCACCACGAACTCGGCGCCGGCCGCCGCGCACTCGACCGGCAGATACGCCATCCCGACGGACCGTTCCAGGAACGGCGTTCGGGTGCCGCTGGTGACGCATCCGGCGTTGGCGCCGCCGACATACGCCCGGTAGCCGCGCCTCGCGATAGCGCGGTCGATCATCTCGAAGCCCACGAGCATGCGGCCCAGCCCGCGGGCCTTCTGCTGCGCCAGCGCGGCGCGCCCGAGGAAGTCGTCCTTCCTCCAGCCGACGATCCACTCCAGTCCGGCTTCGAGGACGCTGGTGGTGTCGTCGATCTCGTTGCCGTACAACCGCATGGCGGCTTCCAGGCGCAGTGTGTCACGCGCGCCCAGTCCCGCCGGCATCACGCCGCGGTCGCGTCCTTCCGCCAGGATCGCGTCCCAAAGGCGCACGGCCTGTTGGGGCGGGGCGAACACCTCGAATCCGTCCTCGCCCGTGTAGCCCGTCCGGGAGATTGTGGCGCGGACGCCGGCGATCTCGCCGTGCGCGAACCAGTAGTACTTGATCGTGGACAGGTCGAAATTCGCGAGCGGTTGCAGGACCTCGAATGCAAGGGGGCCCTGAAGGGCCACGAGCGCGTAGCGGGCACTGGTGTCGAGGGCCGCGACACTGAACCGGCGGCAGTGCTCGCCGATCCAGGCGATGTCTTTGGCGACATTCGATGCATTCACGACCAGCAGGAAGTGCCCGTCGCCGAGCCGGTACACCAGCACGTCATCGACAAACGTCCCGGCGTCCGTCGCCAAGGCCGAGTACTGCGCCTGGTTGATGCTCAGCCGGGACGCGTCGTTGCTGGTGACCCACTGGACGGCGGCGAGGGCGTCTCTGCCGGCGATCTCAATCTGCCCCATGTGGGACACGTCAAAGAGGCCCGCGCGCGTCCGCACCGCCAGGTGCTCCTGGGCGAGCCCGGCGTACTCGACCGGCATGTCGAAGCCGGCGAAGGGCATCATGCGGGCGCCGAGCGCGCGGTGGCGCGCGGTCAGGGGCGTCTGCTTCAGCGGCTCGGCCGGGGATTGGATCATGAGATGCGCGAGAGGGGCAAAGACAGCTTACGCTACTATGCCGGCGCCAAGCCGGTCAAGAGACGCTGCGCCGACTTTGCCCCCTTGCGCTCGTCTATCTCAGGGCTCCGATGGCCGGATTCCCCGAGCGACGACCACGCCGGCCATCGTCACCGCCACGGCCATGCCGACGACGGCCGGGCGTCGCCAGGCTCTTGGGATCGTCGCGATCAGGACGGCCGACAGGAGCCCTGCCAGCAGGAGCCCCACCGCCACGGATGTCACGGTGTGCCGAAACAATCTGAACATTGGCTCACTCGATTTTCATCGGGAACGAACAGCAGGCCAGGTACTTGAACCATGCCCCTTCGACCCGGACCGTCCAGACGAACGCGCAGACGTCAGGACCTCCGGGGTACCACTTCATGTCGTCCACGCACTCCGCGAAGTCGCTCCAGGCGGCGTTCACTTCGGACTCCCACTCCTCATAGCACTTGTTCCGGCCGCCCAACCCGGCGCGCTGGACACGTCCACTGAGCCGTGCCCGCCGGCGCTCGAGGACGCCGCCGTCGCCCTGCAGCACGCCCACCTGCACGTCGGTGACATCGACGATGATGCCGGGGACGGAGGCGAGGGTGTCATCGCCAAACCGGGCGTGCAGGGCGCGGAACACCCGCATCGCGCGTGACCCGGCGATGACCTGCTGGACGTGTTCGAGACCGGCTTCATCGGCCTCGCGATGCCGGAGGGCGGCGGTCCGCCCGTTGCGCGTGACACGCAGGCTTTCGCCGGTCAGGAGCACGAGGAGGGTGTCCTGGCCGGCCGCCAGCCTCAGCGTGAAATCGCCGTTCGGTTGAATGACCTTCCGGAACTCGAAGTCCGGCCACGTCATGCGCACCTGCACGGCCCCGTTCGGGCGAGCGGTGACGCGAAGTTGAGCGCCCGTGCGCTCGTCGACCAGTTCCATCCGGTCGGTCGGCTGCGGAGCCGGCGCGACCGCACAGGTATTCGGATACTCCACGTACCCGGGAAGCGTGCCGGCTATCGATCCGGACGGCGTCAGGCACCACCCCACGACCATGACCCCCACGAAGAGACGAGTCGTCATCCTGCCCCCTCTGCGGCCCACTGCCCTTCAACAGTGGCCGCGCTGCGGCGTGCGACCTCGCCGGCGTCGTCTGCGCGCCGGCCCGCCTCACCTGCAGCCCATCCGGAGGCCCCGGGAGATGCGCGGAAATCCCCGCGCGGATCGACCTCATGTCACTCGCGACGCGCCGGGCCGCTCGACTGCCAGCGCGGGTTCACCGTCCCGATGACCGTCGGGCGCGCGGTCGCAGGCGACGGCCGGGAGCATGAGCGGTGCCGGCCATCGGTCGCGGCGTGTCTCATCAGCGCCCGACAGGGGCGAGGCCCCGCGGTACGCCGTCAAGTACACCTGCAGCGTGTGATAGCTGATATCCAGTATCCGGCACGCCTCGCGTTTGTTCTGCCCGCACCGCTGCCAGACCAGGTGCACGTAACGGCTTCCCCACCGGCGCAGGGATTCCCGTTCAGCCAGCGAGGGCTCGAGGATCTCCGCGTAGTGCCCGCGCACGGATTGCGGCAGGTCGGTCAGTTGCACCCGATCTCCCTGCGTCAGCACGACCACGGCTTCCATCATCCTCTCCAGTTCCCGGACGTTGCCTGGCCAGTCGTAGGTGTGTAACGCCTCGACGGCCTCGGGAGAGAGCTTCAGTGCCTGTCCGCCTCCGCGCCGCGTCAGGAAGTAGTCGGCAAGTTCGACAACGTCCTCGCGGCGCGTGCGCAGGGGCGGCACGACCAGTTCGACGCCGCTGAGCCTGTAGTACAAGTCGGCCCGGAACGCTCCGTCGGCGACGCGGTCGCGAAGGCACCGGTTCGTCGCGACCACGAGGCGCAGGTCGACCTGGTGGGTCGCGTTGCCGCCGACGCGCTCGATGCTGCAGTCCTGGATGGCGCGCAGCAGCTTGGCCTGCGCCGAGGGCGATAGGTCGGCCACCTCGTCCAGGAAAAGGGTGCCTCCGGCGGCGTGCTCGAACTTGCCCCGGCGGCCCCGCACCCCTGTGGCCGTGCGATCCTCGATTCCGAACAGTTCGGCCTCCAGCAACGTCTCGACCAGGGCGGCGCAGTTGACGGCGACAAACGGCCCGCGCCGCCTCGCGCTCAGTTCGTGGATCTGGCGGGCGACCAGTTCCTTGCCGCTGCCGCTCTCCCCTTCGATCAGCACGGTGACATCCGCGACCGCGACGCGCTCGATCCGCTCGCGCAGGTTGCGCATCGCGGCGCTTCGTCCAATCAGCGGAGCCGCGCCGTCTCTGACGGCGCTGTGGCGCCACATCGCCGAGGGCCCCGGCCCCGCGTGCCTGCTAAGTTCGACGGCCAGTTCCCAGATGGCGGCGGCTCGAGCCACCGCCTGCCGCTCAGCGGAGGACACGACGTGGCCTGGCGGCAGGCCGACCTCGACCATCCACCCGCCCTCTGCCGATCGGGCAGGAATCGGCAGGCGCAAGACCGAGCCGCCCGTCCCCTCACCGGAAGACTCAGCGGGAAGGTGCGTCGCGAACGGACGCAGGCGGAACCACCGGAGCGGCACGTGCCGCCGAAGGGCGTCCTCGATGGCATTCGCGATCAGCCGGTCCATGACGTCCCCACCGGCGCTGAGCGTCACCCGGCGAAGGACGTCATCGACGAGACAGCGCCGCGGCGATGCTGTGGGGCAGTGGCAACGGGACGCAGTGGCGACGTCAGTCTTGGCCATGTCGGGTTCCGGCAATCGTCTTCCAATTCGCGTGCCAGCTCGAGTGTCGGGGGCGATCGGAAACACCCGCCTATTGCAGGGGCGGGTGAATCAGGTTCCCATCGCGTGCGGGTAGTTCGTTCCCATGTGCTGCCCCTGCTGGGCGGTCGGTTGATTCCATGGCACCGGTCATCCGGAGCCGCGCGCGATAGCGAACGCCGTGACGCCGGTCGATGGCCACGACCTCGGACCGCGTGATCACCGCGCGTCGTGCCGGCCCACCGTGGCCCGGTGCCAGTACCACGTCAACGGCGCTCCCCGGCAACAGGCGGGCGGTCGACTCGACAATCCACCCGTCGGACACTTCCACCACGAGCGTCAGCGCCGCTCCGGACCGCAGGCGAATAGCGGACCGTGCGGAGTGGCCCATCGGTTCCCCGTGGGAACTTCGTTCCCCGGGTGTCATAGGATCTCCCACCGCTCCATGGACGCGTCGAAGCGCAGCACACGGCTCCTGCCGGTCGATCCGAGGATGCGGAGCGCGTACTGCTGCCCGGACCGGCTCCTGAGGTAGACAGTGCCGGAGGTGGCTCCCCCATCGGGCCCGAAGGAGAGCATGCTGCTTCCACCGAGCCGCAGCGGATTGCCCGCGATCGGCGACGCCGACTCTGGTTCCGTGACGCCCGGCTCGATGCCGAACGTGACGCCCGCGAAGTGATCGCCCAGGCGCTCGCATGGTTCCACCTGATGGTCGATGCCTCCCGCGATCTCCGCGGTCCGCACGCCGTTCCTGTTGCCGTCGACGACGGTGAGGTAGCAGAAACCGGAAGAGTCGGCGCGGAAGACCAGCGCCACATGAACACCGCGCGCCACCGCCGCGGCCCTGATCTGGTGCACCCGGCCGGCCAGGTGGCGCGCGGCGCCGGCCGCCGCCAGCGCATCCCGTGTCCCGGCCATCGCGGCAAGCGCGGTGCCGGCGACGCAGGCCGCAATGGCCACGGCCACGACGAGTTCAGCAACCGAGGTCCCCTGATCTCGGGCGCCTGGCGGGAGGCGGCCGACGCGTCCCGCCAGGCGGGGCCACGCGTTCACTGCACGTCCGGCTTGGCGGCGGCGACCGTCAGCTGGGGCTTCATCCGCAGGAAGGTCTTCTCGCCGATGCCGCGGACGTTCATCAACTCCTCGACCTTTTTGAAACTGCCGTTCTTCTGGCGGTACTCGAGGATTCGCTTCGCGGTGGCGGGTCCGACGCCGGGCAGTTTCTGGAGCTGGTCCAGCGTCGCCGTATTGAGGTTGACGGGGGCGCTCGCGGAGTCCTGCGCCTTGGCGGGCTTCGCGTCCCCCTGCGCGAGCGCGGTCGACGGAACCGACAGCAGGCACAGCGCCAGCGCGCAGGCCAGGACAACGAACATCGGATATCGCACGGTACGCTCCTTTGTTGTGCGCGGTGACGGACCGCGTGCCGGGCCCGGCGCTCCGGCAGGCGGGCGGTGGAGGTCGAGCACCGCCCGCCTCGCCGGAGGCGTCAGGCCGATCCGGGTAGAGGCAAGGCCGGCGCCATGTCCGAGCGCGCGGCAACTGGCGATGGAAGTGCTTGAGCCGGCGGAAGAAACAGGGCGTGGCCACGCCACACCGGCCATCAGCGATGCCGATAGCCGGTGGGAGAGGTGACCGCGAGTTGCCGCAGAAGGGAGGCGCCGGCCTACGTGCGCCCGGCGTCCTGCCGGGACCAGGCGAGGGTGGCGGCCAAGCCGTCTTCGAAGGACACAATCGGCGCGAATCCGAGCACGTCGCGGGCGGCGGAAATGTCGGCCTGGGAGTCGTGGACGTCGCCGACGCGGGTCGGCGCGTACGCCGGCGCGATGGCCTGGCCCGTCAACGCCTGCAGGGTATGGTAGAGGTGATTCAGCGTAATCCGCCCGCCGGTCGCGACGTTGAACACTCTGCCCGACGCGCCCGGGGCGTCGCACGCCTTCAGCACGCCATCGACGACGTTGGCGACGTAGGTAAAGTCCCGGGTCTGCTCGCCGTCGCCGTAGATGGTTGGCGCCCGTTGTTCGACCAGGGCGCGTATGAACAGCGAGATCACGCCCGAGTACGGAGACGTCGGGTCCTGCCGCGGCCCGAACACGTTGAAATACCGTGTCGTCACGGTTTCCAGGCCGTAGAGCGACGTGAACAACTGCGCGTATTGCTCACCGACCAGTTTGTGCAGCGCATACGGCGACAGCGGCTTGGCCGGCATGTCCTCGCGCTTGGGCAGCGTCGCGCTGTTGCCGTACACCGACGACGAGCCGGCAAAGATCAGGCGCCGGATGCCGGCGTCCCTCGACGCCAGCAGCACGTTCAGCGTGCCGTCCACATTCGCCCGGTGGCACAACGCGGGCTCGGCCACCGAACGCGGCACTGACGGGATGGCGGCCTGGTGGAGCACGAATTCCATGCCCTCCACGGCACGGCGCGCCACGGCGAGATCGGCCAGATCGCCCTCGATGAACTCGATCCGGTCGGCAAACGACGCCATGTTGGCGCGCTTGCCCGTCACGAGGCTGTCGACCACGCGCACACGGTGGCCCCGCCGGAGCAGTTCGTCCACCATGTGCGACCCGATGAAGCCCGCTCCGCCCGTCACGAGGTACGTCGCCATGCCACCTCTCCGCCGAGCCCTTCCGCGGAAGACGCCCGGCCTCAGAACCCGTTCTTGCGGAACCTGCGACGTTCCCGCAACCCGCAGGTTCTGAAACCGTCACCAGTAGTAGATCCGCCGCAGTCAACTTGTAAGCCGAATCTTGTCTCCCCGCCTCCGCGCCTTGCGGCGCTTCGGCGAGGCGACGACCATTCCTCTAGCCCCGTCATCACTGACGGGGTCCAGCGACCGACCCGGAGGCCTGGGGCGGGCCGCCCTCATAACGCCTCCCTATTTGGTCTTGCTCCGTGCGGGGTTTTGCCTGCCACCCGCGTTACCGCGGGCGCGGTGCGCTCTTACCGCACCTTTTCACCCTTACCCACGTCGCGCCCGGCTCGCCGGACCGAATCCCTCCCGGCTCACCGCCACGCTCTCGCTTCTCAGGCGTTCTGACTCGCTCGAGCGTTACCGGCTCCCTTGGAAGGAGTTGGCGCGCGTGA
>Ga0315271_10002477_pt1 | contig 11589 bp, 11 predicted proteins | sample C3_top_MG_FD_204664 | JGI IMG/M metagenome (GOLD analysis project Ga0315271, IMG submission 204664) | Sediment microbial communities from Yellowstone Lake, YNP, Wyoming, USA - C3_top | ecosystem: Environmental > Aquatic > Freshwater > Lake > Sediment | place: USA: Wyoming | collected 2017-08-01
CAGCCTGCTCTCGCCCTCGCCGCTTAGGCGGTAAGGTGAGCATGGAAGCGGCCTCCCCTTCGCGGGCCGTGGAAGTGTCACTCAGCGAAGGTGCAACCCGGCAGAGGTCGCGTACGCCGGAGCCAAGCCCGATCTAGGGACACGTGAATGGTCCGGACGGAAGCCTGCCGATGGGCGTCCGACCGGGTGACGAAAATCATCGGACACGCTCGTAGTGGTTCCTGGCGAAGGGTTCTGGACGGGGAGTTCGACTCTCCCCCATCTCCACCACACCCCAGTCGAGATCGAGCGCCCTCCCGGGCCTCACGGCGCTACCCTCCGCTGGTGGCCCACCCCGACGACGCGACGCTCGACGTCTCCCCGCCCTGGACCTGTCCGGCCTGCGGGTCCGAGCGCCCCTCCAGCGACCAGTTCTGCGGTGCCTGCGGTGCCGTGTCCCTGCCAACGGCCGCGCAACCAGCAGACGCCCCGGCGAACACGACCGATCGATCCGGCCCGTCGTCCGCCGTGCGGACCGCCATCCTGGGCGCCGTGCTGCTGGGGGCGGTCGCGGTGGCGGTGGCGCTGGGCAGTGGACAGCAGGCGGGACCCGGGTCGGTCACCGCGGAGCCGGCGACATGGCGGTGCGACGGCTCCGAGCGGGCCTGGACGGCTGCGATCCCGGCCACCGCGCCGGAGCTCGTGATCGAGCTGCACGAAGGCGGGGCCGAGGGACGGGTCGTGGTGATCACACCCACCAGCCGGGACGCCCTCGCCACATACCGGCAGCCCGACGGCACCTACCGCGTGGCCAGCACGGACCCCGGCGCGCCGGAATGCGGCATGCCGCCTGGACGCTACATGCTCGTGATCCGGGACACGGGCTCGGGCGAGACGGTCGCGAGCGGGGCGGTCACCCTCGAGCCCTGACGCACCGCGACGTGCGGCGCCGGTCACCGTCGCCTACGGGGCATCCGCAGGAACGAGCGCGAGGAACTTGCCGTCCCGGCCCGGGTACTTCCCCTCGGGCCGCTTCCACGGCAGGTAGTTGCGACGCATCTCGGCGGCGTTCTGGAAGGTGCCCGGGGGATCGGACCTGCCCCAGATCGATGACACCCGCGGGTACCAGGGATCGAGGATGTAGGTGCCGGTCACCTTCGCGTTCTTGAACTCAAGCGGGTCGGCATCGGCGCGGTAGCCGGTCATCACCCACGCGTGTGCGCCGCGCCAGGCGAGCAGGATGACCGCGTCGCCGGTGGCCGAGATCGCCCGGGCCGCATCCAGGAGCGCGGCCTCGCGGGTCTTGTAGGTGCGCAGCTCGTAGTTGACCGGACCCAGGTCGTTGAGCACGGCCGCCATCGCATCCGGGCCGACGCCGCCGTTGCGGCTGTCCGTGCGATCGGTCGCGGCCACCGCGAGCTGGTTGATCTTCGCCTGGTAGGCGGCGGTCGTGTTGACCTTGGGGCCGTTCACGTTGAGCGTGATCTGGATGGCAGCGGAGGCGCAGCGTGTCTTGGTCTGCTCGCTCACGAACATGGCCTTCGGCTTGGGCTCGATCCTGACGTTGACCGGCTTGCGCACAGGCTTCGGCTCGGGTGTCGGCGCTGCCGGCGGCGCGGCCGACGGGACAGCCGACGGTGACGCCGCCGGGATCGGCCGGGCAGTTGCCACCGCGACGGCGGTCGGCGATGGCTTGACCCTGACCAGTGCCGAGGCCGTGAAGTCGCCCACGATGTTCCAGGTGACGAGACCGAGCACGATGGCCGCCACCACGAACACGACCATGCCCAGATCCCGGACCAGGGATCGGTCGCCGCGTGGCTCCTTCGGCGGTGGCGGCTCGTAGACGACGGCGGGCTCGTAGACGAGCGGCGGCTCCTCGTCCGCGGTCAGGTAGGCGTACGTGGTGTCATCGGACGTGTACCAGCGTGCGCTGGATCCGGGGCGCGTGTGGGCATCGTCCTCGCGGAGGGTGCCGTCGCCAGGATCCCGCTGCTCGTCCATGCCCTCCTCGCGATTTCACTCCGCCCGCCCTGCACGGGGCCGGGCCCGGGGCGGCGACATGACGCGCGAGCAAGGGTATGTGTTCCGCCCGGAACGGGCGCGCGCGGCGTACGCTTCGCTCCCCAGACAGGAGGTAGGCGTGGCACAGGCCCTGCGCGTCGCGGTCATCGGTCCCGGGTTCATCGCCCAGAGGCATCTTGAGGTCCTTGCGAGCGAGCCCGGCGCGGAGCTGGTCGGCATCGTCGGCCGGCGACTCGCGCAGGCCGAGGAGGCGGCGGCCCGGTTCGGCGGTCGTCCGTACGACAGCCTCGAACGGATGCTGGACACGGAGCGCCCAGAGGCAGCCTGGGTCTGCCTGCCGCCCGACCAGCACGGCGCGGTCGAGGGGGCGCTGATCGAGCGCGGCATCCACCTGTTCGTGGAGAAGCCGCTTGCCGCCGACCTCGACACTCCCCTGCGGATCGACGCCGCGATCCGGGCGGCCGGGCTGGTCGCCGGGGTGGCCTACCACTGGCGCGCGATGGACACCTTGCGCGAGGTCGAGGACGTCATCGCCGGCAACCCCGTCAAGCTGCTCACCGGCCACTGGCACGACAGCCTGCCGGGCCCTGCGTGGTGGCAGGACGAGACCCGCGGCGGTGGCCAGATGGTGGAGCAGGCGACCCACCTCGTTGACCTTTCCCGGCGGCTGCTGGGCGAAGCGACGGTCGTGGCCGCAACGGCGGACCGGCACCACCACCCCGATCATCCGGCGATGACCGTCCCCGACGTCTCGACGGCCATCGTCCGCTACGACTCCGGGCCGGTGGGGTCGTTCACCGCGACCTGCATCCTGGGCGGCACCAGCGCGCAGGAGATCCGGCTGTTCTCGGACGGGCTGGCCATCACGATCCGCCAGCAGGGCGTCCTGTACGAGGATGCCCGGGTCAAGGCGGTCACCGCCATGGACGGCTTCACGGGAAGCCGGCTCTGGGGCGTGACGGCGACCCGCTACGTGCCCACCGGCAACGATCCGTTCCGCGACGAGAACCGGGCCTTCCTCGACGCGATCGGGCACGGCGACCCGGCCCGGCTGTTCAGCAGCTACGAGGACGCCGTGCGCACCCATCGCCTGACGTGCGCCATCCGGGAGGCCGCGCGCGCCTGACGGTCGCCTGACTCGCAGGCCCGACGCGCGGACCTCGCGTTGGTCCGACGGGCTACGCCGCGCGGGAGACAGGCCCCTCGGCCTCCGGGTGCTCGTCGCCGAGGGCCAGGTAGAGCTCCTCCTCCTGCGCCATGTGGAGCCGCAGGATCGCGTCCAGCCCGTACAGGACGCGGCGCAGGTCCGTGAGGTCCTCCGGGCCCGGGCCCTCGGGCGGCACCTCGCGCACGAGCCGGTCGGTGAAGCGCACGAGGTGGAAGATCTCGGTATGGGTCCGGTGGAGCGCCGAGGTGACGTCGTCGTTGCCGAAGGCCTTGGCGAGGAGCGGGAACACCTCCCGGTCCTCCTGCGCCTCGTGCGGCATCAGGGTGTCCACGAGGAATGCCCGGATCTGCTCCAGCTCCGCGGCGGCATCCGCGGGCGGGATCGAGCCGAGGCGGTCCGCGAGGGGCCGGATCCGGGCGAGCGACGGGCCGAGCTCCCGGTGTTCCGCGCGCAGGTGCGCGCTCAGCTCCGTCCAGCCGGGAACCTTCGGCGTCTTCTCCAGGCCGCCCCCCAGGGCCCGCAAGGCATTGAGGATGACGATCACGTCGATCGCCTCCTGGATCATGGCTCCGACCACCGGCGGCAGCACCCCGGTCGTCGCGACGAGCATCGCCACCAGGGACATCGCCATCCCGGCGACCACGCTCTGGACCGCGATGGACCGCGACCGGGCCGCGATCCTGATCGCCTCGGGCAGCCGGTCAAGGCGGTCCACGGTGATGACCACGTCCGCCGCCTCGGAGCTGGCCGTCGCCCCGCGAGCGCCCATCGCCACGCCCACGTCCGCCGTCGCCAGCGCGGGCGCGTCGTTGATGCCGTCGCCGACCATCACCAGGATCCCGTCCGCCTGCGCCTTCTCCTGGGCAACCGCGTCCACCTTGTCGGTCGGCGTGCGCTCCGCGAGAACCGCGTCGACGCCGATGGCAGCCGCCACGATGTCGGCTACGCCGTAGTGGTCGCCGGTGACCATGACCATCCGGCGGACGCCGGCGCGGCGCAGCGACCGGACGACGCGCGGTGACTCGGGCCGGATCGGGTCGTCCAGCACGAGCGCCCCGACGAGGACGCCGTCGGCGGAGACGTAGACGCCGGTCGCCCCCTCGAGGCCCACGCGGCGGCGCACGTCCCGCGCCCAGGCGGGGAGCGATGCTCCGTCGGTCGCGAAGGCCGCGGTGCCCACCAGCACGGCCATGCCGTCCACGCGGCCGGTGATCCCGGCTCCGGGCACCTCCTCAGCCGCCTCGGGGAGCGCCAGCGGCACGCCCCGCTCCCGGGCGCCCGACACGATCGACGCGGCCAGCACGTGGGGCGAGACCTGCTCCAGTGAGGCCGCCAGCCGGAGGACGTCCTCGGGCGTGCGGTCGGGGGCGGCGACGACATCGGCGAGGTGCGGCCGCCCGGCGGTCAGCGTCCCGGTCTTGTCGAACAGCAGCACGCGGGCGCGGGCGAGTGACTCGAGCGCGCCGCCTCCCTTGACGATGATGCCGCGCTTCGCGGAGCGGCTGATCCCGGCCACGATCGCGATGGGGGCTGCGAGCAGCAGCGGGCACGGCGTCGCCACCACCAGCACCGAGAGCGCCCGGACCGGGTCCTCGGAAGCGGCCCACGCCACTCCCGCGATCAGGAGCGTCAGCGGGACGAACAGCAGGGCGTACCGGTCGGCGAGCCGCACGAAGGGGGCCTTCGAGGACTGGGCCTCCTCGACCAGGCGGACGATGCCGGCGTAGGTGCTGTGCTCGGCGGTGGCGACCGCGATCAGGTCGAACGGGGCGCCGGCGTTCACGGTCCCGGAGTTGACCGGGTCGCCGGCCTCGCGGACGACGAGGCGCGACTCGCCGGTCAGCGCCGACTCGTCGAGCGTGGCCGCGGCACCGGTGACGGTGCCGTCCACCGGCACGACCTCGCCGGGCTTGACGAGGAGACGGTCGCCGACCTCGACCTCCGCCACGGGGCGGTCGGCGATCGAGCCGCTCTCGTGGCGGTGCACGATGCGGGGCGCGCGCGAGACGAGGGCTGACAGCTCCCGGTGGGCGCGGCCCTCGGCGTACCGCTCCAGCCAGTCGCCGGTTGCGAGCATCACGGCGATGACGGCCGCCGTGAGCGACTCGCCGAGGAGGAGCGCGCCGCCGATCGCGAGGACCGCGATGACGTCCACGCCGGCCGCTCCCCTGATGAGGTCGGCGAGGATCGAGGCCGTGAGCCACGCTCCGACGATGAGGGCGGGTACGGTCCACAGCCACCAGGCCAGCTCGTCCTGGCCGGCCGCCATGGCCAGCAGGCCGAGCACGAGCCCGCCAAGGGTGAGGGGCAGCATCACGCGCTCGGCAAGCGCGTTGAGCGCCGAGAGCAGTCGGGTCACCGGTCGATGCTAGGAGGGCGATCCGGCACCCGCCGGTGCCGCTCGGACCGGTTCACGGGGAACCGCGGCCCGAACTCGGGCGCCGCACGGCACGGCCGCGGGGAGTGCCGGCCGCCTCGAACAGGGCGTCCGCCCAGGCCCCGACCCCGTCCCAGACTCGCCCTACGCCCGCCGCGCGAAACGTGGATGCGGTCGTGGTCCGGCCAACGGCCGCAAACGCCACGCCCGCGGCGCTCGCCATCTCGAGATCGACCGTGGTGTCACCCACGTACACGGTGTCGGCCGGCGCCACTTCAAGCTCGTCGAGGGCGCGCAGGAGGGCCTCCGGGTGTGGCTTGGACAGCGGGACATCGTCGGCGTAGAACGCGGTCTCGAACACGCCCTCCAGGTTGAGGCGGGTGAGGTTCGGCTCCACCACGCCGCGCGTCGAGGCGGTGACAAGACCGACCCGGACGCCGTGCCGCCGCAGCATCCGGAGCGCTCCGCGGGCCCATGGCAGCGCCCTCGGGCGCATCCGGGACATCTCGTCCGCCCAGCGTTCCGCCATCTCGTCCCACAGCGGCTCCGGGATCCCCAGCTCCCGATAGGCACGGCGCCAGTCCGGCGTGTAGTGCTCGTGGAACCAGGCCCGGTCCATAGAGATTCCGTAGTGGCCCAGGGCCGCAACGTTGGCCCGGTAGATCATCCCCATCGTGTCGACGATGGTGCCGTCCCAGTCGAAGACGGCGGCGGCGGGCAGGGGTCGGGGGGTCGGCACCGCTCGATCCTACCTAGCCCCGGACTGCCAGGAGGATCGCGATCACCCCGAACCCGCCGATCAGGAGCGCCGAACCGATGTTGAGCCAGCGGACGACCGGGGGCGTCAGGTGCGCCCGGAACGCCGCCACGAGCCCGGTGAGGAGCGCCCACCACGCGACGGAGCCCGCGAACACCCCAGCGACGACCGACAGTGCGCCTCCTGCGCCCGCGCTGCCCGCACCGAGGCTGGCGAAGAGGGCGGCGAAGAAGAGGATCGTCGCCGGGTTGGTGAGGGTGAGGGCGAACATCGAACCCCACGCGCCCGGCAGCCCGCCCGCGCGGGCGGTGTCGGCGCGCGCCTCGACCGCGCTCCCGGCCGGAAGGGCGGCGTGGAGCGCGCGCGCCGCCAGGACCACGAGGACGGCGCCCCCGACAACGCCGAGCAGCCAGTCGACGCCGACGAGGAGCGTCGTGACCGTGGTGAGCCCGAAGGCGGCGATGGCCCCGTAGGCGGAATCGGCGGTGGCCACGCCCAGGCCGGAGACGAACCCGTGCAGCCAGCCGCGCTCGATGGTCCGGCGGATGACGAGCAGGCCGATCGGGCCGAGCGCGAACGCGACGGCGAAGCCAACGGCGAGGCCGCGGAGGAACAGCTCGGCGCTCACCGGTGGCGGCGCCCGATGCGCCTACGGATTCCGGGGCAGCAGCACCACGCGACGGTTCGGCTCCTCGCCGATGGACTGCGTTGCGACGCCCGTGTTGTCGCGCAGCGCGATGTGGATCCAGCGGCGCTCGAGCGCCGGCATCGGCTCCAGCTGGAGCATCTTGCCGGTCTCGACGACGCGGTCCGCGGCGCGATTGGCGAGGTCCACCAGCTGGCGCTCGCGGCGGCCACGGTAGTCCTCGACGTCCACGAGCACGCGGGTCCACTGGCCCGTCCGGCGCGACAGCATCAGGTTGACGAGGTGCTGCAGCGCGGACAGCCGCTCGCCCTTGCGCCCGATCAGCGAGCCGAGCGCCTCCCGGTCGGCGCCCTCGCCGACCACGTTGAGCCGGCTTGTCTCGCCCTCGCGGATCTCGACGCTGACCCCCTCGAAGCCGAGGTGGCCCATGAGGGTCTCGAGGATCTCCCGGCCGGCGGCGAGCGCCTCGGGCGACGCCTCGGCAGCCTCCAGCTCGGCGCGCTCCATCGCGAGCGACCCGCGGGCCGTGGTCACCGCGGCGACCTCGGCCGCAGAGAGCTCGGAGCCGCCGCGCGCGGCAGGACGGTCGTCACGGCGGGGGCCGCGGTCGTCTCTGCGGGGACCACGATCTGCGAACTCGGGCCGCGGGCCGCGGTCATCGCGTCGGGGGCCGCGGTCGTCTCTGCGGGGACCACGGTCATCGCGTCGGGGGCCACGATCCGCGAACTCGGGCCGCGGTCCGCGGTCGCCGTATTCGCGGCGGGGGCCTTCCTGGGCGGGCGGCACGGGCAGCGGGGTGGCCTCGGCCGCCTCGCGCTTGGGCGCGGAGCCGCCGAGTGCGCTGCGCGGCGCGGCGACGATGCGGGCCGGCTCGGCACCCATCCCCAGGACGCCGCGGCTGCCCGGGGTGAGGATCTCGAAGTCGAGGTCGCCGAGACCGACGGCGAACGCATCGCACGCGGTCTTGATGGCCTCTTCGACGGACTTGCCGGTGAATTCCTGGTATTCGCTCATGTCAGCGTCGTCTCCCTCGTCGGCCGCTCCGCGTTCGGTTCGGCCTGATCGTCGACTGGGCCGAGAGGTCCCGGTCGAGGGCCTTGGAGCGCTCCGCCGCGCTCGTGGGTTCGCTTGTGGTGCCCGGCTTTGGCTCCGGGAGCTTCACCGGGAAGCGCGGCGTGTGGTTCCGCGCGAATTCCGGGTACCAGCCGAGCAGCGGGAACATCCCGCCCCAGCCGAGGATGAAGTATTGCTGGACGATCTGGATGATCGTGGCCGTGATCCAGTAGAGGAACAGGCCCGCCGGGATGATCCCGCCGTACAGGATCGAGATCAGGGGCAGGAAGTAGGCCATCTGCCGCTGGACCTTGACGTTCTGGTCGTCGGCCATCCGAGGATCGTGGGCCGGCAGCGTCATCCGGGACGCGACGAGCTGGAACAGCGACGAGATGACGGCCAGGATGCTGATCCCGAACCCGAGCAGCTTGAGCCCGGTCGTGTCCGGCTCGGGGATGCCCCAGTTGATGCCGAAGGCGTAGGGCTGCAGGCAGGCGTTGATCACGTGCCCGGTGGTCGGGTTGAAGATCGGCTCGGGCGGGCAGGTGATCGCCGGGAACAGGTTGATCCCGAACACGTGCCACATCGCGCTCGGGTCGAAGTTGGTGAGACCCTGGCTGATGACCGAGTACATCGGGATCAGGAGGCCGAACTGGAGCAGGGTGGGCAGGCAGCCGCTGGCCGGGTTGACGCCGCGCTGCTTGTAGAACTCCTGGACCGCCACCTGCGCCTTGGTCCGGTCGCCCTTGTACTTGCGCTGGATCTCCTTGATCTCAGGCTGGAGCATCTGCATCTGGCGCGACTGCGTCAGCTGCCGGCGGTAGAGCGGGATGACCAGGACCCGGAGGGCGATCGTGAGCAGGATGATCGCGACGACGATGTTGCTCGTCAGCTGGTTGAAGAACGTGAGGACGATGAACAGGGCCTGGAAGATCGGGTTGAACAGCCAGGCCAGGAGGCTGATCGGGTTCGCACCCGGCTCGGCCGGGACGAGCGGCGCCTGGCTGAGCGTGGGCGTGGGCGCGCCGGATGCGCCGGAGCTTCCACCCAGGCCCGGCACGCACGCGCTCACGACCATCGCGAGGACGACCAGGAACAGCAGGGGCGCCAGCCGGAGAAGGGTGTTCTGGAGGCGGGTCACGCGGTCTTCAATCCGTTAGGGGACGGGGTCGTAGCCGCCCGGGTTCCAGGGGTGGCACCGGCCGATGCGTCGGGCGCCCATCCAGCTCCCGCGCACGAGGCCATGTTTCTGGATCGCCTGCTCGGTGTAGCGTGAGCACGAAGGCTCGAACCGGCAGCTTGAGGGCATCCACGCGAACACGACACGGTAGAGGCGGACAAGCCCCACCCCGATCGTGATCCCGAACCCTCTCACGGTTCAGTTGAACCTCCGAGCACGCCTCCCGAACGGAGGACCCGGCGAATGGCACCGGCCAGCGCATCGTGGTCGGCCTCGACGATTGCCGGCCGGGCGATGATGAGCACGTCCCAGCCGGGCTGGAACGAGGGCGCCATCGCCCTGAGCACCTCGCGGATCCGGCGGCGGACCCGGTTCCGGACCACGGCTCCTCCGAGCCGCTTGCCGGTCGCGAGCCCGAACCGGGTCTGGTCAAGGTCGGTCCGGACGAGACGTCCGACCAGCAGGGGGTGGCTTCTCACGATGCCGCCGTCCGCCAGCCTGGCGAAATCGCCCGGGCGGGAGAGCATGACGAGTCGCAGCGGGTTGTGACTGCGCCCGTCGGTCAGGCCGAGAGCTGCTTCCGGCCCCTGGCGCGCCGTGACGCGAGCACCCGGCGCCCACCCGCGGTCTTCATGCGGGCCCGGAACCCGTGCTCCTTCGCGCGATGGCGCTTCTTGGGCTGAAATGTCGGCTTGCCCATCGGGACTGTCCGTGATCCTCTCCATCCAGCCTTGGGACCCGGAAACTCCGACCCCTAGAGGCACGCAACGCGCCGGGCGCCCAAAGAGCGCGTCGGCGCGTGTTCGTCCGGGGGATGATATGGCCGTCGCGGAAGGGGTGTCAAACGCGCGCGGGAGGAGTACGGGCGGGCGAGGTCTGCGCGCCAGCGGAGCGTGCCCCCAGCTCCTTCGTAATACCCCCCTGGAGTATGGCGGAATCGCCTTGCGACCCCCGTCGGAGGCGGTGTATTGTTCGCGGACTCCGAGAGCGCGGGGCTGCCGCGGGCGACCTCAACGGGTCCCCGCAACCCCGGTCCGGAACCGTGTCATCGGGCGTCGTCACGTGGCCACCTGGAACCCAGGCCCATCGTCCGGCCTCCAGCCATCGCAGCCCCGTCAACCAGGAACCCGATCGAACGTATGGACGCGAAGCAGGTCTGGCGCGCGGCTCTGGGTGAGCTGCAGGTCTCGCTTTCGCCTGCCAATTTCGAGACCTGGCTGCGCGACACCCGCCTCGTGGACGTGGATGACCAGCGGTTCCGGATCGCGGTCCCCAACGGCTTCGCCAAGGATTGGCTGGAGACGCGCTACCGCTCCCTGATCTCCCAGACGCTGGCCCGCGTGGTCGGCTACAGCGTCCAGGTCGAGTTCGTGGTCGCCGCAACGGGCGAGGCCAGGGAGGAGGCGACGGCCGTCGCCCAGCAGCCGGTGCGGGTCGAGCCCACGCGCGTCGGGGCACCGGACGGCGTTGCGGCCGGCGCGACGTACCTGAACTCCCGGTACACCTTCTCGAACTTCATCGTCGGCTCGGCCAACCGCCTGGCGCACGCCGCGTCGCTCTCGGTCGCGGAGCGCCCCGGGCACGCGTACAACCCGCTGTTCCTGTACGGCGGGGTGGGCCTGGGGAAGACGCACCTGATGCACGCAATCGGCAACGCGGTCGTGGGAAGGTTCCCCCGCAAGCGCGTCGTCTACGCGACCTCGGAGAAGTTCACCAACGAGTTCATCACGTCCATCCAGCAGGGCCGGATTGACGAGTTCCGCGCGCGCTACCGCCGGATCGACCTCCTCCTGATCGACGACATCCAGTTCATCGCGGACAAGGAGCGCACGCAGGAGGAGTTCTTCCACACGTTCAACGCGATCCACGAGGACGGCAAGCAGATCGTGCTGTCCTCGGACCGGCCACCCAAGGCGATCCTGACGCTGGAGGAGCGCCTGCGCTCCCGCTTCGAGTGGGGGCTGATCGCGGACCTGACGGCCCCGGACCTCGAGACGCGGATCGCCATCCTGCGCGCCAAGGCCGAGGAGCAGGGGACGCCGATCGCGTCTGACGTGATCGAGTTCGTCGCGCGCAAGGTTGTCTCCAACATCCGGGAGCTCGAAGGGGCGCTCAACCGGATCGTGGCCTATGCCTCGATGGGCGCCATGCCGGTCTCCATCGAGCTCGCGCAGGCGGTCCTGTCGAACGTCCTCTACAACCCCAAGAAGCGCCAGGTCACCCCCGAGCGGATCGCCCAGGCGGTCTCGGACTACTACGGCGTGGGCATGGACGCCCTGCAGGGCCAGAAGCGCGAGAAGAGCATCGTCGTGCCGCGCCAGATCGCCATGTACCTGATGCGCGAGGAGACGGACGTGTCCCTGCTGCGCATCGGCGCCGAGCTTGGCGGCCGGGACCACTCCAC
>Ga0315271_10002478_pt1 | contig 11588 bp, 6 predicted proteins | sample C3_top_MG_FD_204664 | JGI IMG/M metagenome (GOLD analysis project Ga0315271, IMG submission 204664) | Sediment microbial communities from Yellowstone Lake, YNP, Wyoming, USA - C3_top | ecosystem: Environmental > Aquatic > Freshwater > Lake > Sediment | place: USA: Wyoming | collected 2017-08-01
ACGCAGGGTCATCAGCACCCATGGCAATGCAGCGATTTATGGCGGCTCCTACGGTTGGGCCAGCGCGGGCCGCTTCCACCACGCGCAAAGCCAGCTTCACCGGTTTCTCAACCTGCTTGGTGGATACGTGTCCTCCGTCAATAACTACAGCGACGCGGCCGGGGAAGTCATTCTGGACCGTGTCGTCGGGAGCATGCGCGGCACACTCAACTCCCGTTACACCTCCTGGCAACAGATTGTCGAGCACACGGATCTGCTCGTCGCCTTTGGCGGCGTGCCGCTGAAGAACTCCGCGGTGAGCCCCGGCGGCCAGAGTTTTCATAATGTATCGTCGCATTTGCGCAATGGAAAAAAGCGCGGCACGGACTACGTATTCTTCAGTCCCTTACGCGATGATCTGCCGGATTACGTCCAGGCCAGCTGGCAACCGCTGGTGCCTGGAACAGATGTAGCAGTGATGCTGGGCCTGGCCCACACGCTGGTGACAGAAGGTCTGCACGATCGGGCATTCCTTGACCGGTACTGTCACGGTTACGCCACCTTTGAGCGCTATCTCCTCGGAACGGATGATGGCCTGGCCAAGAGCGCGCAATGGGCATCCGGGCTTTCTGAAATTCCGGCTGAAGAGATTCGCGCTCTGGCCCGAAAAATGGTCTCCGGCCGGACCATGATCAACGTGAGCTGGTCTCTGCAGCGCGCGGATCATGGTGAACAACCTGTCTGGATGGGAGTGACGCTCGCCGCCATGATCGGCCAGATCGGTTTGCCCGGAGGCGGGTTTGGTTTCGGCTACGGGTCCATGGGTTCAATCGGCGAAGGGCAATTGCCCTTCAGTGTTCCGGCATTTTCGCAAGGACGAAACCCGGTCGAAAGTTTTATCCCGGTCGCCCGAATTGCGGATATGTTGCTCAATCCGGGTCAGCCCTTCGATTTTAACGGCAAAAAATTGGCCTACCCCGATATCAAGCTGGTTTACTGGGCAGGTGGAAATCCCTTCCACCACCACCAGGATCTCTCGCGCTTGCGGCATGCCTTCGCCAGGGCGGAAACCATCGTGGTGCACGACCCGTTCTGGACCGCGATGGCCAAACATGCGGACATCGTAGTGCCGTCGACCCTTTCGCTGGAACGGGATGATCTCGGTGCGTCCTATTCGGACCCGATCATGATAGCCATGAAAAAGGCGACGGACCCGTATGAGTCAAGTCGCAATGATTTTGCAACCTTCAGCGATCTCGCCCATGCATTGGGCGTAGGAGAGGCTTTTACCGAGGGACGGACTTCCGGCGAGTGGATTCGCCACCTGTATGAAACCTGGCGCACCAAGCTTGCCCGATACGCGCCGGCTATCCCGGAGTTCGATGCGTTTTGGCAAGACGGTTACCTGGACCTGCCCTATTCTGACCAATCAACCGTTGCTTTCAGTTCATTCCGCAGTGACCCCGGTGCCAACCCACTGCGCACACCGAGTGGCAAAATCGATATATTTTCCGATGCCATCGATAGCTTTGGCTATAACGACTGCCATGGTCACCCAAAATGGTTCGAACCCAGGGAGTGGCCGGGATCCCCGGAGTTTGCACGATTCCCCATGCAACTCGTTGCAAACAATCCATCGACCCGCCTGCACAGCCAGCTTGATGCCGGCGCCTGGAGCCAGGCTTCCAAGATCCAGGGGCGAGAACCAGCCCGGATGAATCCAGCCGATGCAAGGGAGCGGGGAATTTCCGCAGGCGACGTAGTGAAGCTCTTCAATGAGCGGGGAAGTTGCCTCGCAGGTGTGCGCATCAGTGAAAACGTCCGCCTGGGCGTCATTCAACTCTCGACCGGCGCATGGTTCGACCCCCTTGATCCGTCAGACCCAAAGTCAATCTGCGTCCATGGCAACCCGAATGTCCTCACCTTTGATCAGGGGACTTCACGCTTGGCCCAGGGCTGCGCCGGGCAACTTTCGCTCGTGCAAGTCGAACGATTTGATGGGGAATTGCCTCCAATCAGGGCATACGATCCACCGGTTGCTGTTGGAGAATAGTGTTGAGTAAACGCATAGCCATGTCGTCGTACAGAAGCCTGGTTGTCTTAAGCCTGGCAACTCTGCTGGCGGCTTGTGGCAGTGGGTCTAAAGAAGTTGATGATTCCGAAGCCACAGGCCAATCGCAAGCAGCGACCGCAGCCACGCTGCCCATGCTCATTACCCCGCAGGACCTGGTTGAGATTTCGCTAAGCCAGATTGCGTCTGGACCGGTTATTTCAGGCTCCCTGCAAGCGCAAAAGCAAGCGGACCTGCGCGCTGAAGTACCGGCCATCGTCATGCAGGTGCTCAAGGATAATGGTGACACAGTGGAAAAAGGCGATTTGCTGGTGCGCCTCGACGACACCGCTTTCCGCCAGTCATTGAATTCTGCACAAGAAGCAGAGCGGGTCGCCCAACAGAGTTTTGACCAGGCGGAACGGCAGCTCAACCGGCTAAAAACCCTGTCCAGTACCGGCGCAGTATCCATCCAGGCTGAGGAAGACGCAGAGCTGCGCCGCAGCACCGCGCAGAGTGAATTGGCTGGCGCGCGCACGCGCGTTGTGCAGGAATCACAGCAACTAGCGCGCACTGAAGTCCGCGCTCCATTTGCTGGAATAGTCGGCGGTCGCGAAGTGTCCAGTGGCGATACAGCGCAGATCGGTAAAGCCTTGCTCAAGGTCATCGACCCTACCAGCATTCGCTTCTCCGGCTTCATCCCTTCCGATCAGATCAGGCTGATAGACATCGGGCAGATAGTGAATTTCCGCGTCAACGGCCAAAGCGACCAGGAGTTCGAGGGTCGGATTGAGCGCATCAATCCCGTGGCCGACCTCAGCACCCGCCAGGTCGGTGTGCAGGTGGCAATCACCGGAGGCTACAACTTGACTGTTGGTTTGTTTGCCGAAGGCCGCGTGCAGACCGAAGTCAAACAAGGCATTTCTGTCCCTGAGTCCAGCCTGGTGCGGGAAGGCGACCAGGTTTACGTCTGGCGCGTAAAAAACGGAGTGCTCAACAAAATTGCGGTAGTAACGGGTGATCGCGATACACAATCCGGCGCGTACGCCATTAACAGCGGCCTTGTTGACGGCGACTTGGTGTTGCGCCACCCCCTTGGCGCCCTGGTCGATGGCGCCAGGGTTGAGTTGAAACAAGGTTCCGTCGCCGGGAAGGAGGGCTAGTCCCCATGGTTTTGTCCGATTTCAGCATCAGACGACCGGTCGTGGTCGTGGTTGTCACCCTGGTCTTGATGGGTGCGGGATGGTTGGCACTGGGCAAGCTGCGCGTGAACGAGCGCCCCGATATTGCGCCGCCGGTATTGCGCGTCAGCATTCCTTACCCCGGCGCGTCACCGGAAACGGTGGAGCGTGAAATCCTGGATCGCCTCGAAAAAGCCATGCGCGGCATTCCCGGCGTAAAAGAACTGCGGTCAAGGGCGAGCGACAGCAGCGGCATTTTCCGTATCGAGTTCGAGTTCAACAAAAACCTGATCGAAGCCGCAGATGAAGTCCGTAACGCCATTGCCACGGTGCGTTACAAGTTACCTAACGAAATGCGCGAACCGATCATTACTCGCGCCGATCCTGACGCATGGCCGATCATGTCCTTGTCTTTGTCATCGACCAGCCAAAGCCATATTGAATTGTCGCGCATGGCGGAAAAAGATATTGCTGACCGCTTGCGCGCCCTGCCTGGTGTTGCCGAAGTTACAGTTTCCGGCAACCTGGTGCGCGAATTGTCGGTGCTGTTGCGCAGCGAAAAATTGCGCATGCACAACATTTCCGTGGTGGAAGTGGAAAACAGTTTGCGCAGCCAGAACCTGACCGTTCCCGGCGGCAAATTGGAGGGTCTGCTGGAAGACCACAGCATCAGGCTGATTGGCCGCCTGGCCACACCAGAGGACTTTACCACCATTGTCATCAAACGCCGCGGCGATGATGTGTTGCGCCTGGGTGATGTAGCTGAAGTGGTGGACGGCACCGCTCCACAGCAGGGCGTCAGCCTGTACAACGGCCAGGTCTCGGTTGGAATTGGCGTCATTCGCACGCGGGAAGCCAGCACCGTGTCCGTAGCCAAACTGGTCCGGCAGGAACTGGATGACCTGCGCAAGCAACTTAAGCCGGGCACACAGATTGATATCGCCAACGATGGTGGGGAGTGGGCCGAGCAGAGCCTGAACAATGTCATCGAGGCACTGTTGTTTGGCGCCATCCTGACCATTCTTGTCGTCTACGTCTTTCTGAACTCCTGGCGCTCAACGATGATCACTGCGCTCGCGCTGCCTACATCCGTCCTGGCCGCTTTTATCGCGGTGTGGCTATTCGGTTTCTCGCTCAATTTCATGACGCTGCTGGGCCTGTCCCTGGCCATCGGTGTGTTGATTGATGACGCCATCGTGGTGCGCGAAAACATTGTCCGGCACATGGAACGTGGCGAAGACCGGATTACCGCATCGCGCGAAGGCACCAGGGAAATTGGCGTGGCCGTCATGGCGACCACATTTTCTATTGTTGCCGTGTTTGTGCCGGTCGCATTCATGGGCGGCGGTTCCGGCCAGTGGTTCAAGCCATTTGCATTGACCGTTGTTGCATCCGTGCTGGTGTCGCTGTTTGTTTCGTTTTCTCTCGACCCTATGTTGTCGTCGCGCTGGGGTGATCCGGTGGGCTACCAGGACAGTCCAAAAAGAGGCTTCAGCGCATTGCTGCAGCGCTTTAACCGCTGGTTCGACCACCAGGCCGATCGCTATGGCCTGCTCATCCGCTGGGCGCTGGGCCATCGCCGTTCCATGGCCGTCATTGCCGTGTTGAGCCTGCTTGCCGCGTTGTGGCTGCAAACGACCCTGGGCGGCTCAAGCTTCCTGCCGAACTCTGACAATGGGCAACTGGTGGTTGACGTCCGCCTGCCCTCCGGCGCCAGCCTGGAATACGCCCGCGTCAAAACCGCACAAGCGGTTGAGCTGGTGCGCCAGATTCCGGAAGTACAGGCGGTATTCAGTGACATAGAACGAGATAGCTCCCGCATTGATGTGAACATAGGCAAACCCGGGACCCGGGAGCGCAGTGCCGCTGAAATTGCCACGATTATTCGACCATCGTTGCGTCGCCTGGTGGGCGCTGAATACACCGTCCAGGACGATACCAACGATGGTGGTGAAAAGCCGGTAAGAATCAATTTTTTCGGGGCAGACTCGCACAAGCTGACGGAGATCACCACCGCGTTCATGGCTGACCTGCGCAATATACCTGGCGCCGTCGACGTCGGCCTGGAGGAACAGGATCCGATGCCGGAGTACCAGATCAAGCTGGACCGCGGCCTGGCCAGCAGTCTTGGCATTACCGTGGGTGATGCAGCACAGGCGCTGCGTGTTGCATTTGCTGGCATAGAAGTTGGCGACTGGGTAGACCCGACGGGAGAAACCCGGGACGTGGCATTGCGCCTGCATCCGGATGATCGCGCCAATGTTTCGGCCCTGTCGCGCCTGCCCCTGGTTCCCGGTGGCAGCAACAGCGTCGTCCCGCTGGAGCAAATCGCTACCATCAGCATGGACAAAGCACCGGCGCGCATAAGCCACACGGATGGCAAGCGTACGGTAACGGTTACCGCTAACGTTGAAGGCGTATCCCAGGGAGAGGTAATCGGCAAGGCAATGAAACTCGTGGATGCCATCAATTTTCCGCCAGGGTACGGAATTCAATTGCGGGGCGCCGGCCAGGATCAGGACGAGGTATTCGGTGCCATGTTAACAGCGCTGCTGGCGGGGATTGGCCTGATGTATCTCATCCTGGTAATTCAGTTCGGGTCGTTCCTGGCACCGGTGCCGGTCATGATGAGTTTGCCGCTCAGCCTCATCGGCGTGGTCATTGCTCTGGTGCTGACCGGCCACACCCTTAACCTCATGAGTTTTATAGGCATCATCATGCTCATGGGCCTGGTGGCCAAAAATGCGATTTTGCTGCTCGACTGCGCACGGTCCAAAGAGAAGGAAGGTTTCAGCCGGGAAGACGCCTTGATGTTTGCCGGTCGCGCGCGATTGCGCCCGATCCTGATGACAACCTTTGCGCTCATTGCCGGCATGATGCCGGTGGCCATCGGCCTGGGCGATGGCGCAGAGTTCTATCAACCGATGGCGGTGGCCATTATCGGTGGCACCATCACATCCACCCTCCTGACCCTGCTGATGATCCCGACGTTTTACGACAGCATCGAAATTGCGCATGACCGCCTGGTGGCAAAATTCAAACACCGCGCAAGCCTGCGCGGGAAAGCACTGAGCGCCCTGCTGACTGCGCTGGAACTGCTGCTGACGGTTACAGGCTTGCGCTTTGTTTATCGTTTGCTCAAACGAGGATGGACACACTTCGTTCCGCACGCCGTTGTACCTGGTCCCTAACCCCTTAGCGTGACCCCTTGGTCTGACCCATGTTTCCCCAAGACAACCAGACCTACCGCTTCATGCAGCAACAGCCACGCTTCGGGCAACGCGTTTTTGTCTCCGCATACGCCAGCGTCAGCGGTTCGGTGGTGCTGGGGGATGATGTTTCCATCTGGCCCATGGCGGTGATTCGCGGGGACGTCAACCACATCGAAATTGGACGGCGCTGCAATATCCAGGATGGCGCCGTGCTGCACGTCACACATGAAGGCCCTTACTCACCCCTGGGCGGTGCCCTCACCCTGGAAGATGACATCACCGTGGGACACGGCGTTATTCTGCATGCGTGTTCGATTGGCCATCGCTGCCTGGTGGGCATGGGCGCCATCGTGATGGATGGTGCAGTGCTGGAAGACGAATGCATGATTGCCGCCGGAGCGGTGGTTACACCCGGTACGGTTGTTGCTTCCCGGACTTTGTGGAAGGGCAACCCGGCCCGCATGGCACGGCCACTGACTGATGAGCAGGTTGCGATGCTGGGTTACAGCGCAGAGCATTACGTTCGCCTCAAGGACCTGTACCTTGCCCGCGATGGGGCGGCGCCAATGCCCAATCCACCCGCAGCGTAACCTGAAGCTGCAGCGACTCATCGGGGGCAGTACACGCAGCCCTGACAGGTGTGCACTTTGTCCAGTCGCTCCGGTATTTTTGGACCGTACTCTTCCACCACTAAAAATTCTTCATTAAAAATTTAATCTGTCTTCATCTTAATTTCACCTGCAATTCAAACAAATAGCTCAGTATCCAGGTGCGGGTAAGGATCTGGTTGGTCTGTAAGGCCCTGTCGGCCACCCCAAGAAGACCAACTGGCATGTCCGCTTGACCATGAGCGCAATCATTTGGAGCAGATAATGAACATGAAGAAAAGTATCGTAGCAAGCGTGGTTGTTATTGCCAGCGTCATGGCGCTCCCTATGCCGGTCAGTGCTGGTGGCGGCGGAGGCGGGATGCAGATCTCAGCGCCCGGAGTTTTCGTCGTTGATATTCCGGGGCCCGGCGAGGCCTCCATGATTGGCACTTACTCGGCGTACTTGATCTATGCCGCGCTATCGGGAGGCAAGGGGACACCGGCAGATACGGTCGTCACCGTAAATGGCGCGGCTCTTGTACACGCTCCTGGATTGGCTCCAGGCTATTTCAAACTGGATCCTGCCGGCCCTCAGCCGGCGCTGGGTGCGGATGGCTTCTTGCATGTTGTCGCTACATCGGCCTCGGCCAAGGCCACGCGCAATTTCGACGTGGCGTGTCCGGCGCGTCTGGTGGAGACAAGCATACCTGCGCCCGGAATGAGCCTGGCTGGGGTGAGCGCGCTGGCTATGGCGTGGAGCCCCTTTCCCGCCAACCCTGCCGGCGGCCCCTCAATTCGACTGCGGGCATACGATCTGGCGAAAGGCACTACCGGCATAGCTCTGAGCGGCGGGCCGGTGGGCATAGACTGGACAGCGGCGAGCCTTCCCGTGGTCCCGACTGACAGCACAGGCTACGTGAGTGAGCTGAGTTATTCCGGCGTCTATCGCCTCGACGGCAACAGCGGCGGTGTCTGCGGCAGGGTACTGCGCTACACGTATACCAACTGAGAACCATCATGCTTATAAAGATCTCTGTCGCGCAACTGCTGATTACCTTAGCTGCAGCTGCCCCCCTGCTTCCGGCGCCGGCTCTGGCTGCCCCGGATAATGCCTCGAGTCTCAGCATCACCTCCGTAACGCGGCTGGGGCCGGGCGATCCAGGCGGGGCAGATATCTTCGGCAGCAATGTGGCGATTCAGGGAAATGTGGCTGTCGTTGGCGCAGCTGATGCTGATGACTTCCAGGGCGCGGCTTACGTCTTCGAGCGGGTGAAAGGCGTATGGGTCGAGCGCGCAAAACTTGTGGCGAGCGATCGCACGTTATTTTCTTTTTCCGAGTTCGGTGAAAATACAAAAATTTCCGGAAAGACAATCGCGATTGGGGCACCGGGCGACCAGGATGGCACCGGGGCAGTCTACATATTCCAGCAAACCGGCGACGTCTGGACCCAGCAAGCCAAGTTGACGGCAAATGACGGAACGGTCGGTTCGTTCTTTGCCGACAGCATTGCGCTCAGTAACGATTTGTTGGTCTCGGGCGCCGATTTGGCACCTGTGGGGGCGGATGACGCGGGCGCTGCGTACCTGTTCCGGCGCAGCGGCACGACGTGGACCCAAGAGGCCAAACTGATCGCCAGCAACCCGACCAATGGTGCGGGATTTGGCAGCGGCACTGCAATCGACAATAAAGATTCGGTCGTGATTGGTGCTGCAGCAGCAGCCAGCAGCGGCCTGGTGTATTTTTTCAAGCGCGTGAATGGTGCGTGGCTGGAACAGTCTCAATTAGCGCCAAGCAGCCCGGAACCCGGCCAGGCATTTGGCATCAACATCGACGCCAGTGGAAATTTCCTTGTTGTCGGCGCCTATGGCGCGGTTGGTATCGACGGTTTCCCGACGGGTGCGGCTTACGTGTATCGACGTACCGGCGCCGCGTGGAAAGAAGAAGCGCGGCTCGTGCCTGCCGAAACCCAGGTCAGATTCTTTGGAGTGAGAGTGGGAATTAGTGGCGCGACCATCGTGGCTGGAGCGCCTTTCACCGATACTTTTGAAAACCTCGAAGGTGGTTCGGCCTGGGTGTTCCAGCTCTCTGGAAAAACCTGGGAGATGCAGGCGAAACTGCAAGCCCCTGACGCCACGCCCAGGGACAATTTCGGTGGCTACGTAGCCATTGACGGGACGACGATTCTCATCGGCGCCGAGCTCGCGGACTCCTCGCCAACAGTAGCGGATGATGAAGGCGCGGCCTACGTTTTCGATTTGGACGGCAGGTGAGTGGACCCGTTCAACGCGCTTCTCGTGGTCATCCAATCGCTTATCTTCTAGCTCGAAGCGCCACCAGCAACACTATTTACGCAGGGGATCCACTGTTAGCATAGCCTGAAGCTGCAGCGACTCCCCAGGGGCCAGCACGCGCAAGCCTGCATCGATGTTCTGCTGCGACAATTCATAGGCATTGGGCACGCAGGTCAGGGGCTCGATGGAGATGGCCTCGCGATGCGGCGGCGTGTAGACCACGCAAGCGCGAAACGATTCATCGAATTTCAATGTGAGTTCGCGTTTGCTTGCAGCGTCACGAATCCGGCAACTGCACCAGCCATCCGCAAATTCCAGCCCGGTGAAGACATCATCCAGCACGACGTCAGCAAAGGCCATGCCCTGTTGCAAGTTCACTGCGCTGAGGGTGCTGGGAAAAGTCCGCGCAGTGCTTTGGCTGAACGCAGCAACCTGCTTGCCGGTGGGGAGCATATTCTCCAGTTCCCAGCGGCGCGAGAACGGGAGTACAACGCGGCATTCGTCAGCCGTGGAACCACCCAGTGGCACACGGAAATACGGATGAGCGCCGAAGCCAAACGGTAAAGGGCGATCACCCGGGTTTTCAATATGGAACCTCGACAGCAGCGTTCGCCCCGCCAACTCGTAAGTGGCCGTAATACGAAAATCTGCGGGCCAGGCATGCAGCAGTTCGGATGCGTCAACGGCAGCCTGGAACTGGCCAACAACCTGCGTTGCGGTTTGCTCCAATACCCGCCAGGGCCGGTCCAGCACAAAGCCATGAATGGCATTGCCCAAACCATCGTCGCCTTCGAGCGGGTAGCTGCGACCCTGCCATTCGAAGACTTTTCCGCGGATGCGCCCGGGGTAAGGAAACAGCAAGGGCATGCCGCTGACAGCAGCGGACCCTGCCCCGTTTTCAAATCCGGACTCGGCCCACAAGACATCAACAGCTTCCGATTCGAACACTGCACGAAACTGGTAGCAGTTGAACCCGCGCGAGGTGAGAATTTTTGCCTCGGAGCCGGTTTGCGCATCCCTGAGGGTTACGCTGTGCTCTGTCACAGGTGCTTGCCGAACCAATCCAGGTAACGCTCGTACAGGTCCTTGGCGTGGCTGGGTTTATCGATGCCGTGATACTCACCAGGATAAACCACCAGTTCCGTATCCACGCCCAGCGTGCGCAAGGCCAGGTACAGTTGCTCCGCGTTGATGATGGGCACGTTCCAGTCAATCTCCCCGCCCATGATCAGGGTGGGAGTTACCACTTTCCCCACCGCGTTATACGGGGATATGCGCTCATACTTCTCACGTGCTGCAGGCTCCCAGGGGAAACCCAGTTCCTGTTCCCACCAGCGCTGGTACATGTCATGTCCGTAGCTGGCCACGTACAAAGTGGAGCCGGCCCCTGTGACGGCAGCCTTGAAGCGGTCGGTCTTGGTGATGACGTGGTTGGTCAGCAGGCCGCCATAGGACCAACCCGTGACGCCCAGACGGTCCCGGTCGGCCCAGCCCTGTGCAATCGCATGGTCGACAGCCGCCATGACATCCTCGAAATCCGGTCCACCCCAATCCTGCCAGATACCGAGGCAAAATTGTTCTCCATAGCCGGTAGACCCGCGGGGGTTGGGGAGAACGACAACATAGCCATTGGCCGCAAACAGCTGCGCTTCGAACTGAAAGCTGTAGTCGTACTGCGACTGCGGCCCCCCATGAATGTCGAGGATGGCCGGGTAGCGCTGCCCGGCTACAAACCCCGGGGGCTTGATGATGAACCCTTCGATGGGCGTCCCGTCCTTGCTGTTGAAATGAACTTCCTCAACCGCGCCCAATTGCAGGCCGGCCAGCAGGGCCCGATTGGTGAAGGTCACCTGTTGCAGCTTACCGCGGTTGAAACTGAACACCTCGGCCGGCAATTGCGGCCGGCTGACCAGGGCGGCCACCGCGGAATTCTTGCCAAAAGCAAAATCTGCCACGACCGAATCTCCAGTGATCAGGCGCTCGATTTTTCCGCCCCTGGGGCTGATGCGCGCGAGGTTTTTCTCACCGCTGTCCTCCAAGAGGAACCAGATGGATTTCCCGTCCGGTGAAAATTCGGGATGGAAGATCATCCGGTCAAGTTCCGTGGTCAGCACCCGGGAATTGCCGCCTGCGGCAGAGGATACGGCGAGGTGGGCCGTGGCATAGACGCTGGCTGCAACATCGGTGGTACTGGTGTGGACAATCCACTTGCCATCCGGACTCCAGGCCGGGCTCCCGTCCGGTCCTTCCGAATCGCTGACCTTGACCAGTTCCGCCTGCACAGG
>Ga0315271_10002479_pt1 | contig 11585 bp, 10 predicted proteins | sample C3_top_MG_FD_204664 | JGI IMG/M metagenome (GOLD analysis project Ga0315271, IMG submission 204664) | Sediment microbial communities from Yellowstone Lake, YNP, Wyoming, USA - C3_top | ecosystem: Environmental > Aquatic > Freshwater > Lake > Sediment | place: USA: Wyoming | collected 2017-08-01
TGATTGACTGAAGCCTGGAATAGTTGGCGCCGTACGTCGCCTCTACGCGCGACGTTCCTTCCTCCATCATGAAGTTGACATATGCCCCAGGCGCCGAAAAGGGGTGCACCGCATCCCAGTAGTCCCTGGCCCAATTCGTGATCTTGTCCTTGTTCGCCGGATCCGGATCAACGCCGATGATTACCTCGGCCCATTTCGTCTTGCGGTAGCTGAACGCCGTATCGCCACTCCCCACCCGGTGCACCGCTCCATTGATTGGATACATATGCATTGACGAGAACATTGAAGGCAGGTTGGAACCGTGCTTTACGTGCAGCGCAATGGATTCATCTGTGAGATGGTCAACGAAGTCGGCTTTCCAGTACCACTGCAGCCCTGAGGTGTACAGCCCGTCGAACAGGCTCTGCAACGCCGGGAACGGAACCGGACCAACCCCTACCAGCAGCGGTTTGGCCCAGCTTTCCGCTGGCTTGAGCAGCTCCGCCGTGCGCTCCTGGCTCGCTGTCGAGCACCAAATGACGCCGCACACGGTCCGCATGTGCAGCGAAGCAGGGAACATGTCCACGGGCGGGACTACCAGAAAGGCGAAGAACCCGTTGATCTCTTCCGGAGCGGCGGTAATGAACTGCTCGTACGCCTTCATCACGGCAAGCGCATCTTCCACCGCATAGAAAATCGGGCCCGCCATGACCGTGCTTACCGGATGCAGGCGGAAGGTGAATGAAGTCACCACTCCAAAATTACCACCGCCACCGCGGACTGCCCAGAACAGATCCTGGTTCTGCCTGTCATTGGCCGTTATATAGCTCCCGTCTGCAAGCACCATGTCCACAGACAGTAAATTGTCGATACTTAAACCATATTTCCGTGAAAGGTGGCCAATCCCGCCGCCCAGAGTCAACCCACCCACGCCGGTAGTCGAGATAATGCCGCTCGCTGCCGCCAGTCCAAAGGGATGCGTCGCATGGTCCACGTCGCCCCACACACATCCGCCCTCCACTTGCGCCGTCCTGGCGGCAGGGTCTACCCGCACGCTCCGCATTCTTGAAAGGTCGATCACCAGTCCGCCGTCGCAACTCCCCAGGCCAGGACCGTTATGTCCCCCGCCGCGTACGGCCAGCAGGATCCCGTTTGAGCGCGCATGGTTCACACACGCCATCACATCGGCGACGTCGACACACCGTGCGATCGCGGCGGGCTTCTTGTCGATCATCGCGTTATACAGTCTTCGGGCCTCATCATAATTCCAGTCGCCTGGTTGAATCAGGTCACCACGCAATTGGATTTTCAAGACGCTGTAGTCTGTCATGGTCTCAACTCCTCTTATACGAAAGTCTTATACGAAAGCACGCCGGTACCGGAATGGGTTCGTCCCGCCTATGGTACGGTCACGATATCCTGCTAGCAACCGAGCCGACTTTGGAGCAGAAGAATGATGCGTTTCAGAATATCGAAGATGTCCTTCGAAGCCATCTTGCTCCCGTGCGCTGTGTCGTCACTTGATGGACTGGCTGCCAGGTCAACCTAAATTAGACCCCAACACCATGTCGTAGTTCACCATCAGGACAAGGGGGATCTAACCCACATGACTTCCCTGTTCTGGGCGAACCGCATTCGCCGCTGGCCCCGGTCATGGGCGGAATCGGCCTGCTGGTGCTGCTGGTCAGCACGCCCTGTTTCGGCATCCTGTGGCGCGCCCGCGACGGCAACCTCAACCTGCGCCCGGCCTGGCTGTGTTCGCGCAATGACATGCTGCCAATCTTGCCGTGCTGCTGGCGGCAGGCGGCGTCGCCCTCACCGGACAGATATGGCCCGCCGCGCTGGCCGGTCTGGCCATCGTGCTGCTGTTCTCACATACCGTCCTTCATGTCACGCGCGCGGCGTGGAAGACCCTGGCTCAGTGACCAGGTTTCTTCGCCACCAGGTCGACCAACGCAGACTGGCCGTGATGGTGCGTGCCTTCGCTGATGAAGTCCTCGTGTTCGACAAGGTGCTGGATGTCCCAGTCGCCGAACCACTCGCGCAGCAGGGCTGCGGTGTACATGTTGGCGGCGTGGGGCGGTCCCCCGGTTCCGTATTCGATCTGCTTCGGGGTGTAGCCCTGCAGGATCAGCACCCCGCCGGGTTTGAGGCAGCGGCGGATGCCGGCGATGATGCGCTCGCGTTCTGGGGGCGGAGCAAACTGGATGAATATTGCCGCCACCAGATCATAGGCGGCTTCCGGCCAGTCCCAGTTCAGCACATCCGCCTGCTCGAAGTTTACTGTCACGCTGCGCTGCTGCGCCAGCTTGCGAGCTTTAGCAAGCGCCACCGGCGACACATCGATCGCATGCACCGACACGCCCTGCGCCGCCAGCCACACGCCATTGCGCCCCTCGCCGTCGGCAATCGCCAGCGCCCGCATGCCGGGCCGGATCAATGCCTTCTGGCTTTCCAGAAAAAGATTGGGCGCGGTGCCGAAGATGTAGTCATCCACGGCATAGCGTTCGTTCCAGAAGTCCTGACTCACTTCCCGGCCGCGGCCAGCAATTGTTCCAGCTTGGCCGCGGGAATCATGCCCGGCACACGCTGGCCGTTCTGGAAAATGATCGTGGGGGTGCCGGACACGCGCAGCTTCTCGCCCAGTGCAATCGTCTCGTCCACCGGGTTGTCGCACTTGCCGTCGTTCTTCGGCAGCACCCCACGCTGAATGTAGTCATCCCAAGCTTTGTTCCTGTCCGGCGCACACCATATCTGGCGTGATGCCTGCTCCGCCTTGGGATGCAGGCCCTGTACCGGGTAGAGGAAGGTGTACACGGTAATGTTGTCGACCTTGGCAAGCTCGGCCTCGAACTTGCGGCAAAACGGACAATCGACATCGGAAAACACCGCCAGCTTGCGTTCACCCTTGCCCTTCACTATCTTGATCGCGTTGTTCAGCGGCAGCGATTCCCACTTCACCGCCAGCAGCTTGTCGAGGCGCGCCTGGGTGAGATCGCGGCGGGTCGCAAGATCGATCACATTGCCGACAAACGCGTATTTACCGGCTTCATCGGTGTAAATCAGCTGGCCGTCCATATAGACTTCATACAGGCCGGCGTATGCGGTTTTGCTCACCGTTGCGATTTCCGCGCCGGGAAACTTGGCCGTCAGTTCCTTGCGTATTTCCGTTTCACCCGCCTGGGCACACAGCGCCGTTAACAAGCCGGCAGCCAGTGCCAATGTTCTGAATTGCATAAAATCTTCCTTGAAATTAGGTAATTGGTTCCAACCATGAAGGCGCGCGCGATGGCGCGGATCATGCCGGATTAAAGATGATGGCATAAAAATCCCGATAGGCCATTGGGATTTCAATTGATCCCGCACCGGAAACGGACGGATTCAGCGTGGCCCTGTTTTTATCAATCATGCTAATGACCGATACAGGGCTTGAACAGGCGCGTGTTTCCAGTGGATACTCGCCTGCCCTTGCTCGTGATGACCTTGCATCGAAAATGAACTAATGCATTGGCCATTTTTGACAATGCATAATCAAGTTTTACCCTGCGCCGCAAACACTGATGGAGTTTACGCGTCCTGCTCCCTTCCATAAGCTCGCCCTGCTCGCGCTGGCAGCGCCGCTGACGATCGCGCTTGGCCTCTACGCGGGCGCCTTGCCGGATGACGCTGCTCTGGCCGGCAGCATCCTCTGGGAGTTGCGGGGGCCGCGCGTGGCCGCGGCGTTCGCCTGTGGCGGACTGCTGGCGCTGGCCGGCGCGTTGATGCAAACGCTGTTCCGCAATCCACTGGCGGAACCCTATCTGCTCGGCGTCTCCGGCGGCGCGGGGTTGCTCGCCTTGCTGGGGATGGCGGCGGGACTTGCGTGGCCGTGGGTATCGACGCTGGCGTTTGCCGGCAGCTTGCTGGCCCTGACCCTGGCTGCGTTGTTTGGCGGACGGCTGCTGGCGCGCGATCACACGCCGCTGTTGCTGGCGGGCGTCATGCTCGCGGCGGGATTTGGCGCGCTGATTGCGCTGGTGTTGAGCCTGGCCCAAACCGAACAATTGCCGGGGATGCTGTTCTTTCTGATGGGCGATCTGGCCTGGGCGGGGAATCCAGGCTGGTTGTGGGGTGCACTGTTCATCGCCGTGGCGCTTGCGTTTTCACTGGCGCGGCGGCTGGACGTGCTGCAACTCTCGCCGCTGAAGGCGGCGTCGCTGGGCGTGGCGGTTGCGCCGACGCGCTGGGCCCTGTTTGCGCTATCCGGTGCGTGTACCGCGCTGGTGGTGGCGCAAGCCGGGAGCATCGGTTTTGTCGGTCTGATGGTGCCTCACGCCTTGCGTCGACTGGGTTTGAGCGGGCATCGGCATCTGCTGCCTGCCGCTGCGCTGGCAGGCGGCAGTCTCCTGGTGCTGGCGGATGCACTGGCGCGCACCGTGATCGCGCCGCGTGAACTGCCGGTGGGCGTGCTCACCGCGCTGCTGGGGGTGCCGCTGATGTTGTGGCTGTTGCGCAGGCCGTGAAGACCCTAGCGTGGCCGCAAAGTATGCCCGCAATCCGCGTAAGACGTAATGCAGGGTGCCTGTAAGCGAAGCGCATTGCACCCGATGTTTTCATTCGGCGGCGCGTGGTTGTTGCCGACTTGTCGGCTATACAACCACGGCCTTCCCCTTACGCAATAACGATTACGCTCTGCTCGGACATGATTGAAGCTGCTCCAGGACCGCGCATCGGCCGGAATTGCCCACAGGCAAAGACACGCGCTGGCCGATCGGCTCAAGCGGATGAATTAGACAGCGGAGGGGGCGAAGTAAAATGTGCTCATGACCCAAGGGCTGGCAGCCTTGACTGTCATCTTGCTCATTACTCATAGCCCCGCAGGAGTGCAGCACATAGCGCCGGATGCCGGCTCCGAGGAGACATAAAGATACCTTCATTGACATTTGGCTTCTACGGAGAATAGGATATGCATATCCGTAGAGGAGGGGTGTTTTATGACTGGCATAGATGTAGTGGAATCCCTGAAAGCTCCCGATGGTCCGTTCACCGACGCGCAGGAGATCGCTCTGTACGAGATCCTAAGCCATTGCCCCAAGAAGCGCGAATCCCCTTGCTGGGCGATGGGGGCGCTTGCCGGCGCGTGCTCGAAGTGCTGGGAGTGCGCACACATCTGGTGCTGGGCATGCGGCGGGACCCAAGGGACAACAGGGGACACCCATTAGCCGCCCGTAGTCAAGCAACAGAACAACAGCACAACAACCAACAAGAGGGGACACGTTTTCCCCTATTCATCAAAAAATTCCCCCGATTCCGGTTCCTGCATCCGACGTGGCTGCCCGGATTTTCCAGGCGCCGCGCGCCGCCCTAAGGCCGCCGTTACTTGCGCAGCAAAGTACTATTTGTCCAACGCATAATTGCCATTCGTCGAGCGGCGGATTTAATCCACCAGGCCGGGCTCAGGTTCGTAACGAAAATGTCGCTTGCCTGGTCGTAATCGATTTTCATGACAGCCCCCAATATTTCTCGATCTACGCCGTGTCCTGGTGTAGATCGAGCTTCGCATTCTTTCGCCGCTTGCGATCAGCCGGAATCAGTTCGATCTTGAGCGTACACCCCACAGCCTCGGCATATCGCTTGAGGGATGCCACCGAGGGCGCATGCTTGCCGGCGGACTCCAGGCGCGAGATCGCGCTTTTGGTGGTACCCATACGCGTGGCCACTGCCTCCTGGGTGAGTCCGGCGCGGGTACGTGCGGCGAGCATTTCGTGGGCGAGGGCGTATTCGAGCTCCAGCGCTTCGTAGGCTTCGTTGAAGCCGCGGCGCCTGGATGCCTTTTCAAGGAACGCCTTGTGATCGTGGCGCACCGGTTGGAATTTGAGATCAGCCATTTTGAACCTCCTTCAATCGCTTGCGGGCGATCTTGACTTCGTGGTTGGGCGTTTGCTGCGACTTCTTGATGAAGGCGTGCAGCACGATCACGCGCCGGCCCACGAGAAAACAGTAGAACGCGCGGCCGATGCCCGAGCGGCCGCGTGGCCGCAATTCGAACAGGCCGTCGCCGAAGGCACGCGAATAGGGCAACTTCAGGTTCGGGCCGTGTTCGATGAGCAATTCGACGATGCGCGCGTAGTCCGCGAGAACATCGATGGGCCAGGACTCGATTTCGGCCAGCACGCGCTCGTGGAAATATTCGACGGAATACGCCATGAACGAAGGTTAGCAATAGTGCTAACCTTCGTCAATCTGGGCGGCCAGACGAAAAAAGCGCGACTGATCGCTCAGTCGCGCTCGGAATAACAGAAAAGGTCATTCGTGTATCGATCGTTCTACAGGCTCACGATCAACACGAACGGCCTTCTGCCTCTATCAACTCGGCAGCATCGCCAGCAACCCATTCAACCTCCGCACAAAGCTCGCCGGATCGTCGAGCTGTCCGCCTTCGGCCAATAGTGCCTGCTCGAACAGCAGGTTGGCCCAGTCGGCGAAGCGGGCGTCGTCGGTTTCGCTGTTCAGCCGGGTGACCAGGGCGTGCTGCGGGTTGATTTCCAGCGTCGGTTTGACGGTGGGCGCGGCTTGGCCGGCGGCCTTCAGCAGGCGTTCCAGGTTGGCGCTCATGTCGCCTTCGCCGGTGACGAGGCAGGCGGGCGAATCGGTGAGGCGGTAGGTGACGCGCACCGCCTTGACGCGTTCTCCGAGGGTGGTCTGGATTCTTTCTACCAGCGGCATCAGGGTGTCTTCGGCTTCCTTCTGCGCGGTCTTGTCCGCTTCGTCTTCCAGCGCGCCGAGGTCGAGGCCGCCCTTGGCGACGGACTTGAGCGGCTTGCCGTCGAACTCGGTGAGGTTGCTCATCAGCCATTCGTCGACGCGGTCGGACAGCAGCAGGACTTCGATGCCTTTCTTGCGGAAGATCTCGAGGTGCGGGCTGTGCTGGGCGGCGGCGAAGCTGTCGGCGGTGATGGTGTAGATCGCCGTCTGGCCTTCCTTCATGCGGCCGATGTAGTCCTTGAGCGAGACGATTTGGGCATCGGTGTCGGTGTGGGTGGAGGCGAAGCGGAGCAGGGCGGCGATGCGTTCCTTGTTGGCGTAATCCTCGCCCGGGCCTTCCTTCATCACCTTGCCGAAGGCTTTCCAGAGCTTGGCATACTTCTCAAGCTGGTTTTCCGCCAGGTCTTCCAGCAGGCCCAGCACTTTCTTCACCGAGCCGGCCTTGATGGCGTCGATGTCCCTGCTGTGCTGGAGAATTTCGCGCGAGACGTTGAGCGGCAGGTCGGCCGAGTCAATCACCCCGCGCACGAAGCGCAGGTATTGCGGCATCAGTTGTTCGGCGTCGTCCATGATGAACACGCGGCGCACATAGAGCTTGATGCCGTGGCGGCGCTCGCGGTCGTAGAGGTCGAACGGCGCGTGCGAGGGCACGAACAGCAGCGAGATGTATTCCTGCTTGCCCTCGACGCGGTTGTGCGACCAGGCAAGCGGCGGCTCGAAGTCGTGCGCGACGTGCTTGTAGAACTCGTTGTATTCGTCGTCCGAGACATCCTTCCTGGCGCGCGCCCACAGGGCCGAGGCGCGGTTGACGGTTTCGTCATCAAGGGTGGGTGTTTCCACGCCGTCCTTCCATTCGCTCTTCTTCATCACGATGGGCAGGGTGATGTGGTCGGAATAGGTGCGGATGACCGACTTGATCTTCCAGTCGGAGAGGAATTCGTCTTCGCCTTCGCGCAGATGCAGCACGATCTCGGTGCCGCGCGCGGGCTTGGCTACGGTTTCCAGCGTGTAGTCGCCGGCACCGGCCGATTCCCAGCGCACGCCGTGTTCCGCGGTGAGGCCGGCGCGGCGGGTGGTCAGCGTCACGCGGTCGGCGACGATGAAGACGGAATAAAAGCCGACACCGAACTGCCCGATCAGCGGGGCATCTTTTTTCTGGTCGCCGGAGAGCTGCGAGAAGAATTCGCGCGTGCCGGATTTGGCGATGGTGCCGATGTGCTCGATGACTTCCTGACGGCTCATGCCGATGCCGTTGTCTGCAATCGTCAGGGTGCGGGCGCCGCGGTCGAAAGCGACGCTGATCTTCAGGTCGGGGTCGTTTTCGAACAGCGCCGGGTCGGACAGCCCTTCAAAACGCAGCTTGTCGGCGGCGTCGGAAGCGTTGGAAATCAGTTCGCGCAGGAAAATGTCCTTGTTGGAATACAAGGAGTGAATCATCAGCTGCAACAGCTGTTTGACTTCGGCCTGAAAGCCCAGGGTTTCTTTGGTGGTGGTGGACATTCCGTAAATCTCCCATCGAATAACAACCTGACGAAAAATGGGGACGACCGCGGTGGGTTTCAAGCCCTGCCGTGTCAGGAGTGGCTGGGGAAACGCCGATTTATTCCGTTCATGGTTCGACAGGCTCACCATGAGCGGAATCTCCATGTTTGCTATCAATAGCTTACAACGCCCTTCGACAAGCCTGTCCTGAGCTGCGCCGAAGGGCTCGGGGCGAACGGCGGGAATAAATCAGCGCTTTCCTGGTGCCACAGCGCTGACGCCCGGGGAAATGACGGCGGGACATGCTGCTATGCTTGGCCTGCTTATCGCCTGACTTCGTTTCATGGAATCCGTTGACCCCAATCTGGCTGCGCGGCAACTTACCCTTCGCAGCGGCACCCGCACGCTGATCGACGCGCTCGACCTCACGCTCGAACCGGGCGAATTGCTCGGCATCCTCGGCGCCAACGGCGCGGGCAAGTCGACGCTGCTGGCGGTGCTGGCTGGTCTTGCCGCCCCCGCGCAAGGTCGGGTGACGCTCGACGGCCACGCGCTCGACGCGCTGCCGCCACTTGCGCGTGCGCGGCACATCGGCCTGCTGCCACAGGGCGACGAAGGTGGATTTTTCGGCAGCGTGAGCGATTTCGTCGCGCTGGGGCGCTATCCCTTCGGCGATGCGCCCAGCGACCTGGCGTCGCAGCTTGTGGCCTGGGAACTGGGCGATCTCGCCCGGCGACCGCTCGATACGCTTTCCGGCGGCGAACGCCAGCGCGCGCGCCTGGCGCAACTTGGCGTCCAAACGCCGATCTATTACCTGCTGGACGAACCGCTGACCCATCTCGACCCGGCGCACCAGGCACGCTTGCTGACCTGGGCGCGCGGCGAGGCGGACTTGGGCCGCGCCGTGGCCTTGACGCTGCACGATCCCAACTGGGCGGCCTACCATTGCGACCGCCTGCTGTTCCTGTTTGGCGACGGGCGCTGGCAGACGGGGTTGCCGGAAACCCTGCTCACCCCAGCCTCGCTGGAGGCGCTTTATGGCCCCGGCACGGCGGCGTTATGGGGTAGAGCTAGCCCTGTATAATCGCCGCTTGCTTTGTGATAAACCCTCCACGCCACTTAAAGTCCTCTATTCAATGATTCGTCGCATCATCAAAAAGGTGTTCGGCCGCAAGCCCAATATCAAAGTTTCCGACGCACGCATTCTGCCGCTGGACAAGCACGGCATCCGTCGCGACCAGCTCGACGACTGCGCGCTGGATGTCTGCGAAAAACTCGCGGATGCCGGGTTCAAAGGCTATGTCGTCGGCGGCGCGGTGCGCGACTTGCTGCTGGATAAGCGCCCCAAGGATTTTGATGTGGCGACCGACGCCAACCCGAACCAGGTGCGCCGCCTGTTCCGCCGTTCGCGCATCATCGGCAAACGTTTCCAGATCGTGCATGTGATGTGCGGGCGCGAGACCATCGAAGTCACCACCTTCCGCGCCAACGGCCAGAAAGAAGCGGACGAAGAGGACGAGCGCCCGACCGACGAGCATGGTCGTCTGCTGTCCGACAATATTTTCGGCAATCAGGCCGACGATGCCGCGCGCCGCGATTTCACCGTCAACGCACTGTATTACGACCCGGAGCGCGAAGAAATTCACGATTACTTCGGCGGCGTGGCGGATTGCAAGAAACGCGTATTGCGCATGATAGGCGATCCGGAAACGCGCTTTCGCGAAGACCCGGTGCGGATGTTGCGCGCTGCGCGCTTTGCCGCCAAACTCGACTTTCATATCGACCCCGCCACGCGCAAACCCGTGGCCGAACTCGCGCCGCTGCTCGCCAATATCCCGCGTGCGCGCATCTTCGACGAAGCCCTGAAACTGCTGCTCTCCGGCCACGCCCTGCGCGGCGTTCACCAGTTGCGCGCCGAGGGTCTGCACCACGGCATGTTGCCGCTGCTGGACACCATCCTCGACGACCCCACGGGCGGGCCTTTCATCACCGCCGCACTGAAAAGCACCGACCAACGCATACGCGACGACCGTCCCGCGTCCCCCGCATTTCTGTTCGCTACGCTGTTGTGGCCGCAGGTAGCGCAACGCTGGAAAGACCTCGAAGCAGGCGGCGAAAAGTCCATCCCCGCGCTGTTCACCGCGATGGACGAAGTGCTGGACGCGCAGCGCGGCCAGCTCGCCATCCCGCGTCGCTACGACGGCATGATGAAAGAAGTGTGGGCGGTGCAGCCGCGTTTTGAGCAGCGCGGCGGGCAGCGCCCGTATCGTCTGCTGGAGCATCCCCGTTTTCGCGCCGCCTACGACTTTTTGCTGCTGCGCGCCGAGTCCGGCGAAATCGATCAGGAGCTCGCCGGCTGGTGGACGCGCTTTCAGGAAGCCGATGAGGCTGAACGCCAGTCCATGCTGAAGCCCGACAGCGGCCCCAAATCGCGCCGCCGTCGTCCCCGCAAATCGCCTGCTGGAGATTCCGCTGAGAGCACGCCAGCATGATCCTAGAAACCGCAGTTGACCACTCGCATTATGTTGGGGATACGCATGAATGCTAACTATCTTGACTTCGCTTCAACTCACCTATTGGGTGAGTACGCCACCCGTCTGATTGCCCCCCAAGGGGACTCCGACTTTCTACGGGCTAAAGCCCGTGAAAGATCGTATGCACGACTGGCAGGCCGTCTGGCGTTGTTGCTCGTCGTAGCAGGGGCCGATCCTGCATCCTCCTCGCGCCTAGCCAGTCGGCCTGCCAGCCGCATACTCAGACGCGTCCAACTGCGGTTTCTAGGATGAGGGTGACGGCCTATATCGGCCTCGGCGCCAATCTCAACGACCCCGCCGCACAGGTCGAATATGCCTTGGCCGAACTCGAGCGCCTGCACGCCACCACGCTGGTCGCGCGTTCGTCACTGTATGCCTCCGCGCCAGTCGGCTATGTCGATCAGCCCGACTTCATCAATGCCGTTGCGCAGATTGAAACCGCACTCGCGCCGCGCGCGCTGCTCGCTGCGCTGCTGGATATTGAACATCGCCGCGGAAGAGAACGCAGCTTCCGCAACGCCCCGCGCACGCTCGACCTCGACCTGCTGCTGTATGGCGATGCGCACTTCCACGAAGAAGGTCTCACCCTGCCGCATCCGCGCATGACCGAACGCGCCTTTGTGCTGCTGCCGCTGACGGAAATTGCGCCGGAGCTCGATATTCCCGGTCGCGGCCGTGCTGCCGACTGGATAAGCTCATGTGCCGATCAGAGCGTGGCACAGATTCACCTGCCCAAACTTGCCATTACGGCGCTGCGCTTTCCCTCTCTCCAACCCTCCCCCGCATACGGGAGAGGGGGCAAACGCTAAGCCCAAACCGATGGCTTCGCCCCCCCCCCCCCCACCC
>Ga0315271_10002480_pt1 | contig 11583 bp, 11 predicted proteins | sample C3_top_MG_FD_204664 | JGI IMG/M metagenome (GOLD analysis project Ga0315271, IMG submission 204664) | Sediment microbial communities from Yellowstone Lake, YNP, Wyoming, USA - C3_top | ecosystem: Environmental > Aquatic > Freshwater > Lake > Sediment | place: USA: Wyoming | collected 2017-08-01
GCTGCAGGGCCGGTCGGTGCAGGGGATCGCCCCCGAGGCACTGTCGCTCCTCATGGCGCACGTGTGGCCGGGCAACGTGCGCGAACTGGAGAACGTCATCGAACGGGCGTTCATCCTGTGCCGCGAGGGATTCATCGAGATCGCCCACCTTCCCGAAGAGTTGACGGGACACGGCGCGTCGCGCGCGGTCCCGCCGGGCGGTCGCAGCGTCCACGACGTGATCGACGCGCAGGCGATCCACTCCGCCCTCGAGCGAAACGGCGACAGCCGCGCGGCAGCCGCACGAGAGCTGGGCATCCACAAGACCACCCTGTTTCGCCGGATGAAGAAGCTCGGCATCCCTCGCCCGAAGCGGGATGGCCGGTCATCTCGACGACCGCTGCGCTCCGAGTAGACCGATCTTCCTCGGATAGTCAGGCGGCCGCCCTCCCTCACCTCGTTTCCTCGCCGCGGCACAGCCGCCACTTCAGAGGTGCGCAGCGACCGCGCTTGGCTGCAGGAGACCGGCGGGCCATCTCGCTGGCCGTAGCGAAGACGCAATGGTCGGCTCGTCAGGCCATTGCGATTCCGCGACGATGACCGCGGCAGCCGGACCGGGATCTCAGTCAGTAAGCGCTGCCGTGTGAGTGCTTTGCGTGACAGTCGCGGTCGGGCCCCGTTCCTGGCCCGGCTCATGCTGGGCCTTCCATGTCCCGCGCATGTCACCGCCGACCCTGTCCCACGAAGGCTGAAAGGGGGGAACGTGGCCACTCAAGGACTCGACCTGGTTGCTGAAGGGTTTGTCTTAGCATTGTCCGTGCTGTGGCTTGTCTGGACGGGGAGGCTCATCTACATCGTGTTCGGGCGGTCGCGGCCTCGTGGCCTGCCCTTCCGTGGCAACTTCAGGCTGACCAGCGCCGATGTCCGAATGCTCAAAGGACTGCACATCAGGCCCTGAGTCCGTCTGCCCACTCGGCCCGCCCCGACCGAACTGATCGGCCCCCGGGGCCGTTTCGCGGCCTCACGTCCGGCGCCGAATCGCGAGCCATCTCGTCGATCGTAGCAACGCTGCAATGGTCGGCTCGTCAGGCCATAGCGATTCCGCGACGATTGCCGCGGCAGCCGGACCGGGATCTCCGTCAGTAAGCGCTGTCGTGTGAGTGCTTTGCGTGACAGTCGCCGTCGGGCTCCGTTCCTGGCCCGGCGCATGCTGGATCCTCTGTGTCAGCCCGCGGAAGAGTGCGGACCCTGCACCATGAAAGCTGCCTTCTCCATCTGGAACGCTCGTATCGCGCCGGTGTTCGACACGGCGCGGCAGGTCCACGTCGTCGAAGCCGAGTCAGGACGGGTCGTGGGCGAAGCCGACGAGGCCCTGCCCGGCGGCCCGCCGGCACAGCAGGTGATGCGCCTGGGGGAACTGGGAGTGGAGACGCTGGTCTGCGGGGCGATCTCCTGGCCGCTGCACGCGATGGTGACGGCCTCGGGCATCCAGGTGATTCCGTTCATTGCCGGGACTCTCGACGACGTGGTGCACGGCTGGCTTGGTGGCACGATGGGGCACGAGCAATTCGCGATGCCTGGCTGCCGCCGTCGTCGTGGATTGCCGTCTGGCGCGTCGGGTCCGGACGCAATCCCGTCGGGGCGACGCGGCCGGGGCGGAGCCGGGCGCGGCGGCGGCAGAAGCCAGAACCCGCAGGGACAGGGTCGTGGCTGGGGGGGCGGCCCGCCTACCGAAGGCGTAGCCGGCACCTGCGTGTGCCCCGCTTGCGGGCATCCCGAACCGAACGAGCGCGGCGTGTCGTGCGCCGCGCGGCCGTGCCCGGTGTGCGGCGTGCGGATGATTCGAGATTGGTGAAGGAAAGAAGGACGAACGATGAAAGTCGCAGTGACCGCAACAGGCCCCTCTTTGGATGCCGCACTGGACCCTCAGTTCGGCCGTTGCTCGTACTTCGTGATCGTCGAGTCCGACGACATGAGCGTCGAGGTTGTCGAGAACGCCAACAGCTCGCTCGGCGGCGGAGCGGGCATCCAGTCGGCCCAGTTGATGGCCCAGCGGGGAGTCAAGGCCGTGCTGACTGGCAACTGCGGGCCCAACGCCCACCAGACGCTCAGCGCCGCTGGCATTGATGTGGTCGTCGGGTGCAGCGGCACCGTCTCTGAAGCGGTACAGGCCTTCACGTCGGGCCAGCTCAGTGCCGCGTCCGCACCGAATGTCGCGAGCCACTCGGGCATGGACGGTGGACGGCGATGAACATGGGACCCGGGTTCGGGGTATGGACCACGGAGAATGTGAACCAGGCGTTGTTACCTGGCCGGAGGACGCCAGCAGTCGCGCAGGGCCCTGCGGCATGAGGAGACCGATTCGCATCGCCGTCGCCAGCGGCAAGGGCGGCACCGGGAAGACGACGATTGCCACCAACCTTGCGATCGCTCTGGCCGAGCGAGGGATGGGCGTCGCGTACGTCGATTGCGACGTCGAGGAGCCCAACGGACACATCTTCCTGAAGCCGGCGATCCAGCAGCGCCGCGAGGTGTCGATCCCCGTTCCCGAGGTGGACGAGACGCGCTGCACCCTGTGCGGTGCCTGCGGACGGGCCTGTCGCTACTCCGCAATCGTGGTGTTGCCGCAAAAGGTGCTGACATTCTCCAAACTTTGCCATGGCTGCGGGGGATGCACGCTCGCCTGCTCCGAGGGCGCGATTCGCGAAGTGCCGAGAGTCACCGGTTTCGTCGAGGAAGGCGTGTCGGGCCAGGTGACCTTCCTTCAGGGGATGCTCAACATCGGCGAGGCCATGGCGCCGCCGGTGATTCGCGCGGTGCTGGCCTGCGCTCCCAAGGACTGCACGGTCGTGATCGATGCGCCACCGGGAACGTCGTGCCCCGTGATCGAGTCGGTCAAGACCGCCGATGTCATCCTCCTGGTCACCGAGCCCACACCCTTTGGTCTGAACGATCTGAAACTGGCGGTGGAGATGGTGCGCGACCTGGGGCTGCCCTTCGGGGTGGCCGTCAACCGAGCGGGAATCGGCGACAACGCGGTGTTCGACTACTGCGCGGAAGAACGGATCCCCGTGCTTCTCGAGATCCCGAACAACCGCGCGATCGCCCGTGCCTACTCACGCGGGGAGATGGCCGTGACGGCGGCACCCGAGCTGAAGCCGCTCTTGCACGGACTGCTCGAGACGCTCACCAATCTCGCCGACAGCGCTCCCAAGCGGCGTCTCAAGCCCAGGGCCATCGCCGTGCCCACGAGCGAAGGATACGAGGCGCTGCCCTCGGAGACGATCCAGGTCGGCCGACGGGACGCCCTGCGCGAACTCGTGGTCATCAGCGGCAAGGGCGGCACGGGCAAGACCAGCATCGTCGCCTCGTTCTTCGCGCTGGCGAAGAGTGCGGTCGTGGCCGATTGCGATGTCGATGCCGCCGATCTCCACCTCGTCCTGGGTCCCACGGTGCGACAGCGTTGGCCGTTTTCTGGCGGCCCGACGGCGGTCATCGACGCCCATCGTTGCGCCGGCTGCGGGGTGTGCGCCAAGCACTGTCGTTTCGGCGCGATCCGCAGGTCGGCAGACGGGGCAACCTCCACCTACGAGATCGATCCGATCTCGTGCGAAGGCTGCGGCGTCTGCGTCGATGTCTGCCCGGAACGTGCGGCATCGCTGGTGCCCTCCACGAACGGGGAGTGGTTCGTCTCCGACACCAGGCACGGGCCCATGGTCCACGCGCGCCTCGGCATCGCCCAGGAGAACAGCGGGAAGCTCGTGTCGCTGGTGCGGCGGGAGGCGAAGGCGATCGCCGACTCGAAGCGACGTGAACTCCTGATCTGCGACGGCTCCCCGGGCATCGGCTGCCCGGTGATCGCGTCGATCACCGGGGCCCGCATGGTGCTCGTGGTCACCGAGCCGACCTTGTCGGGCCTGCATGATCTCGGAAGGGTCGCCGAGCTCTGCCGGCAGTTCAATGTCAAGGCGGGCGTCTGCGTCAACAAGGCGAACATCAATCCGGAGGTCGCGACCGAGATAGAAGCCGACGCCACGCGGTGGGGCATGCCCCTGTTTGGCCGTATCCGTTACGACGAATCGGTCACCACGGCCATGGTGAAGCAACTCGCAGTCGTGGAGGACGGCGACGGCCCGGCTGCGGCAGATATCCGGGCCCTCTGGAAGAGAGTGAAAGATGCCATCGCCTGACCAGACGGGCGGCGCGACCGTCGCCACACGGATCGTGCGCGGCCTGATCGATTCGGCGAGAGAGGCCCGCGTCTCCGATGTCCGGATTGGACTCGGCTACACGGCGGTCCGGCTGGCGGACGGACGGACGGGCGTCGCATTCACCTTTCGTGATCAGGCTCGAGGCGGTTGCTCGGTCTTCAGCGGGATTCGGCCGATGTCCGCGAGGCCGGCGGCTGACCTGCTGGCACTTCTGGAATCGAGAGAGGCCATCGAAGCCGGCGTGGGCCTGGCGTGCGCCAACGCGCTGGCCAACCGAGATGATGCGGTCTACTTGGATGGCGACATCCTCGACCATCTCGAGCTTCGGCCCGGAGACCACGTGGGGATGGTCGGGCACTTTGGTCCTCTGGTCGACACCCTCCAGAAGCGTGTACGTTCTCTCACCGTCTTCGAACGGGTGGATCAACCGTCGGGGTTGCTCCGGCCACAAGAGGAGGCTCAGGCCACGCTCCCTCGATGCCAGGTTGCGCTCATCACCGCGACTTCCATCATCAACCACACGGTCGATGCCCTGCTTCGGGCAACCCGGGGTTGCAGGGAGGTTGCGCTGCTCGGCGCGTCGACGCCCCTGACGGCAGAGGCGTTCAGCGCCGTGCGGGTGACGATGCTCTCCGGGGTGGTGGTGGAGGATTCCGAAGAGGTGTTACGAGTGGTTTCCGAGGGAGGCGGGATGCGGCAGTTCAGCCCGCATGTTCGCAAGGTCACCTTGCGGGTGAGTGCGCGCGTGCCCGATTCAGTGAGGTCCAAGTCATGACATCCGAGACGACGTGCAAGTCCTGCGACGACTCACAATGTTCCGCAGACGAGAAGCGTCCGGGGGAACGCGTCGATGAGTACCTCGACCGACAGGCCCTGCGTTCGCGAATGTGCCAGATCGAGCACAAGATCGTGGTGCTTTCCGGAAAAGGCGGCGTGGGCAAGAGTACCGTGGCGGTGAATCTCGCGGTGGCCCTGGCCCTGGCCGGCAAGCGTGTCGGCCTGCTCGACGTCGATATCCACGGGCCCAGCGTGCCCAAACTCCTCCACGTCGAAGGGAGCCAGATCTCGGCGTTCGGCGACGCCCTGCTCCCGGTGAAGGTAAGTTGCGGCGACGGCACGCTCAGCGTGATGTCCATCGGGTTCCTGCTGCGCGAGCGTGACGACGCGGTCATCTGGCGTGGGCCGAGGAAGTACGGCGTCATCAAGCAGTTCCTGAAGGACGTCGAGTGGGGTCAGCTCGACTATCTCGTCGTGGACTCTCCGCCAGGGACCGGGGACGAACCCCTGGCGGTTGCGCAGCTCATCGAGAACGCGGACGGCGCCGTGGTGGTCACCACGCCGCAGGAGGTGGCCGTGCAGGACGTCCGCCGGTGCATCGTCTTCTGCCGGCAGGTCGGTCTTCCCGTGCTTGGCGTGGTGGAGAACATGAGCGGCTTCACCTGCCCCAGGTGCGGTGAACTGGTGAAGATCTTTGGCGCCGACGGTGGGCGAGCCATGGCCGAGGAGATGGGAGTGCCGTACCTGGGCGCCATTCCCATCGAACCCGAGGTCGTTGTCTCTGGCGACAGCGGCAAGCCGATAGTGCAGGCGAGGCCCCACTCCGAGACGGCGAAGGCCTTCGGCCGCATCGTCCGCACGTTGCTCGAACCGAAGTTCCGATCGACCGAGGCTCACCCCCCGATCTCGGGGGACGGGCAAGTCATGAGAATCGCGGTGCCGGTCACCGATGGGGTCTTGTCCCCGCATTTCGGGCACTGTGAGCAATTCGTCCTGTTCGACGTGGCGGCGGACGGGAGGACGACTCACAACAAGCAGATGCTGACGCCGCCGCCTCACGAGCCAGGGACCTTCCCCAGGTGGCTGCACGAGCAGGGCGCGACGGTCATCATTGCAGGCGGGATGGGCTCCCGCGCGCAGAGCCTCTTCGATCAGAACGGGATACGCGTGGTCGTCGGCGCCTCGAGCGGCGAGCCCGATCTGCTCGTACGCGACTTCCTCGAGGGCCGCCTCGCGACTGGCGCCAACGTCTGCGACCACTAGTAGCCCGGTCTATTCATGAAGGCCCGGAATAGACCGCCCTGCGGGCTTCGACTCAGGCCCGCTTCTCGGGCCTTCGCTCAGGACTAACCCGGGCGCAGTCTTGAGTACCGCGCGCAGCGCGGTGTCGAAACCGGCGGCTGCGAGAAACCCCGTGCCGCCGGCGCACTATTCGAACGCGCGCAGCGTTCGTGATGAGTGCGGGCTAGCGGATGATGAATGCCCTGTTCTCCGTCGGCATGGTCGGCGCGACCGCGAAACTCACGGTGCGCGTCCTCGCACGGGTGGGTTTCGGTCCCGGTGGTCGGAGCCTCGATTGGGAATGAACATCTATCTCGATTGCATCCCGTGCTTTCTGCGCCAGAGCCTCGAGGCGGCCCGCAACGTCACGGACGATGATCGCGTGCACGAGCAGATTCTGCGGGAGGTCCTTCGCATGACGGCCGAGCTGGATCTCAATCGGCCTCCGCCCTTCGTGGGGCAGGCCATCCATCGGCGGCTGAGAGAGCTGACGGGCGTGAAGGATCCCTACCAGGTGGCCAAGCGCCACTTCAATCGCCTGGCCATTGACGCCCTGCCCAAGCTGAGGGCTGCCGTGCGACGGGCTCCCGACCCCCTGCTTGCGGCCGCCACGTACGCCGTCGCCGCCAATGCCATCGACATGGGCATCGCGAGCGCCTCCATCACGTCCGAGATTCGCGCGGCTCTGCAGGGGGCCACCTGCGAAGTCCTCCTCGGCGACTGGGTGGAGTTCCGAGCGGCGGTGGCGGGAGCGTCGGCCATCCTCTACCTGGCCGATAATGCAGGTGAGATCGTCATCGATCGGTTGTTCATCGAAGAGCTCGGCCCCGAGCGCGTGACGCTTGCCGTTCGAGGCGCTCCGGTGCTCAACGACGCCACGGTGGACGATGCTCGGGAGGCGGGGCTGCAGGACGTCGTCGAGGTCATCGACAACGGCTCGGATGCGCCAGGAACCATCCTCGCGGACTGCAGCGAGTCCTTCCGGCAGCGGTTCATCCACGCTGACCTCGTCATCGCAAAAGGCCAGGGCAACTTCGAGACGCTCAGCGGCGCCGAAGGAAACCTGGTCTTCCTCTTCAAGGTGAAGTGCCCGGTCATCGCTGGTCACGTCGGGCTCCCGCTCGGGAGCCATGCGCTGATTCGCCAGGCCGGCAGGCGGCCAGACCACCACGTGCGGCAGGAGAACCAGCCGTGAGCAGCCGTGCGAGTCGGTACGTCTACGGCCCCGTTCCATCCCGGCGCCTCGGGCGTTCCCTGGGTGTCGATCTGGTGCCGTTCAAGACGTGCTCCTACGGCTGCACCTACTGCCAGCTCGGGCGCACGAAGGACAAGACCACGGAGCGGAGGGAGTACGTCCCGGTGGATGGCGTGCTCGACGAGCTGGCCGAGAAGCTGCGTCTCGGCCCGCCCCCGGACTTCGTCGGCCTGGCCGGATCGGGCGAGCCGACTCTTCACGCCCGGATTGGAGATCTCATCGCCGGGATCAAGAATCTGACCAGCATTCCCGTGGCCGTGCTCACGAACGGATCACTACTGTGGACTCCCGAGGTCCGCGCTGGACTCGCCGAGGCTGACCTGGTGATGCCGTCGCTAGATGCCGGGACCGACAGGACCTTTCAGCGGGTGAACCGGCCACATCGGGACATCTCGTTCGAGAGGATGGTCGATGGCCTGGTCGCGTTCGTCGCCGTTCCCGTTGAGACGCTGGAACGATTCCGCCTGCTGTTTTCCGGCTCGGCCGAAGTCATCGCCGAATGCCGCCGGACAACGTCAACACGTGTGCTCACCCGCGGTAGTGCTGAGGATGACATCTCGGCGTTGTTGAGCAGGCGGCCGTGCACGGTCGAGGACATTGCGACGGGATTGGGACTGCCGCCAAACGAGGTAATCAAGAACGTACACGTGTTGTGCGGTCGAGGCACCGTGCGCACCGAAAGAAGAGGAAACGCCGTCTACTACCGGACGTTCGATGCGAATGGGCGTGTCGCATCAGACAGGATTCAATGACGACGACATCAAGGAGCGCATCATGACTGAGCCCAATCGGGGCGGGAGCGGTTCGGATGGCCACTGCATCTGCGTCAAGTGCGGCACAAAGGGGGTTCACCAGCCCGGCGTACCATGCAAGACGACGAAGTGTCCCGCGTGCGGGGCGACGATGCTGCGGGAAGGATCCGCGCACCATCAGGCGTTTCTGGAGCGACAGAAGGCGAAGGAAGGCCGTTGACGGCCGCGGAGAAGCTGGGCACCCCTCGTCCCGCGCGGGATGGCCCGTCATCCCTACGACCGTGGCGCTTCAGCTGCGGCCGGCGCGTGCCGGATGCGGTGTGCCTGCGGTCGGGAGTGATCGCTCTGCTCGACGTCGAACGATGTACAGACCACTTGCAACCTGACAGGGAGAATCGCAGATGACCACCGTTGACGTGAACACCATCCAGGCCGCCAAAGTCGTAGACGCGCGGGCCATGTCCTGCCCCGGCCCGCTGCTGGAGGCCAAGAAGAGCATTGGCGCGGTCAAGGTCGGAGAAGTACTCGAGATCTGGTCGGGGGACGCCAACACCAAGGACGATATGCCGCGTTGGTGCGAGAAGGTCGGGCATGCGTTCCTGGGCATGCTGCCCGGAGAAGGGTACGAGCGGCTCTTCATCCGTCGCAAGAAGTAGGAGGTTGGGCGTCAGCGCCGCCTGCAGGCCTTGCTGAGTCTGCCGCACAACCCAGACGGGACACGCAACCATGGCCTCAACCGACAAGGCGCGACAACCGAAGATCCTGATCCTGGCGACGCTGGCCGGCGGGTATGCCGGGGCTGACTCGACCGGACAGGTGCACGCCGAGTATCCGGCTAACACGTACATCCTGCCGGTGATGTGTCCGGTCATGTTTCCGCCGGAGTTCTTCGTGCGGGCGTTCGAGCGGGGCATCGACGGGATCATCGTGATGTACAGCGGCACCGACAGCCCCTACAGCATTGAAGCGGATGGGACGGCGGCGCTGATGAGCCGGGCCTACGTCCTGATGAAAGCGCGCGGCATCGACATTCGCCGCCTGCGCCTGGCCGCCATCTGCACCGTGTGCGTCAAGCCGTTCCTGAAAGAAGTCAACCAGATGGTCGCCCTCTTGAACGGCATCGGCCTCGTCACGGGTGAAATCACCGCGCCAGGAGCATGATCGTGGAGAACCTCAACGTCGACGCCCTCGTGCTCGGCGGCGGGATCGCCGGAATGCAGGCCGCCCTCGACCTGGCGGACCAGAGCTATCAGGTGGCCCTGATCGAGCGCGAACCCAGCATCGGCGGCAAGATGATCACGCTCAGCAAGGTATTCCCCACCCTGGATTGCTGTTCCTGCATCACCACCCCCAGGATGTCGGCCGTTGCCCATCACCCCAACATCCATGTGCTGACCTACTGCGAACTCACATCGGTCCGGCAAACCGAGACGGGCTTCCGCGCCGCCGTCCTGCACAAACCGCGGTACGTGGATGCCCGCACGTGCACGGGCTGCAGGGAATGCGAGTATGCCTGTCCGATCACCCTTCCCAGCCCGTTCGACCGCGGCCTCGGCGCCTACCGCGCCATCCGTGTGCCCTTCTCCACGGCGGTTCCGCAGACCGCCGTCCTGGACATGGAGCACTGCATCTTCTGCGGGAAGTGCGAGAAGGTGTGCGCGGCCGGCGCGGTGGATTTTAGCCAGCGCGCTGGGGCGTCCGAGATCCAGGCGACCTGCATCATCGCAGCCTCTGGCTTCGAGCTGACGCCACTCGGTGCGAAGAAGGAATTCGGCGGCGGTGCGCTGCGCAACGTGATCGACCCGCTGATGATGGAGCGCTTCCTCGCGCCGACCGGGCCCTACGGGCGCGTCCTGCGCCCCGGCGACGGCAAGGAGCCGACCACCATCGCTTACGTGCAGTGCGCTGGGTCACGCGACCAAACCCTGGGAGTTGAATACTGCTCGCGGGTCTGCTGCATGTACGCCATCAAGCAGTCGATGCTGCTGTCGGGGGCGCTGCCGATGGCGGAGATCACGATCTACTACATGGACATGCGCACTTTCGGAAAAGGCTACGAGCAGTTCTACCAGAGCGCGCAGGCGATGGGCGTGGAGTTCGTGCGCGGCAAGGTAGCCGCCATCCGCGAAGATGGCGACCAGAACCCGGTCGTCAAAGTGGAGTTGACCGAAAGCGGCCGGAAGATCGAGCGCACCCACGACCTGGTCGTTCTCTCCCTCGGCATGCTGCCCGCCCGCGAGCCATGCGGTGCCCTGCAGCTGCCGCGGGGGGACGATGGGTTCATCGCCACCCCCGCGCCAAACGCCAGCCCCTGCGCGACGACGCGGCCGGGCATCTTCGTCACCGGCGCGGCGATGGGCCCCATGGACATCGTGGATAGCATCGTCACGGCCAGTTCGGCAGCGGCTGCTGTCTCAGGCTACATTCGGGAGCACCGGAAGGCGGCCGTCCGTGCCTGAGCCGCCAGGAACCCCCGACAACACTTCGGCCCCGGATTCCGCACGCGTGCGGGTCGGCGTTTACACCTGTTACTGCGGTGGCAACATCAGCCACGTGGTGCAGTGCGAACGGGCGGCCAAGTTGCTGGGCAAGCTGCCGGACGTGGCGGTGTCCCGCACCGACCCGTCCTTCTGTTCCGACGCCGGGCAAGCGATCATCGAGCAGGACATCAAGGACCTGGGCATCAACCGCGTTGTGATCGGGGCCTGCGCTCCCTCCCTGCACGAGCAGACCTTCCGTCAAGCGGTGACCCGCGCCGGGCTGAATCCGTACCTCTACCATCACGTCGGCATCCGCGAACAGGTAAGTTGGGTCCATTCGGCCGATGCTGGAGGTGCGACCGAGAAGGCCGTCCGCCTGATGGCCGCCGGCGTGGCCAAGGCCCGCCTGCTGACCCCGCTCGAGCCGATCCGGCTCGGGGCGGAGAAACGGGCTCTTGTCGTCGGGGCGGGCGTGGCCGGCTTGCGATCCGCACTGGACATCGCCCGCCAAGGCATCCGTGTGACGCTCGTGGAGAAGTCGCCATTCGTGGGAGGACGCGTCGCGCAGTTGGAGTCCGTTTTCCCGACGGATGAGGAAGCCCGGCAGTTGCTGCACTGTCTGATTCGGGATGTCTCAGCACATCCGGACATCACCATACTCTCGCAGGCCGAGGTCACTGCGGTTGCCGGCTACGTGGGCAATTTCAACGTCCGAGTGACCCAGCACGCCCGCGGCGTCAGCGCCGACACGGCCGACGCGTTGATGACGGCCTGCACCGAGGACACGCCCGACGAGTTCAACTACGGACTGACCCGACGCAAGGCGATCTACCGGCTCTATCCGGGCT
>Ga0315271_10002482_pt1 | contig 11579 bp, 9 predicted proteins | sample C3_top_MG_FD_204664 | JGI IMG/M metagenome (GOLD analysis project Ga0315271, IMG submission 204664) | Sediment microbial communities from Yellowstone Lake, YNP, Wyoming, USA - C3_top | ecosystem: Environmental > Aquatic > Freshwater > Lake > Sediment | place: USA: Wyoming | collected 2017-08-01
CGCCAACCGCGACGTCGCGCGGGCCGAAACTCTGATGCTCCACCACCTGGAGCACATCGAGAGCAACCTCAGGCTCGAACCGACCAGCGACGAAGTCGACCTCGAGGCCATCTTCAAGCCCTGAGCGGACAGAGGCGTGCCGCAGCGGGAAGGCGGGCGCTGGCGGCGCCGGACCGTCGCCCGGCACCGATCCGCAACACAGACCGTCACCTGCGCGTGATCACGACCTCGAGGTACTCGCTGGGCAGCACCAGCGTGGCGTCGCCCGAGCGATTGCGGCTCTCCATCAGCGCCAGCAGGTCCTGCGTGAAGGCGGCCTGCTTGTCGGCGTCGAGCGCGCCGAAGGTTCTGTTCATCGGGCCGTAATAGGTGCGAAAGACCTCGATCCAATGCGCCGGTGAGCGGTAGCGGAAGGTGAACTCGCGGCTGGTGGTGCGGATCTCGCGCGCACTGGTACGGAACAATTCTTCCAGCCGGGCCTGGGTGCCCCACAGCGCCGGTGACTTGACGCCCGGCGCGGGCGGGATGTACTTGCCGATGGTCTTGAACAATTGGCCAATGAAGCTGTCGGGCGTCCAGTTGGCCAGGCCGATCTTGCCGCCGGGCTTGCATACGCGCGCGAGTTCGCTCGCGGCCTGATCCTGGTTCGGCGTGAACATCACGCCGTAGGTCGACAGCACGGCGTCGAACGAGGCATCGGCGAAGGGCAGGTTCTCGGCGTCAGCCTGCTGGAACTTGACCGGGTGGCCTTCGGCTTGCGCCCGTGCATGGCCGGACTCGAGCAGCGAGGCCACGTAGTCGGTCGAGGTCACGTCGCACCAGCGGCGTGCGGCCGCCAGCGTGGCGTTGCCGTTGCCGGCGGCGACGTCGAGCACGCGGGTGCCCGCGCGCAGGTCGAGCGCCTCGCACAGGTTCTCACCGACGATCTGCAAGGTGGTGCCGACGACGGCGTAGTCGCCGGTCGACCAGGCGGCTTGCTGGCGGGCCTTGACGGCCGCGAGATCGATGGCGGGCGGGGGTGAGGAAATGACGGCGGACATGCTGGTTCTCCTTGGGGGTGGATGGTGGTGAAAACAATGAGGGGCTCAGCGCCGCAGCACGTCGCCCTTGAGCGAATACAGGATGGCGACGACTTCGTTCTGCACCGAGAGGTCGAGATCGTTCTTGGTCATCGCCGCGACGATGTCGTCGATGGCCGCGATGAGTTCCTGCTCGCTGACGTTCATGCCCTTGTGGGCCGACACCAGGTCGCGGCCGCTGTAGGCCTGCGGGCCGCCGCTGCCGGCGCTGAGAAACTCGCAGACGTGGCGTTCCAGTGCCGCGCGGTCCTTGACGACTTCGAAGCGGCTGCGGATGAGCGGGTTGCGATAGTGGTTGGCGACGACATCGGTCACCAGGCGCGTGATGCCGGCCTCGCCGCCGAGTCGCTGATACAGGGTCGTGGTCATGGGTCTGCTCCAGTGGGTGTGGGGGCGGTCGCCGGCTGAAGGCTGCCGATCGACTGAGTGCCATTTCAAGGCGGTCACGTGGGCAGGGGGTCCCGCAAAGCGGGACAAAAAGCGGGACAAGCTGCTAGAGTCGTTCGGGTCTTTGCGGCGGGGATCACACGACGTGCAGGAGGGAACGCTCTCGTTCGGCTACTGGCTTCGGCGCCGCCGCAAGGCGCTCGACCTGACCCAGGAGGCGCTTGGCCAGCGCGTGGCCTGCTCGGGCTTCTCGATCCGCAAGATCGAGGCCGACGAAAGGCGTCCGTCACGCCAGCTCGCCGAACGCCTGGCCACGTCGCTCGCCGTGCCCGCGGACGAGCGGCGCGCCTTCCTCGACGCGGCGCGGGCGGTGCGCGCCGCCGACCGGCTGGCGCTGGACAAGCTGCCGCGCGCCACCGGCGCGCGCGCCGCGGAACCCGGCGCCGCCGCGCTCGGCCGGGCTCCGGTCGCCGCGAACGACAGCGTGCCCTTCGTCGGCCGAAGCCAGGAACTCGCCGTCCTCGTCGGCCTCGTCGAGGGGCTCGCCGCCGGCGCCGGACACACCGTGCTGATCGAAGGCGAACCGGGCATCGGCAAGAGCCGGCTGATGCACGAGGTCGTGCGCTTTGCCGCCGCGCAAGGCGTGCCGACGCTGGCCACGAACTGCTACGAGATCGAACGCGCGACGCCCTACCAGCCGGTGATCGACCTCGTCACGCGCGCCCTCGACCGCGTGTCGGATGCCGCGCTGCGCACGCTGGCACCGGTGTCGCTGGCCGAACTCGCTGCCCTGGTGCCCGAGATCGGCGAACGCGTGCCGGGGCTGCCGCCGCTGTCGAACGATTTCCCGGAGGCGCGCCAGGCCCGCCTGCCGCGCGCGGTCGACCAGCTCCTCGAAGCCGCGCGCGGTGGCGGGGCGTCGATCCTGATGGTCGACGACATCCAATGGGCCGACGACGCCAGCGCGCAAGTGCTGCAGGTCCTTGCCCGGCGCGCGTCGCAGCGGCCGGTGCTCGTGGTCTACGCCTACCGCGACGAAGACGTCGACAGCGACGAGCGGCTGGCACAACGGGTCGAGAGCCTGCGCCGCGAGGCCGGCGCGCGCCGCCTGGCGCTGGCCCGGCTGGAACCCGCGCAGACGGCAAAGCTGGTCGCCGCGCTCGCCGCGACGCAGCCCGGTACGGCCGGTCTGGCCGAGCGGCTGCACCGCGAAACCGCAGGCAACCCGTTCTTCCTGATCTCGATCCTGCAGTCGCTGAGCGACGGCCCGATGCAGCTCGAACCCAGCGCCGGCGCCGGCGCCGCCACCGGGCTGCTGCCCGATGCGCTGCGCACCGCGGTGCGTGCGCGGCTGGCGCATGTGCCCAAGGAACTGCGGCCCCTGCTCGAGACCGCCGCGGTGCTCGGCCGGCGCTTCGACTTCGACACCCTGCTCGAGGTGACGCGCGAGCCCGAGGCGCCATTGCTCGATGCGGTGGAGGCGCTCGTCAAGCGCCGCCTGTTGCGCGAGGAGCCCGAGGGTGGCGTCTACGACTTCAGCCACGACAAGTTGCGCGAGGTGGTCTATCTCGACATCGGCGGCGCGCGGCGCAGGCTGGCCCACCGCTCGGTGGCCGAAGCGCTGGAGCGGCGCGGCGAAGGCCTGGCCAGCGAGCGCGGCCATGAACGCGACGCCCAGCTGGCCGAGCATTTCGAACGCGCCCATGTCTGGACCAAGGCGCTGCACTACCTGGTGCTAGCGGGCGAACGATCGTGCGCGCTGTTCGCGATGCGCGACGCGCTGCACTGGCTCGACCGTGCCGCCGCACTGGCCGAGCTGCACCCCGACGCGCTCGACCAGCGCCAGCGTCTGGCCGTCTACGAGCGGCGCGGCGCGGCGCGCGCACAAGCCGGGCAGACCCGCGGCGCGGTGGCCGACATCGCGCGCGTCGTCGAAGCCGCGCGCGCCAGCGGCGACCGCCAACGAACGCGTGACGCGCTGGTCCAGCTGGGCATGGCTTACCGGCGCGCCGATGCCTACGACGACGCCACCGCATGCCTCGCCGTGGCGCTCGCCGAGTCGCGCGCCATAAACGACGAGCGCCACGCCGCCGACACGCTGTATCACCTCGGCACGGTCGCCTGGAGCACCGGGCGCAATGACCAGGCCATCGGGCATCACCAGCAGGCGGTCGAGATCTGCGAGCGCACAGGGCTGGCCGATCTGGTGGCGGTGCAGGCCTACCACGGCCGCGGCGAGGCGCATTTCGCCAACGCCGAGCCCCGGCCGGCCATCGATTGCTACGCCCGTTCGCTGACGCTGGCCCGCGGCATCGGCGACAGGAGCTACGAGTGCGAGAACCTGATGATGATCGGGCATGCCTGCGTCGGCACCAAGGGCCTGGGCGATTACCCGCGCGCGACCACGCACTTCGACGCGGCACTGGAGATAGCGCGCGCCGCCGACCTGCAGTGGCACATCGGGCCGACGCTGCTGGGTCTCGATCACGTGCGCGCCTGCACGGGTGACTACGGCCCGGCGTGGCTGCGCATGCGCGAGACCCTGGCCTGGCTCGAGAGCCTGAAGCAGGTGCGCTACCAGCTCATCGCGCACGATTTCCTGGGCCATCTGCTGCTCGACCTCGGCCTGAACGAGATGGCGCTCGAACATCTGGGCCGCGGCCTGGCGCTCGGCCGCGACACCGGCATCATGTTCTGGCGCGCCGCGCTCGATACCCACGTTGCGGTTGCGCGTTCGCGGCTCGGGCAGGGCGTCGATGCCGCCGCGCTGCAGGCCACTCTCGAACAGACGCGCAGCAACTCGGAGCGCTACTTGACGATTCGCTGCCTCGACGGCCTGGCCGAGATCGCACTGGCCGCGAATGATCCGGCCCGCTGCCGGGCCCACGCCGATGAAATGCTGGCGCTGGGTGTCGCCAACGGCCTGCGCGAGATCGAGGCCGGCGCGCTGCGCTGGCGCGGCGAGGCGCTGCGGGCCGAGAAGGCGTACGCGCCGGCACAGGCGGCGTTGTTGCGTGCCGCGGCGCTGGCCGACGACATCGGCCGGGTGCGCCTGCAGATGGACTGTCAAGCCGCGCTGGCCCGGTTGTTCGCGGCGCAAGGCCAGCACGGCGACGCGCGGCGCCACGCCGAGCGGGCACGCGCAACGGCGCAGGGCATCGAAGCGAGCCTCGATGCCTCGGGCCTCGACGCGAACTTGGTGGCCGGCAACGAACGCTGACATCATGGTGCCCATGACCTGGCCAACCCGACTGCCACTGATCGCCATCCTGCGCGGCATCCGCCCCACCGAGGCGATTGCGCATGCGCAGGCCCTGGTCGATGCCGGCTTCGACGCGATCGAGATTCCGCTCAACTCGCCCGAATGGCAAACCAGCGTGCGGGATGTGGCGCAACGCTTCGGCGCCCAGGCGCTGATCGGCGGCGGCACCGTGTTGCAGCCCGCGCAGGTCGACGAGTTGGCTGGCGCGGGCGGCAAACTGGTGGTCACGCCCAATACCCGGCCGAGCCTGATCGCCCATGCTGTGCACCGCGGGCTGACCGTGGCGGCCGGATTCGCCACCGCCAGCGAGGCCTTCGATGCGCTGGATGCCGGCGCGCAAGCCTTGAAGCTGTTCCCGGCCACGACCTATGGCCCGGCGCACGTGAAGGCGCTGCGCGCCGTGCTGCCGCCGGTGCCACTGTTCGCGGTGGGCGGCATCACGCCGGCCAACCTGGCCGACTACCTGCGTGCGGGCTGCATCGGTGCCGGCCTGGGCGGCGACCTGTACCAGCCCGGCCAGGATCCCGCGCGCACCGCGCAAAGGGCCCGCGACTTCGTCAGCGCCTACCGCGACGCGACTGCATGATCGCCGTCGACTGGGGTACCAGCAGCCTGCGCGCGTACCGGCTCGACGCTGCCGGCGCCGTGCGCGAACAGCGCAGCGCGCCGGCTGGCATCCGCGCCTGTCAGGGGGCGTTCGAGTCGGTGCTCGCCGAACAGTTGCATGGTTGGGATGACGAACTGATCGTGATGGCGGGCATGATCGGCAGCCGCAACGGCTGGCTCGAGGTGCCTTACGTGGCCTGCCCGGCCGGGCTGGAAGAGATCGCCGCCGGCCTGCGCGAAGTGACAGCAAGCAGCCTGCCGGGTCGGTGCATCCTGATCGCTCCCGGCCTCAGCCACCGACCGCAGGTGGGTGCGCCGGAAGTCATGCGCGGCGAGGAAACGCAGCTGCTGGGCTTGGTCGGCGAACTGCCGGGCGACGGACCGCACTGCGTGGGCCTGCCCGGCACGCACAGCAAATGGGCGACCGTGAGCAACGGGCGCATCGTCGCCTTCCAGACCGCGATGACGGGCGAGCTCTACGCCGTGCTGACGCAGCACAGCCTGCTCGGTGCGTTGATGGAGCAGGCGGCCGGCGTGTTGATCGACGACGGCTCGGCGTTCGAACTCGGAGTGCAGGCCGGCAATGCGGCCGGTGGCCTGCTTAACCATCTGTTCAGCGTGCGCACGCGGGCCTTGTTCGGCGAACTGGCGCCGGCGCAGCTGCCTTCGTACCTTTCAGGCCTGCTGATCGGGCACGAACTGCAGGGCCTGCTGGTGGGCAGCGGGCCGGTGCACCTGATCGGCAGCCAGGCGCTGCTGCGCCAGTACCGGCGCGCGCTGAGCTTGCGCGGCGTGAAGGCGCAGGCCCACGGCGAGGCGCTGGCGGCGCGAGGCCTGTACCTGCTGGCGCGCGCGGGCCGGCTCATCGCCTGAGCCGGCGGCGAACGACGCGCGCGTGCCGACTTCCCAATCGCCTTGGTCGAATTCTTCGGTAGCGGCGCCCGGGATGCCTCCCGTGTGGCTGATCAATCCCGCATGAATCAGTGCCCGCGGCCGAGCCGGATCATGTTCCACGACGCTGGGGCCAGCGTGGCCTGCACGCGGTCCGGCCGCAGCGTGATGCCCTGTAATGGTGTAGGTGACACGCGATGCGGTTGGTCCTTGGTATTGGTGGCCTTCAGATTCTTGTGCCGTAGCTGCAGGGCCAGCTCGGCAGTGGCCGCGCCGAAGCCGGGCAGCGCTACATCCAGCGACAGCGGCTCCTTCAAGTGGCGATTCAGCGCAAACAGCGTGATGGCACCGCTGGCCTGGTCTTCCACCGCCGCGAGCTTGAGGTAGGGCACCTTGGGCAGCGGAAAGTACAGGTCAACGGCGCCGCGCGGGTCGAAGTAGCTGGCCGCGTAGGTCGGCGAGTCGACCTCGGCGCGCAGCACCCGGCCGCGGCCGAAGCGGCTCATCTGGGCGAAGGGGTGGAAGATGGTCTGGCGCCAGGCCGGGCCGCCGGTCTCGGTCATGATCGGTGCGATCACATTGACCAACTGCGCCAGGCACGCCGACTTGACGCGATCGGCATGGTTGAGCAGCGAGATGCAGGCGCCGCCGAAGGCCAGCGCGTCTTCCATGGTGTAGATCTCTTCCAGGATCTCGGGTGCCACCGGCCAGCCGGGCTTCACACGCTCGACCTTGTTGCGGCGCGTGCGGTACCAGACGTTCCACTCGTCGAAGCTGAGCATGATGCGCTTGGTGGAGTGCTTGCGCGCGGCCACGGAGTCGGCGATCGCCACCACCTCTTCGATGAAGCTGTCCATCAGGTCGGGGCTGGCCAGCAGCGCAGGCGTGTCGTGCGCATAGTTGTTGATGTAGGTGTGCAGCGAGATGTACTCGACGTGGTCGAAAGTGTGCTGCAGCACCGTGTCTTCCCAGGCGCCGAAGGTCGGCATGGTGCGGCCCGACGAGCCGCACGCGGCAAGCTCGATGCCGGGGTCGATCCACTTCATCATCTTGGCCGCCTCGACGGCGATGCGGCCGTATTCCTCGGCGGTCTTGGCTTGCATCTGCCAGGGGCCGTCCATCTCGTTGCCCAGGCACCAGAATTTGACGCCGTGCGGCTGCTTCCAACCGTGCTGTTTGCGCAGGTCTGACAGTGTCGTGCCGCCAGGGTGGTTGCAGTACTCGAGCAGATTGCGTGCCGCGTTGCCGTCGCGCGTGCCCAGGTTCACCGCCAGCATCGGCTCGATGTTCGCCAGCCGGCACCAGTCGATGAATTCGTTGGTGCCGAAGGTGTTTGGCTCGGTCGACATCCAGGCCAGGTCCAGGCGGCGTGGCCGGTCCTTGACCGGGCCGACGCCGTCTTCCCAGTTGTAGCCGGAGACGAAGTTGCCACCGGGGTAGCGCATGATCGTCGGCGCCAGCTCGCGCACCAGGTCGAGCACGTCGCGCCGGAAGCCCTGCTTGTCGGCCGTCTTGTGGCCGGGCTCGTAGATGCCGCCGTAGACGCAGCGACCCAGGTGTTCGACGAAGGCGCCGAACAGGCGCGGATCGGTGTCGCCGATGACAGCGTCGTGCCGCAGAACCACTGATACCTTGCGCATGGGATCTACTCCGTGTGGGTTGAAATCTGGGGCCGTGCCACCGGGTCGCAAGCAACCTCGGGTGCGAGTACCGCACTCTTCAGCTCGATCGAATAGGGATGCTGCGGGTGGTCGAGCACGCTGCGCGCGTCGCCGGCCTCGACCACCTGGCCGCGGCGCATGATGACGACGCGGTCGCTGATGGTGTACGCGGTGGCCAGGTCATGCGTGATGTATATGATCGACACGCCGAGTTCGTCACGCAAGGTACGGAACAGGCTGACGATCGACGTGCGCAGCGACGCATCGACCATCGATACCGGCTCGTCGGCCACCAGCAGCGAAGGCGATGCAATCAGTGCCCGGGCGATGGCGACGCGCTGCAACTGGCCGCCCGACAGCTCGTGCGGGAAACGGCCACGGGCCTCGGCCAATGACAGGCCCACCTGGCGGAGCGCGCGCTCGGCATGGGCTTGCTCGGCCGCGGCGTCCGTCGCGCCGGCGAAATGACGCGCCGTCATGAACAGGTAGCGGTCCAGGCGCTTCAATGGATTGAAGGCCTCGAAGGGGTTCTGGAAGATCGGCTGCACCTGGCGCATGAAATCCAGCCGCGCGCGCCGGCCGCGCAGCGTCGCCGTATCCACGCCCTTGAAACGGATGCTGCCGGCGCTTGGCGCCACCGTGCCAAGGATCAAACGCGCCATCGTGGTCTTGCCGCTGCCAGATTCGCCGATGATGGCGAGGATCTCCGGTCGCCCTGAACCGACTTCGAATGTCACGTCGTCGACCGCACGGTGCCCGCGGCCGAACAGGCCACCCATCGCGTAGTGGCGCACCACGTTCTGTACTTGAAGCAGCGGCACAGTCATGCGGCGTCCGGCGGTGTCACCGCAAAGCAGGCCACGCGGTGCCCGGCTGCCACCGTCAGCAGCGGTGGCACACGCTGGCTGCACACCGCCATTGCCTGCGGGCAGCGCGGGTGGAAGCGGCAGCCGCTCGGTGGGTCGGCCAGGCTGGGCGGCGCGCCTGCCAGCGCCTGAAGAGCGGCGGTCTGACCGATGCGCGGCAGGCTGGCGATCAGGTGCGAGGTATAGGGGTGGTGCGGTTCGCGGAAGATGTCTACGGTGCGCGCCTCCTCGATCAGGCGGCCGGCATACATCACGCCCAGGCGATGGCACAGGTGCGCATGCACGGCCATGTCGTGGGTGACGAAGATCAGCGAGGTCTTCAATTCGCGCTGCACATCGCGGATCATGTCGAGCACGCCCCTTTGCACGATCACATCGAGCGCCGTCGTCGGCTCGTCGGCAATGATCAGCTCGGGCCGGCACACGGTTGCCAGCGCAATCGCCACGCGTTGGCGCATGCCGCCCGATAGCTCGTGCGGATATGCGCGTAGCACGTCTGGCTTGAGGTGCAAGCGCTCGAGGTGGGTGTGCACAATGTCGAGAAACTGCGCCTTCGGCTTGGCGATGTGGCGCGACGCAAAGTCGACGAAGGACTGATGCACGCGCCGCACCGGGTTCAATACACCCATCGAACCCTGCATCACGTAAGAAAGATGCCGCCAGCGGATCGCCGCTATGTCGTCGGGCGACGCCTTGTACAAATCGAGCCGGCGGCCACCGAAATCGAACTCGACGCTGCCACCCTGCACCGTCAACGGCGGCCTAATCGCGCCGGCGATGGTCTTGATCAGGGTGCTCTTGCCGCAGCTCGATTCGCCCGCCAGGCCGTAGATCTCGTCGTGCATGACCTGCAGGCTGACGTCGTCGACGGCGCGCACCTCACGCTGCACGCCGAACTGGTGCGTGCTGTAGTAGGCGCGCAGGTTCGTCACCTGTACGACAGGCAAGGCATGTGCAGTCATTGCATGCCGCGGCCGAGTCGGCTGCGCGGGTCGATGAATTCGTTCATCGATATCGCGAGCAGAAAGAGGCCGACGAAGGTCATGACCACCAGGGCCACCGGGAACGCCACCCACCACCAGATGCCGGCCACCATCGCGGTGTGCTGGTTGGCCCAGTAGATCATCGAGCCTATCGTCGGCGTGTTGATGTCGGTAAACCCCAGCACCGACAGCGTCACCTCCAGGCCGATCGACCAGTTGATGTTGTTCATGGTCGTCGAGAAGACGATCGGCAGCACGAAGGGTAGGTGCTCCTGGGTCAGGATCTGGCGCATGCTCATGCCCGAGAAGATCCCTGTCTCGGTGAACTCGCGCGTGCGCAGGCTCATCGCCACCGAGCGGATCAGCCGTGCGTCGTAGGCCCAGCCCAGGCAGGCCATCACCAGCGCGAGCGAGGCCCAGGACATGCGGTCGCGCATCACGAAGTAGAACAAGACCAGAATCGGAAACAGCGGGATGACGATGAAGGTGTCGTTCAGCGACATCAGCGCGCGGTCGACCAGACCACCGGCATAGCCCGACACCAGGCCGATCAGCAGCGACAACAGGCGGCTGATCAGTGCCACCACGAAGCCGAACAACAGCGTGTTGCGAATGGCGTAGGTCAGCAGCCAGAAGACATCCTGCCCGCGCGAGGTGGTGCCCAGCACATGGGGCCAGGCGGGCGGCATGTCCGGCGGCACGACGAAGCTGTCGAGTGGCGAGTAGGGCGACAGCGCCGACAACGCCGCTACCAGGCCGACGATTCCCAGCAGGCAGACCCCGGCCGCAAACTCACGGTTGTGACGCAGCAGGTCGCGCAGCACGGTCCACATGATCAGGCGATCTTCACGCGTGGGTCGAGGAAGGGGTACAGCATGTCGAGCAGCAGCACCGCGAACGCGACCGCGACGATCGACACCGAGGTCAGGCCCAGCACCAGGCTGTAGTCGCCGGCATGCACCGCCGACACCAGCAGCGAGCCGATGCCGGGATAGCCGAAGACCTGCTCGGTGATGATGGCACCGTTGAAGATGTGGCCCAGCGACATCGCCAGCCCGGTGACCTGCGGCACCAGCGCATTGCGCATCACGTAGGAGCGCAGGATTCGGCTCTTGGCCACGCCGCCGAGCTCGGCATAGACCACGTAGTCCTCGCTGACGATGTTGGACACCAGCGAGCGCATGCCCATGAACCAGCCGCCCAGGCCGACCAGCACCAGCGACACCACGGGCAGGATCGAGTGCCAGACCACGCTGCCGATGAACTCGGGCGTGAAGCCGCGCGCCAGGTTCATCTGGGCGCCGCCGGTGATCGGCAGCACCGGCCAGAGGTAGCCGAACACGATCACCAGTACGAAGGCCACGATGTAGTACGGGATCGGGTGGAAGCCCATCGCCACCACGCCGCTGATGCGCAACGCGCGGTTGTCGCGAAAGTAGCCGGCCAGGCCACCGAGCAGGTTGCCCAGCAGCCAGGACAGGGTCGTGGCCACGACCAGCAGCCCGACTGTCCACGGCAGGGCGCGCCAGATCAGCTCCGACACGGGGGTCGGGAAGGCCGACAGCGATGGGCCGAAGTCGAGCACGGCCACGCGGCTCCAGAACGACAGGTACTGCTCCCACAGGCTGCCCTGCAGGCCATACAGCTCGCGCAGTGACTGGCGCATCATCGTGATCGCCTCGGGGCTGGTGCTGCCGAAGGCGGTCGTCGCGGCGATGGTCTGCTCGACCGGATCGATCGGCGTGGCGTGCGTGACGACGAAAGAGATGTTGATGCCGATGAAGACCACCAGCACGAACTGGGCAACGCGGCGCAGCAGGTACGCCGCGTAGCTCGACATCGGT
>Ga0315271_10002483_pt1 | contig 11576 bp, 6 predicted proteins | sample C3_top_MG_FD_204664 | JGI IMG/M metagenome (GOLD analysis project Ga0315271, IMG submission 204664) | Sediment microbial communities from Yellowstone Lake, YNP, Wyoming, USA - C3_top | ecosystem: Environmental > Aquatic > Freshwater > Lake > Sediment | place: USA: Wyoming | collected 2017-08-01
AAGACGCCGCTGGTGGTCGTTCTCGGGCACGAGGGGTGCGGGGCGATCCACGCGGCCCTGGAAACGAAGTTCCAGAGCGTCCAGCAGCGCACGCGAATCCAGCTGCTCGTGGACACCATCCTGCCGGCCCTGGCCGGGCTGGACCCTCGGCTCCCTCCCGCGACGCAACTGGCGCAAGCGGTCGAGATCAACGTCCGGTCGACGGTGCGCACGATCATCGAGTCGCCCGAGGGGCAGGCGCGCCTTGCCGAGGGACGCGTGAAGATCATCGGCGCGATCTACGAGATCGAAACCGGTCGGGTGCGGCTCCTGGAGGCACCAGATCAGGCCTCGGGGTGATTGCTCCGTCAATCCGTCACGGTGCCGCCGGCGTCCGGGGAGTGATCATACCGATGTCTTTCCCAGCTCATCGGCCAGAGCGAGGACGCCCTCGAAATCGAAGTCGTCCGCCAGCCGGGCAATCTTGTCGCGGTAGGGAGCAAAGCCCTCCCAGCGGGATGTCATTTCCTCGGCGATCGCCGCCAGCCCCGACACGTCTCCCAGTTCTGCGGCCTTGCTCAGGCGTGCAGCAGCTTCTTTGGCCATCCCGGACGGCACCCCCACGTGACTCCCGCCGGCGGCAGCGGCCGGCGCGCCTTCCCGGGGCGCGAGCGCCTCGGCGGATCGCAGCGCCTGGCCCAGGCTGGCCTCCAGCGCCGCGAAGGCTTCGCTCAGTCTCCCCGGTGGAGGCGGGCCCTTCTCGCCGACGTACTTGACCAGCTTCTCCAGTTCCGCGGCCGCCGCCTGCAGCCGCAGCGCCGACAGGTTGCCGGCCAGGCCCTTGACGTCGTGGACCAGGCTGTTCGCCGCGCCATACTCCCCGCCCTCCAGCGCCCGGCGGATGTCGCCGGCCGCCGTGGCGTACTTGGTCGCAAAGCTCACCAGCAGCTTGCGGTAGAGCGCCTGATTGCCGCGCAGCCGCTGCAGCCCCGCTTTCAGGTCGAACCCATCGAGAGCTGCCGGGAGAGCCGGCTCCTCAACGGTCGTCGCGGCGGCGGCAGCCGCGGTGATCGTGTTGGCCGCCGAGGCCGGCGGGGCTGCCGGCGCCGATGGGACATCCTTCGCCCCCGCTTCCCCGCGGGACTTGATCCACTTCGCCAGGGTTGCGAAAAGCTTGTCCGGGTCGATCGGCTTGGTGACGTGGTCGCACATGCCGGCCGCCGCGCTCTTCTCCATGTCGCCCGCCATGGCGTTCGCGGTCATCGCGATGATCGGCAGGTCCTTGAAGCGTCCGTCGCCGCGGATGACCCCGGTCGCGGTGTAGCCGTCCATGACCGGCATCTGCACGTCCATCAGCACGGCGTCGTAGGGCGCCGCCAGGACGGCGTCCACCGCCTCCTGCCCGTTGTTCGCCACGGTGACGACCAGGCCCGCTTCGGCAAGCAACTCCGTCGCCACCTGCTGGTTGAGCTCGTTGTCCTCCACCAGCAGCACGCGGGCGCCCGCGAGGCTCCTGAGCAGCTCCTGCCCCTTGTTCTTTCGCTCGAGCGGCCGTGCCTCCCGCGGCGTGTCTTTCGAGAGCGCCTGCATGATGGCGTCGAACATCGTCGACGGCGCCACCGGCTTGATCAGGAAGCCGTCCAGCCCGGCCACCTCCGCCTGCATCATGATCTCCTCCCGCCCGTAGGCGGTGACCAGGATGATTGCCGGCGCGGGTTCGAGCCGCTTGTCCTTCTTGATCCGTCGCGCTGCCTCGATGCCGTCCATGCCCGGCATCTTCCAGTCCATGACGACCAGGCCGTACCGCCGGTCCCCGACCGATCTCCCGATCTCGTCCAGCCCCTCCTGCCCGGAGGCGGCCTGGGTGACCGTGAAGGAGAAGGACTCCAGCATCCCCTGCAGGATCTCCCGGGAGCTCGGGTTGTCGTCCACGACGAGCACCTTGAGCCCCCTCAGATCGGGCGGGGGGAGGTGCGGGACCGAGACTTCCTCGCCGAGTCCGAAGGTCGCGGTGAACGAGAACGTGCTGCCGACCCCGGGTGCGCTCTCCACCTCGACCCTGCCGCCCATCATCTCCACCAGTCGCTTGCTGATCGTGAGGCCCAGGCCGGTCCCGCCGTACTTGCGCGTGATCGAGGAGTCCGCCTGGCTGAAGGAGTTGAACAGGCGCGCCTGCTGCTCCCCGGTCATGCCGATGCCGGTGTCCCGGATGGAAAACCTGATCTCGGCGGCGTTCTCCCTCTGGCTGATCAGTTCGGTGGAGACCACGATCTCGCCGTGCTCGGTGAACTTGACCGAGTTGTTGGTCAGGTTGATTAAAACCTGTCCCAGCCGCAGCGGGTCCCCCACCAGCGCGCGGGGCACGTTGGGAGCCGTGCTGAAGAGCACCTCGAGCCCCTCCTTCTCCTGCGCCTTGACCGTCACGAGCGTGGCCAGGTTCTCGAGGACGGTATCCAGGTTGAACGGGATCGACTCCATGGAGAGCTTCCCGGCCTCGATCTTGGAGAAGTCCAGGATGTCGTTGATGATGCCCAGCAGAGAGGTGGCGGAGATGTGGATCTTGCGGAGGTAGTCCTTCTGCTTCGGCGTCAGCTCCGTCTTGAGCGCGAGCAGCGTCATCCCGAGGACGGCGTTCATGGGCGTGCGGATCTCGTGGCTCATGTTGGCCAGGAAGTCCGACTTGGCCTTCGTGGCTTCCTCGGCCACCTCCTTGGCGCTGGCCAATTCCTGTTGTTGCGCGATCAACTGCTCCTGCTGGGCGAGGAGTTCCTCCTGGGATTGCGTCAACTCCTCGGTCTGCTCCTCAAGCTGGCGAGCCTGCTCCTGGGTCTGCGCGAGCAGCTCCTGGGTGCTCAAATTGCGCAGGAGAATTTCCAGGCTCATCGCCGCGACGGGCAGCAACTCTTCCAGCAGTGCCTGCTCGTGCGTTTTTAGCGCGCGGAACGAGGCGAACTCGATCACGCCCAGGAGCGTCTCCCGGGAGTGCAGCGGCCAGGCAACGGCCTGGACCGGCGCGCCCCCCCCCAGGCCGGAGACGATGCGGCAGTAGCCCGGAGGCAGATCGGCAAGGGCAACGGGCTTGCGCTCGCGCGCGCACTGGCCGACCAATCCTTCCCCGAGGCCGAACGCAGCCGCCGCCGGGGCGCCTTCAGCCAAACCGTAGTCTGCGACGCGCAGCAGCCGATCCTGGTTGCCTCCCAACACGTAAAAGCCGCCGACGCCGCCGCCGAGCGTGGGCACGAGGCCGGAAACCAACCGTTGCCCGAACTCGGCCAGCGAGGTCGCACCTTGCAAATCGCCGCCGAGCTTGGCCGCGTTGGCTTTGACCCAGCGCTGGTCTTGCATCGCCGCCGCGCCCTGCTTGAGGACGTCGACCGTCCGGGCGAGCGCCCCGGTTTCGTCAGCCGCGTTCTTGAATGGGACTTCTTTGGCGTAGTCGCCGCGCGTGATGGACTCGAGGGAATCCTGGAGCGCGCGGATCGGGTTGATGATCCTGCGAAATGTCAGCCAGCCCAGCAAACCGGAAAGCGCCAACGCGACCACGACGGCGACCAACAGGTTCCGCCGCGAACTCGCGATGCTCTCCAGCGCCACCTGCCCCGCGCTGGTCGCGGCTTCCTCGTTGAACCGTATCCAGTCGCTCGAGACGGCACTGATCTTCTCGCCGAGATCCGAGACGGCGCCGGACAACAGCGTGTTCGCCTCCTCCTTGCGGCCCGCCGCCTCCAGCGACATCACCCGGCCGGCTCCGGCGACCCACTCCCGGCTCAACGTGCGGAAGTCGTTCAGCAGACGCCGGCCCTGGTCGTTGATCACCCGCTTGTCCGCATACTCCTGCAGCTGCAGGTTCAGCTCGGCCTCGGCTTTGTCGTAGGCGAGGCGCGCGGCGGCCTGAGCAGACGGATTGGCGGCCAGAAGGAAGCTGCGCACATGCACCCGCATCTCGCTGAAACGCCGCGAGATATCGCCGAGCCGGGCCAGCGCCACGACGCGGGATTCCGCGACGAACCGGGTGCGCTCCTCGACCCGAGCCAGCTGCTGGCGTGTGATGCTCCCAATGCCGACGAGAATCAGCAGCGGCAGCGCCGCCAGCAGGACCAGACGCCTCGCAATCGTCATCAGCGGGGCTCCCGGATGCGCGGAGCGCTCAACCCTGCTCCTCGTGCATGTGCTGCCGCGCCGCCAGATAGTCGTCCAACTCCGCAACGTCCTTGAAGATCGCCACCCCGGGGAGCGACTTCATGATCTCGAAGACCTCCCTGATCTGCGGCTGCAGGTGCACGAACGCCGTCTGGCCGCCGCGCTCCTTGAGCCGCCGGCGCGCCACCGCGAACACCCGCAGGCCGGCGCTGCTGATGAACTTCAGCCGCTCGAGGTCGAACACGAGGTCCCTGGCCGTCCCGGCCAGCACGGGGGCGAGCCGGCGCTCCAGATCCGGGGCGGTCGCGGTGTCGAGGCTGCCGTCGAGCTTCACGACGAACGACCCGGATTTCGGGTTGCCGGTCTCCTGCAGGATCTTGATGTCGAGGGGCATGGCGTCATTCCGTCCTTTCTCGTTTGATACCTGCCGCCGCGCCCGCGGGCGCAGCCTCACGCGCCTGTCCGTCCGGCGAGGCGTTTGCCCAGGCGCAGCACATTCTCGTCCCCTTCCCGCGCGTATTCAACCACGTCGACACTGCGGTGGACCAGCGGGATGCCCCAGCCGCCGGGTGCCCGGGTGCCGTCATCCGCGCCTGGCTCACCGGCGGGCGCCCGCGTCGGGTCGAACGCGGGGCCGCGATCGCGCAGTTCGACGACCAGTGCGTCGCCGGCGACCTCGAAGCTCACGCGGAAGGTCTGCCGCTCGTCGCGTCCCAGCGCGTGGTTGACGATGTTGCTGGCGCACTCCTCGAGCGCGAGCGCGAGGCCGTACAGCGCACGCTCGGGGACGCGCATCGCCCCGCCAAAGGCCTGCAGGGCCTCAACCGCGCGCATGACCTCCGCGGGCGTGGCGCGCAGCTCCAGCGCCGCGGGCGCGCCGACCTTCAGAACCAGAATCGCGACGTCGTCCGACGGCGGCGCCCCGGACTCGAAGGCGCGGACGCTCCGGAGCAGGCTCGCCACGATGGCCGGCGCCGGCTGCCCGCAGAGCGTGCTCACGTCGGCGAGGAGCCTCTCGCTGCCGTAGCACTCTTCCCGGGGGTTGAACGCCTCCGTCACCCCGTCAGTGTAGAAGACCAGCGAGTCGCCCGGGTGCAGGACCAGTTCGGTGCGCTCGAAGGTGAGGCCGGGCTCGAAACCCAGCGCGGTGCCAAGGTTCGGGACTGCCCAGCTCGGCGGCGCCCCGGAACGGAGCAGCAACGGGCGGCACTGGCCGGCATTGGCCAGGACGCAGCGCCCGGAGCCGGGGTCGAACACCGCGCAGAGGAACGTCACGAACATCTCCGAAGGGTTGTCCGTCGCGAGCTCGTCGTTCAGCCGCGCCAGGATGCGCTCGGGCTCGGCCTCCACCCTCGAGAGCAGCCGGGCCAGGGTGACCGTCCGCACCATGAACATCGAGGCGGGAATCCCCTTCCCGGAGACGTCACCGAGGAACACCACCAGCCGGTCCCCGGCCGCAGTGCAGACGCCGTAGAGGTCGCCGCCCACCTCGCGCGCCGGTTCGAGCACGGCGCCGATCTCGACGCCGCAGGCTCGTTCCACCCCGGCGAAGTCGCTCGGCAGCATGCCCATCTGGATCTCGCGGGCCACGCGCAGCTCGCCGGCGATCTGCTCCTTCACTGCGTCGCTGTAGGCCTTGGCCTTGAGCATCGAGCGCACCCGGGCCCTGACCTCCAGCATCTCGAAGGGCTTGGTGAGGTAGTCGTTCGCCCCGGCCTCGAAACCGCGCGTCTTGTCCCCGACCTCGTCGAGCGCGGAGATGAACATGACGGGCACCTCGGCGGTCTCCGGCATCTGCCGCAGGCGCCGGCAGACCTCGTAGCCGTCGAGGCCGGGCATCATGATGTCCAGCAGCACCAGGTCCGGCGGCTGGCGCGCGGCGATGCGCAGCGCCGTCTCGCCGTCGCGGGCGACGCTGAGCTGGTGCTCGCCCTTCAGCCCCTCGAGGAGGATGTCGAGGTTGGCCTTGGCGTCGTCCACGAGAAGCACGCGGCAGTCCCTGAGGTCCTTCATGGCGGGACGGACGTTGTCATCGGGCATTCACCAGAGGCGTCGCCGGGACTCTCAGGCACACGATCTCCTCGTCTCTTCCGGATCCCATTCCGGTGCGCTGATTATCCACTCCGGCGATCGGCCGTCAAACCCTCTGCCTCCCGGCTCCGCCCGCAGGGTGAAATCCGTGAGAGGCGTTCTGCGTCTGTGCTATGGTATGCGACCAAACGGGAATTCAAAGACGGCAAAACCACCAATGGCGCAGGGAGGTTTTTCCCCGTGAGGGACAGACGCGTGCAGTCCCACCACCGGACCACTTCACCCTTGCACGTTGTGCGGGCGCTGCTCGCCGGCACGGTCCGCTTCGCGCTGCTGATCGCGCTCTTCACGGCAGCGGGCCTGCCCGCACGGGGCACGGCGGCTCCCCTGCTTCCGTCAGCAGGCGTCCCCGAAACCGATCGGGCGGACCTCGGGGAGACCGTGCCGCGCGGCGCGATGCGCGAGTACTTCTCCCTGGCGCGCCACGGCGACTACGAGGGCGCCGCCCGCTCCCTCGACCTCTCGGCCGTTCCCGCGGGAGAACAGGCCGAACTCGGGCCGCTTCTTGCGCGCGAGTTGCACATCGTCCTCGACCGCACGCTCTGGGTCGAACTCGACGCGCTCAGCGACCGGCCGGAAGGGCTCGAGGACGACGGGCTGCCGCCGGGCCGCGACCGGCTCGGCACCATCCGCGGCCGCGGCGACCCGGTCGACCTGCTGCTCGCGCGTCTGCCGGCACAGGGGGGCGAAAAGGTCTGGCGCGTCGCCGCCTCCACCGTCGCGCGCATCCCGGAACTCTACGCGAAGCACGGTTACCCCCCCTTCGTCGACCGGCTCCCCCGTCAGTTCGTGGATTGGCGCGTGTTCGGAACGGATCTCTGGCAACTGATCGGACTCCTCGCGCTCGCACCCGCCGCCTGGGGCTTCGCGTTCCTCGTGGCCTGGATCATTCTGCGCATCGCGCGCTCGTTTGCGCGCCGCACGACGACCGATCTCGACGACCGGATCGTCGAATCCGTCCACCGCCCGCTGCGGTTCGCAGCGACGGTCTACCTTTTCCTCGCCGGCGCCTACGGGCTCCGTCTCGATGTGCCCGTCCTCGGCTTTCTCGTCCGCGCCTCCCGCGTGCTCACGATCCTGCTGGTCACGTGGGTGTTCCTGCGGCTCGTCGACATCCTGACCCGCGCGGCCCGGGAGCGGATGGTGCGCGAAGAGCGCCGCGCCGCGGTCTCGATGCTCGACCTCAGCTGCCGCGCCGCGAAGGTGCTCATCGTCGCGCTCGGGCTCCTCGGCCTGCTCCAGAACCTCGGGTTCAACGTCTCGGGAATCGTGGCCGGCCTCGGCCTCGGCGGCGTCGCGCTGGCGTTTGCCGCGCAGAAGACCGTGGAGAACCTCTTCGGCGGCGTTTCGCTCAGCCTGGACCAGCCGATCCGCGTCGGCGATTTCTGCAGTTTCGGCGGCAGGATGGGAACCGTGGAGGATGTCGGGCTGCGCTCCACCCGGGTTCGCACCCTCGAGCGGACGGTGGTGAGCGTGCCGAACGGACAGCTGGCGGCGGTCGAGATCGAGAACCACACCGAACGCGACCGCTTCCGGGTCTTCACGACCATCGGCGTGCGCTACGAGACGAGCCCCGACCAGATCCGCCGGCTCGTCGGCAGCATCCGCGAGTTGCTCGCGGCCCACCCGAAGGTGATCCAGGACCCGCTGCGGGTGAGGTTCGTCGGCTTCGCCGCCTCCTCGCTCAACATCGAGATCCACACCTTCGTCGACACGCGGGAGGTCGAGGAGTTCTTCGCCATCCGCGAGGAACTCTTCCTGGGGATCATGGACCTGGTCGCCGCGACCGGGACCGGCTTCGCCTTCCCCTCGCAGACGCTCTACCTCGGCCGCGACCACGCCCCCGGAGTGAAGGAGACCTGAGACATGTGGCACCGCCCCCTGTTGCTCCTGCTCGCGCTGCTCTGTGCGCGAGTCCCGCTCCGGGCGGCGACCCCGCCCGGGGACGACGAACGGCTCGCCGTGGTCCTGCCGACGGCCCCGGTCATGCTCGACGACACGCTGCTCTTCGGGGTCTACGGCATCAAGGATTACCCGGCCGAGGTCCGCGCACGCAGGATTCAGGAGCGTATCGAGAAGATCGCCGCCGACCGGAGCGTCCGGCCCCGGGACATCGTCGTCATCGACGGGGAGCTGGTCACCTACATCGCCGCCGGCCCCGAGCGGATCATGGGGTTGCTCGATCTGGACGCGACGGCCAGCGGCGTGCCGCGCAGGGTCCTGGCGGAGACCTATCTCGAGAAGCTCAGGGCGGCGGTCGACAAATATCGTGCCGACCGGACGGCCGAGCACGTCGGGCGGGCGATACAGCTCGCACTGCTCGCCACCGCCGTCGTGCTCGCCATGATACTCGCGCTCCGCCTGCTACGCCGGGCGCTGCTCCGGCTCGCCGAGACCCGCTACCACGCCGGCATCGCCTCGCTGCGGTTCAAATCCATCGAACTGCTGCGGGCCGAGCGGATCTGGACGGCGCTCGTCGGCGCGCTGCGCCTGGTGACGCTCACCGCCGGCGTGGTCGTGGTCTTCGTCTATCTGAACTTCGTGCTCGGCCTTTTCCCCCAGACGCGCCTGCTCTCCATCCGGCTCCTCCAGTACTTGCTCTCCCCGCTCGGCGTGATCACCCGCTCCCTGGTCGACGTGATCCCGAACCTGCTCTTCATCGCGGTCGTGGCCCTCCTCGTCCGCTACGCCCTCAAGTTCCTGCGGATGATCTTCACGGAGGTCAGCCTCGGCCGGATCGAGTTAGCGGGCTTCCAGCCGGAGTGGGCGCTCCCGGTCTACGGGCTCGTGCGACTCGCGGTCGTCGCCTTCGCCATCGTCGTCGCCTTCCCGTACATCCCGGGCTCCTCGTCCCCGGCCTTCCAGGGCGTCACGATCTTCATCGGCGCGGTCGTCTCGCTCGGTTCGACGGGGGTGATCGGGAACCTGCTCGCCGGCTACGTGCTGATCTTCCAGCGGCCCTTCGTGCTCGGCGACCGGGTGCGCATCGGGGATGTCGTCGGCGACGTCGCGGAATCCTCGCTCATCGTCACCCGCCTGCGGACGATCAAGAACGAGGTGGTCACCGTGCCGAACTCGGCCATTGTCGGCGGGCACGTCGTGAACTACAGTTCCCTCGCCCGCAAAGGGGGGCTGATCCTCCACACGGCCATCACGATCGGCTACGACACGCCGTGGCGCCAGGTGGAGGCGCTGCTCGTCGCGGCGGCGGAGAGAACCGCGGGCGTGCTGCGGGAACCCGCCCCCTTCGTGCTGCAGACGGGGCTCGGCGACTTCTACGTGAGTTACGAGTTGAACGCGTATACCGACCGCCCGGGGGAGATGGTCGACACGTACGCCCACCTGCACCGAAACATCCTGGACTCCTTCAACGAGTACGGCGTGCAGATCACCTCGCCGAACTACGTGCTCGACCCCGCGCAGGCGAAGGTGGTGCCGCGGGAGCAGTGGTACGCCGCCCCCGCGCGACCGCCCGAAGCGGAGCGCCCGCCGTTGCCGCACGCCGCCCCGTGACGAAGGAGCGGCCGGCCGCTCACCAGCGATACTGCCAGCCGATGCCGATGAGGTCGAAGTTGGTGCCGGTGCGCGTGGAGGTGCCGGTGCTGCCGTAGATCTTGATCGAGCTCTGGCGTGTAACCGGCAGCGCCAGGGTCACCCCGGCGCGCGAGTTCGACATCACCTTGTCGTCGCTCTCGCCGCCGATCGTCGTCCGCCCGCCGTAGTCGTACGTCCCGTCAACGGCGGCCCAGATGCCGCGGCCGAAGCTGTAGATGAGGTGCGCCTGCGTCGAGGACACCGGGTCCTGCTGATACGTCTTGCCGCCAAAGTAATCGTCGTTCGTCGTGTAGAGGTACACGGCGGTGGACAATTCCACGGTGAACGCGCCCAGCGCCTTCGAAACGCCGATCTCGGGCTTGAAGTACCAGCGGTTGGTGCCGATGTTCACCAGGCGGTCGGGGTCGTACTGGCCGAGTGGCGCCGAAACCTGGAGGCTCGCCCCGACGATGAGGTCCTGCTTGTAGGAGACGAACTCCTTCATCGGGAGCGCGGGCGCGCCGATGACGTTGACCGAGAGGCGGATGCGCGGGTCGTTGAGGCCGGAGACATTGCGCTCGGCCGGATTGCCGTTCACCAGGGCAGTCCCTGACAGGTCGGAGTACGGCGCGATGACGTCGATCTTCCCGGACTTGCCCCAGAGATTCAGAGACCGCACGTAGGCGAACAGCCCGGTGCTGATCTTGAGCTTGGCGTCCTTGATCGGCGACGCGGGATCGGTGGACAGCCCGCCTTCCGAGTAGACGTACCCGGCGATGAGGAAGTTCGTCCCGGCGGGGATGTTCAAGTAGGCCCGGGGCTCGATCTCGCCGGCGCGCGCCGGCGCAACAGCGAGGACACCCGCGGCGAGGACACCCGCGGCCAGACGCCGCTGCACGGCGGCGCACAGGTCGGTTCGTTTGACGGTCGGGATCGCGATGGGCACGGTCTTCCTCCTTGTCAGTCAGCCAGCCCCAGCGCCGCGTGCCGCGCTGCGCCGAGGAGGGCGGTTTTCGGGTTCGTGATCACCCGGACGGGGATCTCCTGGAGTAGGGGCCTCAGCCGCCCCTTGGCGGTGAAGGCGTTCATGAAGCCGGGTTCCTTGAGCTTCGCGAGGATCTTCGGGGCGATGCCGCCGCCGAGGTAGACGCCGCCGGTGGCCATCAGCGTGAGCGCCAGGTTCCCGGCCGCGGCGCCGTACGCGGACACGAAAAGCTCGAGCGCCTGGGTGCAGAGCGGGCTCTTCTGCTCCAGGGCGTTCCGGGAGATCGCGGCGGCCGGATCGCCGACGCGCAGCTCCTCCGCAAGCCAGGCCGGCTCCGCGCCCTTCTCCCGGTCCCTGAAGAAACGGTACGCGTTCACGAGTCCCGGTCCCGAGATGAGGCGTTCACAGCTCACGCGCCCGTGGCGCTTCATCAGGTAGTCGAGCAGTTCCGTCTCGAGGCGGTTGCGAGGTGCGAAGTCGACGTGCCCTCCCTCGGATGCGAACGGCCGGTGCGCCTTGCCGTCCCAGAGCAGGCCCGCCTCGCCGAGACCCGTGCCGGCAGAAATGAGCGCCTGACTGCCCTGCGCGTTGCGGGCGCCTTTGTTCAGGGTCACGAAGTCCTTGCCCCGGAGCAGGGCGATCCCGTAGGCGTTGGCCACCAAGTCGTTGATCAGGCCGACCCGCTTCAGGCGCAGCCGCTTCGCCACGCTCTTCGCGTCGACCACCCAGGGGAGGTTCGTGGCCTCGCAGCGGCCGTTGCGCACCGGGCCGGCAATGCCGAAGGAAGCCCGGGTGAAGGAGGCTTTGCGAAGGGAGAGGAACTCCTCGAGCGCAGCTTCGAGGCTCG